>Ga0210398_10003153_pt1 | contig 15901 bp, 9 predicted proteins | sample IncBWC4OmetaG_FD_161047 | JGI IMG/M metagenome (GOLD analysis project Ga0210398, IMG submission 161047) | Forest soil microbial communities from Barre Woods Harvard Forest LTER site, Petersham, Massachusetts, United States - Inc-BW-C-4-O | ecosystem: Environmental > Terrestrial > Soil >...
CAGCACCTGCAGCGCCCGCGACGACAACACCCGAGGCCGCGACTTTGCAAAAGGCCGCAACCGAGGCCGCGGCGGAGCCAATCGCGCCATTTTCGGATGCGGATTGGACCTGGCTGAACGGCAACCCGCGCACCAAAGAAATATTCTGGGATACGAAATTCTTTACGCCGGAAATCCGGTCAGACACGGTGTACGTCTTCGACTTCAACCGCCCGACGGACCATTCGATGGGCGGATCCAGCGAACTTTTCCGATCGCAAGAGGTGCAACTGACGCAGCTTGGCGTGGGCGGCGATTTCCACTATGACAACGTGCGTGCCCGGCTGATGACGCAGTTTGGCATGTATTCCACGACGACCCCGCGCAACGACCCAAGCCCGGGACACGGCCAATGGGACCTCGCCGATGCGTACCGCTACGTATCGGAAGCGTACGGTGGATACCACTTCAACGTGATGCACGGGATTAATGTGGACGCGGGAATTTTTATGTCCTACATCGGCCTGTTCAGTTACTACAATTTCGACAATTGGGCCTATCAGCCGTCATACGTTTCCTCGAACACGCCGTGGTTTTTCAACGGCGTGCGCGTGCAAATTTTCCCCACCGCGCATTTGAAGATTGAACCGTGGTTCATCAATGGATGGCAGGCGTACGGTTCGGCCAATCACACGCCGGGGATCGGGGGCCAGATTAAATGGACTCCGACCAACTGGATGAACATCATCTCCAACAACTACGGCGTTGGTCAGGATGATCTTTTCGTTCCCAACCGCAAACGCATACACAGCGACAACAGCATTGAAATTAAGTACTTCGACAAACCGTACCAGCCGCTGGACAAGATGGCGTTCTCGCTGACTGGCGATATCGGCTGCGAATACGGCGGCGGCGTGAGTTGCTACGGCGATAAGGCGGGCGGACCCAAGCAAAGTTTTCTCGGGTTCATGCTCTACAACCGCTTCTGGTTCCATAACGATTTGTTCGGCCTGACGATAGGCGGCGGGAAGATCAACAATCCGGGACGGTATCTGGTGCTGTTGCCGCCGATCAACGGAGAAACCGCAATTACGGCCGCAACAAATTCTCCTTACTTTACGGAGAATCCGGGCGATCCGTTCAAGGCGTGGGATTCTTCCATCACATTTGACTACATGCCCAAGCAGTACATCACTTTTCGCTGGGAGTATGACTACCGACACGCGAGCGTGCCGTACTGGACCGGCCGTGGCGGGATTACGCCTCCTGGTGGAAATACCAACACTCCGACCGACTACATTTGCAACAACGGCGTTTCCTCCGGATCGGAAACGCTGGGACCCGCGACGGCTTTCTGCACCAGCGCGCCGCAGAACTCCAGCGTGTGGTTCCCGGACCTGCGGCGGGATGAGAATTTTATCGATATGTCCATTCTGGTGAAGTTCTAAGCGCGCCGGAGATCAGCGGCGTTGTTTTCCTGGAGGCTTGGTGTATGCAGGACATCGTGTTCGTGGTGTTGACAATTTGTTTTTTTGCGGTGGCACTGGCGTACGTACGCGGGTGCGACCGGCTGAAGTAAAGGGAGTGAGAATATGGTGGGCAACATCGTGCTGCTCGTAGTTTGCGTTTTGATCCTTGGTTACTTGTTTGCGGCCTTGTTGTGGCCGGAGAGGTTCTAACGATGACGGCCAATGGCTGGCTGCAAATATTTTTATTGTTGCTGGTGACTTTCGCGCTGGCGAAGCCGGCGGGGCTCTTCATGGCGCGAGTGTTCGCGCGTGAAAAGACGTGGCTGGACCCCCTGCTGCGGCCGTGCGAGCGGGTGCTGTACAAGCTGACCGGTGTGGACGAAAAGCGGGAAATGCGCTGGACGGAATACGCGATCGCCATGCTGCTCTTCAGCGGCGTTTCGATGACGCTGCTGTATGTGATCGAGCGCGTGCAGCAACACCTGCCGTGGAATCCGGAGAAGCTTGTGGGGGTGCCGACGGATCTGGCATTCAACACCGCGGCCTCGTTCACGACCAATACGAACTGGCAGGCTTATACGCCGGAAGTGACGATGACTTATTTCACGCAGATGGCGGGGCTGGCCTATCACAATTTCACGTCGGCGGCGGTGGGCATCGCCATGGCGGTAGCGATCATTCGCGGAATCGCGCGGCGCGAACAGGAGACCATCGGCAATTTCTGGGTGGACCTGACGCGGACGATTTTGTGGGTGCTACTGCCGGTGTGTTTGGTGGTTGCGATGATTTTTGTGTCGCAAGGCATGATTCAAAATCTACGGCCCTATGCCAAAACGCAACTGGTGGACGCACAGACGGTGACGACGACTGGCACGGACGGCAAGACGACCACGCAGGTGGTGAACGAACAAAAGATACCGCAAGGTCCAGTGGCGTCGCAGGAGGCGATCAAGATTTTCGGCACAAACGGCGGCGGTTTCTTCTACGCCAATAGCGCGCATCCGTATGAAAATCCCACGCCGTTGACTAATTTTCTGCAGCTGGTGCTGATTTTTGCGATTCCTTCGGGGCTGACTTACACGCTGGGGCGAATGACCGGATCGCAGCGGCACGGTTGGGCGGTATGGGGCGCGATGGCAGTCCTTTTCCTGGCTGGCGTGGTTTCGGTGTACAGCGCGGAGGCGCGGGGCAATCCGTTGTTGCATGGGGTGGACCAGCGGACGAGCGGCGCGCAGTCGGGCGGCAACATGGAGGGGAAAGAAGTGCGGTTCGGCATTGCGAATACCGCGCTGTATGCGACGGTGACGACCGACGCGAGTTGCGGTGCGGTGAATGGAATGCACGATTCGTTCACGCCACTGGGCGGAATGATTCCGCTGATTAACATTATGTTGGGCGAGGTGGTGTTCGGCGGCGTGGGATCGGGGCTTTACGGAATGATCGTGTTCGTGATTCTTTCCGTTTTTATCGCCGGACTGATGGTGGGCAGAACGCCGGAATATCTGGGGAAAAAGATCGAGGCTTACGACGTGAAGATGGCGATGCTCTCGGTGCTGATTTTTCCACTGGTGATTTTGACGTTCACGGCGATCTCCGTAGTGGCGAAATCGTTCGGAACGCCGTCCATTTCAAATCCCGGGCCGCACGGGCTGTCGCAGATTTTGTATGCGTACACTTCGGCCACGGGAAATAACGGATCGGCGTTCGGCGGATTGAATGGCAACACGCTTTGGTACAACACGACGATCGGATTTGCCACCTTGTTCGGGAGATTTTTTGCGGTGATTCCGATTCTGGCGATCGCAGGAAGCCTGGCGAAGAAGAAATATGTGCCGGAATCGGCGGGGACGTTTCCGGTGACGACACCGCTGTTCACGGTGCTGCTGGTTTCGGTGGTGTTGATCGTGAGCGCGTTGACATTTTTCCCGGCGCTTAGTTTGGGACCGATTCTGGAACATTTGATGATGCATGCGGGAAAGGTGTTTTGAGGACCCATGGCCACTAAAACGACGAGTAAGGAAAAATCGCGCTGGGGACAGGAAATTGTGGTGCAGGCGGTGTGGGAATCATTCGTCAAACTGAACCCGCGCACGCTGGCGGCCAATCCGGTGATGTTCGTGGTGGAGGTGGGCGCGCTGCTCACGTCCATCGATTTGGTGCGCGGAGTGGTGCAGCACTCGCAGGGATTTGGATTTTCGCTGCAGATCACTTTGTGGCTGTGGTTCACGGTGCTGTTTGCGAACTTCGCGGAAGCGATGGCGGAGGGGCGCGGGAAGGCGCAGGCGGAGGCTTTGCGCAAATCGCGCGCGGATACCGTGGCGCGGCGATTGAAACAGGATGGGAGCATTGAGTCGGTGCCGGGATCGCAATTGCGGGCTGGCGATTTGGTGATGGTTACAGCTGGTGAATTCGTGCCGGGGGACGGCGAAGTGATCGAGGGTGTCGCGTCCGTGGATGAATCCGCAATTACCGGAGAATCGGCGCCGGTGATTCGAGAATGCGGCGGCGATCGGTCGGCGGTGACGGGCGGGACGCGCGTGCTTTCGGATGAGATCAAAGTGCGGATCACTTCGAATCCCGGCGAAACTTTTCTGGACCGGATGATCAAGTTGGTGGAAGGCGCTTCGCGGCAGAAGACGCCCAACGAGATCGCGTTGAACATTTTGCTGGCGGGGTTGACGATTATTTTTCTGCTGGCGGTGGTCTCGTTGCAGCCGATGGCGATCTATTCGGGCGCGCCGCAGTCGGTGTTTGTGCTGGTGGCGTTGCTGGTGTGTTTGATCCCGACGACGATTGGCGGATTGCTTTCGGCGATTGGGATTGCGGGGATGGATCGCGTGCTGCAGAAGAATGTGCTGGCGATGTCGGGCCGGGCGGTGGAAGCGGCTGGGGATGTGGATACTTTGCTGCTGGATAAAACCGGGACGATTACTCTGGGGAACCGGTTCGCGACAGAATTTATTCCGGCACCGGGCGTGAGCGAGGGTGAATTGGCCGATGCTGCGCAGCTGGCTTCGCTGGCGGATGAGACCCCGGAGGGCCGGTCGATCGTGGTGCTGGCGAAGGATAAGCACGGATTGCGCGGGCGGGAGTTGGGATCGGTGGCGGCGACGTTCATACCATTTTCAGCGGTGACGCGAATGTCCGGCGTGGATATGGATGGACGAAAAATCCGCAAGGGTGCGCGAGATGCGATTGTGAAATATATAAAGGATGCGGGCGGGACCGTGCCGCACGAGACGATGGAGGCTGTGGACCGGATTTCGAATTCCGGGGGGACGCCACTGCTGGTGGCGGAGGATGCGCGGGCGCTGGGCGTGATTCACTTGAAGGACATTGTGAAGGGCGGGATGCGCGAGCGGTTTGAACATTTGCGCGTGATGGGAATTCGCACGGTGATGATTACGGGCGACAACCCTTTGACCGCGGCAGCGATTGCGCGCGAGGCCGGCGTGGATGATTTTCTGGCGGAGGCGCGGCCGGAGGATAAGCTGGCGTTGATTCGGCGCGAGCAAGCCAAGGGCAAACTGGTGGCGATGACGGGCGACGGGACGAATGACGCACCGGCGCTGGCGCAGGCGGACGTCGGTCTCGCGATGAACGCCGGAACGCAGGCGGCGAAAGAAGCCGGGAACATGGTGGATCTGGATTCGAATCCGACGAAACTGATTGAGGTGGTGGAGATCGGAAAACAATTGCTGATTACGCGGGGGGCGCTGACGACTTTTTCGGTGGCGAACGACGTGGCGAAATATTTCGCGATTATTCCGGCAATGTTCGCGGCGGCTTTTCCGGAGCTGGAAGTCTTGAACGTGATGGGGCTGAAGAATCCGCACTCGGCGATTCTTTCGGCGGTGATTTTCAACGCGCTGATTATTATTGCCCTGGTGCCGCTGGCGCTGCGCGGCGTGAAATACCGGCCGTTGGGCGCGGAGGCCTTGCTGCGGCGGAATTTGCTGGTGTACGGGCTGGGGGGAATTATCGCGCCGTTCATCGGGATCAAAATAATTGATGTGATTATCACGCACATGGGAATGGCCTAGGGGTGCTTAAATGCTGAAAAAGAATTTGCTGATTTCGATTTGGATGACGCTGGCGACGACTGTGCTGCTGGGGATTTTGTATCCGCTGGCGGTGACTTTGCTGGCGCAGTGGGCGTTTCCGCGGCAGGCAAACGGAGAAATCATTCACCTGGGCGGGAAGATGGTGGGGTCGAGTTTGATTGGGCAGCCGTTTAGTTCGGCGGGATATTTTCATTCGCGGCCTTCTGCTGCGGGGGCGGCTGGATATGATCCGGATGCGTCGAGTGGAGGAGCTTCCAATTTGGGGCCGACGAATTCCGCGTTGCTTACGCGGGTGAATAGTGATGTGCAGAGGTTGCAGGCGGAAAATCCTGGGGCGCGGATTCCTGCGGATCTGGTCACTAGTTCGGGATCGGGGCTCGATCCGCATATTTCGCCGGCGTCGGCGGAATTTCAGATTCCGCGTGTGGCTCGGGAGCGGAAGATAAGTGAGGGAGATCTGCGTGCTCTGGTGGCTGAACATACGGAAGGGCGACAGTGGGGATTCCTCGGCGAGCCGCGGGTGAATGTTTTGGAATTGAATTTGGAGTTGGATGCGGTGCATCCGTTGCATTAGGAGTTAGCGCGTAGGTCTTGGCTCGATCGAAACTGGTGGCTTCAGGGGCTGCGGCCGCGCTGATTTTGCGAAGCTTATGTCGCGGCAGACGCGACGGGCTATCAACACTCGCTTACCGTTTCCGCTTAAAGCTGGTCCCTCTCTAGCTCCCGCGCGCGCCAAACTGCGGCGGGCAAGAAAAAGCGCGGGACTGCGTTCGGGATGACACGAGATTCTCGCCATCAGCGGACCACAAAGCGTTTTGCTGAGGCAAAACTGCGGCGGAATTATCGGTTACTTTTCGGGGCGGTGGGTGCGGGATTTTGGCTTGGGTGGGTCGAAGCGGTAGCCGATCCAGGGTTCGGTGTGGATGTAGCGCGGATGGCGGGGGTCGGGCTCGATTTTCCGCCGCAACTGATTGATAAAAACGCGCAGGTATTCGGTTTCTTCCCCGTAGTCGGGTCCCCAGACGGCTTGCAGGAGGCGGCGGTGCGCCTGCGCCTTGCCGGAATTCGAAACGAGCTGGCGCAGGAGTTCAAATTCCTTGGGCGTTAGGCGGACGGGCTTTTCCTGCACCATCACGGTGCGCTTTTCGAAGTCAATTTTCAGATCGTCGGAGATGAAGGGTGGAGTGGCATCTCCCGGCGCGGCGCGGCGGAGTGCGGCACGGATGCGCGCCATCAGTTCTTCGACGCCGAAGGGTTTGACGACGTAGTCGTCAGCGCCGGCATCGAGGGCCTGGACCTTGTCGCGTTCGGTGTTGCGCACGGTGAGCATGATGATGGGCGCATCGCAGGTGGCGCGAATTTCGCGGCAAGTTTCGAGGCCGGAGATTCCGGGCAAGTTCACGTCGAGCAGAATTAGATCGGGCCGCGTGCCGCGAACTTTTTCGAGCGCTTCTTCGCCGCTACGCACTTCGACAACCGAATAGCCCTGCGACGCGAGAGTAGTGAGCATGACGCGGCGGATCTGCGGTTCATCATCCACAACGAGAATGGTAGCGGCGTTCATCAGTCTCTGGTCCGGCCGCGTTCCGTGGGCAACGTAAAGGAAAAAACGGAGCCCTGGCCGCGCTGGCTTGTGAGGTTCATGGTGCCGCCGTGCGCCTCGATGATGGCTTTGGCGATGGGCAGGCCCATGCCGGTACCTTGCACCAGATAGCGCTGGTCCTTCCCGCGATAGAATTTTTCGAAGATGAGGCTTTGCTCCAGGTCGTCAATACCGGCGCCGCGATCGGCGACGCTGGTGACGACGAAGTCACCTTGCGCCTCCGCGGTGATGGTGATGGGCTGGGCCGCGGGCGAATATTGATTCGCGTTTTCGAGCAGATGGACCAGAGCCTCGCGGGCGCGCGAAATATCCACACGGACGCGCGGCAGCCCGGGCTGCACGTTTACATTCACGACGCGATCGCCGAGCGCGAATTGGCATTTGCTCATGGCGGCGGCAATAACGTCTTCGATGGGGCGCGGTTCGAGTTCCAGTTCGACTTCACCGGCATCGAGGCGCGCCATTTCACCGGCTTCGCCGACGAGGCGATTCAAGCGATCGGTTTCTTCGTTGATGATGGTGAGGAGTTCCTGGCGCTGGCGGTCGGTGACGCTGGAGTTGGAGAGCAAGTTCGTCACGGACGCTTTGATGGAAGTGAGCGGCGTGCGCAGCGCGTGCGTGACGGAATCGAGCAGCGCGGTGCGGAGGCGCTCACCTTCGCGGGCGGCTTCGGTCAAGCCAAGTTGCTCGATGGCGCGGGCGCGTTCGATGGCGACGGCGACGAGCGTGCCGATGGCTTCCAGAGTCTGGCGCGAAAGCATCGAGCCGGAAATTCCCAGGCTGCCGATGGAACGGCCGCCCAGGCGCACGGAGACGAAGCAGAGGCTGTTCGGGACGTCGATCACGGGCTCTTCGCGAAGGACGACGGTATTCAGGCTTTCCAGATCGAGTTTCGCGACAACCGGGCCGGAGCGGTAGATTTTTTGTTTTTCAGCGAGAAGCAGGGCGGCGGCGCCGACTTCGAAAATGTCCACGATCTGCGAAGGAATGCGGTTGAGCAATTGAATCACGTTGCCGGATTCGAGGAGACCCTGGCTGAAGGCGTAGAGTTTTTCGATTTCGCGGCGACGCGCCGAGGCGTCTTCGGCTTTCTGGCGGGCGCGGGTGGAAAGGTGGCTGGCCAGCACCGAGACAACCAGAAAGGCGAAAAGCGCAACCCAGTTCTGGGGATCGGCGACGGTGAACCTGCCGATGGGCGGCAGGAAATAATAGTTGAAGGCGAGCATTGCCACTACGGACATGAAGACGGAAACGGCGATGCCCCACACGGTGGAAACGGCTAGAATGGCGAGCAGAAAAGTGAGCGCAACGGTGGTGGGATTGACGAGCAGAATGTGGCGGTACGTGAGGGAGATTCCCAGCACCAGTACGAAAGCGGCCAGAAATCGCAGGAAATGAGTGAACCAGTGCACGCGCACGCTGCCATTCTAACGTAGCTTTCACAGCGTTCGCAGAAGAGAATATACCCATGCCCAAGACTCCCGAGCAGTGGCTGGCCGCGGCGAAGCCCGTCGAAAAAACAAAAGGCGCACTGAAACTCTTCCTGGGATACGCGCCGGGCGTGGGCAAGACGTTCAGCATGTTGAGCGAGGCGATTCGAAGGCACAGCCGCGGCGAAGACGTGGTGATCGGGGTGGTGGAAACGCATGGGCGAAAAGGAATCGCTGAACTTTCCGCACAACTGGAGACCATTCCCCGCCGCATGATCGACTACAAAGGCACGCTCTTCGCGGAATTGGATCTGGACGCGATCCTGGAGCGGAAACCGAAAGTGGTGCTGGTGGACGAACTGGCGCACACCAACATTCCTGGCTCGAGACATCGCAAGCGCTACGAGGACGTGCTGGAATTATTGGATGCGAATATTGATGTGATCTCGACGGTAAACATCCAGCACATCGAAAGCATCGCGCCAACCGTGCGCGCGATTACCGGAGTGGCGGTGCGCGAGACGGTGCCGGACTGGGTGCTGCAAGTGTCCGACGAAACGGTGATGGTGGACTTGACGCCGGAAGCGCTGCAGAACCGCATGAGGCGCGGGGACGTTTACGGGAAGGAGAAAGTGGAGCAGGCGCTGAAGAATTTTTTCCGGCGCGGCAATTTGATCGCGTTGCGGGAATTGGCGTTGCGCCAGGTGGCGGAACAGGTGGATCGCAGCCTGGAATCATACATGGTGGAGAAGGATATACAGGAAGCGTGGGCGGTGCGCGAGCGGCTGGCGGTGTGCATCAGCGAGAATCCGAAGGCGCAATATCTGGTGGCAAGGGCGGCACGCATGGCGCGGCGCATGGACGCGGAGCTTTACGCAGTGCACGTGGACCTGGACAGTGAAAGCGAGCAGGAGGAATCAAAATCGCTGGCCGCTAATTTGCAATTTGCGGAGAACTTGGGAGCGAAGCCGGTGCGTCTGAAGGGGCATCACGTGGCGGATGCCATGGCGCAATTTGTGCGGGAAAAACATATTACGCATGTGATTTTTGGCAGGTCGGCGACGGAGGGATGGCGGAAGCTCTTGTACATGAACGCGATTAATCGATTCTTGAATGATGCGCCGGCGGTGGATGTGCACATTGTGACCCAGGACGCGGAGTGAGCGGCGCGCGGGATTTTGAGCGGTCGATGGATTAGCGTCTAAACCCCCGCCCTTCTAAAAGCGAAGGGTGGGGCACCGTCTCGCAGCGGCTCGAGTCTGCGATTGTTCATTGCGCATCCCCTATCGCTAAGTAAGCTGGGACGACGCGCCTGCCTTGGCCACAAAATCGCCAAGATTCAGGAGCGTGATCCCGCCAGCACTGGCTCCTTGGTGTCGGCCTCGTCTTGAGCACCCGCGATGACCAAGAGAACGTTGAGTGCTGCGTGATCCATCGTTTTGAGGTGCTCTGAAATGAAACAGCCGCTCCGTGTGGCGCTGGTTGCAACGAGCGCAGGCATCGGAGGCTCGTTCCCGACTGCTTCGGGCGACCCCTATCGGAACAATCGTCAGGCGGGGGCGAAAAGTTTGGGAGAGATTGGGGCGCAGGGATGGTGAGGTGGATAACGCGGTGAGTGGATGTGCGCGACGAAGGCTGGCGACGGCTTTCCGCTGGCGCTAGGATTCGTCGGAGGGGATATCGAAGTTCACGAGGTCGGCTTGGAAGCCACGGGTTTTTATGGCGCCGTAGGTCATGCCTAGGACCATCCAGATGGCGCCTAGCTTGAGGGCCGGGGCGCTGAGGTGGGTCCAGATGAATGCGCAGATCAGAAAACCGAGCAGAGGCGAAAGCAGGTTGAGGACTTGCTTTTTTTCTTCGCGTACGTAGTAACGAACGAGCGCGGCAACGTTCACGCCCATGAAGGCGAGCAGAGCGCCGAAATTGAGCAGGTCTGCACCCTGATCATAGGTGATGATGAATGAGCCGGCTAGAGCAATGGCGCCGACTAGGATTACGTTGTTGCGCGGAATGTGATTTTTGGGGTCGAGCGCGCCGAAGAATTTTTTGGGAATGCCGTTGCTGCGGCCCATGCCGTAGAGGAGGCGAGCGGCGCCGAGTTGGGAGCCCAGGCCGGAGCCGATGTTGGCGATGAGGATGGTGAAATTGACGAGCTGGAAGAGAAAATAGCCGCCAGCGGTTTGGGCAACAAGCGGGAAGGCGGAGGTGATTTTATCGGGGGGGAATGGCTGGTCGCGCCAGACGAGTTGCGCGGCGTAGACCTCGAGGGAAGCGAGGACGCCGGTAATCAGGCAGACCAGGACGGTGGCTAGCATGATGTTGCGGCGAGGATTTTCGACTTCTTCGGAGAAGGTGGAGATGGCGTCGAAGCCGATGTAGGTGAGGACGGCGACGGATGTGCCGTGGAAAACATTCTTAAAGCTGAAAGTCGCGGGATTGTAAAACGGGTGCGTGAAAAAACCCTGGCCGTATTCGTGGATGCCCCAGAGAAAATGGATTACGAAGGCAAAAAAGATCACTACGACGATGGACATTCCGGCGGCCATTACGTCGTTGATGCGCGCGGAGGTTTTGACGCCGCGGATATTTAGAAGGGTGAAAGCGCCGGCGTAGAAAACGGCCAGAGTCCAGTAGGGCAGGAAGGGAAGGATATTTTGGGTGAGCTGGCTGCAGATAATGGTGCAGATGAGCGGATTCAGGATGTAATCCATCACGATGGCCCAGCCGGTGACGTAGCCTAGTGCGGGGTTGAGTTCCTGGCCGACGTAGGTGTAGGCCGAGCCGGCGGAGGGGTACGCGCGCGCCATTTTTCCGTAGCTGATCGCGGTGAAGAGCATGGCGACCATCGCGATTAGGATCGTGGTGACTACGTGGCCGCGGGCGTCGTTGCTGATTACGCCGTAGATGCCCATGGGGGCGATCGGTTGGATGATCACGATGCCGATTATGATCAGGTCCCAGAGGGTTAGAACGCGGCGGAGTTTAACGGCGGGTTCGTTGGCCATTGGTCCTTTTTTTGAGTGCGCCTGGCGTTTCAGTCTTTGTGGCGGCGGTTTCCGGGACACCACCGTGCCGTGCCGCGACGGCGATGACGCACTGAAGTGCGCCGCTACGACAGCAAAGGCAACGTCCAAGGTAAACCAACGGCAACGGCTGCCCGGTTCGATGAAGCTGAACCGGCCGCTACCAAGATCAATTCAACGGCAAACTCAAAAGCAACCTCAAAGACGCCCGCCGAAAAAGAAAAACCAGGCGGCCGCTGCAAATTCAAGAGCAACGGCAAGTACGACAGCAACGGCAAGGTCAACAGGCAAAGTCAGAGGCAAAACCAACGGCGCGCGGCTTCATTCAGTGATCACGGACTTTACCAGATTTCTGGGGCGGTCTACGTCGCAGCCGTTTAGGACTGCGTAGTGATAGGCGAATAGTTGCAGGGGAACTACTTCCAGGATCGGCAGGAGCAATTCCGTGGCTGGAGGGACGAATATGGTGCGATCGGCTACCGTGGTGACTTCGCGATCACCTTCGGTGGCTATGGCGATCGATTTTCCGCCGCGGCTTTTGACGTATTCGAGCACTGCTACGGTTTTTTGGTAGCGCAGGACGGAGTCGGGATCGGCGGCGTCGCGCGTGGCCAGCACTACCACCACTAGATTTTCGTCCACGAGAGCGTTGGAGCCGTGGCGCAGTTCGCCTGCCGGCAGACCTTCGGCTTGAACGTAGGAAATTTCCTTGAGCTTGAGCGCGCCTTCGCGGGCTATGGCGTAATGCACGCCGCGGCCCAGGAACATGAAGGTGCGCCCTTGCTGAAACGCGCGCGCGGCCCCAGAAGCTTGCGCGTCCCAGCTCGGCAGATACTTCTCGATGTGGCGCGGCAGCTCGGCCAGGAAATTCAGATGCGTGCGAGTGACTTCGGCGGTGATGCGTCCGCGCTGGCGCGCGAGAAACAGGGCCAGGAGATAGAGCATGGTGAGTTGCGAGGTGAAACTTTTCGTCGCGGGTATTGCCTTTTCCAGGCCGGCGCAGGTTTGCAGGTTGGCGCTGGCTTCGCGGGAGATCGTGGAACCTGCGACATTCGATATGGCGACGGTTTTCGCGCCGCGATTTAGTGCTTCCCGTTGCGCGGCGGTGGTATCTGCGGTCTCACCGGACTGGGTGATGACGACCACGATCGGATCGGTGTCGGAATGCGTGGAGCGGTAGCAATATTCGCTGGCGTATTCCACGTCCACAGCTACGCCGGCTAGATCTTCCATCATGATTTCGCCCGCGAGACCGGCGTTGCGGCTGGAGCCGCTGGCGGCGATGATAATTTTCTTGAATGCGAAGAGAGCTTTTTCGATGGGCTGGAGCGAGTTCGAAAAGATTACGTCGTCCGCTACGTTCTGGCGAATGGTTTCGCGAATGGCCAGCGGCTGCTCGTAAATTTCGCGCAGCATGTGATTCGGATATTGTCCCGGGGGTATGGTCAATGGCCCGTCCTGCTCGCTGGACATCAGTGCCCTGCTCCGGTGGATGAGGCGGGGAGGCCGCGGCCTTCTTTCAGGGGGATGGTGACGGGTGCGATATTCCAGCCGGAGACGCTTAGCTCCGAACCACCGAAGACGGATTCGGACCGAAGATAGCGCGCGGTGAGTTCGCGAGATTCGCCGGGCATCAGTTCGATGTAATTATCGTCCCAGAATACGGGAAGGATTTCTTCGGACTGACCGCTCTTGTGGATGCCCAGATGGATTTGAAATGCGAGATGGTCGCTGGGGTTTTTCAGCAGGACGTGCGCGACGGGGCCATCGGGGCCGGGCAACATGCTGGCGGTCGCGTCCACTGTGACTTTTTCAAGCGACCTGAGGGCTGTTAAATCTTCGTAAGAGGATACGGGAGTGAAGCGGTAGGTGGTCTTGGTCCATTCGTAGCTGTTCTTCTTGGCGGAAAGCCAGTAGAAATTTTGGCTGACGATTTTTCCGTCGCTGCCTTGCAATTGCAGCTCGACGAAATAGGCGAGCGACGCGGGGCTGAAAGATTCCGCGGGAAGCGTCAAGGCTTTCTGAACGCCGTCGGCATCCACATCAACCTGCACCTGCTTTGAAAACCGTTCGTGAAGAGAAGCGTCGTAGAGTTTCGCGGTGACGGTGAGGCCGGTGGCTTTTTCGTAGAGGCTATTGACGACGGCGATGCTGTTGTCGTCGTAGGAATACTGCACGTGCAGCGGCTCACAGGCTTTTTTGGTGCCGAAGTATCCGCCAGCCGGCTGCAGGTAATAATCGAAGAGATGCCAGATGGTGGAAGGCCAAGCGTTATTGAGCATCCATTGAATGATACCCGTGCTGGTGTATTTGTTGCGAGAGTAGGCCTCAAACATGGCGCGTTCACCTTCGTAGGCCATGGCTTGGGATTTCACGAGGTAATCGTCGAGGCCTGCGGGCGGGCCGTAGATCGCGTCCATCGCGCTGTTGAAATGAGTTAGGTCCTTGAAGCCTTCGGAGCCGGCGTGAAAATTCCAGAAAGCATCCTGCGGCCACAGGTGGTCGGGGGGAATGAATTTTTTCAGGCAGCTTGCCAGCGGAAGCGCGGGGCCGGGGCCGGTTTCGGTGTTGAAACCGAAGGCGCCGCCGTATTTATTGGTGTCAATGAGCCAGTAATCGGGCGGGACGTAGTCGTAGGGGCCGGTCATTTTCACGCCGGAGGGGCCGGTGACCGTGGTGGGCGTGGCCGACGCGGAAGAGATATAAGGATTGGGCCAGGAGGATTCTTTCAGGACTTTGATGTACGCGGTTTCGACGTTCGCGGGGGGAGGATTATCGCTCCCGTTGAGCCAGACGAGCATGCTGGGATGGCCGCGCATGCGCATGATTTGGGAATGCAGCGAGGCAGTGGCAATTTCCAGATGCTCGGGTTGCCAGTGCTTCCACTGTTCCCAAATATCGCAGCAGCACCAACCAGCCATGATGAGGACGCCGCGCTCGTCGGCGAGATCGTAAAATTCGTCGCTTTCGAGCTTGCCTTCGAGGCGAATGGTGTTGAGGTTCATGTCGCGGACGTAGCGAAATTCGTTCTGCAGGCGGTCCATATCCTGGCGCAGGAGCATATCGGGGGACCAGCCGCCGCCGCGGATCAGGATTTTTTTGCCGTTGATGGAAAATTGCAGGGCGCCGGTGGAATTCAGCGCGGCGGTGACTTCGCGGATGCCGAATTTTACGGTTTGCGCATCGGATTCCTGATTCCCTGCAGTGCAGCGCAGCGAAAGTTCGTGCAGGTTTTGCGCTCCCATGCCGTAGGGCCACCAGAGTTTGGGATTCTTGATTTGCAGTTGCGGATAGCTGTCGGACAGGAAGCGGGCAGTGCGTGTTTCGTTTGGTTTCAGCGTGTAGGTTTGCTGGAGTTGCACGCCGTCAAACTGAGCTTCGAGAGTGCCGGTGACTACTTCGCTTGTGGCGTTGTGGAGTTCGGCTTCGATGGCGAGATTGGCTTGCGCGAGCGATGTGGTGGGGAAATGGGTGATCACCTGCGGGTAGCGGATGGCTACCGGGCCGCTCGATTGCAGGTAGACGTCGCGCCAGAGGCCCATGTCTTTATCGGGGGGCGCCGGATTCCAGTCCACCCAGTTGATGCCGAGATCTTTATCGGTTTGCGCGAAGGATTCGACGGCTAGTGAATTGGATTGGCCTAGCGTGAGTTGTGCGGAGATCTCGTATTCGTAGGTGCGATAGGCGCCGGCTACGTCCTTGGCGTCGGCGATTTTGTGGCCGTTGAGCCAGATGTTGGCGCGGTTGTTGATGCCGCTGAAGTGCAGCCACACCTTTCGACCAGCGAAATTTTCGGGAAGCTTGAATTCCGTGCGGTACCACCAGGAGCAGCGGAAGGGGCTGTCTTGAGGCATGGGCAGGAGCGAAAAATTCTTGCCGATGGGATATTCGGTGCCGGGGATATCGCGGAGATTTTTTCCGTAGTAGGGATCGGAGTAGGTTTTGTCGGCGACCAGCGCGGCCAGGACTGTTGAAGGGACGGTGGCGGGGTGCCAGCCCGAGGTGTTGAAGCCGGGGGTGGAGATTTGTTCGCCGGTGGCGTTTACTTGGCAGGAGGATTGGAGGGCCCAGCCGGAGTGCAGGAATAATTTCTTGGCTTCGTCTGCGCGAGTATCGGCGAAGACGCGCGCGGGAGTGAGCGCGCAGGCCAAGGCAATAAGGATCGAGGCGGCTGCGGCAGGATGGAGGCGCGACCGAACGATCTGATTTTTTTGCACGGTGCCTAGACCTCCCGTGAGAACCATTGGGCAGTAAGGGGTTTTGTATGATAGCTACAAAGAACGGAACTTCTGCCGCTCAAGCCACGACCTACAAAGATTCTCGAGCAACTTCA
>Ga0210398_10003154_pt1 | contig 15900 bp, 12 predicted proteins | sample IncBWC4OmetaG_FD_161047 | JGI IMG/M metagenome (GOLD analysis project Ga0210398, IMG submission 161047) | Forest soil microbial communities from Barre Woods Harvard Forest LTER site, Petersham, Massachusetts, United States - Inc-BW-C-4-O | ecosystem: Environmental > Terrestrial > Soil >...
CCGGCACGCCGTACACTGCCAGCGTCTTTGTTTGCCCAATGAGTAAGCACCGCCGTGTCCACACCTGGGGCAACGGAAACCATCGGGCCACCGGCAAGCTGCCAGATATTTCTGGCAAGACTCTTCCCTGGAAAACTCGGTCTGAAACGGCCAGAGAGTTCTAGGAAAGCCCGGACGTGGCATCCTCCTACACTACTGCTAGTGGGTAGCTGAAACAACCGGATAAGCAAAAGGCAGCTACACGGATGTTTCGCGCCGTTGTTTGCGGATTTGCCCGTCACTCGCACGGAATGAAATCGCGTCCGTTCAGCAACATCTAGCGGGCCTGGAATCTAATTGTTGCTAACAGGCGGATCACTCATTGGTCGTTTTTTACCGATTCATCGTTCGTGTCAATACCTATGCTCACGTTTTCTCCGTAACTTGTTCATTCCAAACCGCAGGCGCCGATCAAAACTTGGCCGACAATCTTCGTCGAGTCGATAAAATAGAAGTAGAGACCTCAGGCCCGCTCGGGCGGGCCTTTTCTTTTGATCCACCGTATTCGAAAGGAATAGCCAGCCCATGCCAGCAACCTGGTTGCGAAGATTCCGGGCATGGATATGTTTGAGCTCGCCGTCACTCTCCTCGACACGACCTTCGAGCTGCAGCACAAATACCTTCCACCGCTTCACGCCTATGCGATCTCTCAGGCGGCAATAAGCAGGATCGATCGGCTCGCAGAAGAGGCTTGGATGGCGCGCGAGCAGGCTCGAATGGCCTTTGCGCAGACGCCTCACCGCCAACCGATGGCACCGATTAACCCTAACCAGAACAATCAGTTAAACCCATCCCCAACAAAATGAAATGGTTACGGCATTCATTCGCATCCGGCGGGATAAGGCGTTTAAAATCAAACGGTTATCATCCCGTCCCATGGAATCAAACGGTTACGGACACGACGTCACAAGCCCATTGGTATGAAACGGTTACAGAACCCCCGAAAGGAGGGGGAGGGGGGCGGGGGCAGGAGGAGTCCCAAAACGGGAAAATCTCTACCGCGAACTGTCTTCCCCGATCTTGAGAACCGCCAGAAACGCCTCTTGGGGAATATCCACCTTGCCGATGCGCTTCATCCGCTTCTTGCCCTCTTTCTGCTTCTCAAGCAGCTTGCGCTTGCGTGAGACATCTCCGCCGTAGCACTTGGCGATGACGTTCTTGCGGATCGCGGTGACGGTTTCGCGGGCTACGATCTTCGACCCGATGGCCGCCTGGATCGCCACCTCGAACATCTGCCGGGGAATCAGTTCCCGCATCTTCGATACCAGCGCCCGTCCGCGCTCGTAGGCGAAGTCGCGGTGCACGATAATCGAGAGCGCGTCCACCGGCTCTCCGGAGACCAAGATGTCCAGCTTCACCATCGGCGAGTCCCATGTTCCCGACAGGTGATAGTCGAGCGAGGCGTAACCCCGCGACACCGACTTGAGCCGGTCGTAGAAGTCCAGCACGATCTCGTTCAGGGGAAGTTCATAGGTCAGCATCACCCGGGTGGAGGTGACATACTCGAAGTTCTTCTGCCGCCCCCGCTTCTCCTCGACCAGCTTGAGTATGCCGCCCACATACTCCTCGTTGGTCAGGATGGTCGCCTTGATGATCGGCTCCTCTACCTTCTCGATCAGGGTAGGGTCGGGCCAGCGTGAGGGATTGTCCACCTCGGCCATGCTGCCGTCGCTGAGGGTGATCTTGTACCGTACCCCCGGGGCGGTAGTAATGAGGTCCAGCTCGTACTCCCGCTCCAACCGCTCCTGGATGATCTCCATATGTAGCAGGCCAAGGAAACCGCATCGGAAGCCGAACCCGAGGGCCGCCGAGCTCTCCGGTTCGAAGAAGAAGGAGGAATCGTTCAGCCGCAGCTTTTCAAGCGCATCCCGAAGCAGCGTATGCTCGTGCGAGTCAATGGTGTAAAGCCCGGCGAAGACCATCGACTTGATGTCCTGGAATCCGGGGAGCGCCGCAGCCGCGGGCCTCTCGTCATCCGTCACCGTATCGCCGATCTTTGTGTCCGCTACATTCTTGATGTTCGCCACGAAGAAGCCGACTTCACCAGCCGTCAGCTCCTCGATCTCCACGGGCTTCGGCGTGAGTACCCCCATCGACTCCACGTCGAAGGTCTTGCCGTTCGACATCAGGCGGATCTTCATGCCCTTACTCATCCGCCCATGGATGATGCGGGCCAGCACGATCACACCTCGGTAAGAGTCGAACCACGAGTCGAAGATGAGAGCCTGTAGCGGGTCGTCCGGGTGTCCAGCGGGCGGAGGTAGCCGGTTGACGATGGCCTCGAGAATATCTGGCACACCCTGGCCGGTCTTGGCGCTCACCGGAATGGCATCCGTAGCGTCGATACCCACCGCTTGCTCGATCATCTCCTGCGTCCGCGGAATGTCAGCGCTGGGCAGGTCGATCTTGTTGATGACCGGTATGACCTCGAGCCCATTGTTGATGGCCAGATAAGCATTCGCCAGCGTCTGCGCCTCTACGCCCTGCGAGGCATCGACGACCAGCAACGCCCCCTCGCACGACGCCAGCGAGCGTGACACCTCATAGGAGAAATCGACATGACCGGGGGTGTCGATCAGATTCAACTGGTAGGTCTCACCGTCCTGTGCCGGGTAGACCATACGGACCGAGTGAGCCTTGATCGTAATGCCGCGTTCGCGTTCGAGGTCCATCGCGTCGAGGACCTGCGCCTGCATCTCCCGGGCGCTCAGGGAGCCCGTCAGCTCGAGCAGACGGTCGGAGAGCGTAGATTTGCCGTGATCAATGTGCGCGATGATCGCGAAATTGCGGATGTGCTTGATGTCCATGAAGAGAAAGAGGTGGGGGTTACTTACGATGCTACGCGTGGAAGAAACTTCCCAACATCTGAGTTTAACATCGGAAACCGGGTAACCCGCGACCATACAATAGGGCTGTACGAGGCTGCTCGAGATGTGTTCGGGTGGGCCGCTGAATTTCGCTCCCAGGGCGAGCGCTGGGGTGAAAGTGCGGTTATCCAGCTTCTCCGTTCTTCCTCAGACGTCTACTACCGATGGCCGTTCAACGATTTCTAGCCGCCTCCGCCTCCGCGCTGCTGATTGTAGTGAGCTCTCTCGAACCAGTGCTCTCAACCCGTGCAATGGCGCAGGAACAGTCGCAGTCGACACCGCATCAACGCGATCAACAACTGATCCAGAATGTGGAAAGCGCGTACCAGAACGGCCTGGCAAACTATCGAGATGGCCATCTGGCCGCTGCCAAGTCAAACTTTGACTATGCTGTCGATCTTATGTTGTCGAGCGGCGTGGACCTGAACAACGATGCGGAACTGAAAGACGAATTAGACCGCGTGGTAGATGCAGTCAACACGCTGGAATTGGATGCCCTGAAGCAAGGCACCGGACTTGCTGCTCCTGCCGAGCCAACCCCGGTCGATGTGGCGAGCAGCGCGACCTTTACCGTAGATCCGACGATCCGCGCCGAGGCGGAAGCGTCGCTGAAAACCACCCAGTCTGACCTTCCATTGGTGATGAATGACTACGTCGCGAGTTTTATCAACTTCTTCCTGACGAGCCGCACTGGGAGGGCGACCATTGTCGCTTCGCTGAACCGTGCGGGCCGATACAAGGACATGATCGAGCGGGTGCTAAAGGAAGAAGGGGTACCTCAAGATCTGATCTATCAGGCCGTCGCTGAGTCCGGATTTCGCCCCCAGGCGATCAATCCCAAATCGGGTGCGGGCGGGATGTGGCAGTTTATGCCGTTTGGTGTTTATGGGCTGGAGCGCAACGGCTGGTATGACGAGCGTCTTGACCCGGAGAAGGCAACGCACGCCTATGCGCGCGAAATGAAGAAGGCCTACGACCAGCTTGGGGACTGGTATCTGGCGATGGCAGCATACGACTGGGGAGCCGGCAATGTGCAACGCGCAGTTCAGCGTACCGGATATGCCGATTTTTGGGAACTCTATCGACGGAACAACCTGCCCACCGAGACGAAGAACTATGTACCGATCATTCTTGCGGTAACCATTCTGGCCAAGAATCCCAAACAGTATGGTCTGGACGATCTCACGCCTGATCCCCCCCTTCTTGTCGACACGGTACGGACCCATTACAGCGTCGATCTTCGTCTGGTGGCAGATGTGACAGAGGCGCCGGTGCAGGAGATAGTTGGGCTCAACCCAAGCCTGCTGCGAGGGGTGACTCCTCCCGATGATGACTTTGACCTGCACTTGCCGGTCGGTACTAAGGGACTGTTCGAGAAGCGCATGGCGGAGATTCCCGAGGACAAACGACGCTATTGGCGGTTTCATAAGCTGGCTGCGGGGGAATCTGTGGATGAGGTAGCCCGCGCCTATCATGTTCCAGCTTCGGAAATTTCGTTTGTAAACCAGTTGAGTTCACCTACCGATCTAAGTGGTTTAGAGGCGCTGATAATCCCGGTTGCGCCGGTGTCGACGCCGTCACTCGCGCGTACAGCCTTGTATCGATCGCACAAAGGGGACACCCTCGTAACGGTAGCAGACAGGTTTGGCGTAACGGTCGACCAGTTGAAGCGGTGGAATCACCTGACCGGTACAGCGATTCCCAAAGGTCGTGCCTTATACGTTGCCGAGCCGGCGCGAATCCCGGCCGGGTCGCGAAAGGCCCGTGGAAAGGGTGGCGCACAACCAACGCGAAGTTCCTCCCAGGGTCAATCTCCACAGAAATCTTCGAATCAGGTGTCAAGAAACCGAGGCGGCGGGGAGGCTGGGAAGCGGTCGGTGGTTGAATCGAGATCCCATAGTGTAGATTGAAGCGTTCTTTCGAGTAGATGGGCTTTTCAGATTCGGCGCCTCGGTAAGCATACGGAGTCTATGTCTTGAATCGAAAAGCATGGGCAACTTCCGGTTAACCATTTCGCATTCAGGTCGCCAAAGTGACAGAAATCTGAGGCCGTCGCAAGAAGCGCTTGCGTTCCTTCGCAAGCCGTTGCATGCTGTTGCTATAATTCGCGGCGTGGGCCACGCGAATCGAATTTCGCACGTGGTAAATAGACTGGACCCCAGCCCGGAGGCAAACATCGATGCAGGAAGATCGTAAACTCTACGCGCACGCCGATGGTGATTTCGACCCCGAAACAGAAGAGTACCCGGAAGAGGTGGAAGACAGTTTCGGAGAAGAAGAGGAAGAAGTTACGAGCTCCCTCACTTCTGACTATGACGACATCGAGGATGATGAAGAGGAAGCTCGAACCGAGGAATCGCAGGGGACGATTACGTCAGAGCCCACCTTACCGCCCGCAAAGAAGACAGTCCAAAAGAAAGCACCTGCAAAGAAAGCTTCAGCGAAGAAAATGCCTGCGAAGAAAGTCGCTGCGAAAAAGGCTGCCAAGAAGGCACCCACGAAAAAGGCTGCCAAGAAGGCACCCACGAAAAAGGCTGCCAAGAAGGCACCCACGAAAAAGGCTGCCAAGAAGGCACCCGCGAAGAAGGCTGCCAAGAAGGCACCCGCGAAGAAGGCTGCCAAGAAGGCACCCGCGAAGAAGGCTGCCAAGAGGGCACCCGCGAAGAAGGCTGCCAAGAAGGCACCCACGAAAAAGGTTGCCAAGAAGGCACGCGCGAAGAAGGCTTCCGGAAAAGCGTCCACTAAGAAGACGAAGACGGGCGGCAAGAAGAAGTAGCCGCGAATCGTTAGGTAATCACGAAGCCCGGTCTGGCCGGGCTTCGTGTGCGTATAGCAGCAAGTCTATGTTACGCGCCGAGGTGAACGCGTGCCGTTGTCCAAACCGACGCCATAGTTCATTGCTTTTCGAGACCGGCAAGAACTGTGAGGACCTCGTCGCTAGCATGTGCAGGATCGACACCGGTCCAGACCTTTGCGATCTTGCCGGTCGGGTCGATTAGGAAGGTATTCCGCTTGGCAATTTTGATCCCCATGTAATCGCCCAACGATCCGTAGTCGGTTACAACTTTTTTGTCTGAGTCGCTGAGCAACGTGAATGTGAGGCTGTCTTTTGTGCAGAACTGCTTGTGGCTGTCCACAGAGTCAACGCTAACCCCGAGGATCACCGCATTGGCCGCTCTATATTTCTCGAGGTCGTTCTGGAACTCGTGAGCCTCACGGGTGCATCCGCTTGTCATGTCCTTGGGATAGAAATAGAGGACGACCCACTTACCCTTATAGCTATCCAGGCTGATGGGCGTGCCTTCTTGCGAAGGTAGCGTAAAGGTGGGCGCCATCTGACCGGCCTGTGGGACGACGTCAGACGCGGCGAAGCTTCGAACTGCGAGAACCCCTACGACTAGGAGTACAAGCGCGGCAGAGGTGAGCAGGAATTTCGACATTGTGATCTCCAGACGTGAATTCCAGACTCATTATTAATTTTCGAGCGCAACTATCGCAATTCCAGCTTCGTTCGCCTGGGTAAGAACTTTGTCGAGATCAAAAATGAGAGTTTTTTGAGCTTCCACCGCCAGGCAAGTGGCCTGCGCTTCGTGCATCACCCTGATGGTTTGGACCCCAATCACAGGGACGTCAAAACGCATGTCCTGTTTAGGCTTGGCGAATTTGACGACAGTCAGGCTGCGGTCGAGAGTGGAAACTTCATCTCCTAGAGTCTTCATAAGGGCACCGGCACGCTGGATTGCCGCATCTGTTCCCTCCATCGCTTCGATAGCCACGCAGGCTTGGCTGGCGACTATCACGGTCTGGCCAATGTCGTGGCCAGCGACAACACGCCCCACGTCGCGTCCGTAAGAGATATCCAACTGCTCCTGCTGGTTGGGGGGCCGGTTAGTAAGAACGCCCGCGGGTGCGAGCAGCGGTTCGAGGTAGGTCGTCGAAGAGATGAGCTCGATTCCTTCATCGGCAAGAACTTTGGCAACGGCTCCTAGCAACATGTCCGTATTGCGGCTCCGCAGTGACAGGAGAAGCTTCGCCAACCGCCAATCCGGACGGATGCTGGCGAAGATCTGCTTATGTTTCACCTGGCCTGCCATTACGGCTCGCGTGACGCCTTCCTCCCGGAATGTTTCGATTAAGCGGGAGAGTTCTCCTAGGGATAGCCAGTGGACGCGAACGCCGGGGTCAGCCGCGGCGCGTTGAGTGATCTCCGGATCGGTCTCTTCCTTGAGTGCCGCCACAATAACGTCGGTACCGTGAGCGCGTGCGGCATCGAGGAGAAGGAAAGGAAAACGGCCATTACCGGCGATCAGGCCGAGCTTATTTGTACCGAGGGTCATGGTTCTCCGGTTACTTCAGAACTCCGCGCTCGGAGGTCTCGATGAAATCAACCAGATAAGCGACATCGGGTGTAGCGGGGGCCTCTTGTTTGATCTTTTCAAGGGCCTGAGAGGTATTCATTTTAGAGGCGAGCAGAATGCGATAAGCACGCTGGATTGCTTGCAGCCGATCACTATCGAATCCCCGACGTTCGAGCCCCACCTTGTTCAGCCCGTATGCATGCGTTTCGCGCTTGGCGGAAGTAAGTGAGAAAGGCATGACATCCTGGGTTACCGTCGTTCCTCCACCGGTATAGGCGTATCTGCCGATTCGGCAAAACTGATGCACCTGATTCAGAGCGCCGATGGTGGCGAAGTCCTCGACAACCACGTGGCCCGCTAGAGTGGCGGCGTTGGCGAGGATGCATGAGTCGCCGATAATACTGTCGTGTCCGACGTGGGCGTATGCCATGATGAGGCAGTTGCTGCCGACCCGGGTTGTGCCTCCGCCGCCACTGGTTCCGCGTGAGATCGTCACGCACTCGCGAACGGTATTATCGTCACCTAGCGTTGCGCCAGTTGGTTCGTCTTTGTACTTGAGGTCCTGAGGGGCTACGCCGACGCAAGCGAAGGAGAAGAAGCGATTACGGGAGCCAGTAGTTAGGCGGCCATCAAGTACAACATGCGAGACGAGCTCGCAATCCTCTCCCAAGACAACGTTCGGGCCGATGGTTGAATAAGGGCCGATAAAGCAGGATTCCGGAATAATGGCTGTCGACGCGACGATCGCTGTCGGATGTATCCTCACTCGTGACTCACCGCTTCCAGCATCCGTTCTTCTGCTGCGGCGGTCGGATCTGCCGCGACGTCCTTCTGGCGAGGAACGAGTTGACACATTACGATGGCCTCGCAAGCAAGCTTGCCATCAACCGTGCATCGGCCCTGCATCCGGACGGCGCGGGGCTTCCAGTTGAGGACCTCGATCTCGATGCGGAGTTGATCTCCCGGAACAACAGGACGGCGGAATTTCGCCCGCTCGATGCCAGTGAAGACCATCAGTTTACTGTCGCGGTCCGGGATTTCAGTCAGCAACAGTGCGCCGCCCGCCTGAGCAATCGACTCGACGATGAGCACGCCCGGCATGATAGGGAAATCAGGGAAGTGACCTGCGAAGAAGGGTTCATTGATGGTGACGTTCTTAATAGCAACAATGCGCTTCTTGCGCTCGAATTCCATCAGGCGATCGATGAGCAAAAACGGGTAGCGATGCGGCAGGATGGACATGATGTCCTGAATCTCCAGCACCGTACGTCCATCCAGGATTGGATTGGGGTTCTCCATGGCTGCATCAGGATTATAGCGGTTTAATCGGTTGCTCGCTGCCCTTTCCCAATAACAGCGATGGGTCGGCGCTGAGTGTTGGCTGAGCGAAGTGGTCGGCAAGAAATCTGGGCCATGCCGCAGCAGCGATCATGGCAGCGTTGTCTGTGGCGAGAGCTGGCAGGGGAAACGCAATGGGCAATCCGCAGCCAGCGGCTTCTGCTGTAAAGCGAACACGCAATTCGCGATTGGCTGCAACTCCCCCCGAAATAAGCAGACTGGCCGCTCCGAGTGCTTCCGCGGCGCGGAAGGTCTTACGTCGAAGGTCGTCAACCACAGAGCGCTGAAAGGAGGCGACAAGGTTAAGAGTCTGCTGATCGCATAAGGCGAGAGCGCCGCCGATAGTGGGGTTGGTGGCCAATGCCGTCCGCCGAGCTTCGATACCCAAGGCCATCTCTTGAATCTGGGTATAACGAAGGACTGCAGTCTTGATTCCACTAAAGGAGAAGAGGGTGGTGGCTGGACCAGTGGCTCCCCGATGTCCCCCGCGGTGAGCCTTGGCCTTGATCTGCGAGAAGGAGAAGGGAACGGCCGATGGGTCGCCGTGGGGGGCGAGGGCGTCGATCCAGGGGCCACCCGGGTATCCCAGTCCGAGGAGCTTGGCCACCTTGTCGAAGGCCTCGCCGGCTGCGTCGTCTACCGTATGGCCCACGTTGCGATAAGTCCAGGTATCGGCGTGACGATGGACGAGGTAGAGGTGGGTGTGCCCGCCAGAGACGACGAGGGCGAGAGCGGGCAAGGGCAATGGGTCGATCTCCGACTCGGTTGCGCGTTGAGCGTGCTCGAGGAGGACGGCGTGGATATGTCCCTCGAGATGGTTGACTGCGATGAGCGGTTTGCCCAGCGCATAGGCGAGGGTCTTGGCATAACTGATGCCCACCAGCAGGGCGCCCGCGAGTCCCGGGCCATTGGTAACGGCTATTGCGTCCAGGTCAGCGAAGGTGACGTTGGCGTCGCTTAACGCACCACGGATAACAGGCACGATGTTGCGCAAGTGTTCGCGGGAGGCAAGCTCCGGCACAACTCCACCGTAGGGCGAATGGGTGGCAATCTGCGAGGCGACTACGTTGGAGAGGGTCTCAGTGCCACGACGAACGACAGCCGCGGCGGTCTCGTCACAGGAGCTTTCGATGCCTAGAATCAGGCCGGTTGAGGCAGTGCTCACACTTCTATAGTAGAGAAAGGAGTTCACATCCAGCGACCCGCGCTTCGCAGCCTGCAATGAGGTTCGCTGGAATACGGTGATGGAAGAGTCCACAGCACAAATCGCCGCAGAGAGCATAGTCGACAGCTTGCGCGCTGCGGGCTATGAGGCGTATTTCGCGGGGGGATGCGTGCGAGACCTGCTGCTGGGGCATGAGCCGGCGGACTTCGATGTAGCGACGGATGCCCGTCCCAATACAGTTCTGGCGGTGTTCCCGCGGACGTTCGCCGTGGGGGCGCATTTCGGGGTGGTTCTGGTTGCCGATTCGATCGATGGACGAGAGATCGTCACCGAGGTTGCTACCTATCGCAGCGACGAGTCATATGCAGATGGGCGAAGGCCGGAATCGGTCCGGTTTTCCGATAGCGCCGAAGAAGATGTGCAGCGACGCGACTTCACCCTCAATGGGATGCTGCTCGATCCGCAAATCCTGCGAGAGACGGGCGATGTCAATGCTTCCGTGCTGGATTACGTTGGCGGACGCGCTGATCTCAGCGCGCGGCTGGTGAGGGCGATCGGCGATCCAGAGAAGCGCTTTGAGGAAGATAAGCTGCGCATGCTGCGAGCGGTGCGGTTTGCGGCCCGCTTTGATTTTGAGATCGAAGCGGGAACTGAGGCAGCGATCCGCAGGGCGGCCCCGGGGATCGGGGTGGTCAGCCGGGAGCGGATCCGGGATGAGGTGACCCGGATGCTCACCGAGGGGAGTGCCCGCCGGGGATTCGAGCTGATGGACCGGACGGGGCTGCTCCGGGAGGTGCTGCCGGAGGTTGACCGCCTGCACGGGGTTGAGCAGCCTTCGGAGTTCCATCCTGAGGGCGACGTGTGGGTGCACACGATGATGGTGATCGAGCAGCTGCCGGCCGGGGTGTCACCGACGCTGGCCTGGGGGGCTTTGCTGCACGATGTGGGCAAGCCGGCTACCTTCCAGCGCGGGCCGGGGCGGATACGGTTCAACGGGCACGTGGAGGTCGGTGTCCGGATCGCCGAGGACATCCTTCGGCGGTTGCGGTTCTCGAATGACCAGACCGCGCAGATCGTCGCACTGATCGAGAACCACATGCGTTTTGGTGATGTGGCGAAGATGAAGGGCTCAACGTTGAAGCGCTTCTTCCGGCTTCCGGAGTTTCCTGAACATCTAGCGCTTCATCGGATGGACTCAACCGCCAGCCATGGCGATCTTTCTCTTTATGACTTCGCCAAGCAGCGGTACGAAGCAGTGCCCGAGGCGGAGGTGCGCCCGGTGCTGCTGGTGACCGGGCGGGACCTGATCGAGGCTGGTTACAAACCGGGTCCACAGTTCAAGGAACTTCTTGCCGTGGCTGAGGACGCTCAGCTTGAAGGGCGGATCAGGACCAAGGAAGAGGGCCTGGAGCTGGTGAAGGCGGAGATCAGGGAGCAGGGATCAGGGCGCAGCGAGTAGCGATCAGCTTGCTGATACCTACCCCTCCCCCTTCTTCTTGTACTCATTGATTCTATTGAGCTTCTATCTTAATGTGTTGCTAATTCATACATTCCATGAGAGTTAGATCTACCTCATAGAAAAATAAGGACTTACCGATGGCCATTGAAACTAAATAACTTATCTGCTGGTCATTCATTCCAAAAGGCTTATCGAGCTGCGGAGACTTCAGGGCAGCAAAAAACCGGCGCCCAGATTCGAGACCGGCTCTCTGGAACGGAGGTGTCCGCTTTGAGCTTATTGCTGCTTCATCTGCGGGTAGCCTCTCTGAGGAGCCGGGTATTGCGGAGCGCTACCGTTCGGGTCGGGGTTCGATTGTTGAGGAGGCTGTTGGTTCGATGGCGGCGGGTTGGCAGGGGCCGATGGTTTTGGCCGGTCGACCAGCTTGAAGCCGTCGCGCACTACGAAAAAGTTCTGCTGAGCCAGATCGGCCTCGAGGACACTGCCGTCCGACGTGTAGAAAAGGTCGACGTTAATGGGGTTCTCAGAGTTCATTGAAACGGTGGCGTGCTGGACATCCATGAGCGAACCGTTCAGCCGCCCATGCACGCTGGTGCCGCGCGTGATGGTGGATGGCACAAGGATTCCGTCCTGCTTGGGAATCAGGATCCACGAGCTGGGCGGGTTGTCCATGACCGCCCGGGTCAGAAGCATGTAAGCAGCGGGATCCAGATCGGGGAGCAGGACGAGATGCTGATGCCGGTCGACAGTGTTCTGCGTCTGCTTGCCGTTGGCGGAGATGCTGATCTGAAACTGACGACCGGTCGGATCGGATGTCACGGTAAAGGTGACGGCGTTTCCATTGACCGTGCCGGTGAGTTGATCGCTTACCAGATTGCGATTCCCATCCAGATGCTGAGTATTGGTGAAGCTATAGCTGAACTTGGTCAGGTTGAGCTTGCCGTGAGAGGTGACTGTGTATCCATTCGACGCGGGCTGGATGTTGTAGTCGGATGAGCCGACGACTTTGTCTCCCTGATACACGGAGTAGTTAGCGGAGCCGGCAGTGAGATTCTGGGGGTGCGCCGCGATGGGCAGCAGCAAGGGCATCAATGGAGCGAGAAGCCCGGAAGCAGAAGAAAAGAAGCGCATTCAGACAAGTACCTCCATTGTTTTAGAACACGGGACACGGCGAGAAGCTTCGGGAAAGAATGGCGTGGCGAAAAGCAGGTCCTTCGAGTCCGCGCTTTCCACCCCGCGCAAAAAAACGCGCGCCGTCGCGCTGCGCTCAGGATGACATCGTAAAGGGTCTTGCTTTTCACCCTCGCGGCGCCTTCGCCTCCGCTCAGGATGGGGCACCCAGGCGGTACAGGGACCAGCCGCTGATCGGGCCAATCCCTAATCGCTGATGGCTGCCTTTACTTCTGGGCCTGGTCGAAGCGCTTGTTAATTTCATCCCAGTTGACAGTGTTCCACCAGGCCGCGAGGTAATCGGGCCGGCGGTTCTGGTACTTGAGGTAGTAGGCGTGCTCCCACACGTCGTTGCCGAGGATGGGGTATTTTCCCTGCAGCAGCGGGCTATCCTGATTACCCGTCGTGGCGATGGTCAGTTTGCCGCCATCCCAGAGGAGCCAGCCCCAGCCGGAGCCGAACTGCTTGGCGGTGGTCTCATTGAACTGCTTTTTGAAGGCCTCGAAGTCGCCGAAGTCCTTGCGAATGCGCTCGGCGATTTTGCCGGTTGGCTCGCCCCCACCGCCGGGCTTCATGATGTTCCAGAACATGCTGTGGTTAACGTGACCACCCCCGTTGTTGCGCACGATCGTGCGGATGTCCTCGGGGATGCTGTTGATGTTGCGGAGGAGATCCTCGGTGGTGTGTTTCCCGAGCTCCGGATGCTTCTCAATGGCTCCGTTGAGGTTGGTGACGTAAGCCTGATGATGCTTGTCGTGGTGGAGATGCATGGTCTGCTCGTCGATGTGAGGCTCGAGCGCGGCGTAGTCGTAGGGAAGAGGTGGAACTTCGTAAGCCAAAGCGTTTCTCCTTCACTCTGTTAGATGCCAGGGCCTGCTAACAGGCCCCAGTCGTGAATCCTTGCGCGGGGTCCGGAAAAGACCGATGAGCGCGCCCTCGATCATACTGGATGCGGCAAGGTGACGGAGAGGTGCAAAGGGCAGGGCTCAGGGAACAGGGCTCAGGGCTCAGGGCTCAGGGCTCAGGGCTCAGGGCTCAGGGCTCAGGGCTCAGGGCTCAGGGCATTACCAATAGCCAATAGTCAACAGCCAATAAAAAGCCGACAGCGCTGAGGGGATACTGGCTATTGGCTAGCCCGCCGCCGGGGTGAGGGCGGCCATGGTCTGGCTGTCGGGCTGGCCGGTCTGGGGCAGGCCGACGCTGGCCTGAAATGCGCGCAGGGCGTCGATGGTATTCCCTCCCAGCATGCCGTCAATACCGCCAGGTGAGAAACCCCTGAGGGTGAGGTAGAGTTGCGCGGCGCGAACGTCGAGGTTGGGTATCTGACCCGAGCTAAAGGTCTTGAAAGCGGCAGCCAGCAGCGTGTCGTAGTGGTTCCGCTGATAGTCTGCGCCGTTATATCCCCGGGCGAAGGCGGCCCAGTTCTGCGCCTGCAGGTGACCGGCGAGATGGGCGGATTGGAGGAAGGAACGAAAAGCGTCGAGCTGCGCGTCCTCGGATTCAGTCATGGCAGCGATCATGGAGTCGACGTCTGTGAAGCCAGCGAGAGTGCAGTTTTCGCCGAGGACCTGGGCGAGTCCCCAAGAGGTGCTCTGGAGGGCCGCCTGAGGATTGAGAGCGAGGGCCTTCTCCAGAAGGGTGTATTGGGGCGCGCCATCGGCAGCGACGTTTCCGGCGGATGGGCTGCTGATGTCGGGGTGCGTCCGGTCGTAGATTCCACCTGTGTGCACGTGAAACCTGTAGCGTTCGAAGCGAATGACGGGACGGCGGTCGGGGAGAAATCCGCAACCGGTGGTTTCGACGTGCAGGACGGCCCAGATGTTGGGCAGCGGAACGTTGAGTGCTGTCGCGGCAGCATTCACAGCAGCGGAGCTGAGCGCCGCAGTTTGTCCGATAAAGTTCATTCTTACCTCACGCAAAGAATCAAAGGTACGACAGGTCGGCGCGGGCCAATGAACAGCGCCCGGGGCCGACCGAAATTGCATACTCTAAGGTGGGGAGGCGGCAACGGTTGCTAGAACGTCCATTAGGCTCCGCGAGGGAAGGGAGCGACAAGTGCTTTTTTGCGGGCCGGTGTGAGTGGAGATCGCGCCCGAGCCGGATTTTTAAGCGATGGATTGCAATGATGAGAGAGGACAGAACGCTTCTCCCAAAAAACGAAAGGCCCGGACGCGCCAACGCGGCCGAGCCTTATCTGGTCTCTAATTCATTATAGCCAGCGGAGGGGAAATTACCGGCCACGTAATTTTGTATTCGCGGCTCGTGGAATGAGCTACTTAAACACTTCCCGGACGTCTATCGCTTGACAAGCTTCGGAGGGAGAAAGGAATCAGTGGCACGCGGTTGTAGTTGCCGCATCTGCTAATCGGACGGAGGCGGCGAAGTGGAGAGAGCTTGTCTGTTGTTTACACTGCGGGGTGGGGCTGCTGTTCTGACCGCATCGACATCCATTAAGAAATTGACGTCGCCTTGGCTCGTTCAAAGATAACCCGGCGGCAACTGCTTCGAACGGCAGGGGCTTCGAGCGTGCTCGCCCTGGGCGCGCCCGCGGTTGCAGTGGCTGAAGGCTTTCAGAATCAACCGCAACAGCCGAAAGTGAAGCCGAGCCAGGAGCCTCAGCCAGAATCGCAGGCGGCGCAGAAGTACCCGCAGCAACTGGGCGAGTTCATCAACCGACCGCTAACGCAGGTGTCAAAGGCGGCGGATGCGCTGCTGGATGATCTCGAAGCCCGGGGCTGCGATTTTTTCTATAACGAAGCCAGTCCGAAAAGTGGGCTGGTTCGTGACCGCGCGCCACAAACGGGGCGCTCGTTGAGCCGGGTGGCCAGCATTGCGGCGACGGGATTCGGATTGAGTGCGCTGTGCATCGCGGCCAAGCGGAACTATCTGAGGCCCGGCGACTGCGAAGCCAGAGTGGAAAAGACACTGGCGTTTCTGCTGGAAGAGTGCCCGCACGAGCACGGATTTCTCTATCACTTCATCGATATGGAAAGCGGGCAGCGGATGTTCGGCAGCGAGCTCTCGTCGATTGATACGGCTTTGCTGCTGTGCGGCGTTTTGCTATGCCGGGAGTATTTTTCGGGGAACACGAGGATTGCAGCGCTGGCCACGACGTTCTACAGGCGCATCGACTGGCAATGGATGCTGAACGGGGGAACGACGCTCTCGATGGGCTGGCTGCCGGATCAGGGATTTCTGAGTCACCGCTGGGATATTTATTCCGAACTGATGACGATGTACCTGATGGCGATCGGGTCACCGACGCACCCGATTCCGGCCGAGACGTGGAATGCGCTGCAGAGGCCCGTGGTGCAGTTCGGCGGGATTGACTACATCAGCGGGGTGGCGCCGCTGTTCATCCATCAGTACGCGCACGCATGGTGCGATTATCGCGACATCAGGGACCTGCACGCGAATTACTTTACGAATTCGATCGCGGCGACGCGGACGCATCAGTTGTGGTGCCTCACGCTCGGCAGGAGCTATCCGTGGATCGATCAGGAT
>Ga0210398_10003155_pt1 | contig 15899 bp, 7 predicted proteins | sample IncBWC4OmetaG_FD_161047 | JGI IMG/M metagenome (GOLD analysis project Ga0210398, IMG submission 161047) | Forest soil microbial communities from Barre Woods Harvard Forest LTER site, Petersham, Massachusetts, United States - Inc-BW-C-4-O | ecosystem: Environmental > Terrestrial > Soil >...
CTTGTCTTTGAATCTTTCCTTTGGATAAGCGAAGCAGGCCATGGCGCTGCCCTCGCTTCCCGGACCATCGCAGATCGCACCCTGACTCATACAGGATCCCGGGGCCGACGAACCAGTTCCGTTCTCCTGTTTTCCCGCCGACATGCAATCGACGAGCACATCTGAAAACTTGAATTGGAAAATACCATCCGGGCTAGTGAACGTTCGCAGGCTGGTTTGTGCAGGCAACGGAATTGAAAGTCCACAAAAATGCTTTCATCTGACCAGCACCTCATTATGGATACGATGCACGCGAACGGAAGACGCAGGTGGAGGCTAATGAGCAGCTTGCGGCTTAATTAACTTGCGTGGGCATCTAGACACAGTGTTGCTGTGTTCAGACGGGAGGCGCTTCTGGTGTCCGAGGATAGCTACCGCAAACCGGCAATTTCACTCAAAACCTCTCCGCGTAATCTGCACAGGAAGCGTGTTCGAACTGCTAGCACGGACTGACTTGCATCCCGCCGAAATCCAGCGCCTTCTCACGGCGCACTGTGACGCCAGTTATCATAAACCGATCATGGATGCGAACCGACCTTTCCAATTTGGGGAAACTACAGTGCTCACTTTCGATCTTGAATGCACGAACTGCCATGCAAGGAAAGCGCAATTCGACGCATGGCGACAAAAATACGGGGTGGTGGATTTCGTTTGCTGCGAAGGGCCTTATGTGATTGTGCCGCCCGCGACTTGTTCCGACGACTTAATGCTTCGATCCCTACCGCGCGGGGAGGACCGCTAGCTCGCCGTGTGCCTCGCGAGGCCGAGACAAGAAACACCGATCCCGTCAATGCTTCTATCGCGATGTTAAGCCAAGCATCGCGCCGCGAGAAGAAGCGCTGAGAATGCGCCCGTGTCAATGTGGCAAAACATTGCCTGCACGGTTCTCGGTCTGCGCCCGGTGGGATATTCTTAATTTACTTGCAACCGGACTGCCCTGATTCTCTATCGCGAGATCTCATTCTTTGGCTGTGAGGAGCAGAGGATGAAACTGCAGCGCAGGTCGCGTCGAACAAGTTTTGGCTGAGCGAAAGGCAGTGGCGGTGATTGATCTATGACAAATGCGAATCAGCCCAGTCGCTCTCAGGATTGCAGTGGCGTTTCCAGATTGCCCGCCTTCCCCTGGCGGAGGAACATCGTCTCGAACGTCTGCAGGGCATCAACGTCGGCGGCGCCCTGGCGTTCACCACGTCCCAGATTCTCATGCACGCTTATGTCACAAAGGTCGACGGCTGGACCACCATGTACGGATGCGGCGAGCCCGACAATGGTCTCTTGTTCAGAACCGCTTGCGCCCAAACATTTTCTGGCCCAATAAACATACGACAAGAGGCGGTGTACTGGACAACGAAAGCAGATTCTCTCCGGCCAGCCCGACTACATCATCCGCTTTCCGGCAGGACAACTCCCGCCGAACGATGCGTTTTGGTGGCTCACCATGGGCGATGCGCGGAATCACTTTTTGCGCCAAATCCGATCAACCGGTACAGCGTCAGCGGCCGTCGAGGGCGCCTTTTACATTGCGTGAAGTCGCGATTTCATGAAATCTCTGACGAAGGGATTCACCTCGTCTTTTTTCCACGATAAAGCGGAACGGCTGATCGATCATGCAGAACGTAAGGTATCGGCGAATCCCGCATCCTAGTTTGCCAGCTGGAAGTCCACAACCACGGTGGTCTCAACCGTCGCCGGTTGACCGTTTACAAAATAGGGTTGGAAGCGCCACCAGCGCACTGCGTCCGTGGCTGCTTGCGAAAGTGCCTCGGGCCCGCTGACAAACTTCACCTGAGTTACCGCGCCTTCCACACTCACGACAATGTCCAAGACCACTGCGCCCTGCACTCCGGCCTGTCGTGCATACTCCGGATACTCGGGAATGACGTGGTGGACGAGTCGTCGACCCATTTCCTCGGGCGGCACACTCCACTGTGGGCGCACTTCCATCGTTTCTTTTGCCGGAAGCTGCGCTTCCAACTTCACCCATTCCTGCTGCCATTGCCACCATCCCAGCACCGCCGCGATCACGGTCAGGGAAACGGCGAATGCAACGATGCGCCGGATGCCGAACTTGCTGGTTGAGTTTTCAGGGTTTTCGAAAGCCGGGGGTACCTTGGGTGTGGCGACAGCCTCTCCCAAGGTAGAGCCTGCCTGTCCGACCAGCAAGAGTTCGCCTTCGCGTCGCGTCCAGTACCGGACGATCGATTTCTGTTCGACGGGCAGGCGCAGAAACTGAAGGCCGAAGCACCGTTCATGCTGATAGCGCACGACCGCCGTCGCCCGCACCAGAGCGCTGGTATGTGGAACAAGAAACTCGACTCGGACGGACTCGCCGACGATGAGTTGTGACTCCGGAATAACTCCCATGCCGCCCTCACCGATCTCGAGGGTGCGTCCAGGGATGGGGTAGGGGATGCCCGAGCGCAATGCGGTGAGAGCCAGAGGCACCGTCAGCTCGTAACGAGGAACACTCCGCTTGGAGTCGGTTGGTTGCGAGAGTGCCGGAGTGACTCCCGTACTCATCGTCCAGCCTCCCCTTGGTGGAAAGCGGAATCCGTCGTCTCCGAGGTGGTGGAGACGGGCTGATACTTCGAAATGAAGCCGCTCTTCTGCATGACGAGCGAAATGGTGTAGCTATGAGTCCGGCCCGGACTATCGATGCCTCGTTACCGTCAGCAACGAGCGAGGGTGATTTCCCGCTCGGTTACGGCGCAGAACCAAAGTCCAAAACAAAGGCCCATGCGTTTGCGAATCGATGGGGCGCTCGCCGTGAAGCAAGCACCATTATGGGGCGGGAGTGTTACTGACAGAAGATTACCTAAGTGCGGCTGGATCTGGTTTCGAGAAACCGAGTCAAGTCCCGGCAGGGATACCACTGTGCGTTGTACTCCCCTGGGACCAGTTTCCAGCCGGGCCGGGACTTTGCCAAGCGGAAGTCCAGCGCCTTCTCACGGCGCACTATAACACCAGCGAAACTGCTTCGTGTTCTAATGTGACGGGCAACTATTGTAACCAGAGCACCATCACGTTCAAAAGCCGCAAAGGAGACTGGCGCTGCCCTGCTAGCCGCAGGAAAATTCCTGGAAAACTGTGCTTTTTCGTTACTCAGCAACAACCGACTTCGATTGCCACCATAAAGTTCACAGGCTCGTTGCTCCGGCTGCCGGAACAGGAATCGGGGGCGGTCAATCATCTTGCCCATCGAAATATTGTGGGTGTCGGCCGTCCTGCAAACGACTTTCTCCGACAAGAACCGGCTGCGCCAATCAGCGCCCGTCCAGGTAAGGGGCAACCAGTGAGGGTTGTCCCTGCCGGGATCAACAGCTATCTTCGGTCGGGCTGGATCAGGAACGAAAGCGCCTTAACACAATGGCCCGACTATGAGTGCGAAGGAAGCATCGACTCCTGCCTTTCCTTCCCATCTACACTATCAACAGGGCTTTGATCTGCATGCGCCGGAAACGCGATTCCGTACAGATACAGAGCGCGATGGCGCACAGTCGCGCACACTCTCATCACGCCTGTGCATCGGGGCGGAAGAAATTCGACCTGAATTTGAGAGCCTAAAGGCAGATTTGCCATCGTAAACAGGCACATACCGACATCGCTAATATTGATCCCAAGTGCTTCAATGCATCCAGATTTAGTGAATACACGGACAGAGGTGTTGAGCAACTGACGTTTTCGTCGCCGCCTGTCTTGCTTGAAATTGCGTCTAAGAAACATTGGCAGAAGCACGAGGACAAGGTAGCGCACGGGGGCAGCCGGACCGAGATTACGAAAGGTTCAGTATTACCCCATCGATGGGACAAATCGAGTTGTGAGATCCCGGTAACGATACCACTGGGCGCGGCACCCCCCGGACGTACCCGGACGGGCGCTCATTAGCGCATCCGGTTCTTATCTTGGATGACTGGCGGCAAAGCGAACCGTGGGATAAGGATGGAGGACTCGCGGTCGGGCGAGCCATCGGTCAGTCAGAGCGAGGGTACGCTTCCAGGAGATCGGGCGTTTCTGGCTTCGGCGGCGGAGGGTCCGCCACCAATGCCCAATTAGCCCATCCCGGAATACGCCCAGACTGTCGAGGTTACCCGGTACCGCGTAGTAGTTGAAGTGGCCCTGCACTATCGACTTGAGCCATTGACCGGTTTGGCGCACGGGATCGTGCATTCGCTCACGAAGTTGCCGCTTAATTTCCCACAGCTTCGCCCGCAGGCCATTCCTTTTCGGCTTTGACCTTGAGGGCATCGCTGAGGGTCGTGCAGGTCTTCGGATGCCATTTCTTGTTTTTCCCCTCTTACCAAGAAATGTGGAACCTCCCTCCATGGTCCTCTTTGAGGTACATCGTGCCATCGGCTTGAGCTTTGGAATCGAGACCGGGCGATCAGTCCATTTCCCCTGAACTTTCACTCTCTCGTAAATTTTGACAGTCTTGTTTGCCACGCCACTCGCTCCCCCCAACCCAATACGTAGGGCCGCAGCGACTTCAAACACTAAAAGTAGTTACAAAGTAGTCATCAGCACTGGAGGGAACTCGGATGCGCTTGGGAATGAACAGCTTAAGAAAGGTTGGTAGCGCTACCGGGAATCGAACCCGGGTTTGAAGATTGAGAATCTTCCGTCCTAACCCCTAGACGATAGCGCCACTGGTCCAGATTTTATCACTGAAACCAGCGAGATCAGCGAGTTGACACCGGTTAGCTGGTCCCGCCATTTTTGCCTTTAGCGCTCGATAACCCCAAAAAAGCGCTAATCGTGGTACACAAGACGCCACGCAAGAACGGAAGACATTTTGCCACGTCACTGGCTCCAGCCAATGCGCAGGGCCGCTGCGACTTCAAGAATCCGGGAAAAGTAGTCGCAAAGTAGCCACAAGCACTGGAGAGAAAGCGGATGCGCTGGGGCCGGACAACCCGGGCAACTTGCGAACTGGGATGTCAGTCCAAATAGGATGGGGTTGGGTTGCCCTGCCGGGCGGCCAACGGTCGCCAGGCGGTCGCCCACTACTTTCTGCTAGAGCGTTTTCGCAATTACTGTGGTCCAAAGAGGTTCGCGAGGAGTGGTTTTCCTTGAAGAAAGCAGGACAAACGGAATTGACACTAACGAAATGCGTTGGCATGGCCGGTGCATTTCGATAGGGCCAATCCTGTCTGTCCTACTTTTCCCAGCGTAGTATTCCTTGAAAGGTGGCCGCACGAGTGCCATGACCAGTTAGTCGTGCGACGACGGGAGGGTCAACAGCTTGCTCGTGCAGCTCACCGGTGCTGCGCTTCCAGCGAAGGCTCCGAAGTCTTCGCCGGTAAACGGTTCTGTTGCATTTCCCCGGGACAACTGGATGTAATCCGCTGTGAGCTGGCTCAGAGGAAAAAACGAGGGGTCGGTGCTGGAAACGCTGACCGTCAGCGCTTTGCTATCGCTGGAAAGGCAACTGGTACCACTCGTCATTAAGATGACGGTGGAAGCGGTCTTGGTGTAACCCGACCACGGTGTGCATTGGCTCTCACCCGGCATAGAAAAGTTGCGCGCGACGAAAGTCGTACCACCATGGCCGAAGCCGCCGCTCACCGCGATGCAGTAGGTCTCCGCGGCGAAGCTGTGGATGGGGGCGAGCAGAATCGATAGAACCAAGAGCGACGACTGAGCGATCGACTTGAATTTCATGACATCCTCCTTGGGGCTCCTCGCAGTGGAACCCAACTGAATTTGTCTCTCAAACTCTTAACGCTTTGGCTTTGAGTTTGCTCTGACGCACTACCAATTGCATGCTGCGGACCAAACGCAGATGTTCGGCGGTACCGATGGGAGCTCTTGTATTTTCAATAACATGCGCGTGGGCGGCCCTGACCGAGGAGGTGGAACGGGTATCCGGACGGCTACCTCGCGGAGCCAATCAGTTCCGGCGGCGGTGAGGTGGCTATCTCCTTAATATAGATTCTTGAGCAACTACGATTGAGATGGCGCATGATTTGGACGCGGGACAAGGTAGCGTTAGAAAGAAGAGAAGGTTGCAATGCAGAATCCCGATCCACGGACGTGATAGCCGAACGGTGTTTCACGCTGAGGATTCGGGTGGAGAGCCGAGGTAGATTACGGCGCATGCGCTCTCACTTTCGACCATCGCGCTTGCTGGGCGAAGTCTGATTCGGTTACGGCCGCTTGGTTTGATCCATTCCGCCTGTTCCAGGCCGGCAATTCCGTGCTAACGTGGTTCGCGCCGGGGCACGGCCAAACAGCTATGGTAGGCTGCCGGAAGGAGCCGGCGCGTCGGGATGCCTCCAAACATACCCAAAAAAGTGGGCAAGTACGCCGTCCTCGATGTCGTCGGTCGGGGAGGGATGGGGGTTGTCTACAAGGCAACCGATCCCGGCATCGGGCGCCTGGTGGCTATCAAGATGATGACCGTCGGCTATGCCGACGACTCCGAATTGTTAAAACGCTTCTATCGCGAAGCCCAGTCCGCCGGCAAACTCCAGCATCCCAATATCGTTACCATCTACGACTTGGGTGATGAAGACGGCAATCCCTATATGGTCATGGAGTTCCTGGAAGGCGAGAGCCTCGACTCCATGATTGCCTCTCGCCGGGTGGTCTCCCTCGAGCAAAAGCTGCATATCGCGATTCAGGTCTGCAACGCGCTTAACTATGCTCATCAACACGGAGTCATCCACCGTGACATAAAGCCGGCGAACGTCATGGTTATCAAAGACTTCACGATCAAGATCGTGGACTTTGGAATCGCGCGCGTCGGCACTGAAAATGTTACCCGTCCAGGCCAGTTGATGGGCAGCATCCCGTACATGTCTCCCGAGCAAATCAAAGACAAAAGCTATGTCGATTCCCGTACCGACATCTTTTCCGCTGGGGTGTTGCTCTACCAGTTGCTGACCAATGAGCTTCCTTTCGACGGTAAAGACATGGGAGCGATTCTCCTCAAGATCATTCACGACACTCAGCCGCCGCTCAAAAACTATCTTCCTGAATACCCTCCGGAACTGGACCACATCGTCACTCTCGCTCTAGCCAAGAATCCGGAAGAGCGCTACGCGACCGCGGACCGCATGGCCTTCGATCTTATGCGGGTGCAAGACGAACTTAAACGCGAGATGGTTCACGAGTACCAGCAGTCCGTTGACAAACTGGTGACCGCCGGGCAATGGAATCAGGCCAAGGAACAGATTCTGCAACTTCTCCGAGTCGACCGGCAGAACCCTCGAGCCAATGAACTGCTGGGCCAAGTAGAACAACAGATTCAGACGCAGAAACGCACCGAGCAGGCACGGGAGTTGCGAGTGCAGGCAGAACAGGCGATCAGGCACGACGAACTCACGGATGCGCTGAGATATCTCGACCAGGCCGTAAAGCTCGATAGCAGTACCGAAATCCTCGAACTGCGCAACTCTGTAGCCGAACGCCTAGCCAGGGCAGCTCAGCTAGCCTCTTTACTGCATCGGGCGGAATCGGCCCGCGACACTGGTGAACTCGAGGAAGCTCAAAAGGCTGTGGCGGAAGCGCTGGTCCTCGATGGTGAGAACCGGGAAGCCCAGGCCCTGAAGGTCATCATTGCTCGGGAGATTGCGGAGCACAACAAGCTCAAACAGGTGCAAGGCTTGCTGGACGAGGCCAGGAAGCGAATCGCGTCTCGCAGCTTTACCGGGGCATTGGAGGTGCTGAAGCGGGCGGAGTTGCTCTCCCCTACCGCTCCTGGCGTAAAAGAGTTGGCCAACTTGGCGATCACCGGCCACGAGCAAGAGCGACGGCGCAAACAATTGGAGGGATTTAATCTAGAAATAGAGAATGCCCTGAATCGCGACGATTTTGTACTGGCTTGCTCCCGTGCCGATGAAGGGCTGCAATTGTTTCCCGAAGACCGCGGGCTCCTCAAGCTCAAGAGGCTGGCTGAAAAACAACGTCAGGCGAGTGAGAAACGCGCTTACGTGGAAGCACAAATTGCTGCTTCCCGGCAATTGATGGATTCAGCCGATCCGGAGCAATCGCTTGTTCCGCTAGAGGAAGCGCTCAAGAAGTATCCGCAGGAACCGGCGCTGGTTTCCATGTTGCCGGTGGTAAAGGAATCTCTGGCACGGCGGCGGGAAGAACAACGCAAGGCAGATTGCCTTCAGAGAGCCAAAGACGCGATCCGGCGTAAGGCTTACTCCGAAGCCATCGAGACCCTGGAAGCGACGCGGAAGGAGATTCCCTCCAGCGATCTTGATGATCTCCTTCAGTTTGCCCAGGAGGAGGCGGCCAACTACGCCACGCGACAAAAGATCGACGCGGCCGCCGACCGAGCCCGTGAATTCGTTTCCGCCGACGACTACCAAAGTGCCATCGACCTGCTCGAAGCTATTCTGCGGGAGGTCGCTGACGAGGAGCTCAACATCATCCTGGAGGACGCGCGCCGGCGTTTGCAGGAATTCAACCGAAGAGTGCAGGAAGCCGTCAGCACCGCACAGCGTTTGCTGCGACAGGATCGTTTTAGCGAGGCCGTGAGATTCCTGGAGGCACAGCCCGAACAGTGCGGCAGATCTCCTGAATTCACAGCCATGCTGGAGCAATCGCGGAAGGACATGGTTCGCGTAAAGAGCTTCTCCATCACCAAGGAGAATGCCCGCGAAGCCTTGTCCAACGATGATTTCGCGGGCGCAGGCGCAATTCTGCAGAAATTTCGTGAGCAGTTCGGCGACACCCCAGACACAGAAGTTCTACAAAAGGAAATTGAAGCGTCACGCGCGCGGGCCGCCACGGTCGCCATGGAAAAAGCGCTCCCCGACGTCCGCATGCTTTTGATGGTGCGTTCGTTCGACTCGGCCGAAGGCATTCTCGATAGTCTCTCGCAATGGAGCGCCTTTGCTGCCCCTGCGGTGAAACAACAATACGAATCGCTGCTTGCGGTTGCCCGGAAAGCCAAAGCACAATGCTCCGCCCAAGAGCGGGCGGACAAACTTTATCAGGAACGAATATCCGATCAACCAACGGTTTCGATTGACGTCTCGCCCGACACCGTCGACGGCAGCGATCAGATTGGCCCCACCGAGGATATGAGCCGCACGCAGCTTCAGAACATTCTCGGTAAAGTCGAGCAGATAGGGGAGCATTATCAAGACAACCGGAAAGTTCAGTCCGCAATTCAGGACTTCAAGCGAAGGCTGACATTAAGGATTGGCACGCTGGAAGAGGAGCACGAGGCGGATGTTCCTGCTCCAGAATCGGAGGCAACGCAGGAATTGGAAACTCCGCCAGGGGTTCCGCAATCGCCGACGCCAACTCAGCTTCCCGTCGAAGCGGCTGAGGCCGTAAACGAATCCGAGCGAGAGACGCTCCGCCAGCAAGAGGCGGTGCGCAATGCGGTGCAGCAGGGCCAAGATCTGCTAGGCCGAAGCCAACCTTTTGCGGCGATACAGATCCTGCAGCAGGCGGCAGCGCAATACCCCGGCCAAAGTGAAATCGACGCACTGCTCGACCTGGCGAAATTTCGCGCACAGGAACAGCAGATCGTAGAGATTGAGCGCCAGGCCGATGCTCAAAGCGGGCAAGGTCGGTTTGAGCAGGCGTTGAGCACTCTGGAGGAGGGACTGAAACAGTTTCCGGAGGCGGAACTTCTGCGGAAGGCGCTCGAATCCGCATCCGCCGCGCAAAAACGTTCGGAACTGCTCGCCGAGGCGCAGCGCCTGCGGGGTAGCGGCGAGTTGGAGCGAGCGCTCGGGCTGGTTCAGACAGGTCTTCAGAATTTTCCGTACGATGACGAACTGGAGGCCCTGCAGCTTCAAATTCAATCCGATGAGGCGAAGCGGCAGCGCCGCGAAGCCATCGCCAATACAAGCGAAAAAGCAAAGGGGCATTTGCGGGACGGCCAGACCATACTCGCGATCGAAGTGCTTCGACGATGTGCCACTCAATTCCCCGATGACGACAGCGTCGCCAAGCTGTTGCTAGCCGCAGAAGCGCAGCTTCGTAAAGAACTTGAATTGAACAGCATTCGGACTCGAGCAGAAACCCTGATGCGCGAAGGACGCGAAGAAGAAGCAGTAATTTTGCTGGAGAAGAGTTTGCCGAAGAGTCCGGGGCTTGAGGAGTTGCTGGCCACAACGCGCAGCCAGTTAAATATCAAGCGACGCGACGAATTGCTTAGCCAGTCCGTCCTGCTCCAGCGGCAAGCGCGTTACAGGGAGGCGCAGCGACTGGTCCAGCAGGCCATCCGCCAATGCGGGTCGACTCCGGAGGCGGACGATCTCGAACGCAGCTTGCAAGCTCAAATCGAGGCCGAACGCCGGCAAAAGGCTCATGATGCGGAGCGAGACAATTTGCTGGCGATTGAGCGGCAAGTTCCAACGGCAAAGCAATCCAAATTGAAAAAACTCGCCGCTCGAGTCCAGCAGATCGCGGCCAGCTGCGCGGCGGAAGACGATAACGCCGCAATCGCCTCGCGCGTCCGGCAACGAGTTGAGGCGCGGCTCGCAACCGCTGCCCCGGCCAAACCAATTCCCGTCCGCCAGATCGCCGTCGGCGGGGCCGCGATTCTGGCGGTTGTAGCAGGGATTGCAATCGTCCCTCGGCTACTCCGTGTCACCACCGTCCCCGTGGAAATCCGCACTGACCCCGCTGGTGCCTCGGTGCGGGTTGGCGAACATTCATGCCTGTCTCCGAGTTGCCGTCTCGAACTCAAGCCGGGCCAATATCAAATAGCAGCACAGTTGAAGGGCTATCAACCGGCCGAAAGGAATTTAACCATCGACGCCTCCACGGCAGCGGAGCCCATAACCCTGATATTGCAGCCGCTTCCGTCGCCACCTCTGTCCGCGGGAAGCAAGTCCACTCCCACGGGAACTCTCGTCGTGCACTCGGGCCACCCGGATGCTCTGGTCTCCATTGATCAGGTACCGAGCGGGCGCACCGACGCACAGGGCGTATTCAGAGTTCAACTGGAGGCCAAAAGCCATCAGATACAGCTGGAGAAAAACGGATACAGAACACCGCCGGAGCAGCAAGTGGATGTTGCCAGGGGCGCTTCTCGAGACCTTACCTTTGTCCTTGATCCTCTCGCTTCAGAGTCCAAGTCGGAATCGAAGACGAAGGCGAAACTGGAGGACCAACAGTCTCGGGAAGCAGAGGACAAGAAAAACGCAGCGAGGGCGGTGCATGACCAGATGCTGGCAGATCTGCAAACCGCGGCACGGCAAGATCTTAGTCGAGGCGACTTTGCTTCTGCGCGGCAAAAAGCTGAACAGATAAAAGTGGCCGGCGGAAGCTCGAGTCAGCTTCTTACCGACATTGACCAGGCTCAAGCGCAGGCATTGAAAGCAGCTCAGTACGAAGACTCCTATCAGAAGGCAGTTCAGCAGTACCGGCAGGCTGCGGCCAACAATGACAAGGCTGCTCTGGAAGCGGCGCGCAACAGCTTCCAGTCGATTGCCCAGCAAGGGGGATCGCACGCCCCGGAGGCGCAAACATACTCGCGCGACATTGAAAAACGATTTGTGGCGATGAATCAGCCCCCGCCAAATACGGCTCCCCAACCGGCTCCTCAGGCGCCGCCATCTGCTTCCCTCAACAATCCCGACAAGCCACTCCGAAATTCCGTAGACGAATCGACCGCCGTTCGCGATGTAATCGGAAAGTATGCCCAGGCATTCGATGATAAGAACGCGGATGCACTTCGCCAGATATGGCCCGGTATGGGTGAGAAATACGCCGAGTACAAGAAATCATTCGACAACGCGAAAGCGCAGCATCTGGACGTGACAATTCAAACTGTGCAGATAAGCGACGACAGACAGCAGGCAACGGTCGCGACCTCTGTGACTACGAACTACACTCCGAAGGGAAGCAAGATGATGAAGCGCTCCGACCAGGCGCAGTTCGACCTGGTCAAACAAAATGGCACGTGGGTCATAAGAAACGTGCGATAATCGGGGGCTTTATTTCCAATCTCCTTCGGAGGACTCAGCGATGTCAAGGAACGTCCTGCTTACGTTTCTCGTAGTCGCCACAATGACTGCGGTGAATGCCTTCGGTCAAGTATGTCCACTCAATGGCACTTCCAACAGCAAAATGGTGTGCCTGATTCCCCAGGTGTACGGTCCCTACGGCTTTGGCGCTGGGCCGGGCCAGCCGCCATCGCAAACGGTTTTGTTTACGGGAGACGGCCACGCTGCGCACTTCAGCAGTGATTTCTTATCCAGCTTCGCGCCCATCAATGAGGCGGTTGGCATTCAGGTTTCTGAATTGCCTCTGGCGTCGCCCTCCTCAAGCGTCATCTCCATTTACAACAGCTCCTTGAAGACTTTCGAGCCCTCGACCGATGAGAGTCTGGGGCCCATCCTCGGAGACCGCGCCAGCACCAGCGGACGCCACCGGGTTTTCCTTGGGTTCAGTTATCAGTTTTTTGCTTTTAGCTCAATCGATGGACAGGATGTGCACAACATTCCTACGGTTCTGCAGCACCAGCCGTTTACGCCAACCGCGCAAATCCCAACGTGTAAGAATCAAACTGCGTTGACGGGAACAAAGTATGCCAACGACCCCTGTTTTGTGCGTGACTATATTCAAACCTTTAACAACATCGATCTGAGAGTGCATCAATATACGGTTTATTTCACCTACGGCATAACGCAACACTTAGACTTCTCGGCTGCGATTCCCCTGGTGAATGTCGAGATGGGCGTAACTTCCAGCGCAACCATTGTCCCTAATTCCGTTGCGCCCGCCAGCCTGGGGATTCCGGGCAATGTCTGGCATCTCTTCAATCCCGCGGACTCACGGATTGCGTCCCAGTGCGCACCAGCGGCGGCGGCGGGACAGGCCTGTCTGCACGCCGTCTTTTCCGATGCGAGCAGTGCTTCCGGCATCGGGGATGTGATCTTTCGCGGAAAATATACCGTGCATCAGTGGGAAAAAGCCGGAGTGGCGGTCGGGGTAGACGTTCGCGTGCCCACTGGAGACGCGTTGAATTTCCTCGGCTCGGGCGCCGTAGGGGTGAAGCCCTTTGGCATATTCTCGTACCGAGCGAGAGTTTCCCCGCATGGAGAACTGGGCTACGAAATAAATGGGAATTCCACCTTGGCAGGAAACAATATTGTGTCTCCCCCGTCGGGCACAACCGTTTCCAACAAAGGCTCTCTTCCCAACCGGCTGCTCTACGTTGTGGGCGCCGATGTGCGTGTCACCAAGCGAGTAACCGGAGCCTTTGACCTTTACGGGCAGCGGCTGTTTAGCGCTCCTCAGCTTGTGGCCCACCCCTATACCGACTATGGCAAGTGCTCGGGTTCAACCAATGGCGCCGCGCTTGGTTGCGTCGTGTACACGCCGGGAACAACCCACCCGGACATTGCTAACAGGACGACAAATATCGGCATCAACGATGCGTCCCTCGGGCTGAAAGTACGACTTATTCATCAGTTAGTAGCCACCGGCAACGCGCTGATCAAGTTAGACGATGGCGGGTTACGGTCCAGGGTTGTACCTTTGGTGGGACTCTCATATAGCTTCTGAGCTTTGTCCTTAACTCTTAGGCAAGCTCGCAAGTGTCTGGCGGCTAGCCCTCGCGTACCTTGTGACCGGCGAGATTGCCCAGCCCTTCGTACGCGGCGTAGCGTACTTATAAGTTTTGCTGAGTGTGGGGTAGTTGAAGACCTGCTCGATAAAGTCGTCGATGGCGCGACCGTGGTCCAGAGCCATCAGCCCGATGTGAATCAGTTCGGTGGCGCTCGCCCCGATGATCCTCAATCCGAGAAGCTTCTTGTCGGCACTCGCGAGGACGAGTTTCAGCCTTCCCGCCCTGTCTCCAACGATCTGTCGACGAGCATTGTCGGTATAAAGAGCCTGCCGCGCCGGCGGCAGAAAGGAGCGGTTCCATGGAGTTTGACGATCTAGATGTAGCCATCACCGAATTGCAGCGAGGGCGCGACGCGGCGGCTTCGGCGAGCGCACAGCAAAGTTGCTTCGCGGACTGCCTGCGCCTTCGGGGCGGGAACGGCGAACGCGCTAGCGGAAGAGATTGAAAATCCGCTGAGCTGACTCCACCCCGGGGGCACATCGTTATCGCAGCAGGCGGCCATCCTGAGATTACGGAAGAGGCTTTGAGCGCATCGGTTGACGAAGCCAGCCGTTTATCTTGCTAGCCATTGGATTTTCTCCTTTGGCCCGCAAGGGCTGCTTGCGAAATTGTAGCTTTGCACCTGCACGCTCGTGCGGAAGATCTTCAGTGACCCCGCTCAGACGGTCGCGATAGACGTGCCGCGATCTTTTGGCTGCGTGACTCGGAGGCCAGCTTCAGGGTTTCGAAAACGAACAGGGCAAGTGGAAGAATTTGACCTATTTTTTACCATTCTCTCAAACTCGACCTAATCAAACCCAAAAATAGACAACAATAAAATCAACGACATATGGGCGTTCGGCTGCGCTGAAAACGATTGAGAATCTTGCCTCCTAGCCGCTAGACGATAGCGCCATCCGGAAACTTTCGATCATAGCAAAGCGGCCACTTCCAATTTCTTCCTCCCAAATCACTTTCCACAGCCTCAGGAGGTCTATACTACGTTCAAACATTACAATCGCTGTCCCCTCATAAAACAAATTGGCGGGCAAGTGGTATGTGGATCGCTCAACAATTCAATTCATTCCTCAACTTAGGTATCTGTAAGGAGTATCCTAATATGGCGAGAACAAGATCTACCTCAGGCGGCAAGTCCAATCGTACGAACAAAGAGCAGGCCGGCGGCAGCAGCCCCGCCAGCGTTCCCGATGTAAATCCAGCGGCAGCACGGGAAGTGGCACCCATGGGAATCACGCCGGAATCCAAAGTTACTCCACCGTCCAGAGTAGCGACGGAGCCAAAGAGGTTCGAACTCCGCAAGACCGAACCGCGTAAGAATGTTTTTCCGATTAACCTGGAGGACGAGATCCGCCGCCGCGCTTACGAACTCTACCTGCAACGCGGAGCCAGCTCGGGCAGCGAGGCCGAGGATTGGTTTGCTGCGGAACGCGAAGTGATGCAGCGCTACCATCAGCAGAGCGCCTAGTTGCTCCTTGTACTTATCTACAGCGGGGTGACCGAACCGTGGCTACGCACCCCGATTGTGGTTCTCTGGCTGAATATCGTGGGTTGGAGTTCGCGCCTGGCGTCGATCCGATCGTGGAGTGGCCTGTGCGGATGTTCCTGATGCCTGGCCACGGAGAGAGGGCGTTCCGGCAATCGTTTCTTGACGGTTGCCTCGCCGGGGCGTTTCTGAAAAAATAGGCCGGGGTTCCCGCACATGGCGGAAATAGGCAGCTTTGCACTTCTCCTCGCTTTGGCGCTGAGCGTTTACGCGTTCGTCGCCGGAATGGTCGCGTTAGCTTTTCAGAACCGGACGTCCCCGCAGCTGGCGGGCGCAACCGCCGGCGGTCGCGTTACGGCTGCCCGAGAAGACAGCTCGTTCCTCACCACTCTCCGCCAGGGTTCGGAGCGCATCGGCGAAACCGCTCGTCGCGCCGGCATTGTCACTTTCGCCGCCGTTCTCTTTGCATCTGTGGTTCTGGTGATCTGCGCCTTCCGCGACGACTTCTCCATCGCCTACATTCTCCACCATAGCAATCGCGATCTGCCCGGTCCATATAAGTTTGCTGTGCTCTGGTCCGGCCAGGAAGGTTCTCTGCTGTTCTGGTCGCTGCTGCTCGCCGCCTACGGGTTCGTGTTGCGCTTGCGCTACAAAACAGACCCGCGCCTTTTCGCCTACGCCTCGGTGGTTCTATCCGGCGTGCAGATTTTCTTTCTCTTGCTGCTGAATTTCGCCGCTCATCCTTTCGCCATCGTGCAGGGAACCATTCCCGCCGACGGCAACGGCCTGAACCCTCTGCTCCAGTATCCCGAGATGGTAATCCATCCG
>Ga0210398_10003156_pt1 | contig 15898 bp, 13 predicted proteins | sample IncBWC4OmetaG_FD_161047 | JGI IMG/M metagenome (GOLD analysis project Ga0210398, IMG submission 161047) | Forest soil microbial communities from Barre Woods Harvard Forest LTER site, Petersham, Massachusetts, United States - Inc-BW-C-4-O | ecosystem: Environmental > Terrestrial > Soil >...
ATCGGGCCGCGGAAATCATCGATGCCATTGCCAATGCGCGAGTAATGATTTTGGTCTTCTCCGCGAGCAGCAACGATTCACCGCAAGTGCGCCGTGAAGTGGAACGGGCGGTGCACAAGAACGTGAGCATCTTGCCGTTTCGTATAGAGAGCGTGGTGCCTTCGAAGAGTCTGGAATATTTCTTGAGTTCACAGCATTGGATGGATGCCTTTCCGCCGCCACGGCAGGCGCATTACGCCAGATTGGGCGCCTATTTGAGGAGTCAATTGGCCAAGACGGCATCGAGCGGCAGCGCCGTGCCGGACATCGCGAGCACCCAGCCGGCACCCATTCTCCACAGCACGCCGTCACTCGACAGCGCTGAGCTGGCGCGCATCGAGCGGCTCCTGGCCGGATACATCGGACCCATCGCTCGGCACCTGGTCAAGGCCGCCGCCTCGCGCGCGTCGCGCCTGGACGAGCTGGTCGCCCACCTGGCGGAGGAACTGGACACCGAAACGGATCGGCACGAATTTACCCGCCGCTGGCGCAGCGGCGAGGCCCGCGCTCCTTAAGCCATGTCGCCGCGATGCGACAAAATTCGCAATCTCGCGCGCTTTTACTGGGATTAAACTCTTCGGCGGCAAGCCCCAAAGATTGAACGCTGCAGGAGGAGTTATGAGACAGCACAATCCTTTCCGCCCTCTCGGCACCGCGCTCGGACTGATCTTGGCGAGCGCCCTGGGCGGCTGCGGAGGTTCATCGATGGGTGGGGCCATGATGCCTGTGGATCCCATGCAGCCGAATCCGCCGAGCGGAACCAGCACAACGGCGCCGCCCGCGGTGATGCAGGCCCAGCAAGCGAACACGCCCGTCGATCCGGCCATCGTCACGGCGGACAACACCTTCGGCTTGAACCTGTTTCAGAATTTGAATTCCGGCGCCACCGCCAATGTGGCCATCGCGCCGATCAGCGTCGCCATGGCGCTGCAGATCGTCTACAACGGCGCCGCCGGCGCGACTCAGCAGGGCATGGCGCAGACGCTCGCGCTCGGATCCTTGAGCACGCAGGATTTGAACAACGACAACGCTGCGTTGCAGGGGTCGTTGCTGAATCCCGATCCGCAAGTGCAACTGACCATCGCCAATTCGCTGTGGATGCATCTGGACACGAACATGGTGGTGCCAAGCTTTACCCAAATGGACCAGACGTATTACGGCGCGACGGTGGGCGACTTGGCGGGCGCGCCGGCGAATGTCAATAGCTGGGTCAGCACCGAGACCGACGGCTTGATCACAAACATTCTGCCGAACGCGAATTACGAAGGGGTGGTTGCGCTCATTGCGAATGTCATTTATTTCAAAGGCCAATGGAGCACGGAGTTTGATCCCAGCCAGACCGCTGCCGCTCCCTTTACCTTGACGGACGGTACGCAGGTGTCGGTGCCCATGATGCATCAATCGGCAACGTACGGTTATCTGCAGGGCGCCAACTTCCAAGCCGTGCGCATTCCCTATGGTCAAGGGCGGATGAGCATGCTCGTGGTGATGCCGAATGCCGGCACCAGTTTGAACAGTTTCGTCGCGAGCCTGACGCCCGCCATGCTGACTACTTGGGAGGGTCAGCTGCAGACCGGTATGGGCAATCTCTCCATGCCGAAATTCACGGCGACCTTCGGCGCATCGCTGGTGCAGCCGCTGACCACGTTAGGGATGCAAGCGGCATTTTGCTCCGACCCGATGGCCAGCTTCCCGGGCATCGGTTTGGTCTGCATTCAAGACGTTGAGCACAAGACGGTGGTCGAAGTGGACGAAAGCGGCACGGTCGCGGCGGGCGCCACCACCGTCACCATCGTGCCCACCGCGGTCGAGGTGCCGCTGTTCAACCTGACACTGGATCACCCTTTCTTCTACGCGATTCGCGACGATAAGACCGGCGAGCTGCTGTTTATCGGCACCATGATGAATCCCGCCGGCTAGCGGCACAGCGGACTAGAATCGGTCGTTACGGCGCCTTTAGACCCGGGCTGTTAACTCCGTCGCGGACCCGCAGGGGTCCGCCGCCCTATATTCGCGGATCGAAAGCTTAGCAGCATGGTGCTACATGTCTTTGAGCGAAGAACAAGCCAAGTCCTACATGGTCAAGCTGCTCGGCGCGATGACGCGCGCCGGCGGTTCGGACTTGTTCGTCTCCAAGGATTTTCCGCCGAGCATGAAGATCCAAGGAAAGATGCAGCCGCTCGCCACCCAGAAGCTGACCGCTGAGGTCACCCGGGAGCTCGCGCACGCGCTCATGAGCGAACGCCAGCGCGCCGAGTTTGCCAGAGAGCTGGAATGCAACTTCTCCCTGGCGATCCCGGATCTGGCCCGCTATCGGGTCAACGTGTTCGTGCAGCAGCTGAATGTCGGCATGGTCATCAGGACCATTCCGAACGACATGCCGAGTTTCGAGCAGCTAGGACTGCCGGAGACCTTCAAGGAAATCGTGATGGCCAAGCGCGGCATGGTGCTGGTGGTGGGCGCCACGGGTTCGGGAAAATCGACCTCGCTTGCCGCCATGATCGATCATCGCAACCGCTCCTCGCCGGGCCATATCATCACCATCGAGGATCCGGTCGAATTCATACACCAGTCGCAGATGTCATTGGTCACGCATCGCGACGTCGGTCTCGATACCCACTCGTGGCATCACGCCTTGAAAAATACCCTGCGGCAAGCCCCCGATGTAATTCTCATCGGCGAGATTCGCGACGCCGAAACCATGGAACACGCGATCGTTTTCGCGGAAACCGGCCACTTGTGCATGAGTACCCTGCATTCCAACAGCGCCAGCCAGACGCTCGATCGCATCATCAACTTCTTTCCGGAGGAGCGGCGCAAGCAGCTGCTCATGGATCTTTCCAGCAATCTGAAGAGCATCATTTCGCAGCGCTTGGTGCGCAAAGACGATGGCAGCGGCCGCATCGCCGCCATCGAGATCCTGCTCAACACGCCCATCGTGTCGGACAAGCTGCTCAAAGGCGAATTTCACGACCTGAAGGAAATCATGGGCAAGTCGCGGGAGCAGGGCATGCGCACCTTTGACTATTCGCTATTCGAGCTCTACGACAGCGGCGTCATTGCCTACGATGAAGCAATCCGCAACGCCGACTCCGCCAATGAGCTGCGCTTGAACATCAAGCTCAACAGCAAGCGCACCCCGCCGTCTAACACGGGCATCTATCACCAATTGAGCTGATTTTGTCATTTTGGCGATATTTCGCTAGAATGCAAATGCAGTAATTGTTGCTACAGGCATGTATGCCGCGCGTCTTGTCCAAGTCCAAACCCGAACCGCGCCTGGTTTTGACCGGCGCCGTGCTGCGCGCCTCGGCGTTGCTCGAAATCACGCAGGCGGCCCTGGCGCAGATACTGGGCTTGAGCCCCTCGACCGTCTCGCGCATGGCCAATGGCGCCTATACCCTGGATGATCAAAAGAAGGAGTGGGAGCTCGGCGCCTTGTTCGTGCGCCTGTTTCGATCGCTCGATGCGGTGATCGGTTCCAACGACTCGGCGGCCAGAGGCTGGCTCCATGGTGAAAACACCGGGCTCGCGGGTCGTCCGATCGAACTCATCCGCAGCACAGAAGGCTTGGTTCGTGTCGTCCAATACCTGGACGCCGCCCGCGGTCGCCTCTGAGGCGCGTCGGGCGACACGGCGGCTATGGCGAGCCGTGGAGGCCCAACATATCGCTTCAACCCTGCGGCTGGTCGCGAGCGTCGAAGAGCAGCTGATCCTCGAGCGGACCTTGGACCAGAGCAAGCCGGCGCTGCCGAAGGACGCCGCCGATTTGCATTACTTGCTGGCGACGCCATTTCGCTATGCCTCGCCCATCGGCTCGCGATTCCGCGCATCAGGCGATCCCGGGGTCTGGTATGGAGCGGAGAGAGAGCGTACGGCGTGTGCGGAATTGGGATTTTGGCGCTGGCGATTCTTGATGGATTCCGCGGGGCTCGACAGCTTGGGCCCCTCGCCCCAGACCGTGTTTCGCGCCGCGATTGACGGCCGCATGGTTGACCTCACCGAAGCGCCGTTCAAGCGCGCGCGTTCGGAATGGACCGATCCAAATAGTTACGCGGCCTCGCAACGCTTTGCGCACGCGGCGCGCCAGGCGGGCGTGGACGCGATCCGCTACGAGTCGGTGCGCGATCCGGAGCACAGCGGCGCAGTCGCCGTGCTGCGGCCTTCCTGTTTCAAACCGCGAAAGCCGTGGGACCAGCGCATCTGGCTGTTGACCGTTCGTCCCGACGCGGCGATTTGGCAGCGTGAAGGACAAAGCCACGAGTTCCTGGCGAAGAACTGGAACGCATCTTGACTTGAGCCGCTAATGCAATCACGCCTGCGTCGCGCGTACAATTGCTCGCTGCACTCTCATCACGGCGGTTAAATCTCTTGAGCCGGAATTTCAGCAGCGACCATGTCGCTCCCGCGTGCGATGCCATCCTGTCGGCAGTCAACCAGGCCAACGAAGGCTTCGTCACTTCTTACGGTGGCGATGAACTGACGGCGAGGCTGCAATCCATGGCGAGCGATCTGTTTGAAAAACAGGTCGCGATATTTCCGGTGATCAGCGGCACGGCCGCCAACGCGCTCGCGCTGTCGCAAGTCGTGCCGCCCTTCGGCGCGATCTATTGCTTCGAGGCTGCGCATATCGTCACCGACGAGGCCGGCGCGCCGGGATTCTTCAGCGGCGGGGCGCAACTCATCGGCTTTCCCGCCGCCGATGGCAAGATTCTACCTACGCAACTGACACAGGCCGTGGCGTACGCAGAGGACCTGGGGATTCATCACGTGAAGCCGGGTGCGGTCACCCTGACCCAGGCCACCGAGTGGGGCACGGTGTATTCGCTCCAAGAAATCGCGGCCATCAGCAAGGTGGCGCGGCAGCATCACCTTCCCGTGCACATGGATGGCGCGCGCTTCGCCAATGCGCTGGCGCACTTGAGGTGTACGCCCGCGGAAGCAACCTGGAAATGCGGCGTCGATGTGCTCTCGCTCGGCGCCACCAAGAATGGGGCGCTCGGGGCCGATGCGGTCGTGTTCTTCGATCAGGCCGTGGCGCACGACTTTGAGCGGCGCCGCAAGCGCGCCGGACACTTGATGTCGAAACTGCGCTTCCTCAGCGCCCAGTTGATCGCGTACTTTGAGAACGGGTTGTGGCTGGACAATGCACGCCACGCGAACGCGATGGCGCTGCGGTTGGCGCAGGGCCTGAAGGGCGTTCCCGGCGCGACGCTCCTGCACCCCGTCGAGGCCAACGAAGTGTTCGTCCTGATGCCCGAGGAAACCGTCAGCGGCCTGGAAGGCCGAGGATTCTATTTCTTCCGCTGGCCGCTGCACGGGGTCGGCTCCGGTGTGACTATCCGTTTGGTGACCTGCTTCGCCACCTCAAGCGCCGATGTGGACGAATTTATCGCCGCGGCGGCAGCGATCAAGCGCCAGGGATAGACCGCGCATTGAACGAGGTCGATTGCATTGTGATCGGCGCGGGGGTCATCGGTCTTAGCATAGGCCGGGCGATGTCCCGCGGCGGCCGGGAAGTCATCATTCTGGAATGTGAGCGCCACTTCGGCATACACACCAGTTCGCGCAATAGCGAAGTCATTCACGCCGGCATTCACTACGAACCCGATTCTCTGAAGGCGCGGCTGTGCGTAGCCGGCCGCGATCTTCTATATCGCTATTGCGCCGAGCGCGGCATTCCGCATCGGCGCTGCGGCAAGCTCACGGTTGCCACCGCCGATACGCAATTGCCGGCGCTCGAAAAAATCGAATCGAATGCGCGCGCCAATGGCGTCTTTGATCTTACGTGGCTCGACGGGAGTGAGGCCCGTCGTATCGAACCGGAGCTTCGGTGTATTCGCGCCCTGTCATCGCCCTCCACCGGCATCATTGACTCTCATGTCCTGATGCAGTCGCTGTTGGCGGACGCCGAAGCGAACGGCGCCAACATTGCCTTTGACACGAAGGTCACCTCGCTGCGTACGACGCCCGGCGGTATCGAAATCGCGATCAATGGGGAGCACGCGCCCATTGCGCGCGCCCGCACTGTCGTGAATGCAGCGGGGCTGCAGGCCGATCGCGTCGCATCGTGCATGGAGGACTTTCCGGCGCAATATATTCCCAAAGTGAGTTTCGCCAAGGGCAGTTATTTTGCCCTGTCAGGCGCCTCGCCATTTTCTCGGCTGGTTTATCCGGCGCCGCCGCCCGGCGGCCACCTCGGGATTCACATGACCATCGATCTAGGCGGAGCTGCGCGCTTCGGCCCGGACTCCGAATGGATACAGAGCCTCGACTATGCCGTTGATCCGCAACGCGTGGGGTTATTTGCCGAGGCTATCCGGCAGTACTGGCCCGGACTTACCGAGGCGCGGCTCTACCCGGCCTACGCCGGCATCCGACCGAAGGTGTCCGGCCCGGGTGAGCCTGCGCGAGATTTTTATATTTCCGGCCCGAAGCAGCACGGCGTGGCCGGCCTCGTGAATTTATTCGGCATGGAATCGCCAGGCCTCACCGCATCGCTGGCCATCGCGGAATACATTGCGAGTATTGCGGATTGATCGGTGCGCCGTCCTATGCTGCAATGCTGCGCCCCAAATCTCAAAACAACGTGGACGATTATCAAAAATGCGTGACTCCTTTCGGTTGAATCGAACTACCGCCGCCCTAGGCATCAGCGCGGGATTCGCGGCCCTCCTGTCAGTTGGATTGAGCGTCGCGGCCGACGCGCCGACGGCGCCGAGCGTGACCGCGCTGCTGTGTGGCCACCTGATTGATAGCGTCGCCGGCAAAGTGCTGGGCGAGAGCACGATCGTGATCGAGGGCGGCCATGTGCGCGAGGTATTGAGCGGTAGCCAAGCGCCCGCGGGCGCCGCCGCGATTGACTTGAAGAGCCAGACTTGCATGCCCGGACTGATCGACAGTCATGTGCATTTGACCGGTCAGACCAGCCGCACCGAATACGTGGACCGGTATCATTGGAATGTCGCGGACAACGCCATCCGGTCGACGGTGTACGCGCGCCGCACCTTGCTCGCGGGCTTCACCACCGTGCGCAATTTGGGCGATGGGGCCAATGAGTCCGCGGCGCTGCGCAATGCCATCAATGCGGGAATTGTTCCGGGTCCGCGGATTTTCACGGCCGGCAAGGCAATCGGCTCGACCGGCGGCCATGCCGATCCGATGAATGGTCTCAATCAAGAGCTGTCGAGGGATTTGGGCCCCGCCGACGGCATCATCAATAGTCCGGAGGACGCGGTGAAGGCGGTGCGCGAGCACTACAAGCTGGGCGATGATCTCATCAAGATCATGCCGTCAGGCGGCGTCCTCGATGAAGGCGCGAGCGGCGATAATTCGCAAATGACGCTCGAGGAAATCCGCGCGATCGTGACGACGGCGCACGACTATGGATTCGCGGTGGCGGCGCACGCACATGGCGCCGAAGCCATTCGCCGCGCCGTAATCGGTGGCGTCGATTCCATCGAGCATGGAACTTTCATGGATGCCGAAGACATGAAATTGATGGTTGAGAAGGGCACCTACTATGTGCCGACCATCATCGCCGGGGACTTCGTCGCGCGCCAGGCCAAAATTCCGGGCTACTACCCGGCCACGGTTGCCCGCAAGGCCCAAGAAATCGGACCTCTGATTCAAGCCACCGCGGGACGCGCCTACAAAGCTCATGTGAAAATCGCTTTCGGCACGGACGCGGCTGTGTATCCCCACGGTCAAAATGCGCACGAGTTCGAACTGATGGTGGGCGCGGGCATGCCGCCGATGTTCTGCATCCAAGCGGCGACGGTAAGCGCCGCGTCCTTGTTGCGGCAGAAGGATTTGGGCGCGGTCGCACCCGGCAAGATCGCCGATGTGGTGGCGGTGCCCGGCAATCCGATCGATGACATCAGCCTGATGAAGCAGGTGAGCTTTGTGATGAAGGACGGCGTGGTTTACAAATTGAATTCTGTGCCCGTCGATACCGCGCTGTAAGCGCCGCTATCCGCCGCGACCAATGGAGCGGCGCTGCGCGTCGATGGCGGCGTCGTCAAGAGCGCGTTTTGAAGAACGCTCGGCATTGATCTCTTGGTTCAGTTGCGCGGCGGCGGCGCGAATCGCCGCCGATGAGCCGCCACCCGCGTAAATGATGCTGCGCGAAGCGCTCACGAGTAGCCCTGAGCCTTGTGCATCCAAGCCCGCGGCGAGCACCGCCTTAAGATCCCCCTGCTGTGCGCCGACGCCGGGCACCAGAAAGGTCACCTCGGGATGCGCCGCGCGCAACTCCGCCATTTCCTTAGGTACGGTTGCACCCACCACCAGCATGACGTTGCCGAATTCATTCCACGGACCGGTCGCGCGCCGCGCCACGTGGCGGTACAGCGGTAGGGCATCGAGGATCAAGTTCTGAAAATCCTGGCCGCCGGGATTGCTGGTGCGGCACAGAATCAAGGCGCCGCGATCTTTGCGGGCGAGGAAGGGACGGACCGAATCCTCGCCCATGTAGGGATTGACGGTGACGGCGTCCGCCCCGTAGCGATCGAACGCTTCTCGCGCGTAGGCTTCGGCGGTATTGCCGATGTCGCCGCGTTTCGCATCGAGAATTACCAGGGCCTCCGGCGCGCGCTCTCGAATGTAGCGAATCGTCAAGGCGAGTTGATTTTCGGCGCCGAGCGCGCTGTAGAACGCAATCTGTGGTTTATAGGCCGCAGCAATGTCATATGTCGCATCGATGATGCGCCGATCGAATGCATGCAGCCGCGTGGCTTGTTCACCAAGATCGCTGGGGATTTTGCTTAGGTCCGGATCGAGGCCCACACAAACCAGGCTGCCGCTGCTCTTCAGCGCCGCTTTCAGCCTTTGGGCAAAACTCTGGGGCACGCCTCATGATACCAAGCCATTAGAGAGTATGCTTGAGGGCCATCGAGAGAGCCGCATTGCCCAGCAAAACTCGTACTGGACCGCGACTGGTGCTGCAGCCGGCGAATCGCCGCGCCGCGCGCCATACCAGCACCAGCGCGCTGAAACGTTTCTTCGCCATCGCCGATTCGTGGGAGCTCTCGCCGCTGCAGCAATGCCGCTTGCTCAAGATTCCCTCGCCGCAAGTGCTGCAGCGCTACCGCTTGGGACAAGCGCCGCGCCTCTCGGCCACGCAACAAGAAAGAGCCGCGCTCATTGCCAACATTCAGTTCTCACTGATGGCCGAGCCGGGACCCAAGGACCGGGCGTGGGCCTGGGTGCATGCACCCGCGGAGCGAGCACCGTTTGATGGCGACAGCCCGCTTTACTTCATGTTGGAAAATGGCCTGCCGGCCTTGCGCGAGGTGGCGCGGCTTCTGGTTCGCGAAAGCGAACCCCGTTAGCTATAATGACGGGCTGAACCCACGCGAATGTGGCGGAATTGGTAGACGCGCCAGACTTAGGATCTGGTGGGGCAACCCGTGCGAGTTCGAGTCTCGCCTTTCGCACCACCGCTTAATCTTCGCTAACGCATAAAGGACAGTCATGCAGGTTTCCGTGGAGAGTATCGGCAAGTTAGAGCGCCGCATGCAAGTGCAGGTGCCGGCCGAGCGCGTGAGCCAGGAAATCGCGGCGCGCCTGAAGAGCATCAGCCGTACCGTGCGCTTGAACGGGTTTCGCCCCGGCAAGGCGCCGCTCAAGGTCATCCGGCAGCAATTTGGGCCTCAGATCCACCGCGAGGTGATCGGCGAGCTGCTGCAGTCCAGCTACGCCGAGGCGGTGACGCAAAAGCAGCTGACGCCGGCCGGCAGTCCGCGCATCGAGCCGCAGAGTATCGATGAGGGCCAGGATCTCAAATACATCGCGACCTTCGAGGTGTTCCCGGAAGTCGTTCTGCAACCGATGGATTCTCTCGAAGTCGACAAAGTGACCGCGGAAGTCACGGAGAGCGACATCGACGCCATGATCGAGCGGCTGCGCAAACAGCAGATGAAACATTCGGCCGTGAACCGTGGTGCAGCAATCGGCGACAAAGTGACGATCGATTTCGAAGGCGCGATCGACGGGGTGACCTTCGCCGGCGGTAAGGGAGAGAACATCGCCATTGTTGTGGGCGAGGGCCGCATGCTGCCGGAACTGGAGCAGGGTCTGATCGGCGCAACGCCGGGAGAAAAGCGCGATGTGACGGTGAATTTTCCGGCCGACTACCGCGCCGCGGAACTCGCGGGCAAATCGGCGATTTTCGCCACCGAGATCAAGACGGTCGAGGAGCCGGTGCTGCCGGAGATCGATGAGGAGTTTTGCAAAGCGTTCGGCGTCACCGAGGGGGGCCTGCCAAAACTGCGCGAGGACGTGGCCGCCAACATGCGCCGCGAACTCGAGCAGGCGCTGCGCAACCGCAACAAAGCGGCGGTGATGGAGAAACTGTACACGGCGAATCCCACCGAAGTTCCCAATGTTCTGATCGAAGGCCAGATTCGCGACATGCAGGTCGAGGCGATGCGCCGCGCCGGCACGAAGGATGCCGCACAGGCGCCGCCGCGTGAGCCGTTTATCGAACCGGCCCGCCGCCGAGTGGCGCTCGGACTGTTGCTGAACGATGTGATCCGCAAGGAGAACCTGGTCGTTGACCGCGCAAGAGTGAACGAACGGCTGGATGAGATGGTGTCCGCCTACGGCGATGCCAGCGCCATGAAGCGCGCCTACATGCAAAACGCCGACGCTATGCGCCAGGTGGAGAGTTTGGCGCTCGAGGACCAAGCGGTGGACTGGATTCTGGAGCACGCCAAGGTGCGCGAAGTGAAATCGACTTTCAAACTTTTGATGAACTTTGAGGCTTAAGCTGCTGCATGTCTCTTGAAATGATGCTAAGAAGTCCCCAGGGTTACGGCAAACGTTTAGGCAATTTTAAAGGCAGCTATTCATGACCACGCGTGCGCTCAATTTGGTTCCGATGGTGGTGGAGCAAACCGCTCGCGGCGAGCGGGCCTACGACATTTACTCGCGGCTGCTCAAGGATCGGCTGATATTCATCGTCGGCCCGGTCGAGGATTACATGGCGAACTTGATCGTCGCGCAGCTGCTGTTTTTAGAATCGGAAAATCCGGACAAGGACATCGCGATCTATATCAACTCGCCCGGCGGCTCGGTGAGCGCCGGTCTCGCGATCTACGACACCATGCAATTCATCAAGCCGGACGTCAGCACGACTTGCGTGGGACTGGCGGCCTCGATGGGTGCGGTTCTTTTGGCGGGTGGCGCGGCCGGCAAGCGGTATTCGCTGCCGAATTCGAAAATCATGATTCACCAGCCGTCTGCCGGCTTTCAAGGTCAAGCCTCCGACATCGACATCCATGCGCGTGACGTCATGGAGACAAAAACTCGCCTGAACGCCATATTGGCCAAGCACACCGGCCAGACCGTCGAACGCGTCAAAGCGGACAGCGACCGGGACAACTTTATGACCGCCGAGCAAGCCCGATCGTACGGTTTGATCGATTCCATGATCGAAAAACGCGGCGAGATCCCGGCAAAGGCCTAAGTGACGCCTGATTTGACCGCGCACGGGCCAGTGCGGAACCCGGTCACGCCCTGAAAGACCTTATCTTTGCGTGGGGTCGGCTGGGTGCTATATAGTCTCTACTGTAGCTGCGTCGCGGGCCTTTCCAAGGCGTGCGGCACGGCCAATTTGAGGACAGCATGAGCGAAGATTCGCGCGGTAAACATGATGACGGCAAGCTGTTGTACTGTTCTTTCTGCGGGAAGAGCCAACACGAGGTTCGGAAGCTCATCGCGGGTCCGAGCGTTTTCGTGTGCGACGAATGCGTCGAGCTTTGCAACGACATAATCCGGGAAGAGTTGGAAGAGCGCGCCGAGCGCACCCGCGACAAGCTCCCTAAACCGCAAGAAATCAAGAAAGTCCTCGATGAATATGTCATCGGTCAGGAGCGCGCGAAGCGTGTCCTGTCGGTGGCCGTCTACAATCACTACAAGCGATTGCAGACGCGCGGCGCCGAAGGTGTGCGTTCCCGCGACGATGTGGAACTCGCCAAGAGCAATATCCTGCTGATTGGGCCCACCGGCTCCGGGAAAACCTTACTGGCGGAAACCCTGGCGCGACTGCTCAATGTTCCTTTCACGATCGCCGATGCCACTACCTTGACGGAAGCCGGCTACGTCGGCGAGGACGTCGAGAACATCATCCAGAAGCTGCTGCAAAAGTGCGACTACGATGTTGAGAAGGCGCAGACCGGCATCGTGTATATCGATGAAATCGACAAGATTTCGCGCAAGTCCGACAATCCGTCGATCACGCGTGATGTCTCGGGCGAGGGTGTGCAGCAAGCGTTGCTAAAGTTGATCGAGGGAACAATCGCTTCGGTGCCGCCGCAGGGCGGGCGCAAGCATCCACAGCAGGAATTCCTGCAGGTCGACACGACCAATATTCTGTTTATATGCGGCGGTGCGTTCGCCGGTCTCGAAAAGATCATCATGAACCGCACCCACAAGAGCGGCATCGGCTTCGGCGCCGAAGTTCGCGGGCACGATGCCAGGCCGCATGGCAATGATGTGTTTCACGACGCCGAGCCTGAGGATTTGATCAAGTACGGCTTGATTCCGGAATTCGTCGGCCGCTTGCCGGTGGTCGCAACGCTGGAAGAGCTGGACGAAGAAGCGCTGATCTCAATCTTGATGCAGCCGAAGAATGCGCTGACCAAGCAATATCGCAAGCTATTCGATATGGAGGGCGTGGAACTGGATTTCCGCGAAGAGGCACTGCGGTCCGTGGCGCGTAAAGCCATGCAACGCAAGACCGGCGCTCGGGGTCTGCGCACCATTCTCGAGAATGTGCTGCTGGACACGATGTATGACTTGCCGTCCTTGCGCAACGTGCAAAAAGTGGTGGTCGATGAACAGGTGATCGAAGGCCACAACAAACCCTACATTATTCACCGTACCGAGGAGACCCGTTTGGTCGCCCCGGTTGAGGAACAGCGGCGCCCGACGGGCTCGGACCATCTTTAAACCGAGCTTGAAACAACTCCCGGCGGCCCGCATGTACTCATGGGCGATGTTTTGATGTACGTGCCACAACCTAAAAGGCCAGCCTAGTGAGCGATGAACCCTTAGCTTTAGTCCCTGAAATTGCACCGCCGTCGACGAGCGGCACGCCGGTATTGCCGCTGCGCGATGTAGTGGTTTACCCGCATATGGTGATTCCGCTGTTCGTGGGGCGCGAGAAATCCATCGTGGCGCTGGACTTGGCCATGAAGGCCGACAAGCGGATTCTCCTCGTCGCCCAGAAGCAGGCTGATGTCGACGATCCGAAGCCTGAGGACTTGTACCGGGTGGGCACGATCGCGACCATCCTGCAGCTTCTGAAGCTCCCTGACGGCACGGTCAAAGTCTTGGTAGAGGGTGTTGATCGCGCGATCATCGAAAAGCTCACCGAAGGTGAGTTCTTTTCCGCCGAGGTGACGCCGCTGCCGGACCAGGAGCGCTATGAAGAGCGCGAGATGGACGTGCTGACCCGTTCGGTGATCACGCAGTTCGAACAATATGTCAAATTGAACAAGAAGGTGCCGCCGGAGATTCTGACCTCCTTGGCCGGCATCGAACAGGCCGGGCGCCTGGCAGACACCGTGGCGGCGCATATGTCGCTCAAGCTGTCGGAGAAGCAAAAGGTCCTCGAGATCCCCGACGTACGCAAACGCCTCGAGCACATGCTGGCGGTCATTGAAGGCGAGATGGATGTGCTGCAAATCGAGAAGCGCATCCGCGGCCGGGTCAAGCAGCAGATGGAGAAGAGTCAGCGCGAGTACTACTTGAATGAGCAGATGAAGGCCATTCAGAAGGAGCTGGGGGAACTGGACGATGCGCCGAATGAAATCGGCGAATTGGAAAAGCGCATCAAAGCGGCCGGGATGCCCAAAGAGGCGCGCGAGAAGGCCAATTCCGAACTCGCCAAACTGAAATTGATGTCGCCAATGTCGGCGGAAGCCACGGTGGTGCGTAATTACATCGATTGGCTGGTGAAATCGCCCTGGAAAAAGCGCAGCAAGGTGCATTTGGACATCGCGGCGGCCGAGAAAGTGCTCGAGGCCGATCACTACGGCTTGGAGAAGGTCAAGGAGCGCATCGTCGAGTATCTCGCGGTGCAGCAGCGCGTGAAGAATCTGCGCGGGCCGATCCTCTGTCTGGTCGGACCTCCCGGCGTCGGCAAGACTTCCTTGGGTCAGAGCGTGGCGCGTTCCACCAATCGCAAGTTCGTGCGCATGTCCTTGGGCGGCGTGCGCGACGAGGCGGAAATTCGCGGCCATCGGCGCACCTACATCGGATCAATGCCGGGCAAGATCATTCAGAATCTCGCCAAGTGCGGGGTCCGCAATCCCTTGTTCCTGCTCGATGAAGTCGACAAAATGTCCACGGATTTTCGCGGCGACCCGTCATCGGCGCTGCTCGAAGTGCTGGACCCGGAACAGAACAGCACCTTCAACGACCATTATCTGGAGGTTGATTTCGACTTGTCGGAAGTGATGTTCGTGTGCACGGCGAATAGCCTGAATATTCCTGCGCCGCTCTTGGATCGCATGGAAGTGATCCGCATCCCCGGCTACACCGAGGATGAGAAGCAAAACATCGCGCGCCGCTACTTGTTGCCGAAGCAGATCAAGCAGAACGGATTGAAGGAAGGTGAACTCGCCGTTGCCGACAATGCCATTCAAGACATGATCCGTTTCTACACTCGCGAGGCCGGGGTGCGAAATCTCGAGCGCGAGATTTCCAAGATCGGACGCAAAGCGGTGAAGCAACTGCTGCTGGCACCCGCCGAAAAGACCGTCACTGTCGACACGAATAATCTCGACAAGTACTTGGGCGTTCGACGCTTCCGCTACGGCAAGGCCGAGGAGAGCAACCGCGTCGGCCAGGTGACCGGGTTGGCGTGGACGGAGGTCGGCGGCGAGCTGTTGACCATTGAAGCCGCCGTGGTGAACGGCAAGGGCAAGCTCACTCACACCGGCCAACTCGGTGAAGTGATGCAAGAGTCCATCCAAGCGGCCATGACGGTGGTGCGCAGCCGCTCGGCCCTGCTCGGACTCGATGTGGATTTCTATCAAAAGGCGGACGTGCACATTCACGTGCCCGAGGGCGCCACGCCGAAAGACGGCCCCAGCGCCGGCGTCGGCATGGCCACCGCATTGATTTCCGCACTCACAAAAATTCCGGTGCGCTCGGATGTCGCCATGACCGGCGAGATCACCCTGCGCGGGGAAGTGCTGCCGATCGGCGGACTCAAAGAGAAGCTGCTGGCGGCGCACCGCGGCGGCATTACCACCGTGTTGATCCCCGACGATAACACCAAGGATCTGGCCGAGATTCCCGACAACATCAAGGAAAAGCTCGATATCCGCTCGGTCAAGTGGATCGACGAGGTGCTGCAAGTCGCCTTGACGCATATGCCGGTGCCGCTCGGGCCGCCGCTGGATCCGGCGAAGCCGCCGGAGGCGATGGCGGGCGAGAAGAAGAGACGCACTGTGCGGGTGAAGAGCCAGGTGCGGGCGCACTAGACATCTCGGCGCGGTGATTTTGACCGGTCGGTTAGCGCTTGCCAGGGAGGGTGAGAAGAATCAAGGCCCGAAGGCAACAGGGCCTCGATTCTTCTCACGCTCCCTGGCGAGAACTCGAGCCCGGTCAAAATCACGAAGCGCAGGCCCCAATTGCCAAGCCAAAGGACCTCGCGTAGACTTCCGCGCCTCTTCCAGGGGGTGCTTAGCTCAGCTGGTAGAGCATCGCCTTTACACGGCGAGGGTCGGGGGTTCGATCCCCTCAGCACCCACCAACAGCGGAGTGGTAGTTCAGCTGGTTAGAATACCGGCCTGTCACGCCGGGGGTCGCGGGTTCGAGTCCCGTCCACTCCGCCATTTCCTGA
>Ga0210398_10003157_pt1 | contig 15891 bp, 11 predicted proteins | sample IncBWC4OmetaG_FD_161047 | JGI IMG/M metagenome (GOLD analysis project Ga0210398, IMG submission 161047) | Forest soil microbial communities from Barre Woods Harvard Forest LTER site, Petersham, Massachusetts, United States - Inc-BW-C-4-O | ecosystem: Environmental > Terrestrial > Soil >...
CATGACCGATATTTAAGGTTCCGCCGATGCGGGTACTGATCTCCGACCGCGCTTTTTCAAGCAGGCTATCTTTTTTCCACTCGACATAGATTGCCAGAATGGCCCAAAACAAGAATAGCAGGCACCCTATCGCGCCTGCTATCCGTAACGTGTATCGTAGAAATTTTTTCAAGTCAAGGTTCGATCGCCGCCAGGTAATCCGAGAATTTCTTCAGCACCGCCGCGTCGATATCGAGCTGATCCTGTGCCTCCTTCCAGTTGCGCTGTTCAATGGCCTCCCGGATGCCGGGCAGCGTCTTTACCCCATAACCGGTGTAGAAGCCAGGGGCATAGATCGTATGTCGGTACCAGGGTCGGCGCGGAAGCCCATTAGTCGAAAGCAATTGTTGTTCCGCCTTATAAAGGGCCTGGTTGACCGCAACCGCGCGGGCTCCTGTCGGCCGGGATTTGGTCAGCGAGTCCGCCAGCCGGTTGGTGATCTTCTCTAACTCATTGAGCGCGTTTTGAAGGCTGGACCAGTTAAGATAAGGCACCTCATCCCTGACCGCCGGCGGCATCAGGTGCGATGCGGTATCCGTGGCATTGCCAAACATATGTTCCCTGATCAGCTGATTGGTCAGCGTCGTGGTCTCCCGCATCTGGTCAAGCTCGGTCATCAGGTCGGTAGCGTAACCGTTGATCGTCTTATAGAGCGCGCGGAAATCAAAAGGCAGCAGCGGGACATCGGCCATCCGCAAGGTTGTCCGGCCAGCTGTCTCCGCCAGGGCTACCCCGTACCGGAAGCTCGGGTCCTTGAATCGCCGGTAGTCGTCATAGGAATCAAAGATGGAATGATATTCTCCTCCCGGGTCTTCTCCGCCAAAACCGAGGTTGAAGGAGGGAATGCCCAAATGCTGAAGGAAAGGCGAGTAGTCCGAGCCGGAGCCCAACGCCCCGATCGTAAAAGATTTCTTCTGGAGCAGGTCTTTTTTCAGCCTACCCGTGTTTGCGGCATTGACCAGCTCACGCTCATGCATCCGCTCCGCCACGGAAAGATGGGTTTCCGGATCTGTGACGTCACGGGCTACTTCGTTTATGAATGGTTCCAGGGCATGCGACCCTTCTGCCCCCAGGAAACCGCGACCGTTCCCGTCCGAATTGATATAGACGACTGCTTTTTGCTGGAGTTCGGCGGCATGTTGTTCCACCCATTCCGTGGAGCCGAGCAATCCCGGTTCTTCACCATCCCAGGCGCAATAGACGATCGTCCGCTTCGGTTTCCAGCCGGTCTTTAGCAATTCGCTGACCCCCCGGGCCTCTTCCAGCATCGCTGATTGGCCGCTGAGCGGGTCGCCGGCGCCGTTGACCCAGCCGTCATAGTGGTTCCCCCGGATCACCCATTCATCCGGGAACTCGCTACCCGGCAGCTTGGCGATCACGTCATGGAGTTCCTTCATGTCCCAGTTGAATGACAGCTTGAGATGAATGATCGCTTTACCCGGGCCGATATGATAGGTAAAGGGCAGCGCGCCGCGCCAGTCCGGCGGCGCCACGGGTCCGTCGAGTGCCCGAAGCAAGGGCTCGGCGTCGTGATAGGAGATCGGCTGGACAGGGATCTTCAGCAGGGTGGGGGCTTCGGATAACGCCAGCCTTTTGGCATCTTTGGTAGCGCCGATACCGGGTGTGAGGGGGTCGCCGGGATAGATGGGCATATCCATTACCGAACCGCGCTGGACCCCATATTCATTTTTGAAGGCGCCCTTTGGATAGACATCACCGTCGTAATAGCCGTCATCCTTCGGATCGGAATAGATCAGACAGCCGATGGCGCCATGCTCCTGTGCCACCTTAGGTTTGATCCCGCGCCAGGAGCGGCCGTATTTGGCGATGACGATCTTTCCCTTTACCGAGATCCCCAGCCTTTCCAGGTATTCATAATCCTCCGGGATCCCATAGTTGACAAATACGAGCTCCCCGGTCACATCCCCATCGGGCGACCAGCAGTTATAGGTAGGAAGCTGTTCGGAGGTCTGACCCGAAGTGGCATCCTCCTTCAACGGCCTCTCCGCAAGAGTAGCCTTGAAAGAAACGGGTCCTGTCATTTCCAATAGCCGCTCTTTTGGGGTAGGGAAGGGAACATAGAAGGTCTCGATCTGCACATCGTACCCCCAGTTCTTGTACTTATTATAAAGGTATTCGGCATTGGCTTTGTCCCAGGGTGACCCGACATGATGGGGGTGGGCGGACATGATCCGGATGCCGCTGTCGATATTGGCCGCGCGCAGATAACCGTCAAAAGTCGATTCGAGGTCCAGTTGTTGCCGCACGGCGGATTCGGGAAAACCTGACAAGGTCTTGGTTTGCGGTCGGCCCGGCAGCCCGGCCAACAGGAGAAAGATGAATGCTAGTTTTCTCATGTGAGGTTGTTTTGTGTCTGTGCCGGGGGTGGCTGCAGACGGTTATTGTAGGTGGAGTAGTCTGGTGGCATTATCTCATACTCCTCCAGCATCAGCGGGGAAGTAAAGATAAAATCCGCCGAGGCCCGGTCGCACGCAAACGGGATGTTCCAGGCGACGGCCAGGCGCAGCAAGGCCTTGATGTCCGGATCATGCGGCTGGGCTTCCATCGGGTCCCAGAAAAAGATCAGCATGTCGATCTTCCCTTCGGCAATGCGGGAGCCGATCTGCTGGTCGCCGCCAAGCGGGCCACTCAGGAACTTACTCACAGGCTGACCCAAGGCCTGTTCGACCAGCGTCCCGGTCGTGCCGGTACCGTAAAGCAAGTGTTGGGAAAGCGCGTCTTTATTATAAACCGCCCATTCGATCAGCTCATTCTTTTTGTTGTCGTGAGCTACCAGGGCTATCCGCTTTGCGCTGCTCATTTTTCTCACGGGCGTTTGCATACGCTGTTCGTTATGTTTGCTGAAAGATACGTCGAATGTCTGGACTGGGCTCCGCCCAGTTTGGTTTCATTTTAAGAAGATTATAACAACTCACAAAAAATCTTTACCCCCATCCCGCGTTCTAACCACCTCTACCCTTTAGACAAAATGAAAAAGCGAAGCTGGCTGATCGTACTTGTGTTATTCTGTGCCCACATTGGTCGTGCGCAGCAGGCAGGCCCTGTCCAGCCAGATTCCGCGGCAGATTCCGTCACCGCACTAGGTACTTCGGGCGCCACAATTTTCCTGGAGTTTACCGCAACTTCAAATGGATCCAATCGGGTGATGTTGAAATGGGATACCGATAGCGCGGCGGATGGAAATTATTTCGTTATCGAACGGAGCTCCGACGAAATGCATTATGAGACGATCGGCGTAGTGAGGGTAGTCGCGGGAACAGATCATTATGAGATCATGGATGGAGCGGCGCCAAACGGATCGGATTCTTACCGGATAAGATATACCGCAAGGACAGGTGCACGGGTATACTCGAAAACGATGCAGCTGAGTTTGTCCGGCGCGGTTGATTTCAAATTCTATCCTAACCCGGTTGACAAACTCTTCATTGTGCGAACGGATCATACGATGGACCTGGAAGTCATCGACGCTGCTGGGGTTGTTCGGCTAAGCAAACGGTTGCAGGCCGGGATACAGGTTATTAACGTTTCTTCGCTTGAAAAAGGGGTTTACATTCTGCGAGTAACTGATAAAGAAAGCAATAGAGCTGTTTCCCACCAGCTTGTGAAGAATTAAAAAAGGATAAAAAAATAAAATTACCGGAAAATGGTATTGCAGAATTGATTATTATCCTATACCTTTATCTCGGTTTTTCATAGGATATTGGATTTTAAAACGGGGTTGAATTTCTATTCAGACCCCTTTTTCATTTTAAATGCATACTGCATCGAATTCTTCCCCTCCCGGATAGCTCCAATCCGCGCCGGATCAGCAAAAGCAGGTATTTGTACGCTCCCGCATAGGTATAAGTTCGCAAGGCCTCCCGCCGGATATATTCTCTTCACACTGATCACAAAAAAAGAGGCCATCTAAAAATAGACGGCCGATGCTTACTAACTCAATTAAATAAAAAAGTGCGAACCGGGCTCCGCCCAGTTTTATAAATTTTGCATTTCCTTCACTTTTTCCCGGATCTTGTTTTCAATCTCTGTAGCCAGTTCCGGGTTATCGTGTAGTAATTGTTTGACCGTATCACGACCTTGTCCCAGCTTGTCGGTTCCATAGCTGAACCAGCTGCCGCTCTTCGCAATAATACCCAGCTCCACTCCCATGTCGACGACCTCGCCCATCTTCGAAATGCCTTCGCCGAAGACGATATCGAACTCCGCAGCCCGGAAGGGAGGCGCTACTTTGTTCTTCACCACCTTCACTTTTACCCGATTGCCTACCGCCTCTTCCCCATCCTTGATCTGTGCCATGCGCCGGATATCCAACCGGACCGAAGCATAGAACTTGAGCGCATTTCCGCCGGTCGTCGTTTCCGGGTTGCCAAACATCACCCCGATCTTTTCACGGAGCTGATTGATAAAAATACAGATGGTATTTGTCTTGCTGATCGTGCCCGTCAGCTTCCTCAAAGCCTGCGACATCAATCGGGCCTGCAACCCCATTTTGCTGTCTCCCATCTCACCCTCCAGCTCACCCTTAGGTACCAGCGCCGCAACCGAGTCAATGACCACGACATCAAGCGCGCCGGATAGGATCAGCCGGTCCGCAATTTCCAGCGCTTGTTCACCATAGTCAGGCTGGGAGATCAGCAGGTTGTCGATATCCACTCCCAGCTTCTGTGCATACGCGCTGTCAAAAGCATGCTCCGCATCGATGATCGCGCACATGCCGCCCTTTTTCTGTGCTTCCGCGATAATATGAGTAGCGATAGTGGTCTTACCAGACGATTCGGGTCCATATATTTCAACGACCCTGCCTTTAGGCAGCCCCCCAACCCCAAGCGCCATGTCCAGGCCGATCGAACCGGTGGAGATCACCTCCATGGGGTCCTGATTTCTTTCATTCATCATCATCACGCTCCCTTTCCCAAAGTCTTTGTCGATCTTATCCATCGTCAGCTTTAACGCCTTCAATTTTTCTGCGTTTGACATAATCGTAATTTTTAGTTCACCCAAATTTATTGATTCACCAAAGGTAGGGGAATTTAGTTATTCACACCTAATTTTTTTAGTATTTTGTAGCTAATTTTTTTGGGTGGCGCGCCGCGAAGTTCCCGCAGGCCCAAAAAAATTCTTCCTCAGGCAACGGGATTTTCCTAAACTGCATTTAATAGATGGAATGAACCTCACCGAAGATTGAATGAACCTCGCCGAACAATTGGAAGATGCCCGGGCAGGCAACGCCGCAGCACAGAAAGCCCTCTTCGACCATTTCGCGGACTCCATGATGGCCCTCTGCTGCCGCTATGTGAAAAACCGCGCGGACGCCGAAGAGCTCTTGTTGGACGGTTTTTATAAGTTCTTTAAGCACCTGAAGGATTTCCGCTACCATGGTGAAGCGGCTCTCTATGCGTGGATCAGGACGACCATGGTCCGGGAATGTCTGATGTTCCTGCGCCGCCAACGGGCATTTTCGATGCTGACAGCCGAACCGGCTGAAACCGCGGCGGATATCGCCCCGGAGGGTGAGCCGCTGGCCGGGCTGTCCGCAGCCGAGATTTTAGACCTGATCATCCGGCTGCCGGTCGGCTACCGTACCGTCTTCAACCTCCATGTCATCGAGGGCATGGAGCACAAGGAAATTGCCAAGGCCCTGGGTATCTCCGAAGGGACCTCGAAGTCCCAACTGAGCAAGGCCAGGATGTTATTACAAAAATTGCTGCTGCAAAAAGGAATACATTATGTCAAACGAAAGACCCAATGAGTTTTTACCCTGGCGGGCGAAGCTAACGGGGGTGGAAGCCACCCCGGGATATGGCCTCGACGATACCGAACAAAGCTGGCAACGACTCGCGGAACGGCTAGGGAAACGGCCGCGACGGCGGGGGATCGTGTGGTGGATCGCGGCGGCCTGCGTAATATTCGTTTTCTTGCTGCCCGGCACCATTTTTCGGGTCCGCCCCGTTGTTCATCACCACGCACAGCTTCTGCCGCCCACCCAGCGGCAGCCGGTCACTCGGGCTCAGTCCGGACCTCAACCTACTCCGCTCGCGGGCGGGGCCACCCTTCCGGCACACGATATTTCTAATTATGGCGAAATCGCCGCAATTAGGCATCCGGTGAAAAACCACGCACCCGCACTCGTCCAAACACCGACCCCCAATACTGGAGTGACCGCAGGGGCGCCCGACACCGGTGTGACCCCAGGGGCGCCCGATATCGGTGTTACTGCAGGGGCGCCCGATACCGGTGTTACTGCAGGGGCGCCCGATATCGGTGTTACTGCAGGGGCGCCCGATACCGGAGTGACGGCTGTGGCGCTGATCCCGCCGGCCCGCCGCCAGCTTCGCATTGCCTACCTCAACGAGCTTGGCAAAGACCCCGGTCCGGCCGCGGAGCCCTCCTTTCGCCGCCCCGCCTTCCTGCGGTTGGGCGCCGCCGGCGACTGGACGACCACCGCCTCGAACACTTCTACCATAAAGATTGACTTGTTTCCACACAATCACTGACACGATATGCAAAAGACCACATTCGCCCTGCTCGGCCTCCTGTTGAGCATCGCAGGCAACCTCTGCGCACAGAAGACGACTCAACCTTCCCCCGGAGACGGGCTTTTCGAAGCCCCTGCGAACAGCATCGGCATCAACTATCGGATCAACCTCGGCGCCGGTAATATCCTGCAGATCGACCTTGCGAACGGTTATGACTTGCACCGGGATGGCCTGGCGAATATCGACTCGATCCTGAACCGTTTCCTGGATGACATGCGGGCCTTCCGCGATTCGATTGGCGATCCCCTGACCGTCAAACATATCGACTATCTCCTGGATACCTCCGGCAAGCCCAAGCTGCGCATCCGCCAATACCACCCCGTTGCTTCCAGCTTCCTGCTGGATCGCGGCGGACCTTCGATCCTTCGGGTGGAGCAGGATACCATCCGTATCCTCATCGTTACCGCTGTGCCGCCCCGATATCCGGGCAGAGCGATCAAGGGTCTCCGCTATGACCGGTTTTGCTTTTTCGTCAACCATTATGGAGAATTGGAATCTTATGCTGCGAAAGGCCTCAACGCGTGGACACAGCTTATCACCTCCAACCCTCTCCCGAAACATCCTTACCGATGTCCCTTTTGCTATACTTACCGCGACTCGACCATCTCCAGCCGCACCACGCAGGCGAATGGACTTGGATTCGGAGCAAGCGTCGCCGTGCAGAACTACAAGAGCTACTTCGCGCCGGCTTTCACCGTGGGTGGCAGGGTTCACCTGGCCCGCGACGACGACCGGTATATTATCGGCGCATCCTGGGAGCCCATCTTCCTCTTCGCGCCGGATCCCCAGGGACACCTGGAAACCTACCGGAATGACTTTGTCGTGGCGAGCTTCACCCATTTCGGCCCGTCGGGTTACCTGAAGGGTACGAACCTCAACCTTGTCCCCGACGCTTCTCTTGGGTACCTCTTTCATAGCCAGGGAGCCTTCTTCGACAAACAATCCTTTCGGCTGACCATCGGTTCCGTTTATCTCAACCAGCGATCTATTCGTATCGAACCCGCGCTATTTTTCGATCATTTCTTTAAAGGGGTGACACCCGGGCTCAGACTGAGCATTGGCGGCTTCTGATCGTAATTTGTCTCATTTCGCGTGCGGGTCAAAAAAACACGGAAACACTCCGTGGAACGCCGGGATCGCGCCGATACCGGACGATTTATCTCATAAATCCCTCAGTTAGCGCGGTTTTGGCATTAAATTCGCCTATTTTTGCGGCGAACCAATTAACAAATCTGGTTTGTTGACTTATATTTGCCACGATTCCTACTCTGATCGCATGTCCATCCGCGGGAGTTGGAATGATCTTTTTTAAAAAAAATATTACTATGAAGCTTAAACAATCGTTGCTCTTCGCTTTTGTCGCTGTATTCCTGTTCTCATGCGTAAGTACAAAGAAATTCAAAGCGGAAGTAGCAAAGAATGACTCGCTAACCGCCGCAAACGCCAAGCTGGCGGCAGACCTCAAGAATTGTAACGACCTCACCGCCTCCGACGCGACCGCCAAAGCCGCTCTTCAGAAGCAGCTCGACGATCTGCAGAAACAGCTCGATCTCGCCAGGCAGAACCACGACGCCACCCTCAAGCAACTGGAGAACCTTTCCCTCATCTCCAGCTCGCAGGCTGAAAGCATCAAGAAATCCCTGGATAACATCGGGGCAAAGGATCTCTACATCGAAAACCTGCAGGCAGCACTGGCCCACAAAGACTCTCTGAACATGGCCCTCGTAATGAACCTCAAAGGAGCACTCGCAGACGTCAACGACCAGGATATCAATATCAAGATCGATAAGGACGTCGTCTATATCGATATCTCCGACAAGCTCCTGTTCAATAGCGGCAAATGGGACGTAACACCGGCCGCCAAGGTCGTCCTCGGAAAGGTCGCCACCGTCCTGAAAGCTCAGCCCGATATCGAGTTCATGGTTGAAGGTCATACGGATACGAAACCCTATGATCATCCCGGCCCGATCAAGGATAACTGGGACCTCAGTACTAAACGCGCCACCTCGGTCATTCGCATCCTGCAGAAGGAATACGGTCTTGATCCGGCTCATATGACGGCCGCCGGTCGCGGGGAATACCTGCCCATCGCCGCCAACGATACCAACGAAGGCCGTGCCGCCAACCGTCGCACCCGTATCGTGATCCTGCCGCAGCTGGATCAGTTCTTCAAGCTGCTCGAACACAAATAGTTCAAAAGATAATAAGATCAAGCCGCCTCCCCCGGGGAAGCGGCTTTTTTTTGCCAACCGCTATCATTTTATCCGCCATTATTCGTTAAGGAGGGGGAATCCGGCTTCTGAAACCTAAGAGAACCATATTTGCGGGCATCGCCCTTTTTGTAGCATTCTGTGTAACCTGTCGCGCAGGGGGTCAACCTCCGCTTGCCCGTCGTGGGCTGATCGATCTCCGGAACCAGAATTTGTTTGATAACTCGCTGTCACTTAATGGTGAATGGGGGTTTTACTGGAACCGCCTTCTTCCCCCGGACAGCCTTTCGGGGCTGCCCCCTGCTTACGTCCCGTACCCCGTTCTGTGGCAAGACCTCACCGTGGATGGCGCCAAAATCCCTACCGAAGGCTACGCCACCTATACCCTTACTGTACTTCTTCCCCATAAACGTCCCCGCATCGGCCTTGAAATCCCGGATACCTATTGCGCATTCAAGCTCTATGTCAACGGCGTTCTCCAGGCCCAGGACGGGGTTCCGGCGACCACGCGCGAGAAAGCCAAGCCGTACTGGGCCACCCGGAATGTTGCGCTTCCTCCCGGTGAGCCGGATACTCTCCGTTTCGTGATGCAGATCGCGAATTTCTGGCACGCCCGCGGCGGCCCATATAAGGATATCCTCATCGGCGATAAAGACGTTCTATTCCTCAAGAAGAACCGAGACATCTCCTACGATTTCCTGATGGCCGGCTGTATGTTTATGGGCGGTCTTTTCTTCCTTGCCCTTTTCGTCTTCAGCAGTCACGACAAAACGATCCTCTACTTTTCGCTGTTTTGTATCGTCTTCAGCTACCGGATGGTCGGCACTCAGCACTACGCCCTCCACCTGCTGTTCACCAATTTGGATTGGTTCCTTACCATCCGCGTCGAATACATTTCTCTTTCTCTGGCCATGGCCTTCTTCTGCGCCTATACCCGCAAGCTTTATCCCGACGATATCATCCCGGTTATCACCAGGGCGCTGATCTGGCTTTGTCTGGCCTATAGTGTGCTCGTTCTCGTCATGCCCACCCCGGTCTTCACCCGCATCCTGATCGGCTTTCTCAGCATGATGTTCTTTACGATCGCCTATTCCATGTATGTCTTCCTCCGCGCCGCGCGGCACCGGCGGAGTGGTTCGGTCTTCGCCCTCTTAAGTACAGGGGTGATGCTCTTCATCGGAATGATCATGAACCTCCACTATTTCGGATTCATTTCCGATTGGCGGGCTGTCCTCTTTATCTCGTATATCACCTTCTTCTTCCTTCAATCCCTCGCCTTGTCCCATCGCTTCGCCCGCAACTTCCAGCAGGCAACCTGGCAAGCCCAGCAAGGACTGCGGACAAAATCGGAATTTCTCTCCACCATGTCGCATGAGATCCGGACACCGCTAAATGCGGTCATCGGGATGACCCATCTGATGCTCCGCAACGACCCCCGGTCGGATCAGAAGGAAGACCTCGGCGTGCTGCTCTTTTCCGCCAATAATCTGCTATCGATCGTCAACAATATCCTCGATTATAATAAGATCGAAGAAGGGAAGATCGGGTTCGAGAACATTCCCATGGACCTGGCTGGTATCGCCAGAAATATCGTCGCCGGCCTTAAGAATGCCGCCGATGAGCGCGGTATCATGCTTCGTGCCGAACTCGACCCCCGGCTGGACCGAAAAGTCATGGGCGACCCGACCCGAACCAGTCAGGTCATCAATAACCTGGTCCATAACGCCGTGAAGTTTACAAAGGTCGGGTCTGTGCGGGTATTCATCACCGTTGATTCCATGGAACAAGACCGCGTCACCGTGACGGTGAAGGTAGAGGACACCGGGATCGGCATCCCGCTGGAAAAACAGGGCATTATCTTCGATCGGTTTACTCAGGCCGATTCATCCACCTCCCGCAGTTATGGCGGCACCGGCCTTGGCCTGGCGATCACCAGGAAGATCCTGGAGCTGCAGGGCGTGACTCTGAGGCTGCAAAGCGAGCCCGGAAAAGGCTCCAATTTTTATTTTACGCAAACCTTCACTACGACTGAAGAACCGGCTGGAGAAGGCCGCGACGCACTGCCGGCAGCCGAAACCGAACAGCTGCTCCGCGGCATCCATATCCTGCTGGTGGAAGATAACCCCCTCAACGTACTGGTGGCCCAGACCATGCTGGAGAACAACGGCGCCACGGTAGACGTGGCTGTCAACGGTGCGGAAGCGCTCGATAAGTTGGACGCCCAGTCCCATCAGCTCATTCTGATGGACCTCCATATGCCGGTCATGGATGGCTATGAGGCCACCATCCTGCTTCGCAAACGCGGCGAAACGCTTCCCATTATTGCCCTGACTGCCAGCACCCCCAAGGAGGTCGAAAGCGATGCCTTTGCCGCCGGACTTGATGACGTCGTCGTAAAACCATTCAGCCCCGACGAACTGTATCGCGTGATTCTGCAACATGTGCAGCCGACTTCTATATCATGACGGTCCACAATCCACAAAGAATACACAAACAGCCATAGCTACGGTAACATAACAGAATATTCACATTGTGGTAACATAATTGCAAGAACTTTCGGCTAAATCAATGATCATGTCCACGACAATCTTAGCGGATTTGACGAGGGAACTGCTCAACAGCGGGGTCTTTAGCCATCTTCCGGACGAGGAGATCGCCCGGCTGCACTGGATAATCCTGCGCGTTCAGCAGAAGGAGGAACTACCGCTCCAGCCCTTGCTGACCTATTGGTACCGGGGAGACTATTACACTTCCAACGCCTCTCCCCGCCTGCTGCAGCAATGCAACGAGTACCTGCAGCGAATGGGTCAGCCCCTCATTGACGTCTACGGCGAAGAGTTCTACGAAGCCTGAGGACCCCGATAATAGGTACCGGGATCTTCCAGGACTTTCTTCCACTGGCGTTGATGACTTTGCTGCCATTTCTGATCCGGGTGAACACCCCAATTCACTCGCTTCAACGCCTCTCTCACAAATTCCCGCTGTTCAGGATGCACGAATAAAGGATGCCGGAAATACCATTTTGGGTCATCCGTCAGCGCCTTCCAGAAGGCCTCCCAGCTCACATACCACGTATCGAAGACCTCCACCTCACCCGAAGCAGGATCCGCAATACTGTAGTTGTACAGGAAAGCCACCCCGCCATTACCCTCCGGCACCCGGTATAGGCTACCGCCGTTGTCTTCCGAGCTAATATCGAAATAGAGTTCCTTCGGCATAAAAAAAGTAGTATTTTGCAGATCGAAATTATCCAATATGGCACTCATTCCCAATAACAAGAAGAAGAAGGACGGCAAACCGCTCGCGGGCCCAAAAAGTAACATTCCCGGCTTCCCCGCCAATAAAACCAAGGCAAATTCCAAAGCCGTCAGCAAGAACACCCGCATGCCCGGCAACGCGCAGCGCGGCTCCTAAGCCACCGGCAAATAGCCTTTCTGCCGCTGCTCTTCCCACTGCCTGTTCAATTCGTCCGTGGCCGACCCATCATCCGGGAAGGTTCTGAGCGTGATCTGCCCCTTGCTTCCCGATCTCCCCCGGCGGATGATCAGCTGGTTGCCGTCGGCTGCTGCTTCCCAAAACTTCTCGCCAAGCTCCAGTCTTCGGAACTCGAGATGATCATATGGTCCAATCTCGCTCGGCGGTGAAGTTTCGGTGTTTCCGCCCTCCACGCCTAACGCCCTAAATATCCGCCCCATCACCTTTTCAGGCTGATAGAGCCAGTCCTTTGCATAGACGGGCAGGACTACCCACCCAAAACTCCGGAGGATAGATGGCCGCTGATAATATTGCTCGATCAGGTTCCCATTCCGGTAATGCTGTTCATCGTCGACCAGGATCGCCAGTGAATAGTGGCCATCTTCGGGCCGGCGCTTCACCGCCAGCGAACATTTGAAACCCGACTGACCCACCTGCTCCGCCACTTCAAAGCCCCTCGCCTCGAGTTGCTCCCTGAGTTGGCGCCGAATGATCGTCGGCTTTGCCTCCTTTATCTGTTCCGCCGCGTGCGGCGCCAACCCGTCGAGGATCGTTCGCGCCGCCGCCATCTTCCCCTCGCTTACCAACTCTGCATATTGTAGAAACCGGCGCAGATAATTCGCGCCTTCGTTGTATTGATTGGTGATCTGCCCGAACCGGATGCTGGCCACGACTGCCATATGCATCCGCGCCCGGCTGAACAGCACATTCAGTCGTTTTTCACCGCCGCGCTTATTCACGGGTCCGAAATTCATGACCATCCGCCCATCGGCATCCGGTCCATAACAGACGCTCATGATAATGATATCCCGCTCATCCCCCTGGATATTCTCAAGGTTTTTCACGATCAACCCCGTGAATTGGTCGTTCTCCGTCCGGTTATAAGCCTCCTCCAGCTGCTGGGCAAAACTGCCATCTTCCGCCGCCAGCATCTCCAGCGCTTCTTCGATCGCATGCTGTTGCTCCTGGCTGAAAGCAACGATACCAATGCTTTCCCTGGCCCCGCGGAGCAGCAGTTCCTTCACCATCCCGGCAATATACGCCGCCTCCGTCCGGTTGCTCCGTTTGTCGTACACGCCGTTGGTCAGCAAATGATAACGAATGCTGCGATGATCCACCGTCTTGTCCGGGATCGTCAGAAGCTTGCCCTCATAAAAAGCATGATTGCTATAGCTGATCAGCGATTCGTAATGGCTACGGTAATGCCAGCTCAACAGCGTGCTCTCGAGCTTTCGCGCACCCTGCGCCAGCAGACTGTCGGCGTCATCGCTCAGCCAGTTGTCGGGCCCATCCTCATCCGGCAGGTCAAGATCGTCCGGATCATTGTCCCTGGCCGCGACGCTGAAGAAGTCAGTCGGCGGCATCTGCTTTTCATCGCCCACGATGATTGTCTGTCTCGACCGGTAAAGCGACGGCACCCCTTCTTCCAGCGTAATCTGACTGGCTTCGTCAAAGATCACCACGTCGAAATGATCCGCATCCAGCGGAAGACTATCGCTAACACTATACGGGCTCATCAACCAAACCGGTTTTAGGTCGCGCAGAACAAACCCGCTCTCTTTCGCCGAGAGCTCGCGGATGCTTTTATACCGCATACTCTTTCCAAACTCATTTTCCAGGATCTTCCTCCCCTCTGTATAGACCCTTTTGAATTTCTTCTGATCCTCATTCAGCTGGCTGGCCGGCTTACCTGTCAGGTCAAGTTGCTGTGCAAAGCGCTGCCGAATAAATGCTCTTATTGTTTCCGCGTTCACCGCCAGCAGCGCAGTATACGCTTCTCCCAGCTGCTGCGCCGCCTTTTCCAGCGCTATATGATCGATGCCGGAATAGTGTCGGTTGTTCCGGTAGATCTCCTGCAATGTTTTGCGGATGATGGCCGCCTCAGCCTGTGGCTTCCGCAGCGGCAGCCGGCGCAGCGTTTTCTTCACGGCGGAGGGGAGTTCGCTGAAGGCTTTCAGCACGGGCAGCCATTCCCCAAGCCCGTCGACATTTAGCTTCAAGGTCAACAGATCGTCGCGGATAACGGCAAGCGAACCCACCGGTGGGTCCTGCCAACATCGCTGAAGGGACGTTTCGAGCCGGTTCAGCGGCGAATACAGGGAATTCAGGGTGATCACCACTTCCACCGCGCGGTCGTGCGTCAGGAGAAAACGCAGCTCCGGATGACCTTTCTTTTGCTGCAACAGGTCGATGCTACGCCAGGCGGTATCAATATTGTCCAGGTGATAGACATCCTGCAGCTGTTGCCGCGCAAGGCCGACGGCCGCTCCTGCCGAATACTCAGCCTTCAGGTGTTCCAGCAGTGACACGATCGAAGGCCGGACCGAATGCCGGCTCAGGTCATACCGCCGGTGCACGTCTTTCCGGAGCTTTCGCCAGGCCCCGCTCAATCCGCTCAGGAATCGCCCTTCGTGCCGGACTGCCAGTGCCAGCGCCGCCCCCAGATCCTGCTCATCCAGCCGGTCCTGCCAATAGACATTCCGCCCTTTCGCCTTATCCAAACCTTCGCGTAGCCTGCCATACTCCATCATCTTCCTGCCCAGCTCTCTGGCCTCATCGCTGTCCGGATCAGCCAATGCCAGTTGGCCTGCCCGTGCCAACGGATATAACAACACTGCGAATTGCACCAGTTGCTTTAACTGTTCCGGAGAATCCACCTGCGTCGGTTCCAAGCGGCAGTGCTGCAACAGTTGCTCGGCTTCCGTCAGCACCGACAGCGCCTGCTGCAGCGCTTCCGTCAGATCGCGATGGGGTGTAGAAGAACGAAATAATGTCTCCCTCAGGCGGCAGAACGGATGTGCGGCAAATACCGGGTCAGCACCTGTATCCTCCAGCATTGCCTCCACGTCCTCCAGCACGGGCCCTGCTTCCCGCCATTCGCTATAGGACGGTAGTCCTTCCTCTTCGCCCGGCGACAATGGGACCAGCTCCTCCCGTAGTTCGATCAGCCGCTCGATCAATGTCCGCGTCGCGATCCCCGCGTCTACTGACCGACTCCCATCGGCGTCGCGAGTCCCATCGGCGTCGCGACTTCCGTCTGCTACCCCACCATCCACCGCCTGACTGATCTCATGAAATTCCCGCAGCAGGTCCACCTGGGCATTCATCCGGTCAATCAACCCCTGTCGTCTTAACCGAAGCTCTGGCAGGTCCATCTTGTTTCGGGTGAATTCGTCGTAAGTCGCCTTGAGATTCCGGATAAACTCGCGCTTGTCTCCCTGGCTGTCGTGAATATAACAACAAAGCTCCTCCAATCCGACCTGTTTGAGGCGGTGATACACCACGTCCAGCGCGGCCCTTTTTTCGCAAACGAATAAGATGTTCTTTCCCCGTGCCACGAAGTCGGCGATGAGATTGGTAATCGTTTGGCTCTTCCCGGTTCCGGGCGGCCCCTGGATAATATAGCTGTATCCGGCCCGGCTTTGGAGGATCGCCCGCGTTTGCGCCGGATCGGCGGCGATCACATGATACCAGTCGTCCGGGCGGTTCAGATTGAACGCATGCTCCGGAAAGACCCGCGGCTGATCGTCGAACAGCGCGTCGAAAGTATAGTGCTGCACCCGCTGGTCGATCACCTGATTATAATCCCTCACCAGGCTCATTTTCTTGTA
>Ga0210398_10003159_pt1 | contig 15883 bp, 10 predicted proteins | sample IncBWC4OmetaG_FD_161047 | JGI IMG/M metagenome (GOLD analysis project Ga0210398, IMG submission 161047) | Forest soil microbial communities from Barre Woods Harvard Forest LTER site, Petersham, Massachusetts, United States - Inc-BW-C-4-O | ecosystem: Environmental > Terrestrial > Soil >...
TCGCGCGCGCCCACACGCATGACATCAAGGTCATCGGCGCGACCATCATGCCCTTTGCCGGATCTAGCTACTACCGCCCTGGGCCAGCCAGCGAGGCAGATCGGCAAGCCGTTAATGAATGGATCCGAACGCCCGGACACTTTGATGAGGTCATCGACTTCGACAAGATCGCCCGTGATCCCGAGCATCCGCAGCACCTGCTGCCCGTCTTTGATTGTGGTGATCATCTTCATCCCTCGCCGGCAGGCTATGCCGCAATGGCCCAGGGCGTACCACTCTCCCTGCTAGCCTCGGCGGCAGAAGCAGGGCCGAAGATCGCGATTACCTTTGACGACTTGCCGGCACACGGCTCTCTGCCGCCGGACGAGAGCCGAATGGAATTGATCTCAAAGATTATCGCGGCATTGCGGCTGGCCCATGTGCCACCGACGTATGGCTTCGTCAATGGAGTAGGCCTTGAGCAACAGCCCGCCGAGGCTGCCGTGCTGCAGGCATGGCTCGCGGCGGGAAATTCGTTGGGGAACCACAGCTGGTCGCACATGAATCTGAATCAACATTCACTGGAAGACTTCGAACAAGACGTCGTTCGCAATGAACCTGTGCTGATGAACTGGACGAAGGACGAAAGCTGGCGCTGGTTCCGCTACCCATTTCTGGCGGAAGGGAACACTCCGGAGAAAAGAATGGGCTTTCGTAGTTTTCTCCGCAAGCGGGACTACAAAATTGCTGCGGTAACTATGAGCTTTGGAGATTATCTTTGGAACGAGCCATACACTCGCTGCAGAGCCAAAGCCGATTCATCTGCCATCACCACCCTGGAAGACAGCTATCTCGCCGCCGCCGATCAGAGCATCGGATATTATCGGAGCATCTCGCAGACTTTGTATCAGCGGGATATTCCGTACGTGTTGCTTATGCATGTAGGGGCATTCGATGCAGAGATGCTGCGGCGCTTGCTGCAACTGTATCGCGCCAGAGGATTTCAATTCGTGACTCTTCCTGAAGCTGAGCGCGACGAGTTCTATCGTAGCGTGACCGATCTGGACCTTGCGGCCGGCCCCGAAACACTCGAGGAAGCAATGAGCGCCCGCCAACTGTCTTTGCCATCTCGGACGGACTTTGCGTCTCAACTTGATTCCCTCTGTCGGTAGCCGGCGTCTCATCAGTACACGCCAACGTTCGACTCTGAAAAAATGGAGACAAAGTACAGACAAAATCTGAGTTGTCAAATCCCTTTGGCTGTATGTCATGAAATGCCTTTTATGTTGTCTCCCGGAGCTTTTTTGAACGCGGCGCGCTGCTCCGCGTTGAGGCTTGTGTTGTGGTCAATACCCTCAAAACTCTTCTTCAAAGTTTCCGATCGATATTAAATCCGATGGTCCGGTATACGTTTAGCTTCAAAGGCAGAATCTTATCAACAGTGATCCAAAGGAATCGGACCATCCTTGTCGAAACTCCAGCAGGCTCGTTAGAGTTGCCCATGCCAGATATCCGATCGTGCGCCGCGAGAACTCTCTGAACCAACGTCGACAAAATAGGACGGTGCCGCAGTGAATTCGCCGTCAGAATCCTACGCGTGATAGATCTCACAAAACTCCTCAGGTTTGCGCTCGACGAGAACCTTTCTTAGATTGTTGTTCGGTCCGAGATCGATTGTGGCTAGCGTAGTGCTGCCTTTTAGCGCGGCATCTTCCCCAACGTCGAGGCCCGCAAGGCTGAAGCTCATAGCCACCCCCGGCCGCATAATTCCCATCCGCAGGTGCAAGAAAATCAGGCTCAGGCGTTCTAAGCATGTTGTCCTTGCCAAAGCTAATAGGGTGGTCCTTTCCTGAGGTGGCGTGCTGGAGGCATGAAAGTGGAGGCGAATGCTCATGAAAGCGCTGCGATTCCGAACTCTCTTGATAGTGCTCGTTGCGCTCGCGGCGGCATTTTTGCTTGCGAGCTTCGCTACGCCAGATGCTCGTGGCCAGCAGAACACAGTGCCGGAATTGCCAGTTTCGCGGGAATCAACGCAGCTTGAACTGGTGATCGCCGGTCCTAAAGCGGTGCCGCTGCCTCGCAAAGACTGGCGCCCGATCTTTACCGCCGTGCTGATCAATCACTCGAAGGAACCGGTCGTGTTCGTGCCGCCTCGAAACGAGTGGTACGGGGAGCGGCGGCTGGAATGGCAAGCGATCGATTCGAAAGGCCGTTGGCTGGACCGGCAACCGAATTATGCGATCGAATGCGACGTGCACGGCGTGATGCGGGCAGTGCCAGACTTACCGGCGCCGTTGCTCGACACGCAAGCGCCCAAGCAGATTCGCGACGCGGATCTGATTGTGTTGCAACCCGGCGAAAAGTACGGGCTGCAGAGTCTCGCTGATCCTTGGTTCTCGCTGAATTTTCGCAGGCACGACGAGTACACGCTGAGCCTGCATTTTTCGCTGCTGTCCGAGCGATATGCGCTGCCGAAAAACAGTCCATACGCGGAGGCGCTGAAAAACAGCAGCCGCATCGAAGTCAGCTCGAACGAGCTGACGCTGACGATTAACTAGGCCACTGTGGTTCTGCGCTTGCGCAGGCGCGGCAGGGCCTCGCGAGACGCGGCACGTTGCCAATTTCTCTGCCGTCAACGAAGAACAGCGCGACAGCTAGCCAGAAAAGTTCAGGATATCCACACGACCCTGCTTTGAACGACCACCCACTTACCCCGCGTTTTTCTTAGTATGTGCCTCCGGCCTTCGCCACACAGCATCACGGGGAAGCCGGAAGTTATCGGTTCCTCCGTCGGATCAGTGCCGAGAAACGCGCCTGCAAGAACCGTTGCATTGCCGATGACAAGCTGACCTCTCGGACTGATCCCACCTCATCTTTGTTGCGGGGTTCAATGTGATTCAGGACCAAGGGGCTCTGTCCCGAGTGGCCTGAGTAGAACGCAGCACTCTATGTTCGCGCGCGCAAGATCATCCATCAGCGTCAACCCAGCCCAGGCTGTTATTCTGAAATGTGATTGCAATGCCGAACACATACGCCAAGAGACCGCTTCGGACGGGCGTCCTCCGATCCTTTATTCGATGGCTTGTCATCAGCGTGGTGCTTCTTTGGTCGCTTGCCGCGCTGATTCTTGTGGCCGCCCGGTGGATCGACCCACCGACAACCGCGGTGCACATCCAGCGCCGCTTGCAGGCCTGGATTCACCACACGCCGTATCGCGAACGCTACAAATTCATTCCGCTCAGCCAAATCTCGCCTGATCTCCAGCACGCTGTAGTCGCTGCAGAGGACGCGCACTTCTACCAGCACCATGGATTCGATTGGCACGAGATCCAAATCGCCGCCGAAGACGATTTGGAAGGCGATCGCACTCGAGGAGCTTCCACCATTACGCAGCAACTCGTAAAAAACCTATTCTTCGGAACGGGCCGCTCTGTCCTCCGTAAGGGCGCAGAGGTCACACTGGTACCGGTAGCCGAATTCGTCCTCGGCAAACAGCGCATTCTGGAGATATACCTCAATGTGGTCGAATGGGGCCCTGGCATTTATGGCGCAGAGTCGGCGTGTCGTTACTACGACGAAACTGCAGCCCGGAATATCGGCCGGCAACAGGCGGCACGGCTCGCTGCAATTCTGCCGGCTCCCCTGAAGCGACGACCCGAGCGCATGAATAATTATAGCGCGATTATCCTTAGACGGATGGTCCAAATGGGTTGGTAATCGTGGCTAACATTTTACCAATGCGGCGGCTTTTATTGCTCTCGCGCTGGGTTCTGGTCGGATGATCGCCGATTCGGAAATAACTGTCTCCACAACAAAGCATATGGCAGGAACCGACGCGTCACTATTCCACGGTTTACCACTTCCAACGCAGCTGGGTAAGCAGCGCTGATTCAAGACGGCTTATTTGTTGGAAATTTCTTCAAGTCCGGAGAGATAATCCCACCCTCTCCGCCATTGCGCATCACAAGATTAACGCGGGCCCGATTCTCGAATCTTCTCTTGACACTGCATAGGCAAAGGAGCAGTATTTCGGCTGTATTAAACCCATTTAATACAGGCCACCCCACGGCCAGGAGGAAGTCATGTTCTCTTCCAATCCCCGCCTTCTGCTCGTTTCCGTCGCCACCACCCTGCTCGCGGTCTTTGCATTCGCCCCGCTCGCCCGCGCGCAATCGGCGTACGTGCGTGTCAGCCAGGCTGGGTACGAATCGGGAGAGACGTCTTTTCGTGCCTACCTGATGTCCAAGGTGTCGGAAACCGCCGCGACCTTCAAGGTAGTCAATTCAAAAGGCGCCATCGCGTTTTCGGGTCAGGTTGGCGCATTGCTTGGCACCTGGAGCCACAGCACGAAGGAATCCTTCGACGTCTACGCTCTCGACTTCTCCGTTCCCGGAGGTGACCTCTACACGATCTCAGTGTCCGGGCCGGCGAACGCCTCGTCACCCCATTTCGCGGTGGATTGCCCCGAAACACTCTATTCCGGCCTGCTCTTGAACACTTTGTTTTTCTACGAAACGGAGCGCGACGGCGCCGACTTTGTCCGCAACGCCCTGCGCACCGATCCCGGACACCTGAAGGACAAGAACGCTCACGTTTACGATACGCCTCCCCTTGATACCAACGACTTCATCGACATCGTTCCGCCCGCCCCGCCCTTAACGTCCGCAAAGCTCCCGAACATCGATGCGTCCGGCGGATGGTGGGACGCCGGCGATTACGAGAAATACGTCGAAACCGTCAGCTACACAGCCGCCCTAATGCAAATTGGGATTCGCGACTTTCCGAACCAAATGGGTGAGTACGCTCAAGTGAATCCTCCCACTCCGCCCGGCTCCGTTTCGTTCGCTGGCAACAGTGCACCGGGAGCGCCCCGATCATCCGATTTCACGGGCGAAGCAAAGTTTGGCGTCGACTGGCTCCTCAAGATGTGGGATGACAAAACGCAAACTCTCTACTACCAAGTGGATAATACCCAAGACTGGGATTATTACGGCGAAGGCTCTCCCAGTTCGGCCGCCGGCAACTGTGGCGGCACCTTCACCACACCCTACTGCTTGATCACCGAGTACGATATCTGGACCCTGCCTCAAGCTGCCGACAATTTCGATCAACCCGGCGATCCACAACCCTGCGACCCGCTTACCACCTTTTACATTTGCAATCGTCCGGTCTACGTTGCTGGCCCCGCAGGTTCCAAAATCAGCCCCAATCTAGCAGGTCGTTTGGCTGCGGACTTTGCGCTTTGCTACCAGCTCAACCGCACGACCCACCCCTCGGCGGCAAATAAATGCCTCAAAAATGGCGAGGACATTTTTGCGCTTGCGGATACTTCGTATCCAGACCCTGCGCCTACAGTAAGTTCAGGCACGTGCGCGAATTGTCTGCTGACGATTGCTCCCTTTGACGGGTATCCCGAAGACGTCTGGGAAGATGACATGGAGCTTGGCGCCACAGAACTGTACTTCGCCTTGCAATCCGCCGGCGGCGCCGAAAACCTTCCCGCCGGACTGCCGCACACTAATCCCGCGGACTATCTGCGGCAAGCCGCGCAGTTTGCCAAGAATTACATCACGAACATTTACGATGCAGGGTTCACTGACACGCTGAACCTGTACGACGTAAGCGGCCTCGCACATTTCGAACTCTACCGCGCTCTCGAAATGGCCGGAGATCCGAGCGGATTGGCGGTTTCGCAATCAACCATTCGCAAACAATTCCTGCAACAAGTGGCTGACGCCATCGACCAAGCCGGCACGGATCCCTGGGGCTTCGGCTATCAATGGAATTCGGGCGACAGCACGTCGCACGGCGCGGGCCTCTCGGTAATGGCCAGCGAAGCTTCTTTCATCACCCATGAGGAAAGCTACGATACCTACTCGCAAAGATGGCTCGCCAATATTCTGGGTGCCAACTCCTGGGGCTCGTCCTTTATCGTAGGCGACGGCACTACGTTCCCAAATTGCATTCAACATCAAGTCGCCAACCTGGCCGGCGCTCTGGATGGAACATCTGGTGGCACGCCGGTACTTTGGGGCGCCGCTTCGGAAGGCCCTACGAGTTCGGCAACCTCGGGTGTCGTCGGCGGGATGATCCTCTGCCCCGCAAATGGCGCCGACACCTTCAAAAAATTCAACGGAAACGATGGCGCGTTTGACGCCTCACAAGTCGCGGTGTACCAAGACAACGTGCAATCTTTCAGCACAACTGAACCGGCGATCGACCTCACGGCCACATCTTTTCTTATGTGGTCCTGGCGCTTGGCCAAGCACCCCAGCTTCTGACCAGGGCTATTTTTTTTGATATGCCCGACCTCATAAATCTAGTTCCGATATGTACGAGTTAGGCGAACCAAGAGCTATATAGGCCGAGCCAGGGAACTTCAAGCGAAAAGGCGTCAAGTCCACAAGTTCACCGCGAACGAACTTGTCGGCTACCGGAATGTTCATCTGGAGTCACGGTCCAGAACGGGGTTCGGGGAGATCGCGGCACGAGCAGCACTGAGCAGCACCCCATCTCCTCGAAGCGGATTTATGAGGACTGGTCAGCGAGAATGCAAGAACAGGAACAGTACAGCGGGCGTGATTCTTGGTGATGTGTTGTCGCGCGCCGCTCGACGCTTCTCCGGAAACCTGCCCGAGATAGCTGCACACAGCTTACCGGGCTCTATTTTCGGCCAGGGCCTTCTGAATCGCCTTCTCCGCCAGGGACGCCATGATCTTATACCCAGCATCAGTCGGGTGCAGCCCATCGTCAGCCAGAGCGCGCTTCAGCATGCCTCGCTCATCTACCAAAGCGCTGAAGTAGTCGAGATACACGAAGCCGTTTTTAGCGCAGTAGTCTTTAAGCCACTTGTTCAGCGCCAAGATTCTATCGCGCGGTCGCAGCGCAAAAGACTCCTCCGCATCGTGCGTGTAGTTGTGCACGGGAAGGACGGACGCAAACACGATCCGGATGCGGTGCGCACGCGCCAATTCGGCCATGGAAGCGTAGTTGGCCTCGATGTCCTCGTTAACCGTGCGCCCAGTGACGCCGGCGATGTCGTTGGTTCCCGCGAGCACGACTAACACTTTGGGGTGTAGAGCAATCACATCCTGGCGGAAACGCACCAGCATCTCCGGCGTGGTCTGCCCATCAATGCCGCGGTTGATAAAAGGTTTGCCGGGAAAATAGTCTGGCAACTTCCAGTAGTCGGTGATGGAGTCGCCAAGAAATACGACTCGGCTTTCGCCCGCCGCTGGCGGCGCCAGCGCGGCGTCGGCCTCCCGGTAGCGTGCCAGTTGCCCGAAATCGTCCGTGTAGATTGAAATCCGTGACGCCCGGTACTCATCCAGCCCGGCAAAACCAGTGGAAGGGATGGAAGGAGCGGGCTGTTGGGCCAAGGCTGGAAGGCAGAGAAGGATTGCAAATAGCGATTGCGATAGCGTGCGGATGATCGGCTGGAGGCTCATCTTCTCCTCGGAAAACAGGATAGCTTAGCGCAGTACATCATGTACATTGACGTTCATCCGGAGCACCACGAGCATCCAGTAGGATCGCGAACCTCCGCCATCGGAGCTGTCCTCCGGGACTGAGCCTCGGGCCTAGTTCGCCGGGCGTGAGCCGGTGATCAGGATTTCCACCAGTCTTTTGGCGCTTTGCTGCCAGTCAGGGCTGGATGCCACATGGGCGACACCGATGAGCGCCCGGAGCAGGTCGAACGGGTGGAGATCGCTTCGTATATCACCGCTCCGGATGGCGCGCTTTGCCAGCGCGTCGATCGCTCCCTGGATCTGACCGCGGGATCCTTCATACAGCTTCGAGGGGCCTCCGACCAACGTATTCAGCGCAGGGGCGATGATTTGCTTGGCCGCAATGTAGTCGACGAACAACAGCATCCAGGCTCGCAACGCTTCCAGGGGTGGCATGGCCTCAGCGAAGTCGCGCGCTGCGGCCGCTAGCTTTTCCACCTCAGTCCGATAAACCGCCTCGAGAAGGGCATCGCGCGTGGGAAAGTGGCGATACAAAGTGCCCGCTCCCACACCGGCCTGCTTGGCGATGTCGTCCAAGCTGGTGCTCGCCCCTGATCGGGTGAACGCCTCCTTCGCCACTTCCAGAATACGCCCGCGATTCTGTTGCGCATCCGTACGCGGCTTTCGGCGAGCGGGTTGTGAACGCTTCCTGGACATATCCAAAAAATCTTGTAACCGGAGATAGCCTCCGGTTATCTAAGCTTATTACGGAGACACTCTCCGTTTTATCGAAGTCGTGGCGGTTCGTCAATATAGGTTTGAGAACTTACCGAATTCGAACGGGCCAATACAGGAGGAAAACAATGGTGAAAGTATTTGGAGCGGCATCAACTACGGAAGGCGTTTTATCCGGCGTGAATCTGCATGGTAAACGAATCCTTGTCACGGGCGTTTCGGCCGGCCTCGGCGTGGAGACCGCGCGGTCTCTTATCGCCCACGGCGCGCACGTTGTGGGCGCGGCGCGCGATTTAACCAAGGCCGAAAGGGCAACCACGGAAGTGCGAAAGGCAGCGGCAGCCAACGGTGGCGGCTTCGAGCTGATTGAACTCGATCTCGCCAGCCTCAAAAGTGTGCGCGTCTGCGCCGACAAGCTGCTGGCAAAAAAGGAACCCTTTGACGTGGTGATCGCCAATGCGGGCGTTATGGCCACACCGTTCGGCAAGACGGTGGACGGCTTCGAAACGCAGTTCGGCACAAATCATCTCGGTCACTTTCTCTTGGTCAACCGCATCGCCCCTCTTATCCGCAAAGGAGGCCGCCTCATCAATTTGTCGTCTGCTGGCCACCGCTTCTCCAATGTTGACCTCGACGATCCCAACTTTGAACGCACGCCGTATGACCCGTTCATCGCCTATGGCCGATCGAAGACGGCGAATATCCTTTTCGCTGTTGCTTTCGACCAACGGCACCGTAACCGCGGCGTGCGTGCTGCCGCTGTGCATCCCGGAGTCATACACACCGAACTGGGGCGCTATGTCGACCCGGTCCGCATTCAAAGCATGATTGATCAGATGACCAAGCAGCTTGCCGCCGAGAGCAAGTCGCCCTTTCAGTGGAAGACCATTCCTCAGGGAGCCGCAACATCGGTATGGGCCGGTGTTGTCGCTCCCGCTGACGAAATCGGCGGCCGCTATTGCGAAAACTGCCACGTCGGGCAGTTGGTCGCGGAGGACGTAACCATCAGCGGTGTCAGCGAAGGCGTGCGGGCCTATGCGCTCGACCCGAACACGGCGGAGGCCCTCTGGAAGAAAAGTGAACAGCTCGTCGGAGAGTCGTTTAACCATTCGGTGTTGCGCTAACTTTGATACGAAGGAGCAAGTTATGAATGTATTTGTTACGGGAGCAACGAGCTTCATTGGTTCGGCGATCGTGCGTGAATTAATTTCAGCGGGCCATCAAGTGCTGGGACTTGCCCGGTCACATGCGGGCGCGAAATTTCTTGTCGGCGCCGGCGCCAGGGTGCATCGAGGGGATCTGCCTCTTCAATGGAGACTGGTGCAATATGCCACGGGCTAATTGGCCGAGGTGATGGGCCAATAGCCGCATACTACACGCCCAAGCCGGCAAACTTCACAGACAGCAAACTCATTGACCCAGAAACCGATGGCTCGCTCTTTTGGAAGATTACAACCGGGCGTGACCCTATGCCCGCCTGGGGCCCTCAGTTATCCGAGGCGCACCGCTGGTGACTTGTGAACTTAATTCGCACGTTCGCGAAGCACTAACGTATGCATGAGATGACACCTCCTGTGTAAATGAAGCGCCACGAAGTCCGGATTCTCGATCGCCCGGCGCGGAGCATCCTGATTTAGGCAGTTTCGATTCATAGCCAGCAACTACTGGAAGAAAACACGGCAAATGGCAAAAAAGGCGATCACCCACTGACAGACATCACGCATGGAAAATCTTGCGATTCTCTCCAAAAGCGGATGGACTAATCTCTGAAATCGTCCATCTAGGCGGCACGGCTGAATTAGAACGGACCTTCGATGTGTTTGCTCCACGTCCAATTCCAGAATGCGAGGCGTCACGGCAATCGATCCGGGACAGCTTGTACCGCGAGGCCAAAGAGCATCGGCGTCAGCCATCCCAGCGGAATCCAAAGACTACCGTCAAAGGGGCGACCGTCAACCGGGAAATTCAGTGGCCAATTCTGTGAGTCACACTCCTAAAAAGCCGACATTACCGGGAGTTGAGTCACTCCGTTTCGGCACTGGGGCGTTACTGAGGATTTTGCCGTATCTCACTTTTTCTTCCACTCGGCGGCCTTCTCGGGCTTGCCCCATGCCTGATAAAGTTGCACGATCCATTCGTGGGCGCGGTCCACGTAATACCAGTCTGGAACGTCCATTCGACCTTTCCGCTCGATCATGCCCTGATATCCTTCCACCAGGAGCGGTTCCGCTTCAGCGTATTTCTTCTGCAAGGCCAAACTGGCGCCGAGCAGACTCTCGGCGCGAAATCGCTGCCACTCATCCGGCACGTTCTTGCGATCAAACTCCATCATCCCCCTCGCGAGAGGTTCGCTTTCGGCGAGCTTGCCCTGCGATATGTATGCCAGTACGAGGTCGCCCTGAGCCTCCATCGTGTCGGGGTGCTCCGGGCCCAAGGCATGCCGCCGGCCCTCCAGAGCCTCCGTGGCGTATCTCTCCGCCGAGTCGTACTTGCCCTCCCGTTGATACATGAACCCAATATCCGCCAGGGTATCGAGGGTGCTCGGATGCTCAGGACCTAAAATGAGGCGATTGGCCGCGAGGGCTCGAGCGAAGAGTGCTTCAGCCTGCACGTACTTGCCTTGCAGGTAGTAGGGATCAGGCATGTCGCTCATGAACGCCAATGTGAACGGGTGTTTGGGGCCAAGCACGCGACGGCTGATCTCTGCGCCCTGGCTGTAATGCGTCTCAGCCTGGGCATATTTTCCCTCAGACACTTCCGTCATGGCCAGATTAATCATGCTATTCAAAGTAGAGGGGTGCTCAGGACCCAAAATGCGACGCTGAATGTCCAGCGTCTGACCGTAAAGTGCCTCGGCTTGCGCGTACTTGCCCTGCTTGTAATAGACACTGGCCAGATTCATAGCGGGAGTCAGTGTGGAGGGATGCTCAGGACCCAGAACGCGGCGGCTGATGTCTAGAACGTGGATGTAGAGCGCCTCGGCTTGCGCGTACTTGCCCTCCGCGTAGTACGCGCCCGCCAGGTCGTTCATGGTAAGCAGCGTGGAGGGGTGCTCGGGGCCCATCACCCGATTCCTGGTTTCCAGGACCTGGGCGTAAAGGGTCTCAGCTTGCGCGTATTTTCCTTCTGAGAAATAAACATTGGCCAGATTAAGCATGGAAACCAGCGTATTGGGATTTTCCGGACCCAAAACGCGGCGCTGCACCTCTAGCGTGGGCGTGTAGAGCGCTTCGGCCTGGGGGTACTTGCCCTCAGACCAATAGTCTGCGGCCAGATTGTTTAGAGTATCTAGCGTGTCGGGATTTTCGGGCCCCAAAACGCGGCGCTGCGTTTCCAAGGCCTGACTGAGAAGAGCCTCAGCCTCCGGGTATTTCCCCTGATCATAGGCTGTATGTCCAAGGTAGTCGAGAGTCCTGAGGGTCTTCGGGTTCCTGGCACCCTGCACCTGGCGACGCAATTCCAGCGCCCGTTGCAACTGCGAGCGCGCCTCTGCGTACAGTCCGAGGTCCATGTACGTCACGCCTATCGTGTCGCGAATGGCAGCCTCGACATCCGGCTGCCGGTCGAGCTTTCCCGTGATCCGCGCCGCCGCCCGGTCCAAGGCCGTCCTCACTTTCAAATCTGGATCGGGTTTGGCGTGCGGCCCTGCCTGAACCGATGCGCTGGCCTGCGCCAGCAGGTCGTTTTGCAGAAAATTGTTAACCGCCTGAGCCTCTGCCGCTTCCCTGTTAGCGCGCACGCTCTGGCGAATACTGATGGCGGCCGCAGCGACAAGCACTAAGGCGAAAGCGCACACGGTGGCCAGGGACGCACGATAGCGGCGCGCGAACTTGCGGGCGCGGTAAGCTGCGGAAGGAGGAACGGCGAGCACAGCCTCGCTTTTTAAATACCGGCCAATGTCCGCGGCCAAATCGGATGGCGATCCGTATCGGCGCGTACGGTTCTTTTCAAGAGCCTTCAGGGCGATCGAGTCCAGGTCGCCGCGAACCTGTTTCGCCAGCGTTATTGGTTCGGTCTTGCGGTTGCGCGCCACTTCCGTGGATGTCGCAGCATCTTGGGTGCGGATCTTCGTACTCGGCTTCGGCGGTTCTTCATCGCGCAATCTGCGCATGAACTCGTCAAAGGCGATCTTTCGCAGATCGAGGGGCGGCACGCCCGCCAGCAGCTCGTAAAAAATGATCCCAAGCGAATAGACGTCGGTGCGAGTGTCGATATCCTCACCGGGAGAATTGGCCTGTTCCGGGCTCATGTATTCCGGGGTTCCGAGCAGCACCCCGACGCGCGTGAACAGCGTATCCGCGGTCAATTTCTGGGACAGTGCCTTGGCCACCCCGAAATCGATAATCTTCGGCGCCGCGTGTCCGTCCACCTCGGTCACCAGAATGTTGGAGGGTTTCAGGTCGCGGTGGATGATGGCCTTCTGATGCGCATGCTGCACCCCTTCACAGACCAGCGTGAACAGTTCCAACCGTTCGCGCGTGTTGAGCTTATGATTGTCGCAGTATGTTGTGATCGGAACCCCGGCCACGTACTCCATGACGAAGTACGGCGCGCCGTGCGCCGTGGCCCCGGCGTCGAACACTTTGGCGATGGCAGGATGGTCCATTAAAGCCAAAGCCTGGCGCTCGGACGCGAAACGCATGATCACTTCGCGCGTGTTCATCCCCGCCCTGACCAGCTTGAGCGCGACCCGCCGGCGGACCGGCTCTTTTTGTTCGGCGAGCCATACCTCACCCATGCCGCCTTCACCGATTTTCTGCAACAGGTGATAGTGGTCAATCACAGTTCCGGCGGTCTCGGCGGGGTCCGAGGGCCGCGTGTCGACCGTGCCGACTTCGTTGAGGCCGGAGGTAGCGGAGGGGTCTGGGCGTTCCACACCAGACATGTTGACTTCTTTCCAGGAGATCCAAGTGCCAGCAAGTATATAGCATCCGAGACGTAGAGAGCTTCGCCTGGATTTGATTGGCGTCGCGATTTACCTTTCCACGATTTTTACGAGGCTTTGCTTACCAAGGGGATGCAACCAACGATGGCTCGCCCCACATTGGCGCGGAAGATTGCCGCGATTACGTTGATCGTCTGGAAGAAAGGAGCACGTTTCGACTCCCAACATTTGAAACAACAAACAGCTCGAGCGCCTCTGGTAGTGAGTCCGTTCCATCCTGGGATCATCCCTGACGGTTGGCCAGTCGACCTTGAGACGCTGGGGATCGAGGGAGAGTATCAATGAAAACGTTCAGACCACTGTGGACTTCAACCACGGGAGTCTCCAGCATTACCCCAAGCCTGTCCGAGCCGAAATGCTATCCAGGCGAATGCCTTTAAAATCAGCGACCATCAGTGCAACCCACGCTAACTCGGGCGACAGCGTCTAATAATGTTACACGCCCTGTGGATAGAGAAATAACAATTCGCCAGCCACACGTACCAAGCGAACGACCTTGCGGTTCGCCTCTCGCCACGCACCGCTAGCAAGCCTGCGTGGAGACATTCATGGTCGTTCGAGTATCTGCGCGCGCAAGAGCGCCTGCTGCACCTTGAGTTCGATGCCGAACGCCTGAAACAACTTTTAATGGCGGTGACGAAACGCGCGCCAGCCAATCCGGCCGAGCCCTCCCCTCAGGCACTGCCCCCTCCACGTTCGCAAGTGGCCGTGTGGTTTGACCCCTAAACGGTGGAAAAAGAGCCATCGAAAATCGAACGTCATTCGTGGCAACGAACGCGTGACGTCCGCGCGTCCGGCCCACCGTGAAAATGGATTATGGGCGTGTCTTCGGATTACTCTGCAGTTGCCGAACTCAGCGGTTTCGTTTGACAGAATACGTAAACATGGTAAGTAAATTAACAAATTAGGGAAGCCGCCGTCCAAGCCCCGGAATCGTAAAGTTTCGAAATCTCTGATTCTAAAGACGAAACAGTGAAAGACGCTTGGAAACGAACGTGCAAAGACTAAATTACCATCTTTCTGTGATTGGTGTCCCAAAATCACAGCTGTGACGACAATAAAGTAGCTAGCGAGGCGCGGAATGAGGCGTATTTCCCTGTCATTTGCACTGATGATGGTACTTCTTGGGCTCTGCGACCGGGCTTTCGCAGACGGAGTTGCGATTGGGACCTTTTCGTTCGATCCGGTCTTCGCCCCAACGTCCCAGTCCCCTGGTCTTGACTCCTTTGATATTTCGGACTACACGGGCGGAAGTTCCTTGCCGACGATTTTCCCCGTGGCGACCAGTTTAAATTTCGGCAATTTAGATCTTGTGGTCACGAATGCGGATGGCACCGTCACATCTTACTCGGAGGGCTCCGCCGGTGAGGGTTCAACCTTCTTTTTTGATACTCTCGTGTACGATACGCAGACCCCATTGGATGCGACCCTGAATGGAACAATCTCGCCTATAACGATCGCGTTATCTGACGGATCGACGATAAACATCGGCGGCAATTTCACGGCAGTTTTGGATCCCTCGTTGGGTAGCGCTCTCACGGCAGGTGTTGACTCCACAACGATCTTTGCCTCGCCCCAAGCTGTTCCCGAGCCCTCGAGCCTTTTGCTTCTGTGTTCTGGTTTGGCGCTCGCAGGGATTTCTCTAAAGCGGTTGCTGTGGTGAAGTACAACTATTATCCCTAGGAATACGTATTCATCAGATTCACGGGAAGTTTGGGGCAAACACGGGCCTGATATATTACTTATATTATAGATAACTATATTCTTATCCAATGAGTCGTAACAGATTCGCGGAACGATCGGAAGTTCTCAGTTACTTGGGGGTGGTATGCTCTATCGGACTCTTGTTCCGCGCTTCGGCATTCGTCCGCTTGCGTGCTTGGCATTCCTACTCCTGCCTTCCCTGATGTGCTTGTCCCTGGTTTCAACTGCCACGGCACAGACGCCGGTGACGCTTGCTACGAGCGCTGCCCCGGCTGCCGGTCAGCCCGGAATCTCGATCGAATCCGTGACCGGGTCGGGATTTCCCAGTGGAACGATCCCCCCTGCCAACGTGACCGTCACGCTGACCCCCTCGGGCGGCGGCGCCGCCACAACGACTCCAGCGACCAACGTGACAGTTATTCTGGGGCAGGTCGAACGTGTCTATTTCCTTATCCCCAGTTCTATCAGCGTGACTTCTCCTACCGCTTACAAGGTCTCGCTTCAGGGCACCACCTCCACGGGCAATGCCTTCATTTCCTCGAGTAGTTCCTCTCTCACGATTGACCCACCTCCCTCGGTGGCGTTGAATCCTTCCGGCGCTCAGACCGGGCAGAGCCTGACAGTCTCCATCACTGGGCGGTACACAACTTTTGCGAACGGAATAACCCAGGCTAATTTCGGACCCGGAATTTCGGTTGGCGGAGCGGCCGCAGGGAATTTTGGCAATTTGGGAATTACCAGCACAACAACGGCCACGGCCAGTCTCGTTATCAGCCCGACCGCACTAACTGGACCCCGTACTATCACCGTGGATACTGGCGCTCAGCAAACTAGCGCTCAGTTCTCTATCTCAAATGGCGCGGCGACGCTGGTATCGATTGCGGTGACGCCGGTGAACCCGTCGGTTACGGCGGGCGGGACGCAGCAGTTCACGGCAACAGGGACGTATAGCGACAGTTCAACGCAAAACCTGACGACGACGGCAACGTGGGCTTCCTCGAGCACGACGACGGCGACCATCAGCGCAACGGGCTTGGCCTCGGCGTTGAAGGCGGGCACGACGACGATCAGT
>Ga0210398_10003160_pt1 | contig 15881 bp, 20 predicted proteins | sample IncBWC4OmetaG_FD_161047 | JGI IMG/M metagenome (GOLD analysis project Ga0210398, IMG submission 161047) | Forest soil microbial communities from Barre Woods Harvard Forest LTER site, Petersham, Massachusetts, United States - Inc-BW-C-4-O | ecosystem: Environmental > Terrestrial > Soil >...
GTGCTGAAGGGCGGCCTCGCGGCCACCGAGGCCGGGCGCTCGCACGGGCGTTGATTTCGTGAAGAAGTTGAAGCCGGCGCCCCGCTTGTTTCGCGGTGAGCTGCCCCCCGATTACCCCGAACCGTTGCCGCCCTACAAGGTACCCACCTTGCTCGAGGAGTATCGAGGCCTCGCCATCGTGTTCGGGGTCGTGGCGCTGGCGCTCGCGGTGTATTTCATCAAGTCGATTCTCACGGCGCCGCCTCCGCCGCCACCTCCACCGCCGCAAGCGGTGTACATCGAGCCGGTTCAGCCGAGCGCGCCGGCGAAGCCGTAGACCTGTCTAGGCTTTCGCTGGCGCGCTCCGCGCGGGTGAGAAGCTCCAGGAAGTCGCCCAGAAGGGCTGCAACGCAGCGCCAGGTACCGACGCAATCCTGGTCGACTACCAGGATTACCACTGATTTGGAGGCTTAATGACTCGAATGCACAACCCGCCTCACCCAGGGGCAGTCCTACAGGACACCGTACTGCGCGCCGATGGTGGCCTGACGGTGACTGAGTTCGCGAAGCGCCTGCGCGTCTCCCGTGTCGCGCTGTCGCGCGTGGTCCATGGGCATGCCGCTGTCAGCGCCGAGCTCGCGCTCCGGCTGGCCGCGGCGCTGGGTGGGTCTGCCGAATCGTGGCTGCACATGCAGGTTGCCTACGACCTGTGGCATGCCGCGAAGAAGAAGCGCCCGAAGATCGCGCACATGCAGCATTGTTACGCGCGGCGGATTGATCGCTGCGGTCGCGCTCATCCTCTGCGGTTGTCCCGGGATGACTCCCAAAGACAATGCGCGGTTTCAATCCTTCGTCGCCCAGAAGGTAGCGCCAGACCCATAGCCTGTACTGGTATGTAAACCCGTCGGGTCCGGGGTCTACATGGTGTGAGTGGGCTTGTCCCCGCCGAGAGCGCCGGCCAGATAGTTCTCGATTTTCTTTTGAGTGTTGCCGCGATCCTGGTCGCTGAACTGCACGCCGATGCCTGCGGTGCGCTTGCCCTGGGCGCCCTTGGGCGTCATCCAGATGACCCGGCCGGCCACCGGCAGCTTCTCTTCCTCGCCCATCAGATTCAGCAGCATGAATACTTCATCGCCCAGGCGATAGTTGCTGTTCGTCGGAATGAACAGCCCGCCGTTCTTCACGAAAGGCATATAGGCGAGATACAGCGCGCTCTTATCCTTGATCGTAAGCGTCAGCAAACCCGGTTTGTTACTTGGACTTCGCAATTCCTGCCATTCCCACGGGAAACCTTATTCCGCCAGCGCGGTGCGTCCACCGAGCAGCAGGGCCTCCAGCGCCAATTGTTGGTTCATGCCGGTCGAGGCAAGACGCCTCAAATCGCGGGCGGCATCCAGCAGCTCGAATAGGGCTCTTATCTTGGGCTTAAGTAAAGCCGCAGGCAAGCGGACCGGTTCCGCACTTTGACGCGAAACAGCAGTGCCGAGGGCTGCATGTACGCGCCGTGTGATCCAGTTCTCAAGCCAGGCGAGGCGCAACTGCGGATCGGATTTCATCCAATGATCCGCCAGCAAGGTGACATCCACCGAATCTTCCCCGAGCCGCCTCAAGGACTCGAGCATGTCCTTGTCCAGCACCGCCAACCCGGACGAGTCCAATTCCAAGGCCCTTAAGGGGGCGCCTCCCGCCAGCTCCAACGCAGCCTCCCATGAATGCGCGCCGGGAGGAGCGGCGGCGTCCAGCCACGCCACCGCCGCTTCGGCGGAAGGGGGCCGCAGCGTCAATCGCAGGCATCGGCTGGCGATGGTGGCGGGCAATCGGTGGCTCGGTCTCGCGATCATGATCAACATCGTGTTCGCGGTCGGCTCCTCCAATGTCTTCAGAAAGGCGTTGGCGCCGTTGGCATTGAGCGCCTCGGCGCCTTCGATGACCCCGACTTTAAAGCCGCCGCGATAGCTTTTGAGCGCGAGCGACTCGATCAAGTCGCGCACCTGGTCGACCTTGATCTGCTGCGCGTCTTCCTCGAGACGCACAACGTGGTAATCCGGGTGACTGTCCGCGCGCAGCAGCAGGCACGATGCGCACACGCCGCAGGGCTGCGCGCTGCTTGAGTCGCACAGAGCAAGGCCGGTGGTCCAATTCGCCAGTTGCTCCGCACCGAGGCCGGGAACGGACAGCAGCAACAAGGAATGCGGCAATCGTCCGGCGGCGAGCGCCGTCCGCAGGCGCTGTTGCGCGCCCGCGAGCCATGGCAGGGAATCGGCGCTCAAGAAATCCATGAACGCATCCTGAGTAGTTCGAGAATGCGGGCCGCGACCAGATCCGCCGATTCGCCGGCGTCGATCGACGCGATGCGGCCGGGCTCGGCCGCCGCGCGTGCGCGATAGGTTCGCCGCACCCGTTCGAAGAACTCGGCGCGCTCGCTTTCGAAGCGGTCCGTGGCGGCGCCGGCATTGCGCTGCCGCGCCCGCTGCAGCGCCTGTTCCACCGGCGCGTCCAGCAGCACGGTCAGGTCGGGCCGTCGCGTACCCTGTACCAAGGTTTCCAGCACACGAATGTCGTCGCCGTTCATGCCGCGGCCGCCGCCCTGATACGCGTAGGTTGCATCGGTGAAGCGGTCGCACAGCACCCATCGGCCGGCCTCGAGATTCGGCTCCACCAGGTTCTGAAGGTGCACGGCGCGCGCGGCAAACATGAGCAGCAATTCTGCCTTGGGCGGCAGGGTCTCATCCCGCGCGTTCAACACGATGTCGCGAATTTTCTCCGCCAAGGGAGTGCCCCCCGGCTCGCGCGTCACCACATGCGGAATGCCGCGCTCGTGCAGTGCCTGGGACAGGCGCGCCAGCTGCGTCGTCTTGCCGACGCCCTCGATCCCTTCGATGGTCAGGAAGCGACCTGGGATCACGCTCATCGCGCGCCGTCCCCGACCGACTTGCGGCGTTGATGTGCCACATAGGAGGCAACGGCCGCGTTGTGCTCCTGCAGAGTGGCCGAGAATACGTGGCTTCCGTCGCCCTTGGGTGAGGCGACGAAGTAGATGGCGTCGGTTTTTTCAGGATGCGCGGTGGCTCGAATGACCGCGGCACCGGCCAGCGCAATGGGCGTAGGCGGCAAACCGGCTCGGGTGTAGCTGTTGTAGGGCCCGTCGGTGCGCAGGTCCACGGTCCTGATATCGCCGTCATAGCGATCGCCCATTCCGTAGATCACCGTGGGGTCGGCTTGCAGCCGCATCCCTATGCTTAAACGATGCAGGTACAGGCCGGCAATGATCTTGAGTTCCTGCGGCAGGCCGCTCTCCTTCTCGACGATCGATGCCATGATCAGGAGCTCCCGGGAATTCTGCAGGGGCAAGCCGGGATCGCGATCCGTCCAGTCCGACTCCAATTCCTTGACCAACGCGGCATGCGCCACCCGCAGCAACTCGACGTCCGTGGTGCCTGCGATGAACCGATAGGTTTCGGGCAGGAATTGGCCTTCCGATTCGAGCCCCGGGACCCCTAGCTTCTCCATGACATTGGGCGTTTTGTCCGCCAGCGTGAGCGTGATGTCCGGATTGCGCCGCAGCGCCTCGAGCAGTTCCCGCACCGTCCAGCCGTCGACGATGGTGAATGAATGCAGCAGCACCTGACCGTTCACCATTTTGGTCAGCAGCTCCCGCGGCGTAATTCCCGGTTGAATCTCATATTCTCCCGCTTTGACCGCCGGCGCGAGGTTGCGCAGACGCGCGAACAACACCCATGCCCGCGGGTGGGCAATCACGCCCTGTGCCGCCAATTCCGCCGCGATGCGTGCGAAGCTCGCGCCGGGCGCCACTTTGAAGCGCACCGGCGCGGCGAGGCGCACAGGTTCATCCAGGCTGCGCGCACCGACCCACACGAGGCCGGCGGCAGCCGCGCCCAACAGCAGCAGGCACAATGGAACGAGATAGCGCCACATTCGTCTCACGACAGCTCCAGGCGCGCGCGAAAACGGTTTGCCGCTTCGAAGGCGCCGGGGCACAGCCGCTCCCTGCCGCGCTCGATCGCCCCGACCGATTTCAATCCCACGACGGCATTGCTCACGAACACCTCGTCGGCTTCGCGCAGATCCTGCCAGCGCAAGCGGCGCTCGGTCGGGCGAAGCGCGATATCAGCGGCATTTTCCAGGATCCAGCGGCGCATCACCCCGGCCACCCCGCAGCGATCGAGCACCGGTGTCATCAGAGCGGATCCACGTCTCACGAACAGGTTGGACATGGTACCGCAGACGATGTTCTCGTCCACATCCTGCATCAGTCCTTCCCAAATGCGCTCGCTTTTCCATTCCGCGCGAGCCATCACGGATTCCAAACGGTTGAGAGTCTTGAGGCCGGCCAGACCGGGATTGATCCCGAGCGGGGTTGCGCACAGCCGTATTCGAATCGGTGACGCCGGATCCGCCCGCGCGGCCGGCGGCAGGGGATGCAGCGCGAGTATGCGCGTGCAGCGCTCGCGACCCGTGGGCCGATAGCCGCGCAAGCTGGACACGCCGCGCGTGACGATCAGCTTCAACACGCCTTCCTTGCGCCGGGCGGCGATGTGCTCGAGCTCGCGCCGCAACTCGCCGCCCGGCGGAGCCGCGATTTGGAGCCGGCGGCAGCCGGCGAATAGCCGTTCCAGGTGATAGTCGAGGAACCGCGCCTCACCGCGGCGAACCCGCATGGTCTCGAACAAGCCGTCGCCGTACTGCAGACCGCGATCGCGCGAGTCGATCCGCGTGCTCCTGCGGCCGTTGATCCACGTGCTCAACTTGGGCTAACCAGCGCGCGCAGCAGGCCTTCCGCCTTGGCCCGCGTCTCGGCCAGTTCCTGCCTGGGGCTCGAATCCGCGACGATGCCGGCGCCGGCGCGAAACTTGAAGACTCCGCCTTGAGCCGTGATGGTGCGAATCAGGATATTGAGATCGCAGCTGCCGTCGCGGTTCAAATAGCCGATGGAACCGGTATACGCTCCGCGCCCCACTCCCTCGAGCTCGGCGATGATTTCCATGCAGCGGACTTTCGGACAGCCGGTGATCGTGCCGCCGGGAAACAATGCGCGAATCACATCGATGGGCGATGCATCGTTGCGCAGGCGGCCGCTGACGTTCGACACGATGTGATGCACGTGCGCATAAGTCTCGACGCTCATGTACTCATCCACCCGTACCGAACCGCCCGCGCACACTCTCCCCAGATCGTTGCGCTCCAAGTCGATCAGCATGACGTGCTCGGCGCGCTCCTTCTCGTTGTCCAACAGCGATCGTACGAGGGCCGCATCGGCCTCCGGCGTCGCTCCGCGCGGCCGGGTACCGGCGATCGGGCGGGTGGAGACGGTGTTTCCTCGAATCGACACCAAGCGTTCGGGCGAGGAACTCAAGGCTGCGAAATCGTCCATCAGCAGCAGCGCCGCGAACGGGCTGGGGTTGGTCGCGCGCAGGCGTTGATACACCCGCACGGGATCCGCGGGCGGGGTCGCCCGACCCCGCCAACCGCGCGACAGATTGGCCTGATACACATCGCCGGCCGCGATGTACTCGAGGGCCCGGCGCACGGATTCGAGAAAGATCTCCGGTTCGTCCTCGTCGACCACGAACGCAGCACCGGTCGGGGCCGCCGTCGGGCGCAGTGCCGAGACTCGTTCCGAGAACTCATCGAGCAGCCCTTCATATCCGGCTTCGGCCGTGAGCCAGGCCCGCCCCGTCGCACGATCCCGAATCCAGGCGGCGGGGGCGCGGATCGCAAGCGCGACCACGGGGTCGGGGCTGTGCGGCAGCCGCAGGCGCGGCTCCACCTCCGATGCCAACTCGTAGCCCAGGTACAGCAGCCAACCGCCCGTGAATGGAAGCAGAGACTCCGTCTCGGGTAGGCGTAGTGCGGCCCACCAATCCTCGAGAGCGGCAAGAAACCCCTTCGCGCCCGCGTGCGGACCCGACAGCCGGCCATCGGAACTCAAGCGAAGGCACTCGCCGCCGGCCATGGGCAGAATGTCGAACCGGCTGCCGCTGCTGGCCGCCGCCATGCCTGCACCGCTCTCCAGAAGCCCTGGATACGATGCCGGAAACCTCTCGATGAGGCTCAGCGGTTCAAGATCGGCGGAAAATGAGCGAACCGTTGGTGCCACCGAATCCGAATGAATTGGAGAGGGCGTATTCAATCGACATTTGGCGCGCGCTATTGGGAACGTAGTCGAGGTCGCAACCCTCGCCCGGGGTGTGCAAATTGATGGTCGGCGGCGCGACTTGATCGCGCAGCGCAAGCACCGAGAAGATCGCCTCGACGGCTCCGGCGGCGCCCAGTAAGTGACCCGTCATCGACTTGGTCGAGCTGACCGCCAACTTATCCGCCGCGGCGCCGAAAGCGCGGCGAATGGCGGTGGTCTCGGCGCGATCGCCCAATTCCGTGGAGGTCGCATGCGCGTTGATGTACTGCACCTGATCCGGATTCAGGCGCGCATCGCTAAGCGCCTTGGACATCGCCCTTCGAGCACCCTCGCCGTCTTCCGGCGGAGCGGTGACATGGAAGGCATCGCCGCTCATCCCGAAGCCGACGATCTCCGCATAGATGTTCGCCCCGCGCGCCTTTGCCATCTCGTATTCCTCGAGCATCATGGCGCCGGCACCGTCGCCCATGACGAAGCCGTCGCGGTCCTTGTCCCAGGGACGGCTCGCGCCTTGCGGATCGTCGTTGCGCTGTGACAAGGCCTTGGCCTGGGCGAAGCCGCTCATCCCGGTGACGCAGGTCGCCATTTCCGACCCGCCGGCCAGCATGGCATCGGCCTCGCCGTACTGAATCAAGCGCATCGCCAACCCTATGGAATGAGTCGACGTGGTGCAGGCGGTGGCGACGGCGAGATTGGGACCCGTGATTTTGAAGGCGATCGACAAGTGGCCGCTCACCAAATTGATGATGCTGGCAGGAATGAAGAACGGCGAGACTTTTTTGGGCGAGTGCGTCTCGAGGTACTTGTCGTAGGTCACCTCGATCGACTCGAGGCCGCCCATCCCCGAACCCATCAGCACGCCGATCCGGTCGGCATTTTCCGGCGTCACCGTCAAACCCGAATCGCGCATGGCCTGCATGCCGGCCACGACGCCGTACTGCATGAACGCATCCATCCGGCGCGCGTCCTTCACACTCATGAAGGACTCGAGATCGAGCTGCCGGATCTCGCCGCCGAAATGCGTGGGGAAACTGCCGGCGTCGAATCTCGTCACCGCGCCGATGCCGCTGCGGCCCGCCAGGATCGAGGCCCAGGCGGTGGACACATCGTTGCCCACCGGCGAGACGATTCCAAGCCCGGTTATGACGACGCGTCGTTTACTCAACGTCGACTCACCCAATGGGGTTCAGGCCTTGCCCTTGTGCGAATTGATGTAGTCGATGGCCTGCTGAACCGTGGTGATCTTCTCTGCGTCCTCATCGGGAATTTCGGTCTCGAATTCTTCCTCGAGCGCCATCACCAGTTCAACCGTATCCAGCGAGTCTGCGCCTAGATCGTCCACGAACGAGGCATCATTGGTGACTTCTTCTTCTTTCACGCCCAGCTGTTCGGCCACGATCTTCTTAACCTGCTGCTCAACAGTACTCATCGTTATGGTGTCCTCTCGGAATTGCTATTTACGCGCTAAACTGACAAAAGCCCGCGACCAGCCTTAGGGTATCGGGCGCGTATTTTATGTGAACATGGGGGCGGCGGCTACCTGAACGCATATTTGACATCTGACCTCCCACGTTCGTATTGACAAACCCGGCTGAGTTAGGGCCCAAAGGCGCTCAAGGCATGTACATCCCGCCGTTCACATGCAAGGTTTCGCCGGTAATGTAAGCGCCGTCCGCGGAGCAGAGAAATGCGACCGCCGCGGCAATGTCGGCCGGCTGGCCCAGACGGCCCAAGGGTATCTGGGCATTCAAGGAGGCGCGCTGCGCCTCGGCCAAAGCCCGGGTCATGTCGGTATCGATGAAGCCGGGCGCGATGGCGTTTACGGTGATGCCGCGTGAGCCGACCTCCCGGGCCAGCGATTTGGTGAAGCCGATGATTCCGGCCTTGGCGGCGGCATAGTTTGCCTGGCCCGGATTTCCGGTCAGTCCGACGACCGAGGTGATGCTGACGATGCGCCCCTTGCGCGCCTTCATCATGCCGCGCAAGACCGCCTTGGACATTCGAAACACCGAGGCTAGGTTGGTATCGATCACGGCGTTCCAATCCTCTTCTTTCATGCGCAACAGCAGGGTGTCGCGCGTGATGCCGGCGTTGTTGCAAAGAATGCCGATGGCCCCCTCCTTGGCTTCGATGTCCTCGAGCAGCGCCGCGACCGAGTCCGGTTTAACCACATCGAGCACCGCGCCCCGCCCGCCGCGCGCCGCCAAACTTTCGCTGATCCGGGCGGCCCCTTCCGGCGTGGTCGCGGTGCCGATGACCCGGGCGCCCTCGCGGCTCAATCGATCGGCGATGGCCGCGCCGATTCCTCGCGTAGCGCCGGTCACCAAGGCAATTTCTCCATTCAACATCTGCTACCTCGCTTAAGCCTTTACCGCCGCCAGCGCATCGTCCAGGCTCTGGGGATCTTCCAGCGCCATCATTTTCAGATCCCGATTCTTGTCGACGCGCCGATTCAATCCCGTCAATACCTTGCCGGGCCCGCATTCCACGATATGGGTGGCGCCCGCCGAAATCATGGTGCGCACCGTCGCGGCCCAATACACCGGCGTGTACAGCTGTTTGACCAGCCCGGCACGAATGCCTTGCGCGGTGGAATGCGTCTGGACGTCGACACCGTAGACCGCGACGCCCGCAGCCGGCGTGAACGCCGTGCTCTCGAGGCGCACGCGAAGCTGCTCCGCCGCCGGCTGCATGAGCGAGCTATGCGCCGGTACACTGATGGGCAAGGCCAGGGCTCGACGCGCTCCCTTGGCAGTCGCGATCTCGACGGCGCGCGCGACGGCGGCGGCGGCGCCAGCGATCACCACCTGCCCGGGCGCGTTGAAATTGACCGCCTCCACCACTTCGCCGCCCTCGGAGGCCTCATCGCAAGCGTCCTCGATATCGGCGTCCTCGAGCCCGAGAATCGCAGCCATGGCCCCCTGCCCCGGCGGAACCGCCGTCTGCATCAAGTCGCCTCGATAGCGCACCAATTCGACCGCGGTCGCGAAATCCAGGGTGCCGGCGGCGACCAGCGCCGTGAATTCGCCGAGGCTGTGGCCGGCCATCAGGACGGGCGGCGGGCCGCCGCGCTCGCGCCACAGGCGCATGGTCGCGAAGCCGGCGGTCAGCATGGCCGGTTGGGTGCACTCGGTCGAGTTCAGCGCTTCGACGGGACCTTCCTGGCAGCGCTGCCACAGATCGTAGCCCAACACCGCCGAAGCTTCGGCAAAGGTGGCCTCGATCAGCGGCGAAACTCGCGCCAAGGCGCTCATCATGCCGATGGACTGTGAACCTTGGCCGGGGAATACGAACGCAAGTGACATGTCGAAAGCCTCTAGGCGCGGGAACGCCGGCGAATTATAGCGATCCGGAGGCAGAGTGCGCCGCCAACGATGAATCCGCACGCTGCTCCGTAAAGATGCGCGTCGACGACGATCAAGGGTGCGGCAGATCCGCCCCATTGCTCCCAGGCAAGCTTGGCGCACAGGCCGACGGCGAGTATCCAGCGGTCCCAGGACCGCTCCGCCAGGTGCTTGGCGACACCCGCGCCCATCACCGAATGCAGAACTCCCGACGCACCGACATACCAGCTCACTCGAGGACTCAGCCACCAAAGACCGGAACTGATTGCCAGCGCTCCGGAGAGCACGATGGCGCACCACTCCACCGCATCGTAGTCCTGCGCGAACAAGGACCACACCAGCACCAAGCCGAGCTCGTTCAGAATCAAGTGATGTACATCGAGGTGCACGATGTGGGCCGTCAGCAACCGCCACCACCCGCCGGCGGCAATCGCACCGCGGTCGTAGCGCAAGAGCTGGTTGACATTGTCGCCAAGCCCCAACACTGCGTCCATCGCCAGCAAAATCGCGAGCAACCAAATCCAGCGGCCGCGATCCAACTGGAGTGCGGCAGCGATCTCGGCGAGGCGATTTGCGGCGTCACGAAGCATCGATGCCCCCTATTTTGGTATCATTCGTCGAATTATCGAGGTCACTATGCACACTCGCCAGCGCGGTTTTACTCTCATCGAAATCATGGTCGTGGTGGTCATTCTCGCAGTGCTGGGCGCGCTTGTGGTGCCAAAAATTCTGGAGAATGTGGATAAGGCCCGCGTCACGCGCGCGCAAAGCGATATTCGGGCGATTCAAACCGCTTTGGATCTATACCGATTGGACAACTTCAAGTACCCCACCACCGAACAAGGACTGCAGGCCCTGGTCAAACAACCGGTCGATCCCACGATCACGAACTACCGCTCGGGCGGCTACCTGGGATCGCTGCCGAAGGATCCGTGGAACAACCCCTATCAATACGTGAGTCCGGGGCCCGATGGCCGTGATTACGAAATCACGAGCTACGGCCGCGACGGCAAGCCCGGCGGCGAAGGCTACGACGCGGATATCAGCACCGCAACTCTCGAGAAATAAGCGCACCGCAGGGCGCTGCCGCAGTATGCGCAGCAAGGGCTTCACGCTGGTCGAGATTTTAGTGGTGGTCGTGATCATGGCCATCGTGATTTCGTTCGCCGTGCTGTCGATGGGCACCACGGGGCGCGACCCCCAGCTCGATACAGAGAGCCGGCGCATCGAAGGACTGATCGGGCTGCTGCACGATCGCGCCCTGCTGGAGGGCCGGGATTTCGGCCTGCGCATCGAGCCCACGGCCTATGAATTCGTGGTCTACGACACGCGACGCGATCGTTGGTCGACGCTCAGCCAGGAATCGGAATTCCGCCGCCGCGAGCTGCCGAAGGGCGTGAGCTTTCAATTGGAGCTCGATTCACAGATCGTGGTGATCAAACCCATCGACCGCAGCTTCTCGAGCGATGAGGCCCCTCCGGGGCCGCAGGTGGCCATTGCGGCGAGCGGCGAAGGGACGCCTTTTCGCCTGACGCTATTGCGCGATGGGACGGCGGCGAAGGCCTCGGTCGGCGGCGACGCCCTGGGCAAGGTCAGCCGCGTGGGTTCGGATCAGTCGGAGAAACCCTCCTTGGAAAAACGCTCATGAGCCGCGGCATACGCCGCGGCGGCGGCTCCCATGGTGGTTTCACGCTGGTCGAGGTGTTGGTTGCCCTGATGATCGTCGCGATGGGCCTGGCCGCCCTGATGACCGCGGTGAGCGGTACGGCGCGCACCAGCGGTTATCTGCGGGACAAGACTGTTGCGCAGTGGATGGCGCTCAACCGGCTCTCCGAGGTGCGCCTGAACCTCAACAAGTTCGGACAGAACACCGACACCGGCGAGCTCAACTTCGCCAATAGGACCTGGCACTACGACACCCGCTACTTCGACACCAGTATCGCGACCATGAAGCGCGTGGTCGTGCGGGTGTACGCAGGCGACGCCAAAACCAAGGGTAACCCCATCGCGGAATCCACCGGGTTCCTGGGCAGCGCGCTCGCCGTGCCCGGCAGCTCCAATGTGGACTGGACCACCGGCAGCACCGCCGCCACCGCCGGGGCTCCCGGCACCACCGTCGGGACGTCGACCGGAACGACGCCGGGCATCGGGCAGCCGATCACAGTCCCACCGACCCCTCCTCCGACCACCTCGCCGTCGACCCCATGAGCAGATCACGGCGCCCATCGGCCGGCGTAGCCATCGCCGGATTCACCCTGATCGAAATCTTGGTGGCGCTGTTGATTCTGGGAATCATGTCCGCCTTGGGTTATGGAACCTACCGGGCCGCGCGCATCTCCGCCGAACGCGCGGAAGAGTCCATGAAGCGGTCGCGCGAAATCGATTTTGGAATGCGCGTGATGATGCAGGATTTTGCCGAATCCGTGCCGCGCCCGGTACGCGATATCATGGGTCAGACGCGTTTGGCGGCGCTGCAGGGCACGGGCGGGATAGGCACACTCACCCCCCTGCCGAATTCCACCTCCGGTTCCGGATCCGGTACCGGGATGAGCTTCGCCAGCCAGAGTTTCACGAACCAGAGCTTCAACTCCGGCTCCTCTTCAAGTCTCAGCGGCAGCAGCAGCGCGAGCGTGGCTTCGCTCGTCGATTTGACGCGGGCCGGGTGGTCGAACACCGCCGGCCAGCAGCGCGGCACATTGCAGCGAGTGTCCTATGCGCTGGTCGACGATGTACTGAAGCGCAGCTACCAGATCAACCTGGACACGGTGCAGGGCAATCAGCCGGTGGTGCAAGATCTGCTCACCGGCGTGAAGGCGATCCAGCTACGCTATCTCGACAACAACCAAACCTGGCAAAGCCTTTGGCCGCCGCCAACGCTGCCCTTCCCCGAAGGGCTCACGACGCGGCCGGTGGCCGTCGAGATCATCATCGAGTTCAAGGACTGGGGACGAATCCGCCGGCTGGTCGAGGTCGCCGGATGATTTATTGTCATGCGCTTCGCGCAACTGTCAACGGGGTCGCGGCGACCCCGCCCGAGAGGAGAAGATCTCGGGGCCCTCGGAGGCAGCGCGGTGTGGCGCTCATCATCGCGCTCATTTTGGTGGCGCTGGCCACGATACTGGCCACCAAGCTCACCTTCGACGGATTTCTCGAACGGCGGCGCGCCATCGGCGTGCTCGCCGCGGAGCAAGCATTGCATTTCGGCTTCGGCGCAGAGGCGCTCGCGGCCGATGCGCTCGCCAGAGACATGCAGAACAGCCCGCAGCAAACCACGCTGGCCGCGCCCTGGGCGCAACCCACCCAGCCGCTTCCCATCACGCCGGAGGACAACCCCGAAGGTGAACCCATCGGTACCTTGCAGGGCGCGGTGGAAGACATGCAGGGGCGCTTCAATTTGAACAACCTGGGAAGGATCATTCAGGGCACCGCACAGACGGCGGGCGTTGCGGCCCAGGGCCCCGTGCAGGATCCCCAGCCCCTGGAGCAATTCCAACGGCTGCTGGCTGCCGTCGGGGTCGAGCCCAAGTGGGCGGCGATTGCGCGCGACTGGATCGACGCCGACGACATACCGGGCTCCCCCGACGGCGCCGAAGATCAGGTCTACACCTCCCAGACTCCGCCTTATCGCACCGGCAACTGGCCCATGATGTCGCCCAGCGAATTGATGAATTTGCCGGGATTCGGGGCCGACCGGTATCGCAAGATCGCGCCGTATGTCACCGCCCTGCCCACAGCGACGGCGATCATCAATATCTGCACGGCGCCCGCCGTGGTGCTCGAGAGCCTGGCCGACAATTTGAACGGCGAATATTCGGGTAATCCGGAAGCGCTGACCGCCGGCCGCAAAACCGGCTGTTTTCCCGATATCAACAGTTTCAGGAATATCGTCGGGCCCAAGAATCTCGCCGCGATCAACGGCCGCTTCGGCACCAGCAGCAATTATTTCCGGCTGACCACGCGCGTTACGCTTGGCACTACGGAGTTCACCTTGTACAGTCTTTTGCTGCGCGGGAACGGCGGCAAGGTAACGCCGCTGTTGCGCTCTTTCGGAACACCTTAATGCCGCAAACACTGCTCCTGCGCCTGCCCTCGAACGACCAAGAAGAGGCCGAGTGGGTGACCCTCAACGAGGACGGCGATGCGCAATCCGCGAGACAGCGGGGACCCCTCACGCTGGCAGCGGCGGTGTCGGGCTCCGGCAAGGTGGTGGCGCTGGCGCCCGCCACGCAGATTCTTCTGGCGGAGCCGGTGTTGCCCCCCGGCGGCAACGTGAAGCTGGCTCGGGCCGTGCCCTTCGCCCTGGAGGAGCAGCTCACCGAAGACGTCGATCAAATGAGCTTTGCGATCGGCCGGCGCCGCAGCGGAGGCGGTACGCCCGTGGCCGCCGTTTCGCGCACCGTGCTGCAAGAGTGGCTGTCGCGCCTGACCGCAGCCGGTCTTTCGCCTGTGGCCATGTACCCGGACATCTCCTTGATGCCGGACAACCCGGGGCAAACCGTGTTGTGGCTGGAGAATTCGCGGCTTGCCGTGCGCCGCCCCGGGGCGTTGCCCTTCGCGGTCGAGCTTTCGCCGGTGAGAGAGGCCTTGGTAGTCGCCGGCGTCATCGCGGATCCGCTCGACACTGCCGCGGAACCCAAGGTACCGGAAAACGCCATGCTCTACGTCACGAGTGAGGACTGGGAGCAATGCGAAAGCGAGTTCGGCCAGCTCGTCGGCAAATTCGAGTCGCTGAAGGTCCAACTTCTGCCCGACGGACCCCTGCCGTGGCTCGCGCGCTCTCTCGAAGCCACTGATGCCGCCGATGCGGTCAATCTTCTGCAAGGCGAGTTTGCCCATACCACCGACTTTGCCGCGCGCTGGCTTCAATGGCGCACGCCGGCACTTCTCGCGGCGGCATTGCTCGCCGTACATGTCGTCGGCCAGTGGCTGCAAATTCGTCAGGCCAGGCACGAAACCGGCGCGCTCGACACCCAGATCGCGAGTGTGTTCTCGGGTGCGATGCCCGCCGAAGTCATGCAGGAGCCGCGCCGGCAAATGCAGGCGCGGCTCGATCGCATTCGCAAGGCAGGAGCGAGCCCGGAGTACTTTCTGCGTGCCTTGAAGGCATTGAGCGGCGGTCTGGCGATGACCCCGAAAACCGAGATCGATGCCTTGAGCTATCGCGAGCAAGCCCTCGATATGAAGGTGAGCGCGCCGAGCCTTACCGCGCTGTCGGAGCTGACGAAATACATCGACAAGCAGGGATTTAAGACGGAGATTCAATCGTCCACACCGGTCGCCGCCGGGGTCGAAGGACACATCCAACTGCACAGCCCATCCGCGGGGACCCGCCGATGAACAAGCTTCGCGCCTGGTATGCAGGTTTGCAGGAGCGCGAGCAGCGCACCGTCGCCATCGGCGGCGCAAGCGTGGCCGTACTCATCCTGGTGTTCGGAATACTGATGCCCCTGCATTCCGCCCTCTCGAGCGCGGTCCACGGCAACGAGACCAAGCGCGAGGATCTCACGTGGATGCAGGTGAACGCGCCGGAGGTCCGCGCCGCCGGCAGTCAGCTGCCCGCGGCGACAGGCGAGGCTCCCGTGGTACTGGTCGACCGGGTGGCGCGCGAACACGGTCTTGCCAGCGCGCTGCGCGGGACCCAGCCGAATGGAAGCGGCGTACGCGTGCAATTGGAGGCCGCTCCATTCGACACCATGGTCGCATGGCTGGCTGTGCTCGATGAGCGTTATGGGCTCGCGGTCGAATCGATCACCCTGGATCGCACGGCCAAGCCGGGATTGGTGAATGCCAGCATCACGTTCACCCCGCCTCCGCGCTGAACCGCCTGCGCAGTCGCGCTCGCATTGGCCGCTCATCCTCATCGGGATGGCGGCGATCGCCGTTGCAATCGTCGCCGTCCTGCCTGCGTCGATCGTTGCGCGTTTTCTGCCGCCCACAGTGGTCGCCGAGGATTTTTCCGGGAGCCTCTGGCACGGCTCCGCCGGAAGAATCACCGTGAACGGACGCGACGCGGGCGCGCTCGAATGGCGGCTGCATCCCGCGGCACTGCTCGGCATGGCATTGAGCGCGGACCTGCATTGGGTGAAAGTGGGATTCGTGATCGACGGCGCAGTGAAGATCGATCGGCACGGTTTCGTTGCGCGCGACGTCAAGGGCGGCGGCCCCATCGAAGATCTGCGCGGACTTGGGGTCGCGGCGGGATGGCGCGGCGCCGCCGACATCCATCTCGACGCACTGCAGGGCACTTTCACCCAACCGTTCGCCGCCTCCGGAGACATCCAGGTGTCGGATCTCGCGGCGCCGCAGGTGGCCGACGGCGTCGATTTAGGAGGCTACGATCTTCGATTCACGCAAGACCCCAGCGGCGCCGACGGCACTGTGAGCGCCCCACTCGCCGACAC
>Ga0210398_10003161_pt1 | contig 15879 bp, 14 predicted proteins | sample IncBWC4OmetaG_FD_161047 | JGI IMG/M metagenome (GOLD analysis project Ga0210398, IMG submission 161047) | Forest soil microbial communities from Barre Woods Harvard Forest LTER site, Petersham, Massachusetts, United States - Inc-BW-C-4-O | ecosystem: Environmental > Terrestrial > Soil >...
ATCATGGTCAACCGCGAGGAAACATTTATCACCCATCGCGGCCGGCCGGAGACCGACATCAAGCTCAAGATCGGCATGCGCAAGGACGGCGCCATCACCGGCGTCGAATGCGAATGCATCCAGCGCGGCGGCGCCCATTCGGGCTATGGCGTCGTCACCATCCTCTATGCCGGCTCGATGCTGTACGCGATCTACGATCTCAACAACGTCAAATATTTGGGCAAGCGGGTGCTGACCAACACGCCGCCATGCGGCGCGTTCCGCGGCCACGGCACCGTCGATATCCGCTTCGCTTTCGAGAGCCTGCTCGACGAGATGGCGCACGCGCTCGGCCTCGATCCATTCGCGGTGCGCCGCGCCAATCTCCTGAGTGCGCCGACGTTCACCCAGAACGATCTGATGGTGAACAGCTACGGCCTGCCGGAATGTCTCGACTGGGTCGAGCGCGAGAGCGGCTGGCACGCGCGCAAAGGCAAGCTGCCGAAGAGCAATGGCATACGCAAAGGCCATATCAGTAAAGGTCTGGGCATGGCCTGCTCGCATTACATCAGCGGCGCGTCAAAACCGGTGAACTGGACCGGCGAGCCCCACGCCACGGTCAAGATCAAGCTCGATTTCGACGGCTCCATCGTGGTGCTGTCGGGCGCCGCCGATATCGGCCAGGGCTCGACCACGATCTTAGCGCAATCGGTCGCCGAAGTGCTCGGGCTCGACTTGGCGCGCGTGCGCGTCGTCACCGGCGACTCTGAAGTGGTGCCGAAGGACAACGGCTCCTATTCGTCGCGCGTCACCTTCATGGTCGGCAATGCCGCCATCGACGCCGCGCAAAATCTCAAAGCCGTGCTGATCGCCGCCGCCGCGCGAAAGCTCGAAGCCAAGCCGGGCGAGATCGAGTGCCTCGGCGAGCTCTATCGCGCCGGCGCGCAAGACAAGGGTCTCACTTTCAACGAGGTCGTCACCGAGGCGCTCAAAGACACCGGCACCATCACCGTCACCGGCAATTACTCGACGATCCCGGAATCCCACGGCGGCAAAAAGTATCGCGGCTCGGCGATCGGCGGCACCATGGGCTACAGCTACTCGGCGCAGGTGGTCGAGGTCAGCGTCGACGAGGAGACCGGCGTCGTCACCGTCGACAAGGTCTGGGTCGCGCACGATTGCGGGCGTGCGCTCAACCGCCTCACGGTCGAGGGCCAGGTGCAGGGCTCGGTGTGGATGGGCCTGGGCCAAGCCATGAGCGAGGAGGCGGCCTATCACGAAGGGCTGATGCTCACCGCCAACATGCTCGATTACCGCGTGCCGACCATCCAGGATTCGCCGCCGATCGAAGTCGGCATCGTCGAGAGCGTCGATCCGCACGGCCCGTTTGGCGCCAAGGAAGCCGGCGAAGGCTCGCTGGCGGCGTTCCTGCCGGCGCTCACCAATGCCATCGCCGACGCCACTGGCCTGCGCTTCAACGACTTGCCGGTGACGCCGGATCGGGTGTTCGCCGCGCTGGAAAAGCGCGCGCGAACTAAGGGCAACGGCGCCAAGCAGAACGGCGGTGCGTAGTGGAGGCGCTGCCGCAGTTCGACCTGGTCCGGCCGCGGACGCTTCCTGAACTGGTCGCGGCGCGTGCCGCCCATGGCGACAGCCGGCTCATTGGCGGCGGCACCGATCTCATGGTCAACATCCGCCGCGGCATCGTGGCGCCGCCGGTGCTGATCGACATCAACGGCGTCGCCGAGCTGCGCGCCATCAAGGCCGACGCGCATGGGCTCCAGATCGGCGCGGCCGCCACGCTGACCGAGGTCGCCGCGCATCCCGAAGTCGCGAAGCATTATCCGGTCGTGGCGCAGGCCGCGGCCCACATCGCCGGCCCGACCCACCGCAACATGGGCACGCTCGGCGGCAATCTGGCGCTCGACACCCGCTGCATTTTCTACAATCAGAGCGAATGGTGGCGCGACGCCAATCACCATTGTCTGAAGACAACCGGCGACATCTGCCACGTCGCGCCGAAAAGCCGCGGCGTCTGCTTCGCCACCTTCAGCGGCGATTTAGCGCCGGCGCTGCTGACGCTCGATGCCGAAATCGACGTCGTGGGGCCATCGGGCCGCCGCACCATGCCGCTTAACGATCTCTATATCGGTTATGCGCGCCAGGACGAGCCGGTCACCGAAACCCGCGGCGACGGCAAATATTTCCTGGCGCTGCGCGCCGGCGAATTCATCGCCGCGGTGCGGGTGAAGAATGCATCAGGCCTGCGCTCCGCCTACGACAAGATCCGCATCCGCCGCTCGATCGAATATCCGGTCACCGGCGTCGCCGTGGCATTGCGGCGCGACGGCGACAAGCTTAACGATTTGCGCGTCGCCTTCACCGGCACCAATCCGCGGCCGGTGCGGCTTGCCGGCACCGCGGCGCTGTGCGGCGGCGCGCTCGACGATGGCGTGCTCGCCGGGCTCGACGCGCTGGTGCGCGATCAGATCATGGCGATGAAAACGACGTTCACGCCCGGCCATTACCGCCGCCGCGTCGCCGGCGTCCTGGCGCGCCGGCTGGTGCAACGCTTGTTCGCGGACTGAATTTGAAAAGGAAGATTTATTCGCCCAACCAGGTTTTAGCCGCGGCATTCCTCGGCGGGCCGATGGCGATGGTCTATGTGCTGTGGAAGAATTTCCAGACCCTGGAAAATCCCCACGGCATGCATCAGATCCTGCTCTGGGGCGCGATCTTCGTCATCGCGCTGCTGCTGTTTTCGCCGCTATTGCCGAACAGCTGGCTGGATTTCGTGATCCCCTTCGCCTATCCGCTCGCCGCGTGGTCGCTCGCGGAGAGCTTTCAAATGTCGAAGCAGGCCATCGCCGATTCGCAAGCTTACGAATTTGAATCGCCGTGGAACGTCATCACCGTCAGTATCGTCTTCCTGGTGGCGATGATCGTCGTCGCCTTCACTTGGTTCTTTGTACTGGTCGCCGCCGGGCTGCTCTGATCCGGACGGCGCGGATGCAATACCGTTCGAGGTCTAGTCCAAGTCGGTCATTGTCCGGTTCAACAGCTAGGCTCTTGACTCCCACTTGGGCTTGTTCTCTATTTGTTCTCAGACAAAAATGTTCCTCGGGGATGCAGATGGTTTTTGCTCTTGATACGTTAGGTTATGCGAAGCATCTGCGCGATCACGGCGTGCCGAGTGATCAGACGGAAGCTCATGCCGAGGCCGCGAGGGATTTCATCATGACCGAGCTGGTCACCAAGTTGGACCTTGAAGCTGCCCTCGATCGGGTCACGCTACGAATGACCGTGCGTTTTGGCGTCATGCTGGTTGCCGGTCTCGGAGCGCTCGCGGCGATATTGAAACTCGCATAGATTTCATCCGCCAACGGCGCAGTCGCACTGAAGCCCTAACGCCGTGGCCGCGGCGACTTGCCGTTGACGCCAAACTCCTTGGATTTCGTTCCCGACGGGGCGAGCGCGAATCCCTCGGCCGCAAGTCCGCGCCGAAACAATTCGCGCACGGTCGAAGCCCGGCTCGGCATGCGCTTGGCGAAGCGGAAATCGTCGATCAATGTCAGCTCTTCCGGCGACAGCATGATCTGCAGGCGCTCGGCACGCAGTCGTTCATTCATGACGCCAACTCCCCCGCGATGAGGAACTGAGTTATGTTAGTAGAAATAGTCAAAAGAGATATGGCCGTCAAGCATGTTTTGAGAGCTTTGTGTGACTTTGTGGCTTTACAGTAAAAGGCATGTAATTGTTGCACTGACATCCAAGGGCTCCAAAGACCTCAATTACATGAAAGACAATGCGCTAAGTACTTGTGATGGATGCCCAAAGAACAATTTGACAAATAACGCCGAATGGCGTGGAATTCCCTAGTATTAATCACGGTCGCTGCGATGGCCACGATCCTTCCGTTTCTGAAAGATCAATCGGTGTTTGGGCCTGAGATCACGCAGGCCATGTCGACAGCGTTCGACGAGGTCTGCCTGGCGCTGAAATTGCCGGATCAAGCGGTTCGCGAGCGGGAGACTGTCGCGGTGCGGATCATCGAATGGGCGCGGCGCGGCGTACGCGATCCGGCCCGGCTTCGCGAGCAGGTGCTGCGCGACGCCGGCGCGGGCGCAGCCTGATCCGTCTTAGAGCATGATCCGGAAAAGTGGATGCCGGTTTTCCGAAAAGATCATGCTCCAACGAAAAACTAGACCATGATCCGATTCTATTTGATCGAATCATGGTCTAGGACTCCAGCTCTCGCAATTTGAAGCGCTGAATCTTCCCCGTCGCGGTACGCGGCAGGTCGGGCCGCACGTCGATCCAGCGCGGATATTTCCACGGGCCGGCGCATTCTTTGACGTGCACGCGCAGCGTCTCGATCAGGCGCTCGTCGGCGGCATAGCCGTTGCGCAGCACGATGAAGGCCTTCGGCTTGATCAGGCCGTCGGCATCCTCCTTGCCGATCACGGCGGCTTCGAGCACCGCCTCGTGCGACGCCAGCGCCGCCTCGACCTCGAACGGCGACACCCACATGCCGCTCACCTTGAACATGTCGTCGGTGCGGCCGCAGTAATGGTAATAGCCGCTCGCCTCGCGCACGTATTTGTCGCCGGTGAAAGTCCATTCGCCCGCAAAGGTGCGCCGGCTCTTGGCGCGCTGGTTCCAATAACCTTCACCGGCGGTCGGTCCGCGCACCACGAGCTCGCCGATCTCGCCGTCGGCAACGTCGCGGCCATCCTCATCGACGATCTTGAGCTCGTAGCCGGGCACGGCCTTTCCGGTCGTGCCGTAGCGCACGTCGCCCGGCTGGTTCGACAGAAAAGTCTGAAACATTTCGGTCGAGCCGATGCCGTCGAGCACGTCGACGCCGGCCGCATCGCGCCAGCGCTTGCCGAGATGGCCGGGCAGCGCTTCGCCGGCGGACACGCACAGCCGCAAGCGGTCGGAGCCGGCGCCCTGCGTCATATCCTTGTGCGCCAAGAGCGAGGCATAGAGCGTCGGCACGCCGTAGAAGATCGTCGGCCGATGCCGGCGCATGATGTCGAACACGGCTTCCGGCGTCGGCCGCTGCGGCAGCAGCACGGTGGTGGCGCCGACCGACAGCGGGAACGCCATGGCGTTGCCCATGCCATAGGAGAAAAACAATTTCGCCGCGGAGAACACCACGTCGTCCTCGCGGATGCCGATGACGCGCTGGCCCATCAGCCGCGCCGCCGCCATCGGCGTGGTGTGGATGTGCTTGACGCCTTTGGGATCGCCGGTCGAGCCCGATGTGTACATCCAGAACGCAACTTCGTCGGACAGCGTCGGCGCGGTGAAAAGGTCCGGCCGCCCGCGCGCCAAAAGGTCGGCGAAATCATGCACCTCGCGGCCGCGGAGCTCAGCCTTGTCGCCGGGGTCGGCGCCGACCAGGATGACGGTGCGCAAGTGCGGCAGCCGGTCGAGCACCGGCACGAGCGTCTTGGCCAATGACGCCGACGCAACGATCGCCGCGGTGCGGCTATCGCCGAGGATATAGGCGTACTGCTCGGCGTTGAGCAGCGTATTGAGCGGCAGCACGACGATGCCGGCGCGCACGCCGCCCCAAAACGCCACCGGAAAATCGACGGTGTCGTAGAGCAGGAGGCCGAGCCGCTGTTCCGGCCGCAATCCGAGCGTTTGCAACGCGCTGGCAAACCGGCAGCTGCGCGCTTGCAGTTCGCCGTAGCTGAGCGAGCGATCGGAATCGGTGAAAGCGATTTTTTCGCCAAGCCCGCGCGCGACCTGGGCGTCGATGAGGTCGGTGACGGCGTTGTACGGCCGGCGCTGTAGAAGGTCTTCCAGCATGGAATGGCTTTGCCCCCTTGCGGTTGAGTATAGCCTCCGCTGGGGTGTGGCGCGTAGCGCGCTTTCGTCCTAGTTTGCGGGATTATTCCTGGAGGGGTTGCATGCAGTCACATCGGTCGAACTGGCGGCGCCATGCCGGCCTCGTGTTCATCGTCTCGCTTGTTCTTGCCGCCAGCGCCATGCGCCCGACCTCCGCGGTGGCCGATGGCGCGCTCGCCGTCGCCTTACCGGATGACGTGGTCAAAAAGGGCTTTGCCTACGGCTACGTCACCGATTACCCCGACGCCGACAAGGCCGACGCCCAGGCGCTGAAAAAATGCCGCGACACCACCATCGCCGGCGTCCGGCCGCTGTGCGAGGTGATCCAGGACTTCAAGAACCAGTGCGTCGCCGTCGCCATGGACCCGCAGGCCGGAACGCCCGGCGTCGGCTGGTCGGTAGCGCCGGACTTGCACACGGCGGAGGCGCAGGCCTTGTCGAAGTGCGAAAGCACCGCCGGTCCGGGCCGCCGCGCCGCCTGCGCGGTCGATCATTCGTCCTGTGACGGCAGCGCGAAATAACCCCGTAGAGTTCCGGTTGGATAGCGCTCGCCGCACCGACGCGTGTGACCGGTGGCGCTGCGCCGGATTCCGCATTACCATGATCCAGTCACCATCGGAGGGGCGTATGCGTTCATATCTGTCGAACCGGCACTATGCGGCCGGCGCGTTTGTCGTGCTGTCGCTATTGTGCGGCGGCGTTCTTGGTCCGAGCCAGAGCCGTGCCGACGGCGCGCTCGCCGTCGGCTTGCCGGCGGACGTGGTCAAGGGCGGCTTCACTTACGGCTATTCCAACAACAACGCCGATGCCAATCATGCCGAAGCCAAGGCCCTGGACGCTTGCCGCACGACCAAAGACGCGGCGAAGGACGTCAATCTGCGGTCGCTCTGCAAAGTCATCCAGGACTACAGCAACCAATGTGTCGCGGTCGCCATGGATCCGGCCGCGGGAACGCCGGGCGTCGGCTGGGCAGTGGCGAATGATTTGCTCAGCGCCGAACGCCAGGCGCTCGGCAAATGCATGGATACCGCCGGCCCGAGCCGCCGCGCCGCTTGCGTGGTCGATCACTCGTCCTGCGACGGCAACGCGAAATAGTGGCCCCGCCGGAAGCGCGCGGTTGATCCCCGCGTCATGAGCCGCGCCGGCGCCATCGCCCGCGCGGCCGCCTATTTCGACGGCGGCGGTTTCCTCGCCGACTTGAAGCGGCGCGTCGCCGTCCCGAGCACGAGTCAGGAGCCGGCGCGCGCCGCCACGCTGCGCGCCTATCTGGACGACGAGATCGCGCCGGCGCTCGCCCCGCTCGGCTTCACCTGCCGCATCCTCGACAATCCGCACGGCCCGCCGGCGCTGGTCGCCGAGCGCATCGAGAATCCGGCCTTCGTCACCGTGCTGGTCTATGGCCATGGCGATACCATCGCCGGGCAGGATGCGCTGTGGCGCGCCGGGCTCGAGCCTTGGCGGGTTGTTGTCGAGGGCGAGCGCATCTATGGCCGCGGCACCGCCGACAACAAAGGCCAGCACAGCGTCAACATTGCCGCGCTTGCCGCGGTGCTGCAGGAGCGCGGCGCGCTAGGCTTCAACTGCAAAGTGCTGATCGAGATGGGTGAAGAGGTCGGATCGGCAGGCCTTCGCGAACTGTGCATGCTGCACCGTGACGACTTGCTCAAGGCCGACGTGCTGATCGGTTCCGACGGCCCGCGCATTGCGCCGGACGAGCCGACGATTTTCCTCGGCGCCCGCGGCGGCTATCCGATCGATCTCATCGTCGAATTGCGCGACGGCGCGCATCATTCCGGCAATTGGGGCGGGCTACTCGCCAATGCCGGCATCGTGCTGGCGCAGGCGCTCGCCACCATCACCGATGCGCGCGGCACGATTTTGGTGCCGGAATGGCGGCCGCCGCTGCCGCAAGCGGCGCGGCAAGTGCTGGCCGGCGTCGAAGTCGACGGCGGCGAGGACGGACCGCGCATCGATCGCGACTGGGGCGAGCCGGGACTGTCGCCGGCCGAACGCGTGTTCGGCTGGAACAGCTTTGAGATTCTGGCCTTCATCACCGGCACGCCGGAGCGTCCGGTCAACGCCATCCCGGGCAGCGCCCGCGCTCATTGTCAGCTTCGCTTTGTCGTCGGCACCGACGTCGACGACGTCATTCCGGCGCTGCGCCGTCATCTCGACCGTCACGGTTTCCAGAGCGTCGAGGCGCGGCTCGGCCGCGGCAGCTTCTTCAACGCCAGCCGGCTCGATCCCGCCGATCCGTGGGTGACCTGGGCGAAACTGTCGCTGGAGCGCACCGCCGACAAATTGCCGACCATTTTGCCCAATCTCGGCGGCTCGCTGCCCAACGATATTTTCACCGATGTGCTGCGGCTGAAAACGATCTGGGTGCCGCATTCCTACGCCGGCTGCTCGCAGCACGCGCCGAACGAGCATCTGCTGGCGCCGATCGCGCGCGAGGGGTTGGGCCTGATGGCTGGCTTGTTCTGGGATTTCGGCGATTCGAATGCGCCGAAGCCGCCGCACTGAGCGCATGTTCCCGGCGCAGCGCAGCATAGAGCGGAGCGTAAGGGCTATTCCAGGCCACAGGGTATCGGCGGGCCGAGAGTAAGTCCCCTAGCAATTACCGAATGATAAAGATGTCGCCGCTAGACTTGTGCTCAATGGCCGCACGGCGCTGGCCGGGCATGGTTCATATATGCCATCATATGACCCCCGAGTTATTGACGCGGCGCCTGCGGATAAACGCTTGGACTCCTACCTCAACATAGCCGAAGCGGTGCTGGTACGAGCGCGCCGGCCCCTTAGCCCTCGGGAGATTCTCCGGCAGGCTTACAACGATGAATTGGTGCCTTCGCACCTATTCGGTAAGACGCAACACAAGACCCTTGGGGCTCGGCTGAGCGAGGACATTCTGCTCCGCCGGGACCGAAGCGCCTTTTTCCGTACAAATCCGGGTTACTTCTTCTTACGTAAGTTCCTTGCTGATGCATCGCTTCCCGAAAGGTATCGCACGCCAATCGTTGCACGACGGCGAGAACGTGAGCTTGAACGCGGCGCCGCTCTTTGCTTCAGTCCCAAAGATATCTCCGATGCGAGCGCTACGGACTTCACAATATCTGTGAAGTTTGTGCTCAAACTTCTTCGCTCGAACCGTTTCAACTACGCCGAAGGAAAGGACCGAACCCCCGAAGAAATTATCGTGTGGTCATTCGTCGTAATTGTGCGCAAAACAGAGATTTTGACCTACCGCATCGGACGGTATCGCGACGGCAGGGACTCGTTCACCCAGAAGCGCAGCATTGGCTTTTTTAGGCCGATTTGCGAGACAGATCGAACGCTTTTTGATCTGAAAGACCACGGGATAGTTTCAAGTGGTGTCAGGGCAGCGAGCATCGACCTCGATTTTCCGCAGAATGTGATGGGTGAAGAAGAGTATCGGGCACGGTCGGACTTGAGTTGCTTTCTGGTCCACAAATCGATCTCAGGGGTCACCAACTTATTGGCCCTCATTCGGTTCGAGTGCCCAGATTGGTTTGAGCCAACCAAGCGGCGCTTAGCGATAAATGACCTTCAATGGCTCGACCTAAGGACGCCGATAAATTATATAGAGGACTTCGATCCATGGTCGCAGCTTGCGTTAAGCAAATTAACCGAACATCTGAGGCATCACGTAGCTCGTGGCTAGGGGCTTCATACCAGGAGAGGAAGCCGCCTATGTTCTTGCTCTTCTCGAAGACCCTGATCCAGAAAATAAGAAGAGCGGACTACAGCGGCTTTGCCAATTATATCGCTCGGGGCTGACGCTCCGATATCCGCATGTATTTCGTCAGCACCTGAATGGGCTTTTATACAGTCCATCGCCAAAAGTTCGCCGGTGGGCGCTTAATGCAATCGCGTTATGCGGGCGCCGAACCGATAATTTAGACGCCGTATTGGATAGCATTGAACGTTGCCGAGATGACCCAGAAACGCTTGTTTCTGGCGTGCCTGCTTTGTTTGGATTGACCACTGATAGGGAGGTCATCAAGCTTTTACAGCACCGGCAAATACCGCTAGAGGGCGCAACGTTGCTTGCCTCGGCTCAGGTCAGCAATGACCAACGCGCGCAACTGAGAAAAAATCCCGTTAATATTGAGCGCGCCAACCCGTTAGAATTGCGCATGGCGACACTGCTTGTGGGCATGGACAAGGCGCCGCAAAATCTATTCGATAAAAAGCACGCCAACGGAGTCGTCATCGGCCAGTTAAATGGTCACCATGACCATTTGGTTGCGCAATATTCAGTTTGGGCGATGGTCGAAAATCCCAGCCTTGGTATTGGCGATCTGACAATCTCGCTAAAAGACACAGAGAGTCTGTCGCCAAATGTGCGTGGTTGGGTATATAGACTGGTTAGCGCAGACGAAGCGTCGGCGGCGGCACATTTAGATTACATCGTGCTCGGTTCTCAGGATCAATCGGACGAGGCACGAGAAGGCTTGGCAATCGGTATCAGAAACGTTTTCGTGGATGGCATTGATGAAACGACATTAAACTGGCTGCCGGATGAAGAAGTGCCGCGCATCCGCCAGCGCCTCTTGGAGCATATGGCGGCTTGTGCCGAAAAGTGTCCTGCCTACCTAACTCCTGTGCTAGAGTCATATCGTTGGGCAGATAAAGCGGCGCGGACTAGGCTTGAAGGCGCGGCTCGAGGCACAGGCACTTTTCGAGAATTGCGCCGTATAGCCTTGGCGACTGAACAGGCGGAACTGAAACTGGAGAGACCAATGGTTGTTCAGAACATCAACACGCAAGGCGGATCGATTGGGATAGTCAGTGGAGAAGGCACCGTCATCGCCGGCTCAGTGGAAGCAATAAATCGAATGAATGATGCCGATGCGTTGAAGCCGCTGTTGGCGGACATTCTGAAATTCATATCAGAACATGTCAGAGACGACGCGAAGAAGACTTCCGGTGCGGAGTTGGTCAAGAACGTTGCGGAAAAGCCGTCAAAGTCAAAATTTAAGGCGATCATCGATTATCTAAAAATGCTAAAGGAGGGGGGCGGCTATTTGGATGCTGCGGGGCATTCTATAGGTAATTTGATCCAACAGGGTGAGGCGGCAATTCACCACCTTCCAGGCGTCATTAGCTGAGGCGAAAAGCGATTGCGATAAGATAATTAGATGTTTCGCTAGCGGCGACCATTCAGCATGTTACGCTTTGATATGGCTCGGGCCTTGGTCAGTCGAGCCGAAGAACGCGCCAAGTGGATTGGAGATGACCACGGCGATCCTTATGAACAGGCCCTAATAACGGGCATCGTGACTAACGAGATGAAGATTGCGCTTAAGGAGATTTTGGATCATCTGCGTTCGGCACTTGATTATTCCGCGCGAGAGATTTGCGAGAGAATAGACCCTGTGGTGCCAGGGGTCTCAATTTATTTCCCAATAGCTGGACGGAGCTTAAAGGCCGCGGATTTCAGGTCACGCGTGGGAAAGCTGATGCCCGGCGTTCTAACAAAGCGCCCCGATTTGGAGGCAGTTCTGGCTTCATTTCAGTATTTCTCTAATCAAAAAACTGGTGGCTTCCGGACCTTGCGACGCTAGCAAACGAAACGAAGCACGAGCAGCTAAGTGTCAATGAAGTAAGTACCGTCGATGCCAAGTTCGAATATGACGATAATGGAAAACTGCGAGTTGCGATGCGGAAGAAAGACGGCGCCATATTCGTTCCCGGCGGTCTTATGATGGCTGACTTGCCATCCGGATTGACATTGGATTGGAGATTCAAGATCGACGCCCCAATGAAATACCTTACCCTTTTACCGATTGACCAGGAGTTGTTAACATTTCTAAAAGCCTCCATTCCCGGTGCAAAAGGTGTCATTGCGACACTAGAACTGGCAATCTAGTGTTATCTTTGTTGTTGGGGGGCGGACGCAAGTAACCAGCTGGAAGCTGGCGCCAGCAGTGCCACTGAATAGGGGATAGATGGGGCGCACGTTGAGCTCTACTCTGCGGCCGCCACTGCCATCGTCGCCTGCTGCGCCTGACGTGCCATCTCGCGGCGGATGCGCACGGCCAGCGAGCCCTCGTCCAGCGCGACGTCGGCTGCGGTCACGAATTCTCCCGCAACAACGTCGCGCACAAGCTTGACGTGATGGGCGAGCCCGATCGGCAGCGCGCCCAGCTTGAGGCTGCGCGCCGCCGGGACGAGCTTGGCGTAGACGCAATAGCCGCCCTCGCCATCGAGCATTTCGCCGGCCTTCAGTGCGCGCTTGGCGACCGTCACCGCGTCGCCGCGCCAAGCCTTGCAGCTTCCGGTCGGCTCGCCGCGTAGCGCGACGTTGAGCACCGAGATCGACAGTTCGAGCCCGATGAGATGAAAGGGCTTGTACATCGCCGCGTAACGGCCGGTCGCATCGGTCGGCAAGCCGTATTGCTTGAAGCAGGCCGCGGCGTAATCGTTTTCCGCCTTGAACACCACATAGACGCCCCAGCGCAGGTCGCGCTCGACCGGCTCGCCGTTGCGCTTGAGCGACGACACCACTTCGACCACGCCATCGCCGGCCAATACGCCGTCCAAAGCTTTCGGCCGCAGCACGCTGGCAAGCTCGTCGGCGCCGCATGGCGGAAAGATCAGACCATCCTGTGGCACGTCGAGCTCGCAGGCATTCGCGACCGCGGCCATCTCGATGGCGGATTTGGTGCCGTCGAGAAACGAGTTGAACATCTGCGAATTCATGCCGGCACGCTTGGCCTCCTCGGCGCTGAGGCCGTAATGCTGCCAAACGTCGTCCGGCGTGACATTGTGATAGGCCGGCAGATATTTTGTTCCTTTGCCGGCCGCGGCGATGACAAAACCCGCCGAACGCGCCCAATCGACCATTTCGGCGATCAGTGCCGGCTGGTCGCCATAGGCCATGGAATAGATCACGCCGGCCGCGCGCGCTTTTTGCGACAGCCACGCGCCGGCAAGCGCGTCGGCTTCGACATTGACCATGACGATGTGTTTTTTCGCCTCGATCGCCGCGACCGCATGCGCGATGCCGGCTATCGGGTTGCCGGTCGCCTCGATCGCCACGTCGATGCGCTCGTCATTGATGGCGTCGCGGCCGCGCTCGGTGAAACGGGTGCGCGCGATGCGGGCCTCGTCCCAGCCGACGTTGCGGCACGCCGCCTTGGCGCGCTCCGGATCGAGGTCGGCGATCACCGCGACTTCGATGCCGGCGATCGACGGCACTTGCGCCAAGAACATCGAGCCGAATTTGCCGGCGCCGATCAACCCGACGCGCACCGGCTTGCCGGCAGCAATGCGAGCGGCGAGTAGGGCTTGCAGATTCAAGGTTTCACTCCGCCGCGACCCGGTGCGAACGCGCATACGCCAACAGCGCGTCGTCGGCGACCGGCACGATCGGCGTGAAATCGCGATGCGCGATCCATTCCGCGCGCGTGAACTTGGTGATGTGGTTGGAGCAGGCGCACAAGGTCAGATAGACGATCTTGCGCGGATAAGGCGTGATGTTGGGCGGCGAGGCGTGCACCAGATTGCCGTGGAACATCAGCACCGAGCCGGGCTTGCCGGTCGGCGCCACGATGCCGCCCTCGGCGGCGAGGCGCGTTACGGTTTCCTTGTCGAGCGTCCACAGCGGATAGGACGTGGTCAGCGTGTCGTGGCCGGCGTTGAGCACACCCTGCTTATGGCTCTTCGGGATCAGGAGCAACGGGCCGTTGATCGGCATCACCTCGTCGAGGAACACCGCGATGTTCATGGCGCGCGCCTGCGGCATGCCGTCGTCGCGCGCCCAGGTGCCGTAGTCCTGGTGCCATTGCCAGACGTCGCCCTCGAAGGCCGCTTTGGCATTGAGCTTGAACTGGTGCACGTAGACCTCTTCGCCGAACAACTGGCGCAGCGGCTCGACCACCCGCGGATGGCTGGCGAGCAGGCGGAACGTTTCGTTGAAGGTGTGCGCGGCAAAAGCGGTGCGCGGCGCGCCGGTCTTCTCGCGCCACACCTCCTGGCGATCGAGTTTCAGGATCGCCTCGGCATCGTCGCGCAACAGCGCGATTTCTTCCTCGCTGAAGCAGTCCGGGAAGAACAGGTAGCCTTGCTCGTCGAACTCTTTCAGCTGTGCGGGGGAGAGCTGCATGGCGTTTCCAGACGTGGTGTTGTCGTCAGCGCGTGGCGCGTTGGCGAGGAGCAGTCCTTAATTTATCCCATCACCTCTGAACGATCCAGGTTTGGCGGCCGGATAATCCGGGAACTTCGCCGCCCGAACCCGGTTTGTAGTAGTACATTTCATCGGGCGCTACGGAAGTCCCTTTCGCCGCCTCATTTTTTTCGGGCTGGAGCTTGAGTTGAGCCTGTCTGGCGACGCAGAACAGGGCCGGTCGCAAAACCCCGACCGGCTCAAGCCTTTGGCGCTGATCGCAGCGCTCGGCATCGTTTACGGCGATATCGGCACCAGCCCACTCTACGTTTTCCAAGCCATCGGCAAGACAAACCACGGACATTTCGACGAACTCAGCGCGCTCGGCAGTCTTTCGCTTATTTTCTGGACGCTGATCGTCGTCGTTTCCATGAAATATGCCCTGGTGGTCATGCGCGCCGACAACCACGGCGAGGGCGGCATCTTGGCGCTGATGTCGCTGACCCGGGCAAAATGGCGCGGTCGCAACAGTTATCTCATCGCCTTCGGACTGATCGGCGCGGCATTGCTGTACGGCGACGGCATGATCACGCCGGCGATCTCGGTGTTGAGCGCAGTGGAAGGCCTCAAGCTCGCAAGTCAGGATTTTGCGCGCTACACGATGCCGATTGCCGCCGTGGTCCTGCTCTCGCTGTTTCTGGTCCAGCGCTACGGCACCGCCGTCGTCGGCCGGGCATTTGGACCGGTGATGCTGCTTTGGTTCCTTGTCATCGCCATCCTCGGAGCGATCGGCATCGGCCGGGCGCCGCACGTCATCGTCGCGGTCAATCCGCTCTATGCAGCGTCGTTCCTGATCCATCACGGCGTTTCGAGCCTCGCCGTCCTCGGCGCGGTGTTTCTTTGCGTGACCGGTGCCGAAGCCATGTACGCCGACATGGGTCATCTCGGCCGCGAGCCGATCCGGGTCGCCTGGACGGCCATGGTGTTGCCGGCGTTGCTGCTCAATTATGCCGGTCAGACGGCCGTTGTGCTGCAAAACAGCGGCGGCGACGCCAATCCGTTTTTCGTGCTGGTGCCCGATTGGTTGCTCTACCCGATGATCATCCTGTCCACGCTCGCGACGGTCATCGCCAGTCAGGCCATCATCACCGGGTCGTTTTCGCTCACCCGGCAGGCGATGCAGCTCGGCTGGCTGCCGGGAATGCACATCAATCAGACGTCATCGGAACAGTATGGCCAGATCTATGTGCCGTTCGTGAACTGGTTGATGATGTTGGGGACGCTGGCGCTGACGGTGATATTCGCGCAATCGGATCGGCTCGCGGGCGCGTATGGCGCGGCCGTGTCCACCACCATGCTGATGACCACCGCGATCCTGTATCGCATCATGCGCGTGTCGTGGCGGTGGCCGGCGTGGGCTGCGATCGGCGTGTTCTCCCTCTTCATGTCCGTCGATATCGCTTTCTTCGCGGCCAATATCTTGAAGGTCGCCCAGGGCGGTTGGATTCCGCTGGTCGTCGGCGGGCTTCTTTTCACCGTCATGACGACCTGGCGCGCCGGTACGGATGCGATCCATCGCACGCACGAGCGCGACACGGTGACCATTGCGCAATTTATCCGGCGATTGCACGACCACAAGATCGAACGCGTTCCCGGCCGCGCGATCTTCCTGACGCGGCTGCGCGGCTCCATTCCGCCGCTGATCGCCGATCACGTCCGCCAGTTCGGATCGCTGTACGAAGAGGCGATAGCGCTGACGGTGAGCTTTTCGATCCGGCCGCGGGTGCGGCCCAACAACCGGCTTCATGTCGAAAAGCTGGGCGAGGGTTTTTGGCACGTGACGGTTCGCTTCGGTTTTGTCGAAATCCCGAACGTCGCCAAGACGCTGCATCTGGAAAAATCCAAGT
>Ga0210398_10003163_pt1 | contig 15870 bp, 15 predicted proteins | sample IncBWC4OmetaG_FD_161047 | JGI IMG/M metagenome (GOLD analysis project Ga0210398, IMG submission 161047) | Forest soil microbial communities from Barre Woods Harvard Forest LTER site, Petersham, Massachusetts, United States - Inc-BW-C-4-O | ecosystem: Environmental > Terrestrial > Soil >...
GCGGATCGCGCCGGCCTCTGCGCCGGCACCGAACAACGTTCCCTGCGGACCCTCCAGAACCTCGATGCGATTCAGATCGGCGGCGTAAATATCAAGGTTGCGATTCGGGAGCTGCCCGGATTGATTGTCCAGGTAGATGGCGACATTCGGCCACAGACCCGTCGAACCGCTCCCCTGGCTGGCCTGCGAACCGGCGGCGAGGCCGCGCATGTAGATCTCGCTCTGGCCCGGCCCGTTGTTCGCCGTCGTAACATTCGGCAGATACTTGATGTAGTCATCGAGGGTTCGCACGTTCAGCTGGTCCAGCGCTTCCCCGGTCAGCGCCCGAATCGAGATGGGCACGTCCTGAATGTTTTCCGAGCGCCGCTGCGCAGTGACGATGATTTCTGAAATCGCGTCGCTACTGGTGTCGGTATCCGACGGCCCTGCGGCATGCACGATACCGGTGGACGCGCTGCTAAGGATCGCGGCGATCGCATAGGACAACTTTGAATTCGAGTTCATGTTGCTGTATCCCCACTGATGGAATTAATGCTGCGGCGAGCCTCCGCATACCCCTTCGGTCAATGGAATCGCGCCACGCATGGGTGCGCCTTGCGCCGCCTCGAGTATCTGCATGTGCATCCCTTGACTTGATTTAGCGATGAGTTCTGTCCCGATCCCCAAGACGATTGAACGTACGCTCAATTATTTCTATTTTCTGACTGCAACATATCTTGTTCCAAGACAGCAGCGGAATCAAGATTGTGGTACGAAATATTTAAGCGTTACATTTCAAATGCATAGGCGGCTTATATCGACTCATTCGGAACGATCTGAGGGATCTTGGAATTGAACGATCATTTAAAGGTTGTAACAATACGACGGGTGCGGGGTGCTAGAGTTTCGGATCCTTATCAGTTGAAAAGCGCGAAATGACCGATCGATTGACCCCCTTGTTGGCTGAGCGGCCCTGGCTGCTCGCGGATGGCGCGACCGGCAGCAACCTGTTCGAGCGCGGTCTGCAATCGGGCGATGCGCCCGAACTATGGAACGCCGATCACCCGGAACGAGTTGCTGAATTGCAGCGCGCCTTCGTGGAAGCCGGCGCAGATATCATCCTGACGAACAGTTTCGGCGGCACTCGCCACCGATTGAAGCTTCACAGGGCGGAGGATCGGGTTGACGAGTTGAACGAGAAGGCGGCCCGAATTGCGCGTGCCGAAGCCGATCTCGCCGATCGCGTGGTACTGGTCGCCGGCAGCATGGGGCCGACCGGCGAGATTCTCGAACCTCTGGGGCCTTTGAGTGTAGATGACGCCCGCGCAGCATTCGCCGAACAGGCGGCAGCGCTCGCGCGCGGGGGAGTCGACCTTCTGTGGATAGAAACCATGTCGTCCATCGAGGAAACCGAAGCGGCCGTCGCGGGCGCGGAGAGCTCGGGTCTACCGGTGGTTGCGACGTTGAGTTTCGACACCAACGGTCGAACCATGATGGGTATCACGCCGTCCGAACTGGCCGGCCTGCACCGCAAGCACAATCTAGCCGCATGCGGCAGCAATTGCGGCACCGGACCGTCTGAACTCGTTGCTTGCATCGTCAATCTCGCCACGGCTTCGGACCCGTCCGCTGTTCTGGTTGCCAAAGCGAACTGCGGCATTCCGCAATTCGTCAACGGCGAGATCCGCTTCAACGGAACACCCGAGTTGATGGCGCAGTACGCCTGTCTCTCGTTGGATGCGGGTGCACGCATCATCGGCGGCTGTTGCGGCACGACGCCCGAGCACGTACGCATCATGCGTCAGGCCCTCGAATCCCATGTGCGAGGACCGAAGCCTGACCTCGCCACCATTGAATCGAGGCTCGGCGCCATTTCGACCGGTGCGACGGCCCAGTTGCGCGGTGAATTCAGCCGCGAAGCGGGCGCCGCTGCCGGCGCAACCGGTAGACGCACGGCGAAGCGGCGGAATGCGCGAGCGGAAAGCCCCTAGCCGGCATTATTCACGAACACGCAGCGTACTCGTGGCCGGAGGCCGGATTGGATAGGCATTTTCCGGACCGCCGTGAACCCATTGCGCTATGCAATCCCTGCTTCGCGCCCCTGGGGGCTGCGGGACCGGCTAGGGATACTTGTTCTCGACGACGTCGCGGACCAGGTGCGTGTCGTAGACCAACACGATCGACGCAATCCGGCCGGTGTCGAGATCGAAATTGAATACGTCGGCACATTCGAACGATACCTTCGAACCGTCCTTCAGTTGCCAGTCGTATAGATAGTAGGCCACCGCGCGCATGTGGCCTTCGGCGCTCACCAGGACATCATGCACCGTCAGTGCCGTGCTGCTCGATGCATCGGCCACTTTCCTGACGTACTCGCGCACCGGAATTTTGCCCAAGAAAGGCGACTGAACCCAGCCATCGACGACGAACAGCGCGGCCGCTTTATCCGCGTCGCCCGCTTCGAGGGCCTTGAGATACTTGCGCACAGCCTTTTGCATATGCCACCCCGATTCGTTGATGTCCGGCATGGTACTCGGACGACGATGGGCTTGGCCAATTGTTCTCGAAGCCGCCGACCTAGAATTCCGCTATTGTTTGCGCCGCGAGGCGATGCAAACCCCCGGAAACTGAAGGACGATCGATGAGCTCCACAAATTCCTCGTTGGACGACGACGAGGACTCGCAGGAACAGGGTCTCTGGCTCGGCCTCGACACCGGCGGTACATTCACGGACGCCGTGCTGCTGGAGCGTGGCAAACGCGTCATTGCAAGCGCCAAGGCGTTGACGACGCCGTGGAATCTTGCGATCGGCATCGGCAAAGCGATACGCGCCGTGCTTAGGCTGCTTCCGGCCGGCACGAGCCGCGAAGATGTCAGTCTCGTGTCCATGTCGACGACGCTTGCCACCAACGCCGTCGTCGAAAACCGCTTCAGTCCCGTGTGCACGCTGGTGATCGGCTTTGATGAGGCGATGGTCGAGCGGTCGGGTCTGCTGCGTCATGGCAGCAGCGGCATCGTGGTTCGAGTGCAGGGTGGCCACATCGCGACCGGTGAAGAGGCGGCGCCGCTCGACGAGGCCGCCGTCACGCGTGCCGTCGTCGAACACGAGCCGCGCGTCGAAGCGTTCGCGGTGGCGGCTAATTTTTCCGTGCGCAATCCCGCGCATGAATTATTGGCGCGCAAAATCATTCGTGCGCTGTCGCCGAAGCCCGTGACTTGCGCGCACGAATTGAGTTCGAAGCTCGACGCGCCGCGACGGGCGCTCAATGCCGCGCTGAACGCGCGTCTCACACCTCAGATCTCGCACTTGATTGAAGCGCTGGCGCGGGTGCTTGCGGACGAGTCGATCCGGGCACCGCTGATGATCGTCAAGGGAGACGGCTCGCTGATGAGAGCCGAGATTGCACTCGAGTATCCCGTCGAGACCATTCTATCGGGTCCTGCGGCAAGCGTCGTCGGAGCGGGCTTTCTGACCGGCCTCACGGATTTCGTCGTCTCGGACATGGGAGGTACCACGACCGACATCGCGATCGTCTCCGGCGGCCAACCGCTCATCAGCGATGAGGGCGCCTTGGTGGGCGTGTGGCGAACGATGGTCGAGGCTGTCGATGTGCGCACCAGCGGTCTCGGTGGGGACAGCGAGACCCGCTTCGACAGGCAACTTCGGCTGCGCGTGGGCCCGCGCAAGGCGATGCCCTTGAGCTTATTGGCGCAAACCTTCCCGGCCACGCTGCCGCAGCTGCGCATCATCGCGGAACTCGAGCGCTTGCCGGACCACGCGGCACAATTCGCATTCCGCAACCCCGATCGCGCGCCACCTAAGCATCTGTCAACGCTGGAACGCCGAGTATGGGACGCCCTGGACGTGGAACCGCGCCAGGTGTCGGCCATCGTGCGCAACGGCTCAGGGTTTGACGCATTGCATCGGCTCGCCGATGCCGGGCTTGCGACCCTCGCGGCGTTCACCCCCAGCGACGCCATGCACGTGCTCGGCAAGCAGCAGGATTGGTGCTGCGCGGCCGCCGAGTGCGGCGCCCGCATACTGGCAACCGAGGAACGCAATGCGCTCGCCGCGCGCGCGGCAGCCTCGGCGCAGCAGATCTGCCAGCGCATTTATGAGCATGTAGTGCGTGAGAGCGGCCGCGCCGTGCTCGCTGCCGTGTTGGGCAGAGATCCCGGCATCGAGGCGCAAGCCCGCGGGTGGGGTGCGCTCGGCGATCGACTCATCGAAGAGCTCATCGCCGGCCGCCGTTTCTCGCAGCTCTTGAATGCGACGCTCGACCTGGCGCGGCCGCTGGTTGCCATTGGTGCGCCCGCCGGTGCCTATTATCCCGAGGTGGCGCGCCGTCTCGGCGCGCGGCTGTCCATCCCGCCTCACGCCGAGGTTTGCAACGCGGTAGGCGCCGTGGCCGGGGTGGTGTCGCAGACCGTCGAGGTACTCGTGAATCAACCGACGTTCAATGTTTTTCGGGTTCACGACCCTGCGGGAAACCAGGACTATGAAGACTCCGCGCCTGCCGTGGAGCATGCACGGCGTGTATCGCGGGACCTGGCGTTGGCGGCGGCACGTCGCGCCGGCGCCGCCGATCCGCATGTCCAAACCAGCGTGAGCGAAAAGCTCGCGAGCTCGGGGGCCGGCGCGGACTATCTCGCCGAGGCGGTGGTACGTTCCGTCGCCACCGGCCGTCCGGTCTTGGGACACGCCGGCGCGCTGCATATGGGGTAGATCGTGTCGCGTCTGGATATGTCTCTGTCGCGATATCACAAGTCCCGAGGCAGGTGTCGACTTACCATGGCGTATTGGAAGAGCCGTGTAAGGTACCGCGGCGGTTAGAAAAATGACCCTTGGAGGCGTGGATGGCGGAGCCGACTGAAGGTGAATTCGACTTGAGCTCGCTCAATGACGAGGAACTCACCGAGCAGGTCCACGACGACCTATACAACGGCCTCAAAACCGAAGTCGAAGAAGCGACGCGCATTTTCCTCAAGCGAGGCTGGTCTGCTGAACGCGTGCTGAACGACGCGCTGGTGGAGGGCATGCGCATCGTCGGAATCGATTTTCAAGACGGCATACTGTTCGTGCCCGAGGTGTTGCTGGCGGCGAACTCCATGAAGGGCGGCATGGAAATCCTGCGCCCCTTGTTGGCGGAAACCGGTGTTGAGCCGATCGGCAAGATCGTCATCGGCACCGTCAAGGGGGACATTCACGACATCGGCAAGAACTTGGTCTCGATGATGCTCGAGGGCGCCGGATTCGAGGTCATCGATCTGGGCATCAATAACGCCGTCGAGAAATATCTTGACGCGCTCGACAAGCACAAGCCGGATATCCTCGGCATGTCGGCGTTGTTGACGACGACGATGCCGTATATGAAAGTCGTCATCGACACGCTGAAGGAGCGCGGCATCCGCAATGACTACATCGTTCTGGTCGGCGGCGCACCCCTCAATGAAGAATTCGGAAAAGCCGTGGGCGCGGACGCGTATTGCCGCGATGCCGCGGTTGCCGTCGAGACTGCCAAAGGGCTGATCGCCGCACGGCGAGCCGGCGCGGCGGCGCACTGAACGCGGCGGGCGCCATGGCTCACAATGGCCAGGGCATGCTGATCATCGCCTGCGGCGCGCTGGCGCACGAGATCACCGCACTGCGCCGCGCGAATCGCTGGGATGCGATCGATGTGCGCTGTTTGCCGGCCGAACTGCACAATCGACCGGAGCGCATCCCGGCCGCGGTACGCACGGTCATCCACGCTTCGCGCGCGCAATACCGTTCTATTTTCGTGGCCTATGCCGACTGCGGCACGGGCGGATTGCTCGACAAGGTGCTGCTGGAGGAGGGCGTAGAACGTATTCCCGGCGCTCACTGCTACGAGTTCTTCGCCACCGCTCCGGTGTTCGCCGAACTCGCCGGGGCAGAACCCGGCAGCTTCTACCTCACGGATTTTTTGCTGCGCCATTTCGATCGCTTGGTCATGCGCGGTCTGGGGCTCGATCAGCACCCGGAACTGTTCTCGAGCTATTTCGGCAACTATCGCAAACTCGTCTATTTGGCTCAGGCACCGGGCGCACAGTCACTGCAGCAGGCGCGCGGTATCGCGACGCAAATGGGTCTGGAATTTGAATATCGCCACACCGGTTACGGGACACTGGAGTCGACGCTGATCGCGGCTGTGAAGAGTAACGGCGCGCGGCGTGGCGGGGATGCGCTCATTGGCGATGCGCGCCCCGGGGAGCCGTGATATGGCTTCGCTGATCATCATTTCGTGGCGCGACATACCGGCCCAGGTCATCGTCAAGCGGGGACGGGAGGCCGCCAAGGTGCAATTGACCCACCGCTTTCAAGAAGCGGTCGATCGTGCCGCGATGCGTGCCGGCAAAGGCAGCTCCGATGCCTACCTGGCGGACTGGCAGCGCAGCGCGCCACGGCCTTGCGGCGATGATCTGCAGGCGGAGGCGTCCGCGGAGGCGGCGCGCCTCGAAGCAAGCTTCAGCGATGAGGACTTGGAGCGATTGATTCGCGCCAAGGGTGTGGACGCCAATCGCGGCGCGCCCGATACCGGAGCGGCGCCGGCGTCCGAGTCCGGCTGATGTATGCCGTCAGGGCCTGGTCGGTCCGCCACGCGCGCGGTTTGAACGCGTTCTATCGCGGATTCGAAGCGCTGCTCGTAGGTATGCACGGGATCTTCCGGACATTGGGCTATGAACGGATCGAGAGGCCGGTCGCGGGCGTCGAGAAGGTCGTCAAGGGTCTGCTGTTCGACTGCCGCATGTGCGGTCAATGCGTGCTCAGTTCAACCGGCATGTCGTGCCCCATGAACTGCCCGAAAACATTGCGCAACGGGCCTTGCGGCGGCGTCCGCGACAACGGCAATTGCGAGGTCAAGCCGGACATGAAGTGCGTTTGGGTGCAAGCCTTCCGCGGCAGCGAGCGCATCCCGGGTGGTGTCGCGGCGATGGCCGAAGTGCAGTTCGCCGTCGACCAACGTCTGCAAGGCCGCTCATCGTGGCTGCGGGTCGTGCGCGAGAAGACTAAAAACGGGCCGCCCTCATGAGATTCGAGGACGAACCGGTCCCGGGCTACCCGCTGCCGATTCTGCCGGGCCACACGTCCCCAGGGCGATTCGAACGCGTGCTGCGAGCGGGGGGCTTTGCCGTCACCACCGAACTGGCGCCCCCGGATTCCGCTGATCCTGAGGAGGTCTACAAGCGCGCCCGCGTATTCGACGGCTATGTCGATGCCATCAATGCGACCTTCGGCAGCGTCGCGAACTGTCATATGTCCAGTCTCGCGGTGTGCTCGTTGCTGACACGAATCGGTTATGCTCCCATCATGCAGATTTCCTGCCGCGACAGGAATCGCATCGCGATCCAGGGCGATATTCTTGGTGGCGCCGCGATGGGCGTGTGCAACATGCTCTGCCTGACCGGCGATGGCGTTCAGGCGGGCGACCATCCGCAGGCGAAGCCGGTATTCGATTTGGACAGCGTGTCACTGCTCGACCTTGCGCGCCACCTGCGCGACGAACATAGCTTCCAAAGCGGGCGCAAGATCAGCTTTGCGCCGCGCGTATTTTTAGGCGCGGCGGAAAATCCATTCTCTCTGCCGCATGAGTGGCGGGCGCAGCGCCTGGCGAAAAAGGTCGCCGCGGGCGCACAGTTCATCCAGACTCAGTACTGCTACGACCTGGCGCGGCTGCGCAGTTTCATGGAACAGGTGGAAGCATTGGGTCTGTTCGGCCAGGTCTATATTCTGGCAGGCGTCGGCCCGTTGCGCTCGGCCAAGACGGCGGAGTGGATGCGCAAGAACGTCCCCGGCGTGCATGTTCCGGACGCGTTGATCGCGCGTTTGAGCGGCGCCAAGGATCAGGCTCGCGAGGGACTCAACATCTGTATCGAGCTGATTCAAGCCATTCGCGAGATCCGCGGCATCAGCGGCGTGCACGTCATGGCTTACCGCCAGGAAGAATCGGTGGCCGACATCGTCGAGCGATCGCGCATTCTTCAGGGCCGTTCTCCCTGGTATCCCGAGCGCGACGCCACACAATTTTCCCACAGGACAGCAACATGACCGACACCGTTATCAGCTCCGCCACGAAGGAAGTGGTCATCGGCTTCAATCGGCCATTCGTCATTATCGGCGAGCGCATCAACCCGACCGGGCGCAAGATTCTCGCCGCCGAGATGGCGGCAGGCGATTTCAGCCGTGTCGAGGCGGATGCGCGCGCTCAAGTGGAGGCGGGCGCGCACATGCTCGACGTCAATGCGGGGATTCCGCTGGCCGATGAGCCGGCGATTCTGGCGCGTGCCGTGCAGCTGGTGCAGTCGATCACCGACGTGCCGCTATCGATCGATTCGTCCATCGTCGCCGCTCTGCAGGCCGGACTTGCCGTCTACAGGGGCAAGGCGTTGGTCAATTCGGTGACCGGCGAGGACGAACGCCTGGAGTCGGTGCTGCCGCTCGTCAAGAAATATGGCGCCGCGGTGATCGCGATCTCGAACGATGAGACAGGCATTTCAGAAGATCCGGACGTACGCTTTACGGTCGCGAAGAAAATCGTCGAGCGGGCCATGGACCACGGCATTCCGGCCAGCGACGTGGTGGTCGATCCCCTGGTGATGCCCATCGGCGCCATCAATCAGGCCGGTGTGCAGGTCATGCGGCTGGTGCACCGGCTGCGCACGGAGCTGAAGGTCAATACTTCCTGCGGCGCGTCGAACATCAGCTTTGGCCTGCCGAACCGCGACGGCATCAATAGTGCTTTTCTGACGATGGCCATGGCTGCCGGCCTGACCTCCGCGATCACCAATCCCTTGCATGTAGAAGTGATCAGGGCCTGCATGGGCGCGGACGTCATGCTGGGACATGATCCGGACTGCGCACGCTGGATTCGTCGTTTCCGCGAAGCGCCCCCGGCCACGGGCGTCGACGGCGAGGTTCCGCGGGGCCGGCGCGAAGGCGGTCATCGCCGGCGACCGGCCCAGACTTAGGTACAGCATGGCAACTCGCGACCCGCTCGTCGTATTCACGCCTTCCGGCAAGCGCGGCAACTTTCCCGTCGGGACACCGCTGCTGCAGGCCGCGCGCAGCCTGGGTGTGGACATCGACTCGGTCTGCGGCGGCCGCGGTCTTTGCGGACGCTGCCAGGTTCTGGTCGCGGAGGGCGAGTTCGCCAAACATGGCGTCTCCTCGTCGATCGCGAGTCTGTCACCCTTCAGCGAACCGGAAATGCGCTTCTCACGGCGATCTCCGCTGGCGGCAGGCCGGCGTCTGTCCTGCTCGGCGCACGTCGAGGCCGATGTGGTCATCGACGTGCCCGCGAGCAGTCAGGTGCATCGTCAAGTGGTGCGCAAGGAAGCCGATGTGCGCGCCATCGAGCTCAATCCGGTGGTGCGTCTGCATTACGTGCAAGTGCAGCAACCGGATATGCACGATCCGTCCGGGGACCTGCGCCGCCTGTGTGAGGCGCTCGAATCCGAATGGAGCTTGACGGATCTTGTCTGCGATTTGTCGGTGCTGCAAGTACTCCAGCGCACCTTGCGCGCCGGTTCTTGGCAGGTCACCGTGGCCGTGCACGCCGCCAAGCAAATCATCGGGGTTTGGGCCGGCCTGCACGATCGTTGCTTTGGACTCGCCGTCGACATTGGGTCGACGACGATCGCCGCGCATTTGTGCGATTTGCAGAGCGGCGAGGTCATCGCCTCCGCCGGAGTCATGAACCCGCAGATCCGCTTCGGCGAGGACTTGATGAGCCGGGTTTCCTATTCGATGATGAATCCAGGCGGCGCTGCCTTGATGACCACGGCCGTGCGCGAAGCGCTCTGCGGCCTCGCCGTGGACGTGGCACGGCAGGCGGGCATTTCGCACGAGGACATCCTCGAAGCGACGCTGGTCGGCAACCCGATCATGCATCACCTGCTGCTCGGTATCGATCCGGTGGAACTCGGTGGTGCTCCGTTTGCGCTCGCCGTCGATCATTCGCTCACGCTGCGGGCAAACGTCATCGACTTCAAATTGCATCGCAACGCGCGCATCTACGTGCTGCCGTGCATCGCCGGACATGTGGGCGCGGATGCCGCGGGCATGGTGCTTTCCGAGCGTCCGGATCTCGCCGAGGAGATGACGCTGCTCGTGGACGTGGGCACGAACGCCGAAATCGTATTGGGGAATCGTGAGCGTCTGGTCGCCTGTTCAAGTCCCACCGGTCCCGCGTTCGAAGGCGCCCAGATCAGCTGCGGCCAACGCGCGGCACCCGGAGCAATCGAGCGCGTGCGCATCGACCGTGAGACTCTCGAGCCGCGCTTCAAAGTCATCGGCTCGGATCTGTGGTCCGACGACTTAGGGTTCGACGAAGCCACGGCGGCGACCGGCGTCACGGGGGTCTGCGGATCCGGCATCATCGAGGTCATGGCGGAGCTGTACCTTGCCGGTATCATCAACCAAGACGGCGTCCTTGACGGCCGCCTGTCCGCACGCTCGCCCCGCATCGTCGAGAACGGCAGGACGTTTGCCTATTTGCTGCATCAGGGCGCCGTCGAGATGAAAATCACCCAAACCGACGTGCGCGCCATTCAACTGGCGAAGGCGGCGTTGCACGCCGGCATCGCGCTGCTGATGGAGCGGCTCGGCATCGATCACGTCGATCGCATCCGCCTTGCCGGCGCGTTCGGCAGCCACATTGACGTCAAGTACGCGATGATTCTCGGCATGGTTCCCGACTGCGACCTGGCGCAAGTACGCTCGGCGGGTAATGCAGCCGGAACCGGGGCGCGTATCGCATTGCTGGATTGCACTTCACGGCCCGTCATCGAAGCGTTGGTCAGACGCATCGAGAAAGTGGAGACTGCGATCGAGCCGCATTTTCAGCAGTTTTTCGTCGACGCCATGGCGATTCCGCACAAGACCGCCACGTACACGAACCTGCGTAAAGTAGTGGACCTACCGGCGCCGAAGGAATCCACTAGCCAAAGTGAGACTCGCGGACGGCGGCCGCGGCGCGCGGACAAGCCGACTGTGGATTGACTTGCCAGCCTTCACTTGAGCCCTTGGATTGGCTGTCAGCAAAGTGCCCACTGCTGCCGGATGCGAACGGCAGCTACGGAGCATCGAAATCGTATTACCTCCCGCTTATCGAGGGTTCCACCGGCGGTCCGGTGGAACCGTGCTCATCGACGGGCGGGTTAGTCGCCGGCATCGAACACATCGCTCCCGGAAGGAGCCACGGTGTGAGGTCGTTCCACGATAGATCGACTGCAGGGACGCTCTCGTTGCGAGTAGCACCCTCGTGCGCGATAAATCGAAGCCCTTCGTTTGTAATCACAAATCCGTCCGTGAGCAACCAATTCACCTCGTCGGTCGAAGGTGCGGACGCGGACAAGTCGGCGCCACTTTCCTTGAGGCGCTGGCCGTAGAGTTCGGCAATTTCCAACTGCCATCCTTTGTCGGTGCGGAACAGGTCCGTATTCTGAAGCGCACGCTTGGCCTTGACATTCCAGTTGAACGTTGAGAAATCTTCATAGGGATGTGCGCCGCCGGTGTACATCGAGCCAGTAATGCTAGCCGATACGTAACAATCGTTGAGTCCCTCCAGATGGACGTCAAGCGAGCGATTCCAGCCTCCCTGAATCCAGTCTGCCATGACCTTGTGCACTCGAGACGCCAACGCACCATACGCTGTGTTAACTAAAGCGACGTGGCCCGGAATTGGATTTGTCGTTGAATCGACACGCGGCAATGTCAGTTGCAAGTCCCATGTGAAGTCGCGGTCCGGATCCATACTTTGTAGGTTCTCATCCGCCCACTCCAAGGCATAAACACCCGTGTTATAGACTGTCCAAGAACCCACCCGGTACACCGAGTTAGGGATGGCTACAAGGTAGTTCCAATATTGATTTCTCAGGCATCTAACGTCGCCCTGGCAGTATCCTTCTGCCCATAGCAAAAAACGATTCAACGATTGCTGCGTGATGCGGCGGCCTTCCGGGGAGAGTATCCGACCCACCTTGGTCGTCTCGCGTTCTATTCGGGTATGCAGGATGCTCACGGGGACCTTCAGGGGGTCAAGGCCCCGGAGGACGTTTTCCTGGTCAGCAGCACGCAACTGCAGTGGAAAAGCGAGCACTATCCACATTATTCCCACCCCGGAAATTCCGCGCTTTACCCGCATTGATGGACCCCGCATAAAGAAACTCGTTGCGCGTCGAAATTCCCTTCCTTCATATAGTCCATGTTCCCGCCCAATAGTGGCGTGACCATGACGACAAAATGATGAATGGTGAATGGCCAGTTCGCATGGGGAATTTCTGCGTCGCCCACCGACAGGTCCTGGCCAGTTGTGCCGCCCACCGGCTATCCTGCCCGGCAAACGACGCTCTTCGACCCAAACCGGTTTGTCACGACTGCCTGCTTTCGGCAGGGGTAATTGCAATTTTACAAATGCGTTCACGGCGTCGCAGAGGGCGACGCTTTGAAATACCGCCTCAGTGCCCTGTTTGTTGGCTCTGAGAAAAAGACGGAAACGCCGTATCCTAGTGCAATGCAAAGAATAGTCCCGATTAGATAACTCGGAGCCGTCCAATTAGAAGACAAATGATATCGCTCGAATACCGTTGCGAAACCGATCGTAATGAAGCCATGGCTTAAGTAGATCTCATAGCTGTAACGGCCTGCGAATCGAATTGGCTGTGAAGAGGATCGCGCGATGGCGGTGGAGGGGATTTGAGGAAAGACGAGGAGCAGACAGGCGGTTCCAAATTCGAGAATCGTGACGTATAAGCCGTTTCTTGTGAGCCCAAAGTGTTGAACCGATCCCCTGAACACTTCAATAAACAAAACAGCGGCTGTGCCAACGGCGAAGATCAGCCATCCAATTCGCTTCGACGGCTTCCAACGTGAGCCAGTGATGGCTGCCAGACATCCGAAGATGTGGCGGAATCAGGATGGCAATCAGCAACAGTAGTGGAGGCGCTATTCTTGCGAAGCGCAGTTGATAGAACGCAACGGGTCTTACCGACTGAAGTGATCCCCAACGTCGCAGCGAGATAGATGTAATCAAGTAGCCGGATATGACGAGAAAGACCATGACCCCGTAGTAGCCGCTGCCGAATACGATCAGACGAAGATGCTCAGGCCATCGCTCAATGAATTGGCTTTTCATCGGAATATGAATACGGAGATGAAGAGCTACGACAGCCAGGATCGCGAGCCCTCGAAGAAAGTCTATCCCGGCCGATCGCGGATTTTTCGTGGAGATGTAGCCCGGGTTCGTCGTGCTGCTCGGCAACAACTGCGAGTGACAGCTTTACGGATGCAATTTCACGTAGAGCAGCGACCGGATTTGGCCCGGGACGCGCCCTTCCAGCGAAACACCGCAGCGCACCGACCTACGTCGCTTGAGGGACAAGATTGCGGCCTGAGATAGAGCTAACTCCCGATTGCGATGATCTGATTTAGTGTTTCACAAGCGCGCGTGTACGCATCCTCCGGCACCTTCTTAAGCGGATGCGGCTTCGCATTTCTGGCCCGCCAATTGAATGATTTCGGCTGATGGCCGAGAATGTAACTAGCCATTCCTCTCGGACCATTGAACTTCACGGCGAACGGGTTGGTGTCGTTGTAATTCGCCGTCGTCATCGGCAGCCCGATCACGATCCCGGTCCGTTCGTTGAATACCCGCGGGGAGAGAACGACGAGCGGGTGCACGTCCTTCATCTCGCGGCCGGCCTGCGGATTGCAATCAATCCAGATCATGTCGCGCCGATCCGGGCACCATGATTTCCGCCGGGGCATTATAGAACCTCTTTGCCTACGGGTCGGGTCGCCATTACCTCGCCGCCATGCAGCAGCGGATCAAATGCGGCCAACTTCTGCTCGAGCGTCAGTTTCGGCTCACCAATCGATCTAACCAGAACGTCGGAGTCCTGAGCCGACACTTCGACTGGTTGGCCGACTCTAAACCGAGCGGTCCGCGCGACCGCCGCTGGAATCCGCACGGCGAGACTATTTCCCCATTGCTGGACGGTGAGCGTTGCTGTCTTACTCATAGATCGCCTCCGATGTATCAACAAGTATATACATCAAGGCGTAGCTGTCAATTCTCGCGCCGAGGGCTATCATGGGCGGCAGATGCGCACCAGCGAACCGGAGATGAGCAGATGAAACATTGTCGAATGGCGACGGCCGTCCTGTTTGCCATCACTGCCATCACTGCCATCACTGCCGTCGCTGCCCGAGCGGAGGAACGGTTGCCGACAATTCCTCCCGCACAGTACTCGGAGGAACAGAAGCAGGCTGCAGCCGACTTCGAGGCGGCGCGCAAGGTTCCGGTATTCGGTCCATTCGAGCCCATGATGTACAGCCCACAGGTGATGTCGCAGGCACGCGCGATGGGTGACTACCTTCGGTACAAGTCGGCGATCGGCAATACGCTGAGCGAGCTCGCAATCCTGATCACTGCCCACGAATGGACGCAGGACTACGAATGGGCCGTGCACTACCCGATCGCGCTGAAGGCCGGTATTCGGAAAGAGGTTGCCGACGACATCGCCGCAGGTCGGCGCCCGACCGCGATGAGCCCAGATGAAGAGACCGTGTTCGACTTTACCAGCGAACTGCTAAGGAACAAGCATGTTTCCGATGCGACATTTGAGCGTGCCAAGTCGCGCTTCCGAACGAAGGGAGTTGTCGACATGACGGGAATCGTTGGTTACTACACCTTTCTTGCAATGCAGCTCAACGTCGCGCAGTACCAGGTCGCCACGGACGGAAAGAAGCTCCCCCGCTGAACTTCCGCTCCTGGCCGGTTGCGGCGCGACGATGAGTGAGAACTCTCGACCCGACGGCATCGGTCGCCAATACTCGATAGAGAGAGAAGGAGCCAGGAAAGGACCCCGGCTCCTTCTTCGCAGTCGCGCTACTTCAGGTTAAGCACCTGCATTGTCGAGGAGCCTAGAACTCGCCGAATGCTGGCGCGATCGACCACGCCCTTGTTCGCAGCAGCTACGGAGCCATCGACCAATTTGGAAATTGCATCGCTCTTTGCAATCGACCCATCCAACGCAGCCCAATTCTTATAATAAACTACGAGAAGTACGTCTGGGTCATCCGGAGTGCGGGGCTCGATTGAGATTACTTCGTAGCGAAGAATATCGCCCATCTTCTTGCCGGCCTCTTGTTCCTGCTTCCACTTCGTGGCCACAAAGTTCATATATTCGTCGAACTTACCATCTACCGTCCGGATCCTGGAGACATTAACGACGGGGCCTTCGGTGTACGGATGATCATCCGCCAACGCGGAACCGCCAATGAATGCGAGACAGAAGAATGCCGCACACGCGGCAAGTTGATGCTTGAGTAACATGTGAATATCCTTGAGTTGTGATTTATTATTTGAGGCAGGCGCACTTCATGCGTCTGCCCCCAGTACGCAGTGAATCAACTGAGCGCGAGATGCTACACATCTTGTGTTCTGGCGTCATGCGGCACCGCGTGCTGAAAATGTAGTAACGTTGATGGCCCGCTGATCGTCTGCGGCAACCACCATTGAGGGTCTGCCGGCCAAACCGTCGCGACTATGAGACGTATTTGAGCCATGTGAAACAGGGCTACCTGGGCCTGATGTATGTCGATCCGCAATATCGGGGCCGGTCAATCAATAGTGGAATAATCGAGCGACTCAAACAATGGTGTTGCAAAAAAGGTGTTACGGAATTGCGCCTGGAAGTTTATAGCGACAATCTCGCTGCCGTAGGTGCTTACGAGAAGGCGGGATTTTCAAAACACATGATCGAGATGCGCTTGCGCTTGAGGGATGAATCGCCGCCAGAATCGCTGGCTGCGGCTACGACGCCGGAAAGTCAACGACAAACTGCCCGTCCGAAATAGCCGTCACACCG
>Ga0210398_10003164_pt1 | contig 15868 bp, 14 predicted proteins | sample IncBWC4OmetaG_FD_161047 | JGI IMG/M metagenome (GOLD analysis project Ga0210398, IMG submission 161047) | Forest soil microbial communities from Barre Woods Harvard Forest LTER site, Petersham, Massachusetts, United States - Inc-BW-C-4-O | ecosystem: Environmental > Terrestrial > Soil >...
CAAAACACACCGCTCGTAGCATCTACGTTCAACCCTCTTCTACCCACAACTCTGCGTCCTCTTAACCAATGCCCATGTGTTACCTATGTCCCCGAACACCCGTTACCCTTGTCTCCGGCCCAAACAGTCCCGACGCGCTCAGAGCGCGCCCGGAGCGCTCCACCCGCGCTGCCGCGCGAATCGGTTCATTGGCGTGTTCCACGCAAGCCGCACAGTGGCTTCCTTGGGATTCTCGGAATGACAAAAGGAAGAGCGGTTGATTTTAAAGCACGCCTGGCGAAACTCTGCTTGTGATAATGACCGCCGAGAATTTGCTGGTCTTCCCATGAAGAAAAACGTCGCCATCCTGATATTCGACGACGTCGAGGTACTCGACTTTGCCGGCCCGTTCGAGGTTTTCGCCCTCACCGATGAACTCTGCCACCACGAGCCATTCCACACGTTCACGGTCGCCACGGCTCCCGGCAGCGTGCGCGCCCGCAATGGACTGAAAGTGGTGCCCGACTTCACCCTCGAAAACTGTCCGCCGCCGCACGTCCTCGTCATTCCCGGCGGCAGCGGCACGCGCCCACTGCTCAACAAGCCCGCCCTGCTTGAATGGATTCGCACCAAGGCGCGCTCCGCCGAAATTGTCATGAGCGTCTGCACCGGCGCGCTCGTGCTGGCCAAGGCCGGCCTGCTCGACGGCCTGCGCATCACCACGCATCACACGGCGCTCGACCTGCTGCGCGAACTCGCGCCCACCGCCATCGTTGATCCTTCGTCGCGCTTTCACGACCACGGCAAAATCATCACCTCCGCCGGCATCAGCGCCGGCCTCGACGCCTCGTTGCATGTGGTCGCGCGCCTGCTCGGCCCCGCCGCCGCCGAAACCACCGCGCGGCAGATGGAATATGAGGGCACGAGGGCCAAATGACCAATGACGAATGCCAAGGCACAGGTAACAAGTAACAGGTATCAAGTAACAAGAGCTAGGGACCGAGGGCCTAGTGACAGGGAACAAGTTACAGGTAAAAAGTGACAAAATACCCAGCCCTCAATCTTGGAACTTGTGACTTGAAACTTGTTACTTGGCCCTCGGCCTTTGTCACTTGTCACCTGATACTTGTTACTTCCCCCATTGTTACTTTGCCCCACCATGTGTCTCAAAAAAATCATCTTCTTCGCCGGGTTGCTGCTCGCCTTCGCCGGTTGCAACACCATCGATCGCCGCATCAGTGAAAAGCAGGATGTCTTCAACCGCCTCGATCCGCAGACGCAGGACAATATCCGGCAGGGCATCGTCGAGGTCGGTTACACCGAAGACATGGTTTACATCGCGCTCGGCCCGCCGGACGAGCAGCATCAGAAAGTCGCCACCACGGGTGACGATGTCACCTGGATTTATAAAACGGACTACGAGCAATTTGAAGGCGTGGAACAAGTCGGCTACCGACGCGTCGTGTTCTTCGATCCCGCGGACCACGCTTACCATGTTTACTACGAGCCGGTGAGCGCCCCGGTTTATTCCGAACACGAAGAAAACAACATCCGCGTCACCTTCGTGAACGGCAAAGTCACCGCCATCGAACAGAATAAGCGTTAGTAGTAATTGGTAGCTGGGATTTGGTAGTTTGTACGGATGCGCTCCCTCGCTCTCGATCTCGATCTTCCGCTTCAACAAGTCGACCCCGGCCATACGGAGGTCATGGCACGCGCCGGATCAAAACCCTTCTTCGCTCTCCGAGCTACAAAGGGCACAGCCAACTACCAAATACCAATTGCAAACTACCCCGGCTGTCCTCCACAGGCCGGCCCCTACTCTTTCTTCAACTCGCGCGTCATGAGCGAGGCCAGCGCGGCGGCGGGTTTTTTACCCCCGAACAGGATTGCGTGCACCTCGCGCAGGATGGGCGCGTCGATTTTTTTCCTGGCGCACAGGCCCGCGAAAGACTCGGTCGTCTGGTAGCCTTCGACCACGGTCTTGCGTCCGGTCATCAACTCGCCGGCCGGACGGCCCTCGCCAATCAGCTGGCCAAACTCGCGATTGCGGCTCCAGCCACCGTGGCAGGTGGCCACGAGGTCGCCAAATCCGCTCAGGCCGTAGAACGTTTCCGTCCTGGCGCCGAGCGCCGTGCCCACCCGCACCATCTCGGCGAGCGCGCGGGTGAGCAGCGCGGCCTTGGCGTTGTCGCCGAGGCGCAGTCCGTCGCAACAGCCGGCGGCGATGGCGTAAATGTTTTTCAGGCAACCGCCGAATTCGACGCCGGCCGGGTCGTCGCTGGTGTAAACGCGCAACGTCGGCCCGCTCAACGCTGCCTGCACCTGCGCGACCAAGGGATCGGACCGCGTCGCCGCGAGCACCATGGCGGCAGGCTGGCCACGGGCGACTTCGCCGGCATTGGTCGGCCCCGTCAGCGCGCCAGCGAGAAATTCCGGCAGCACTTCCGCGATGACCTGCGAGGGCCGCAGGTGCGTGCCGAGCTCGAGGCCCTTGGCCAGGCTGACCACAAAACGGACCTGGCGCGCGAGGCCGAGGTCGCCGCGCACGCGCTGGCAGGTCTCGCGCAAAGCCTGCGCCGGGCATGCGAGCAACACGACCTCGGTTTCCATCAGCACGGGCGCGAGCTCGTGGCCGATTTGCAGGCTCGGCGGCAGTGCAACGCCCGGCAGGTAGTCGGAATTTTCATGCGCGGACGAAAGCGCGAGCGCCTGCTCGAAACGCCGTGGCACGAGCGTGACGGTGTGGCCGAGCCGCGCGAGGTGCGCCGCGAAAGCCGTGCCCCAGGCGCCGGCGCCGATGACCGCAAAATTCATGGGGGGAAATTGACCGCGGAAACGGCGAAACGCACGGAAAAATTCCGGAATGCCTCCCAGCCGGTTTTTCCCGCGGATGGCGCGGATAAACGCGGATGAATACTTTCACAGAAGGCAACCAAGGCAACGAAGCGTTGTTAGGTTTCCGCCATCAAAAGCAGTGACACTTGGAAATTTGGTGCAAGATGACCTTAATCGCTTCGTTGCCTTGGTTGCCTTCTGTGAAATGCATTAATGGTTTTCAAAGCAGATTAAAAATCTGCTCCGAATCCGCGATCATCCGCGGAAAAAATCCTTCTCTGCGATCTTCGCGGCCTTCGTGTAAGAATTATTCCGGAAATTTTCGTGCGCGCACCGCGGCGGCGTAGGCGGCGAAGCCTTTTTTGATTTCCTCGCCCACATGGGCAAAGGGTTTGACGAAGGGCGGCGCATGGCCGGGCTCAAAGCCGAGCAAATCGGTGCACACCAGGATCTGCCCGTCGCAATGAGGACCGGAGCCGATGCCGATGGTCGGGACCTTGACCGTCTCGGTGATGGTGCGCGCGAGGTTGGGCTCGATCATTTCAAGCAGGAGCGCAAAGGCCCCGGCTTTTTCGAGCGCGAGCGCGTCGGCCAGCAGGCCCTCGGCCTCGGCCGACTCGATGCCAAATTTTTTGTAGCGGCCGAGCGTGCGCACCTGCTGCGGCTTGAGGCCGAGGTGGCCCCACACGGGCACGCCGGCCTCGACCAGGCGCGCCATCGGCGAGGCGAGCGCGAGGCCGCCCTCAATTTTCACCGCCTCGGCGCCAGCCTCCTGCATGAGCCGCTGGCACGCCTGCAGCACGCGCTCAAAATCAAAATGCGCCTCGACAAAGGGCACATCGGCGGCGAGCAGCGCGGCCGGCTTGGCCCGCGCGACGGCCGCGGTGTGATGCACCATCATGTCGAGCGTGACGGGGATGGTGCTGTCGAAACCGAGGAGCGTGTTGCCGACGGAGTCGCCGACGAGAATGATGTCCACTTCCGCTTCGCCGGCCAGGCGCGCCATGAGGGCATCGTAAGCCGTGACCGCGACGATGGGCCGCTGCCCCTTGAGTTTGCGCAGCGTGTGCGTGGTGGTCTTCACTTTGAACCGCCTGCGAGAAAAGACGGGATGCGCTCGTGCGCGATCATTTGCTCGAAGGTCTCGCGCGCATTCACCAGCTCAAACGCACTGCCCTGCACCAGGACTTCGGCCGGCATACCCCGGGTGTTGTAGCGGCTGGACATGACGTAACCATAGGCGCCCGCGCTCATCAAGGCAATGAACTCCCCCTCGCCCACTTCCTGGAGCTGGCGGTCCCTGGCGAAACAGTCCCCCGACTCGCAAATCGGGCCGACGATGTCGGCGACGAGCGCGCGGCGCGAGGTGTCGCGGTGCAGCGGGACGATTTCGTGGTAAGCGTCGTACATGGCGGGCCGCACGAGGTCGTTCATCGCCGCATCGACAATGAGGAAATTCTTGCCCGCGCCGCGCTTGAGGTGCTCCACGCGCGCGAGCAGCACGCCCGCGTTGCCGACGAGAAAGCGGCCAGGCTCGAGCAGGATTTTCAAACCGAGCGGCTTGAGCAATGGCACGAGCGCCGCGCCATAGGCCTCGGGCGTGAGCGGCCGCTGGTCAGCCGGCTGCGCGTCCCACCATTCGCGCGAGCCACTGGCCAGCGCGTCCTTGTACACGATGCCAATGCCTCCGCCGATGGAGAAATAGCTGATGCCGTAGCTCGCCTTCAATTGCGCAGCCAAGGCGCCCACTTTTTCGACCGCCTCGACAAACGGCCCGACCTCGGTGAGCTGCGAACCGATGTGCATCTGCACGCCGCGCACCTCGATGTTCTTCAGTTTCGCGGCGGCTTCGTAGGCCGCGACAGCGTACTTGAGCGGAATGCCAAACTTGTTCTGGTCTTTGCCGGTGGTGATCTTGGCGTGCGTGTGGGCGTCCACGTCGGGATTGATGCGAATGCCAATGGGCGCCTTCACCCCAAGTTGGCCGGCGATATGATTAATGCGGACAAGCTCGGGCTCGCTTTCGACGTGGAAGGAGAAGATGCCCTGCTCCAGGGCCAGCCGGAGTTCGCCTTCGGTCTTGCCGATGCCGGCAAAGACACTGGCCCGCGCGTTGCCACCCGCGGCGAGCACCCGGCGAATTTCGCCGCCACTCACCAGGTCAAACGCCGCACCGAGGTTTGAAAAATGGCGCAAAACGGCGAGGGCCGAATTTGCCTTGGCGGCGAAACAGATGCGCACATCGAGCCCGGCCAGGCTTTGCACCAAACGTTGGTAATTATTTGTAATGGTCGCCGCGCTGTAAACGTAAGTGGGCGTGCCGTAGAGATGTGCGACGGCCGCGAGATCAACCGACTCGCAATGGAGGTTTTGCCCTACGTAGTGGAAGTTATGCATTTGGCTGGGAAAAAGGCGTCAAAAAAAAGGTTATACCGGCTTTCACCTTGAAAAAACGACTATAATTTTCGATTAGTGGGCGCGTGATTCGCGTATTCAAAAACTGGTTTCATCGCCCGATGGTGCGCTTTGGCGCCATCGACAACAGCCGTATCGTGACCACGCCAATCCGCAACTCGCTTTTCATCAGTTTCATATCAGAAACCGGCTGCTACCGGGGTCGCCATGTGGATCGCCATGAATCGCAGATGCGACGCCGTAAGTTGGCTAAGGGTCTGCTGCTCATTGCCATCGGCGCACTGAGCGCGTGGTTTATCATCGAAAGCGCGAAGGCGTTGACGATGTTTTGACGCCTGCGCGTGTGGCACGCAGGCGTTAAGTAGCGGGTTGGTTTGAAAATTAGTTTAGCCACAAAGGCTCACAAAGAGCACATAGAAAGTATATTTTTTAGAAGGCTTTTTCTCTGTGACCTTTCCTGGCAAAAAGTCCGCCTGACCGCTTACCAGGCGTCCGAACGGAGGGAACAACATCCTCGCCGCGACCCACGGCCCTAACTTTCTCAGCCCGCGCCGCCACCCGCACCGGCCGGGGTCGGCTTGAAGGCGGCCCTAAAGGTGGCGCCCAGGTAATCGCGGTTCATGCGCGCGATGAAATCGTGCGAAATGAGCTTCGGGCAGGCCGCGCTGCATTCGTACTGGTTGGTGCAATTGCCGAAGCCGAGCCCATCCATCGTCTGCACCATCGCCAGCACACGGCGGTCGCGCTCGGCCTGGCCCTGCGGCATGAGGCCGAGGTGCGAGACTTTCGCCGCGACGAACAGCATGGCGCTGGCGTTCTTGCACGCCGCCACGCAGGCGCCGCAGCCGATGCATTGCGCGGCATCCATCGCGAGGTCGGCCGCGTCCTTCGGCACCGGGATGGCGTTGGCGTCGGGCGCCGAGCCGGTGCGCGCGGTGATGAAGCCGCCGGCCTGCATGATTTTGTCGAAGGCGCTGCGGTCGGTGACGAGATCCTTGACGACGGGAAAGGGATGCGCGCAGAAGGGCTCGACCACGATGACGTCGCCGTCGTTGAAGCTGCGCAGGTAGGTCTGGCAGCTCGCGACACCGCGGTGAGGGCCGTGCGGCTTGCCGTTGATGACGAGCGAGCAGGTGCCGCAAATGCCCTCGCGACAGTCGTGGGCAAACGCGATCGGCTCCTCGCCCTTCCCGGCCAGCCCGTCGTTCACCACGTCGAGCATCTCGAGAAAGGACATGTTGGGATTGAGATCCTTCGCTTGGTAATCGACGAATTTGCCCGGCTGGCTGGGACCGGGCTGGCGCCAGACTCGCAGGGTAACGGAAATGTTTTTCTTGGAATTCTCCATCGATAAAATCGTAAGTCGTAAATCGTGAAATCGTAAATCGCCTTACTTGTAGTTCCGCACGCTCATCTTGACCGCCTCGTAATTAAGCGGCTCGGTGTTGCGCAGCGGTTTTTTGCCTTCACCCTGGAATTCCCAGGCGGCGACATGCGCGAATTTCTCGTCGTCGCGTTTGCATTCGCCGTCAGGATACTGGTGCTCCTCGCGGAAATGTCCGCCGCAGCTCTCCTCGCGCTCGAGCGCATCGAGGCACAGGAGTTCGCCGAGCTCGAGGAAGTCCGCCACGCGGCCGGCTGATTCAAGCGACTGGTTGAGCGTGCCGCCGGCGCCGGGAACGTTGACGTTCTGCCAGAATTCCCCGCGCAGCGCGGGAATTTCCTTCAGCGCCTTCTCGAGGCCGGCCTTGGTGCGCGCCATGCCGCACAATTCCCACATGATTTTGCCGAGGCGCTTGTGGAAATGGCTCACCGGTTCCCTGCCCTTGATGGCGAGCAAGCGCGCGACCAGGCCGCGGACATTTTCCTCCGCCTGCTTGAATTCGGGCGCATCGGTCGATGGGCGCGAGCCGGGCTTCTGCGTGGCGAGGTAGTCGCCGATGGTGTAAGGAATGACGAAATAACCGTCCGCCAGGCCCTGCATGAGCGCGCTGGCGCCGAGGCGGTTGGCGCCGTGGTCGGAGAAGTTGGCCTCGCCGAGCACGAACAGGCCGGGAAGGTTCGACATCAGGTTATAGTCCACCCACAGGCCACCCATGGTGTAGTGCACCGCGGGATAAATGCGCATCGGCGTCTGGTAGGCGCTCTCGTTGGTGATCTCGTGGTAGATGTCGAAGAGATTGCCGTAGCGCTCGCGCACGCCGGCCTCGCCGAGGCGCTTGATCGCGTCGCCAAAATCCAGATACACGCCAAGGCCGCTCTCGCCGGCGCCGCGGCCCTCGTCGCACACGCGCTTGGCCGCGCGCGAGGCGATGTCGCGCGGGGCGAGGTTGCCGAAGCTCGGATACATGCGCTCGAGGTAATAATCGCGGTCGGCCTCGGGAACCTCGGCGGGGCTCTTGAGGCGGTCCTCTTTTTTCTTGGGCACCCAGATGCGGCCATCGTTGCGCAGCGACTCGCTCATGAGCGTGAGCTTCGACTGGTAGTCACCGGTCACCGGGATGCACGTCGGGTGGATCTGCGTGTAGCAGGGATTGGCCAGGCACGCGCCGCGCTTGTAGGCGCGCCAGATGGCGGTGGCGTTGGAGCCGCGCGCATAGGTCGAGAGGTTGAAAACATTGCCGTAGCCGCCGGTGGCGAGGATCACCGCGTCGGCCGCATGGCGCGAAATTCCGCCCGTGACGAGATCGCGGACGATGATGCCCCTGGCCTGGCCGCCGACCACGACGAGGTCGAGCATCTCGCTCTGGGTGAAGAGTTGCACGCCGCCGGCGCCGACCATGCGGGAGAGCGCGGAATAGGCGCCGAGCAGCAGCTGCTGGCCGGTCTGGCCGCGCGCGTAGAACGTGCGCGAGACCTGCGCCCCGCCAAACGAGCGGTTGGCAAGCAGGCCGCCGTATTCGCGCGCGAACGGCACGCCCTGTGCGGCGCACTGGTCGATAATGTTGACCGAGACCTCGGCGAGGCGGTGGACATTGGCCTCGCGCGAGCGGTAGTCGCCGCCCTTGATCGTGTCGTAGAACAGCCGGTGCACGCTGTCGCCGTCGTTCTGGTAGTTCTTCGCGGCGTTGATGCCGCCCTGCGCGGCGATCGAGTGCGCCCGGCGCGGGCTGTCGTGAAACACGAAATTCTTCACCTGGTAACCAAGCTCGGCCAGCGTGGCCGCGGCCGATGCGCCGGCCAGGCCCGCGCCCACGACGATGAGCTCGTATTTCCGCTTGTTGGCCGGGTTGACGAGCTTCATGTCCGCCTTGTGCCGGCGCCATTTGTCGGCGAGCGGACCGGGGGGGATTTTGGAGTCGAGTTGGGCCATGTCAGGGCGCGGCGCGTTCCGTGGGTTGAAAGTTGAAGGTTGAAAGTTGAGAGCCAATCAGTGCGACACGACGGCGGGCTGAAAGCCTTCACGCAGGCCTTTCGCGCCGATCAGAATCGAGCCGGGGATGATCAGGTTGCCGAGAAAGTAAAGCAGGCAGAACAGGGCCACGACCTTGCGCAACGGGCCCGCCCACGTGGCACTGCGCCAGCCGAAGGTCTGGAACAGGCTGTCCATGCCGTGCAGCAAATGAAACGACAGCAGGCCGACAGCGATGATGTAGAAAATCGACACGACCGGATTTTTAAATCCGAGGATGACCATGCTGTGCACGTCGGGCACCGCCGTGCCGGCCTTGACGGCGGGAAAGCCCATGACGCGATAATCGGCCGTCATGGTGTAGAGCGGGAGATTTTCCTTGAAGCTCGCCGATTGGGCGTAGCCAAACGTGAATTGCGCGAGGTGATAAAAGATGAACGCGAGCACAATGTAACCGGTCCAGCGAACGTAGCGCGACGAAAACGACGCCTGGATCCAGGTCTTCACGCCATAGGGTTGATGACCGCGGGCGGCCCGGTTTTCGAGCGCGAGCACGGTCGCAGCCCAGATGTGCAGGACCACGCTCACCAGCAGCCCGATGCGCACCACCCACAACACCGGCCCGAGCTGGTGCAGGAAATAAGCGTAGCCATTGATGTGGTCGGGAGGCAGGAAAATCTGCAGGTTGCCGACGAGATGGCCGGTGATGAAACCAACGAGAATGAGGCCGGTCACAGCCATCAGGAACTTTCTTCCGATGGAGGAGCAAAACAATCTGCGGGTGAGGCTCATTACGAAGCGGGAAAATTCGCGGGTTTGAACGTAGACGGGGTCAACGAGGTAAGGTCATCGCCTGAATCAAGTAAAGGTTTCCGGCGATGGGGCCAAAAACGAGGCCTCCTTATTAGCGAGCTTAACCTCTTGAATAAGCGCAGCTCCCTGCGCTGGTAGCGAAAAATCCAAATGACAAATTCCAAAAAACAGGAAGCGTCCGAAAAGACCAAGCAGGCTCAAAATTTGAGCCTTTGGAATTTGCCGTTTGTGATTACTTGAAAGGCAGCGGCTTGAGCAGCGAAAATTTCCCGCTCGCGGCCGGGGCGATCACGCGGCGTCGAAACAGGGCGACGCGCACGTCCTCGCCCAACACCCGCGCGAGCGCCGGCCCGATTTCCGGCGCCGCCTCATGGTCGGCCACATAGTGAAAATCCCAGCGCGTGGCGCCGGTCTGCACGAGCGACCAGTGCCAGCAGGAAAAGTTTCCGGGCAGCGCGGCATCGATCTCGTGCGCGGACAGCAGCGAACCGTCGGGGCGGAAATATAAATCGCGTTCGCGGCCCAGCAGGCGGAAGCCGGCCGGCGTTTTTTTCACGATGTCGCCCGTGTGGTAACGCAGGAGCGGCATGGCCTCGCGGTCGCGGGTGGTCACGTAGATCTGGAAAACGTCCGGCAGGTTTTCGCGCCACGGCGCGAGCTCGATGAACGCATTGGCGTCGATCACGCGCGAATCATCCTGGAACGCGCCGCCGACGAAAAGATAGCCGGCCTCGGTCGAGCCGTAGAGATCGACCTGCGGCGCGGGAAACGCCTCGGCGATTCGCCGGCTGTGCGAGAGGCTCGCCTTGCCGTAGGTGAGGATGACCGCGCGCAGGCTGGGCACGCGCACCTTGCGGCGGACGGCCGCGCGCGCGAGCAGCGCAAGGTAGACCGGCTCGCCTTCGAGAATCTCGGGCTGCACGGCCTGCACCTCAAGGACGATGCGATCCCACTCGCTCTCGGGAAACGCGAACGGGTCGCTCGTGAGATTGAGATAAACCGTGCCGTCGAAATAGCGGTGCGGGAACGGGTGGTCCTCGTACGGACAGATGTTGCTCGAACAGCCGACGGGCGCGAGCACGCACTTGCGGTAAGCCCGGTGCGCGAACGGCGCGAGCAACGGATGCGCCTCGTAGGCGCGGCGCGTCTGCGCGGTCCACCAGCCGTCCTCCATGATGACGGTCATCGGGCCGGCCGTGGTGCCGGCGGTGCTCTCGTATTCGTAACGCTTGTCCTGCAGGCCGCGCTCAACCGCGCGGTAATCGGCAAAAAACGCCTGATGCCCGCGCTCGACGATTTCCTTTTTCGAGAGCGGCGGGATTTCGCGGTAGCACGACCACTGCAGCGGCTCGGAGTGCAGCGGGAAGCGCTGCGCATAAAGCGGGCTGCGCCCGTAAATCTTGCGAATCTCCGTCTCCAGCGGCGCGGGCAAAAACTCCGCCTGCGTGGAACTGAGCGCGTCGGGGTTATTGGCAAACGTCGGGGCGGGCATAAAGTTAAAGAGGAGACTTAAGCCGGGCCGGTGACGAAGTCAAATAGCGCGGCCGATAGATAGTGCGTAATTTTCAAAATGGTAGGTCGGGCTTCACGCCCGACATCCGCCTTCGCCAAAGCTGCGGCGGGACAAGCGTCGGGGATAAACCCCGACCTACGATCGTTTGTGGCAAACTGAGACAGTATCCGCCGACAAGAAAGATCTAAAATTTCAGATTTCAGATTTCAGAGGACGAAGCCCCGCCCAAACCGGCGCGAAGTGCAGCAGCGCGTCGAGCACGAGCGCATGGGTGATCCGGCCGGCGCGGGCGAGCGCGTAAACCTCGTCCACCGGCAGGACGTTGACGGCAATCTCCTCGTCCTGATCCCATTGGGTCGCCGCCGCGATCGTGGCGTCCTCGACCAGCACGATGTGACAGGTATTATTTTGAATCGCGGGATTGGGATGCACGCGGCCGAGGACGCGCGCGTTCTTCCCGGAATAGCCGGTCTCCTCGCGCAGTTCGCGCAGGCCGCCGGCCACGGGATCTTCGCCGCGCTCCAGCACGCCGCCGGGAATCTCCAGCGAGAAATCATTCGTGCCAAAGCGAAACTGGGTGACGAGCACGAGGCGATGGTCGGGCGTGAGCGCGAGAACATTGACCCAGTCGGGCACGTCGAGGACGATGAAGTCGCGCTCGCGGCCGCGGCGCGGGTGCCGGTAATGCGCGCGATGCAGATCGAGGATGGGCGTGGCGGCGAGCGATTCTTCGCCGAGTTTTTCCCAGCGGGCAGGCGCGGCTTCGGGGGAGCTCATGGGTTCACGGGCAAAAAAAACGCCTCCTCAAATAAATCGAGGAGGCGCGATGAAAAGGATTGCCGCTTACTGGGATTTGGTTGGCAGGTTGATCTTCTGGCCGACCTTGAGGCGTTTCGGATCAACGCCGGGATTGGCCGCTTCGAGATCGGCGAGGGAGACGCCGTTGGCGCGGGCAATTTTAGCAAGGCTGTCACCCGATTTGACGGTGTAGGTGCCATCGGAGGAAACCGTGCCGGGCGCCGAGCCTTCGCCCGCCGGAGCGGACTTGGAAGCCTTGACCCTGGGCGCCGGCTTGGCCGATTCCTGCAGCTTGGCGATGGAGGCATCGATGCTGCCGAACTTGGTGGTGATTTGGTTGAAATTATCCGAGAGGGATGAATCCAGCTTGGTTATATTGGCATTGGCCGACTGCGCTGACTGCTCAGCGGAATTGGCCGTGCTCTCAATGGTGTCGATTTTGGCGATTTCGTCACTGTCCGCGGCGAGCGCCTTGCTGGCGGCAGAAGCTTTGACGAGCGCAAAGCAGGCGACCGCCAGTGCGATGACGCCCACAAGCACTCCTGCGATGGGCAGGTAATTGGTATTATTTTCGCGAGAGATGGTATCCATGAGAGTTAGGTCGGAGAAAGGTTGTAAGTTGGTGGATGTAGGTGGATTTGCAGGGTATGGCAAGCAGAGATTATGCAGATTAAGAGAAGAGGTGAAGGTTGACAGAACGTTGACACAACAGGGAAAGGCGTGAGTCTGCCCCTTCACACACGGGGTGTAGCTTAGCCTGGTAGAGCGCCTGGTTTGGGACCAGGAGGTCGCAGGTTCGAATCCTGTCGCCCCGACCATTTTTCTTCGCAAACGAAGAAAAATGTCTCGCCGAAGCCTCGGCGAAGGCGGACGGGGCTACACTAAGTGGGGGCTACACCAAACGAAGGGCGGGGCCTGTCTCGCAGGTGAAAGCTCGCCTGATGGCCCATAACGGGCCGAGACTGGCAAAATCCCATCCAGCATGCTCAGTTATTCCCTGCGCATGAGTGAATAAAATGTTTTTCGCGGCAGGCAAATTACCCTTTAGTCAAGAGTTGCCCGTAACTATTCTGCTTTAATAACGTTAAGCTATCCACACACCCACCTCACCGCCTTTTTTGTTCCATGCCCAAATTTCTCCCTTATTTCCACGTTGCCCTTGGTGTAATCGCCGCGATCGGCATCAGCGGATGCCATCCTTCCAGCGCGAACAAGGCGGGCAATGCCGTGCCGGTGGTGGCCGGCAAAGTCCGACAGCATGACACGCCGATTTTCCTCGATGGCATCGGCACGGCCGTTGCCTTCAACACCGTCACCGTGCATGCCCAGGTGGATGGCCTGCTGCAGAGCGTGGCTTTCAATGAAGGGCAGGACGTGCTGGCGGGCGACTTGCTGGCCGTCATCGATCCCCGAACATTCCAGGCGCAAACCGACGAAGCCAAGGCCAAGAAAGCCCAGGATGAAGCGCAGCTGGACAATGCCAAGACGACTTACGACCGGAGCCAAACGTTGCTCGCAAAAGGCATGATCGACCAGCAGACGGTCGATACCCAAAAAGCGGCCGTGGACCAGTTCCTCGCCGCGGTGCAAGCGGACGACGCGGCGATCGAGCAGGCGTCCGTCCAGCTCGGCTACACGCGCATCATCGCGCCGATCAGCGGCCGCGCCGGCATCCGCCAGATCGACGCAGGCAACATCATCCACGCCGCGGATACAAATGGTCTCGGCGTCATCACCCAGCTCAAACCGATCTCCGTCATCTTCACCCTGCCCCAGCAAAACTGGCCGCAAATCCAGCAGCTGACGGCGGCGGACAGTAAACTCACCGTCGTGGCCTATGATCGCGACAGCCGCGCGCCGATCGACCAAGGCGTGCTCAGCGTGGTGGACAACCAGATCGACACCACCACCGGCACCATCAAGCTCAAGGCCACCTTCCCGAACGAGAAACTCGCCCTCTGGCCAGGCCAGTTTGTCAACGTCCGCCTGCTCGTCGAGACGCGCAAAAACGGCCTCACGGTCCCCGCCAGTGTCATCCAACGCGGCCCGCAAGGCACCTACGCTTTCGTCATCAAGGCGGACGGCACCGTCGAAGTCCGCCCCGTGCAAGTCGCGCAAATCGACGCGGGCACCGCGCTCATCGACCAAGGCCTTGCACCGGGCGAGCAGGTCGTCGTCGACGGCCAGTACAAATTGCAGGATGGCAGCAGCGTGACGATCCAGTCCCCAGGCGGTAACACCGCCGGCACATCGTCCGGCAGCGGCCAGAAGCATCAAGACAGTTCACCGTAACGGACACGCATGAACGTCTCCGAGATCTTCATCCGACGGCCCATCGCCACGTCGCTGCTGATGGCGGGCGTGATTTTGCTCGGCCTGCTCGGTTATGTGCTCCTGCCGATCTCGTCGCTGCCGAACGTCGATTTCCCGACCATCCAGGTGACGACCCAACTGCCCGGTGCCGCACCCGATGTCATCGCGTCGTCGGTCACCACGCCACTCGAGCAGCAGTTCGGGCAGATCAGCGGGCTCACGTCGATGAACTCGGTCAGCTCCTTCGGCGTCAGCACAATCACGCTGCAGTTCAGCCTCGACCGCGACATCGACAGCGCCGCGCAGGACGTGCAGGCCGCCATCAACGTCGCCACGGGCGTGCTGCCCACCAACCTTCCCAGCCCGCCGGTCTACAACAAAGTCAACCCGGCCGACACCGCCATCCTCACGCTGGCCATCACGTCGGACAGCGTGCCCATCGACAAGGTCAATGACTACGCCGACACGCTGCTCGCGCAAAAACTCAGCGAGGTCACCGGCGTGGGCCTCGTTACGATCGAGGGCAACCAGAAGCCCGCGGTGCGCGTGCAAATCGATCCCGCCGCGACCGCCGCGCAGGGCCTCAGCCTCGAGGATATCCGCACCGCGCTGACCCAGGCCAACGTGGACGCGCCCAAGGGCAGCTTCGACGGCAGGAACCAAGCCTATGCCATCAACGCCAACGACCAGCTCTTCTCCGCCGCTGATTACAGTTCCATCATCGTCGCCTATCGCAACGGCGCGCCCATCCGCCTGAGCGACGTCGGCCGCGTCGTGGACAGCGTCGAGAACACCAAGCTCGCCGGCTGGTATGGCGACAAGCCCGCCGTCATCCTCGACATCCAGCGCCAGCCCGGCGCCAACATCATCCAGGTGGTCGACAGCATCAAAAAACTCCTGCCGCAGCTGCTCACAGCCATCCCCCCTTCCGTGCACGTCACGATCCTCACCGATCGCACCGCCACCATCCGCGCCTCCGTGGCCGACGTGCAGTTCACGCTCCTGCTCACCATCGCGCTCGTCGTGCTCGTGATTTTCCTCTTCCTGCGGAAACTCTGGGCCACGGTCATCCCGAGCGTGGCGCTGCCGCTCGCCATCATCGGCACGTTTGGCATGATGGAGCTGGCCGGGTTCAGCCTGGACAATCTTTCGCTCATGGCGCTGACCATCGCCACCGGCTTCGTGGTGGACGACGCGATCGTGATGATCGAAAATATCGTCCGCTACATCGAGATGGGCGAAAAGCCGTTCGATGCGGCGCTCAAGGGCGCGAAGCAAATCGGCTTCACCGTCATCTCGCTGACCGTCTCGCTCCTCGCGGTTTTCATCCCCCTGCTCTTCATGACCGGCGTCGTCGGGCGGCTCTTCCGCGAGTTCGCCATCACCTTGAGCGTGTCGATTGTCGTTTCCGCCATCGTCTCGCTCACGCTCACGCCGATGATGTGCGCCCGCCTGCTCAGGGCGGAAAAGGAGGAAAAGCACGGGAAGTTCTACGTGTGGACGGAGAAGTTTTTCGACGGCATGCTCGCGCTTTATGACCGCGGCCTGCGCTGGGTCCTGAAGCACCAGGGCCTCACCCTCGCCGTCGCGATCACCACGCTTGTCCTCACGCTCTTCCTCTACGTCGTCATGCCGAAGGGCCTGCTGCCCCAGCAGGATACCGGCCTCATCATCGGCGTGACCGATGCCGCGCAAAACATCTCCTTCCGCGCCATGTCCGCGCGCCAGCGCGAAATCGCCGATGTCGTGCTGCAGGATCCCGACGTCGCCAGCGTCACTTCGTTCGTCGGCACCGGCACGATCAACCCGACGCTCAACACCGGGCGCCTTTCCATCAACCTCAAGCC
>Ga0210398_10003165_pt1 | contig 15864 bp, 12 predicted proteins | sample IncBWC4OmetaG_FD_161047 | JGI IMG/M metagenome (GOLD analysis project Ga0210398, IMG submission 161047) | Forest soil microbial communities from Barre Woods Harvard Forest LTER site, Petersham, Massachusetts, United States - Inc-BW-C-4-O | ecosystem: Environmental > Terrestrial > Soil >...
GGTACGCTTCAGGCCGAGAAATGCGCCGACGGCGGCCATCATTTTCACATCGCCGAGGCCCATGCCTTCGCGCCCGCGCAGGCGGAAGTATCCCTCGGCGACGAGCCAGAGCAATCCGCTCCCGGCCGCCGCGCCCAGAACCGCGTCGGCGAAGGACAGCGCCGCTTGCGGCGGCGGGAAATCAAACCAGCGCCGTGCCAGCCACAGCGCTGTGCCGTCGAGCGGCTGGGTGAAGAAACTGAAGAGCAGCCCGGCGCCCAGGCCGAAAAAATTTACTTCGTTGGGAAGGATGCGCTCGCGCAGGTCCGTGATGGTCAACACGACCAGCAGCGCAGCGAAGACGGCCCACTTTAGCGCGTCCGCCGTAAGGCCAAAAATAAAATAGCAGGCCAGGAACAGCAGTCCCGTCAGCAATTCCACAGCGGGGTACATCGCGGAAATCTTGGCCTTGCAGTGGCGGCACTTGCCGCCCAGAAAAATCCAACTCAGGACGGGGATATTGTCGTATGCCGCGATGGCCTTGCCGCATTTCGGGCAACTGGAGGACGGCAACACGATGGACTTGTCCGCGGGGATGCGCAGGATGCACACATTCAGGAAGCTGCCAATGACCAGGCCGAATAAAAACGCGGCAAGAGGGATCACCCCACGACTTTGCCACAGCACGCCGGTGCGAACAATCTCTGCCGCGCGCCGCGGGAGCAATCAGGTAACAGTGGGACAGCCACTCTTGGCTGTCCTGCTCAGGTCGTACGGGGCGACAGCGGTGAAATCGATGCTAGGCAGAGGGATCAGAGGACAGCCAAGAGTGGCTGTCCGACTATCGGTTTGACACGTTTTCTGGGCATCCCTATATTCAATCCCACGACTCATGTCCTGGCTGGAACAGAAAATTCGCCGCTACGAGCATGCCCGCTGGACGGTGGACAGCAACCGCCGCGTGTATCCCTTCGAATGGGGGCTCGAACACATCGGTGGCCGCGCCGACGAGCCTGATCCGCGCGCGTTTTTGCATACGTGGGTGGACGAAACGCTCGCGCACAGCGAGGAGTGGTTTGCCACGACTCCTGCCGACGACTACATATTGCATCCCCCGCAAAACGGCGCTTCCGGTAGCCGGGTGCTCACGTTCACCAGCCAGGTTTCTTCACCTTGGCCGAACAACGATCTGGTGCATGCGCGTTTTTTCCGGGCACGTGGCAACGGCCCGGCCGTCGTGTTGCTGCCCAACTGGAACGCCAAGTGGAACGGCCAGGTCAACCTCTGCCGCTGGCTGAACAAGCTGGGCATCAGCGTGCTGCGCTTATCGTTGCCATATCACGATTATCGCGTGGCGCCGGGGCACGAGCGTGCCGACCAGTTGGTCGGTTCGAACGTGGGCCTGACGATTCAGGCCACGCGCCAGGCCATCTTAGACACGCGCCGCTGCCTCCTCTGGCTGGCCGGCGAGGGCTACGGGAAGCTGGGGCTGGTGGGAACCAGCATCGGCTCGGCAATCGGGTCGATCACCATGGCGCACGACCGCTCGGTGCGCGCCGGGGCGTTTCTGCACGTTTCCACATATTTCGCCGACGTGGTGCGAACCGGAATGAACACCTCGCACGTGTGGGAGGGCTTGCGCACCAAAGTGACCGAGGACGAATTGCGCCGCTACTGGACGCCTGTCAGCCCGGTCCCTTACATGGATCGCCTGCGCGGCACGGGCCAGCGGATGCTCATGATCGGGGGGCGGTACGATCCTACGTTTTGGTATGAGTTTACCGAGGAGATGTTCCGCACGCTGCGCGAAAAGGGAATTGCGTTGGAGACGATGACCCTGCCCTGCGGGCACTATTCCCTGGAGCTTGCGCCCTTTGCATTTCCCGCCGCGCTGCGTTTGGGGCTCTTCTTGTTCGAAGCGCTCGCCTGAGCTCTCCCAATGCCGATGCCACGTCAGTCCTTTGCCGGTTCGGCCTTGGAGTGAGTCGGACCGTAGTCGAAATAGCGGTGATACTTCTCGGGCAGGGGTTTGGGGCGGCCGTTGCTGTCGCAGACCACGTGAATTGACTCGCCGGTGGCCAGCAGCTCTCCCGTCTCATCGTGCACGATCTCATAGCCAAAGGTAACCGTGCGGCGCTTGGCGGTGGTGACGCGCGTTCGAATGCGCAGCGGATCATCAAACCGGGCCGGGCGGCGATAGCGGCATTTGGCTTCGGCCACCACGGTGAAGCTGTCGTCCTCCAGCTCCATGCGGCGGTAGTCGAGGCCCTTCTGGCGTAGATATTCGACGCGTCCAATCTCGAAATAGATGAAATAGTTCGCGTAGTACACGATGCCCATTTTGTCGGTTTCGACGTAGCGGACGCGCACCACGGTCTCGATGAATTCGCTCATGGGGAAGGAAATTGTAGCAGATGTAGCACAGACTTCAGTCTGTGGCGGTCCATCTGATCTTGGCTACTCTTTGCCCACGGGGGACAAGACCCGGCTCTCGCGCACGGTCTCGTTGACATTGATGGAAACCCACAGACTGGAAGTCTGTGCTACTTAGTCCAGCGCGGCGCGCGCTTTTCCAGAAACGAGGCGAGGCCTTCGCGGAAATCGGCCGTCGAGCGAATGCCCGCACTCTCTTCGATTGCCCGTTGTAGCTCCCGGTCGATTTCCGGCGCAGCAAAATCGCAGAGCAGTTTCTTGGTTGTGCGCAGGCTGGCAGGGCTGGCCGCGAGCAACGTGGCGGCGAGCTCCTGGGCGGCCTTCATCAAGGCTTCCGCCGGCACGATTTGCGTCACCATGCCGAGGCGATGCGCTTCGGCGGCATCAATGGTTTTTCCGGTGAGAAGCAAGTCGCGCGCATTTTTTTCTCCGACTTGGCGTACCAGAAAAATCGAGACGACCGCGGGCAGAAAGCCGATGCGCACCTCAGGGTAGCCGAATTTTGCCTCCGGTACTGCAATCGTGAAATCGCACAGGGTGGCGATGCCGCATCCGCCGGCGATGGCGTGGCCGTTCACGGCAGCGATGGTGGGCTTCGGAAAACTCCAGATGCGCCGGCACATGTGCGCCAGGCGGCGCGCGTCCTCGAGCTGCTCAGCGGGAGACTGCGTGGACAGGGCCTTCAGCGAGTCCAGGTCCATGCCGGAGCAGAAAGCCTTTCCGGCTCCGGTCAGGATCAACAGGCGCGCCGGGCTGGTGTCCACTTCGCCGAAAGCGGAAACGAGCTCGGCCATCATTTCGGCGGAAATGGCATTGCGCTTTTCGGGGCGGTTCAACGTGATGGTGGCGATGTCGCCGGAGAATTCGAGATGGAGAGTGTTGGGCACTGTCAGTGGATTAATGAGAATATTTCGCGCGAATCTCTTCGGTCATCGCCATGGCTGCTCCCAGCGCCCCCGCGCGAACCTGCGTGTCCGCGCCGCGCACGGCGAGGACAGACAGGATCGTTTCCGTGGCAATGTTCCCGACGAGATCGTCGCCTGCAAAGGGGCACCCGCCAAGTCCGGTGAGCGCGCCATCAAAGCGGCGGCAGCCGGCTTGGTAAGCCGTCAGGATTTTCTCCGCGGCGCCGTCCGCGCGGCTGTGCAGATGGAGTCCTAATTCGACTCCTGCAACAGAATCCTTTACGGTGCTGTACAGCTCGCCTACCTGCGCGGCGGACGCCGTCCCCACAGTATCGGCCAGCGACACGCTGCGCACGCCGAGATCCTTCAGCCAGACGAGTGCGTCTTCAACAATCTCCGGCCCCCACGGCTCGTCGTAAGGATTGCCGAAGGCCATGGAAATATATACCACCAGGCCGTGCCCGGAAGCCTTGGTCGCTTTGCGTAAGGATTCGACGAGCGCGCGGCTCTCGCCACGCGTCATATTGGCGTTGGCGCGGCGAAAATAGGCCGAGATGGAATATGGATAGCCAAGGGTCGTGACGCCCGGTGTGGCCAGGGCGCGCTCCATGCCGCGCTCATTGACGACAATGCCGATGATTTCCGGCTGCGTGGCGCCGTCCGGCAGGCCCGCGAGAAATTGCTTCATCACTTCTTCGCTGTCGGCCATTTGCTTTACGTGCTGGGGCGAAACGAAGCTCACGGCATCGATATGGCGGAAGCCGGCAGAGACGAGATGTAGGAGATAATTCGCCTTCAAATCGGTGGGAATGATCTGCGGCAATCCTTGCCAGGCATCTCTGGGGCACTCGATGACCTTAACGGGTTCGGACAATTGGGGACCTTTTTAGTTAAGAGTTGACAGTCGAAAGTTGAGAGTGAATTTACAACTCGAATCAAGTTTGCAGCACGCCCGTTTTGAAGTCTCCGACTTCGGGATTCAGAGCCGCCGCTTCGAGTGCCCAGACCAATGCGTCGCGCGTTTGTGCCGGGTCGATAATCGCATCCACCCACAAACGCGCGGCGGCGTAGCGCGGGTCGGTTTGATGCTCGTAGGTCGCACGAATCGATTCGTACAACTCCTTCTTCTCTTGTTCGGAAATCTTCTTGCCCTCGCGTTCGAGCTGCTTGATCTTGATTTCCACCAGCGTGGAGGCGGCGGAATCGCCGCTCATCACCGCGTAGCGCGCCGTGGGCCAGGCGAAGATGAAGCGCGGATCGTAGGCCTTGCCGCACATGGCGTAGTGGCCGGCGCCGAAGCTGCCGCCGCAGATCACCGTGATCTTCGGCACCACGCTGTTGGAAACGGCGTTGACCATCTTGGCCCCGGCGCGAATGATGCCACTCCACTCGGCTTCCTTGCCGACCATGAAGCCATTCACGTCGTGCAGAAAAATGAGCGGCACCAGGTTCTGGTTGCAGTCCATGATGAAGCGCGCCGCTTTTTCCGCCGACTCCGTGTAGATCACGCCGCCGAATTCGATGCGCCGCTCGCCGGTGGCGGCGTCGATGGTAGGGACGTGCTTCTTGTTGTTGGCCACGATGCCCACCGCCCAGCCGCCGACGCGCGCGTAGCCGCACAGCACGGTCTTGCCGTACTCCGCGCGGTACTCCTCGAACTGGCCGCTGTCCACGATGCGCGCGATCACTTCGTGCATGTCGTATTGCCGCGCCGGGTCTGAAGAGAAAATCCCATAGATTTCTTCTGCAGGGAAGGGCGGATCCGCGGGTTCCTTGTAGTCGTAGCGTCCAAATGGCGGGTGGCCGATCTTGTCCACCAGGGCGCGGACGCGCGCGAGGCAGGACTCATCGTCGGGCTCGCGAAAATCAACCGTGCCGCTGATTTCGGAGTGCATCTTCGCTCCGCCCAGTTCCTCGGCGGAAACCTTCTGGCCGATGGCCGCCTGCACCAGAGCCGGGCCCGCGAGGAACAAACCTGAGCCCTCGGTCATCAAAATATGGTCACACATCACCGGGAGATAGGCGCCGCCCGCCACGCACATGCCCATGATGGCGGTGATCTGCGGGATGTGCTTGGCGCTCATGACGGCGTTGTTGCGGAAGACGCGCCCGAAATCGTCGGTATCGGGGAAAACATCTTCTTGAAGCGGCAAAAATACGCCTGCGGAGTCCACCAGGTAAATCGTAGGAATGTGATTCTCGATGGAAATGTTTTGCGCTCGAATGACTTTTTTCGCGGTGAGAGGGAAGAAAGCGCCCGCTTTCACCGTGGCGTCGTTGGCGATGATCATCACCACTCGCCCGCAGACCCGCGCCAGGCCGGTGATGGTGCCCGCGGCGGGCGCGCCGCCCCACTCTTCATACATTTCGTAGGCGGCGTAAATTCCCAGCTCAAAAAAGGAGGTGTGCGGATCGATCAGCTTGGCGATGCGTTCCCGCGCCGTGAGCCGGCCCTTCTTGTGCTGCGCTTCGATGGCCTTTGCGCCGCCGCCCTGCTGGATCGCCGCTTCCTGGTTCTTGATTTCGGTGAGCAGATCCACCATGCGGCGGGTATTCTTCTCGAAGTCGGGCGATTTTCGCTTGACCTTGGATTCCACGGTGGAACTGGGCACGTACAACTCCTCTGAGAGCGTTTCCAGGAATCGGCGCGATGACCGAACCAGTATAAGCTGATTCCATCCACGACTGCACGCATTGCAATTTCGAATGTTGGGTCAGTTACCGATAATCCCGTTCTATAAAAGGGGATTTCTCGCCTGCAGTCGTCACTTGTGCGCTCGTCCGGCTGATCGGGGGTTGAGGACGTTTTCTGTTAATATCCTGCAATTGAATGCAAGACAAGAAACCTGATTACGGATTGGACGCCCCGGGCCTTGTCCGCGGGTTTCTCTTTGGCGGCCCCGCACTGTCTGCGGCGGGGTATTTCTCGCTCGAATGGGCTACGCCACGAAATTTCGGACCTTTGATCGGGATTGGTCATTCGATGTTTTATTGCGGCATCGTTCTCCTCATCGAATCTTTCCTGCTGATGGGCAGCAGCTATTATGGGAAATTTCGCGCGCGCGACCGGCTCCTGGACAGTCTGCATCTTCGCGGGGACGAAACGGTGCTCGATGTGGGTTGCGGCCATGGACTACTGCTGATCGCCGCCGCGAAAAGACTGCCGCGCGGTCGCAGCATTGGGATCGATCTCTGGTCCCAAGTGGATCAGGGAAACAACTCGCGGGAAGCAACATCGCAAAATGCGACGCTCGAAGGAGTCGCCCAACGCGTGGAAGTGCGGGATGGCGACATGCGAAAGTTGCCCTTCGCCGACGCCTCGGTGGATGTCGTTGTGGCTAATCTTGCAATCCACAATATCCCCAGCCGCGACGGACGCCGCGAAGCCATCTCCGAAATTGTACGCGTCCTGAAATCCGGCGGACAAATTGCGCTGATGGATTTCAAGCACGTCGGCCAATATTCCGAAGACTTGAAGAAAAACGGTATTGGCGATGCCCGCGTTTCCGGACCTATATTTTGGATTTTCCCGCCTGTTCGAGTTGTCCGTGGCCACAAATCCTAACGGTTCAATTCGAGACGATACCGCCGACATGCCTGATTTGACGCGGCTAACCGAACATGGAGTGAAAGTTAGCTGGCTGTCCAGAAGTCCTGCTGGCTCAACCGGTCGATGCAACACCACGGGATTACGCTTGATAACTCAGGTGGTCTCAATGGGTCGACGCAACACTCACCCGAAGTCCTATCTGCAAGTGTTTCAACGGCTAATTCATTCGCAAGCGCTGATTCAAAGAAGACACTGCCCTGTTTAGGTTTTATTGAGTACAGCCTAAGAGATCAGGCCTCTTTGAAAAACACCATCGGATCAACAGATTAGAAGAGTGTTGCATCGACCGGTTGAGCCGGCGCCGTTTATCGGGCACGATTCGACGCACAACAATTTGGTTCGCTCAGAAGTGCCTCGGGTGTATAAGGATTCCGTCCGGGAGGTCAAAACGGAAATCCCCACTGAAATTTCGATAAATACGACGGGGAAACCATGGGTCTTGACGGAGATGAAGAAGTGAGGCGCACATGACACTCCACACGGTGTTTCTGTGGCTCTACTCGGCGATGGCGTCCCTGGTGTTCGGCGCGGCGGTATATGAAGCCCTGGTCGTGCATCCCGCATGGAGCCGCAAGCCGCCGGAATCCTTCGTGGCGTTCATGGGCACACCGGTCGGCCGGATGAACCTTGCGGCGTTCTGGATCCCAGTAGCCCCGCTCTTCGCGCTGAGCGCGCTCGCCTCGGTGGCGGTTGCCGCCATGCAGGGAACGCCGAACCTGACTCTCATCGCCTCGGTGGCCTGCGCCGTCACTGCCGTCGCCTGGACGCTGACCTATTTCCGGCCGACGGTTGTCCGCTTTCTCGAACAGCAGGGGGGCCATGCTCCCGCTGAGCGCCTTCAGGCGGAGGCGCGGCGGTGGATCGTGCTCAACTGGATCCGGGTCGCGCTGATTGCAGTCTCGTGGTTCGGAGTGCTCGCCGCGTCCCACTCGTAATACACTGCCCTCGCTTCCAGGAGGCCGAAGTGTCACCCCTTCGTGGCGGGGTTCCTTGCGTCGGAACTCCGTGCTTAACGCTAAGCTCAGTAGATCGTTCCAGGGAGTATTCGGATGCGCTTACCGATAACTCCTGATAAGTCGTGCCAGCTCAACCGGTCGATGCAACACCACCTGGTATAAATCTTTTTCCTAGAAGGTGGTGTTCATGACGCAAGCCAATTCATAGCTTGGTCCGCTTTTTTGAAGACTCTCCGAACCTGAAGCCCTTCGTAGAGCCCTTATTTGGCCCGACCCACACAATAGTATAAAATCGGCGACGACTTCCTGGATCGCTCAAGATCGGGCGCTTGGGAAACAAGGAGAGTTATTAATGATGAGATTAGCGAAAGCGGTGTTGCTTGTCACCCTGGCGTGGACGGCGGCTTGGGCCCAAGCGGCTTGGGCGCAAGTGAATGTGGGCGAACAACAACCTGAAGCCAACCAGCCTTTCGTAATGACCACGGTGAACACCTTTGAATTGCCGTGGCGGATTGCCTTCCTGCCGGATGGCCGCATGCTGATTACCGAAAAGGTGGGGCCCGTTTGGCTGGTGTCCCTACAGGGACAGAAGATCGCGATGGTGACCGGTACGCCCCCAGTCTATTGGCAGGGCCAGAACGGAATGCTGGGCGTTTTCCTCTCGCCCCATTACGCCAGCGACCAGAGTATCTACCTCACTTATGCCGAGCCGGGTGACTATGGCGGCGGCCTGGCGCTGGGCCGCGCCAAGCTGACCCTCACAGACACCACAGCCAAACTGGAAAACTTCGAGGTGCTGTGGCACCAGATGCCCAAGGGCAAAGGCGGACAGGAAGGCGCGCAGATCGCCTTCTCGCCGGATGGCCAGTATCTGTTCCTAACGGTTGGCGACCGCCAGCGCATGACTCCCGCCCAAGATCCAAACCAGCCCGAAGGCAAGATCCTGCGCCTGACGCTCGATGGCAAGCCCGCCCCCGGCAATCCTAACTACGGCCAGACCGGCGCTGCCACCATTCCCCTGATCGATCCGCCGAAGGACACCGAAGCCGCCAAAACCGCGCCTGTGGTAAGCACCTATACCTTTCCCGGCCCGAACCTGACACCCGCTGAAACCTGGACCAGCGGCCACCGCACGCCCTATGGCCTGGCGTTTTCGCCTAGCGGCGAATTGTGGGAGGTCGAACATGGTCCGCGCGGCGGCGACAAGCTGAACCTGATCGAGAAGGGCAAGAATTATGGCTGGCCTGTGGTCTCCTTTGGGGAGAACTATAACGGCGTGCCCATTCCCAAGCCCAACACGCAACCCGACTTTGCGCTGCCGGCGCTCTATTGGGTACCGGTGATCGCGCCGGGCAATCTGATGTTCTACACCGGCACGCAGAGCTTCCCGCAATGGAACGGCAGCGGCTTCGTCAGCGGCCTGGTAACCATGTCGCTCGTCCGCCTCACGTTTGACGGCCACGGCGGCGCCAAGGCGGTCGATCGCTGGGCAGTTGGTCATCGCATCCGCGATCTGGAAGAAGCCCCCGACGGCTCGCTGTGGATGCTGGAAGACGCCAATCCCGGCGCCCTGATCCATGTGACACCCAAGTGATCGCTTCGCGTTAGGCAACAAGAACAAAAAGGGCCGGATCGCTCCGGCCCTTTTTATTTTGCCGGTTGCCACCATCGTGTAGCGCTGGCGTCTCGCCGGCGGTTTTGTGCTCCGTTGGCAACCAAACCCCGCCAGCGAGACGCCGGCGCCACTACGCTTGCGTCAGCTCACGTCCAAGAACGGCCAGATCGAGAGCAATCGAGAGTAAATGGCGTGGGGTCGGCGGGAGACTTCCACCAGGCGGCGTCACCCTTTCACGTAAGCCAGTTTCGCCGCTACTTTGTTATTTCGTACCGCGAAAACGTCCACGCCGCGGATGTGCCACGGTTGCCCGTTCCGCACCTTGCGGTAGATCCAGAGAACCACGGCGCGATCGCCACTTACGATGATTTCTTCGGCGTCGAAGTGCGCGTTTGGATTGCGCGCGAACCATTCCCGCCAGAACTGAACCACCGCCGCTTTGCCTACGACTCGCCGCCCATCTGGAGCGGGCGAGGTGTCCTCGAAGACGGTGTCGTCGGTCAAAAGGGCTCCCAGTGTATCCGCGTCGTGCCGGTTGAACGCTTCGTTGAAGCGATCCACGGTCGTCCGCGTCGACTGTTCCTGTGACTGCGTGCTTTGGTCAGTTCCCATCGCAGCAACGAAAACCCACGGGCTGCCTTTCACAGCGGTTCAGAATAAAAAGCCTGCGCCACTAGATCTTCAAAAGTTTGGCTGCGGTCCCGCCCAGAATCATTTTGCGCTCGTCCGGCGTGAGCCGAAGCTCCTCGACGGCTTGTACCGGACGTTCGTAGCCGATCGGGAAGCAATAATCGCTGCCCAGCATAATTCGCTCGGCGCCCACCTGAGAGATTATGTATTCCATCAGAGGTTTGGAGTGAGCGATGGTGTCATAGAAGAAGCGCCGCAGGTAAGCGCTGGGCATCTGTGCGGAATGCTTGGCTGCGGGAATCACGTTCCAGCCGTGATCTAATCGCCCAATAACGTTCAGCAAGGCGCCGCCCGCATGCGGCAGAACGATAGCGAGATTTGGATGGCGGTCGAGAACGCCGCCAAAGATCAGATGGGAAGCTGCGACCGTGGTGTCCAGCGGATAAGCGAGTACGTTCGTCAGGGAATAGGGCTGCAGACGCTTGCCGCCAAGGATGGGCGGCACGGGATGCAGAAAGACGGGAAGGCCGAGCGTTTCGATGCGCGCGAAGATTGGTTCGAAGAGTGGATCGTCCAGGTCATGGCCTTCGATGTTCGTGCCCATGTAGATGCCGCGCACTCCGGGGAGCTTGCTTGCGCGATTGACTTCATTCACGGCGCGATCGGGATCGAGCATCGGGAGCGTTGCCAGCACGACGAACCTGTCCGGATTGGCTTGATGCGCCGCCACAGCGGCGTCGTTCCAGGTCATGGCCAGCTTGTGGGAGAATTCGCCCTCCGCCCAATAGACCATCGGCCCGGTGAGCGACAGCGCGTGCACGGCGACGCCCTGCGCGTCCATGTCCGCCAGGCGTTGTTTCAGGTCGATGAATTTCGCCGGCAGCGGGCCGCTCGATTCCGCGGGAGTCTTGAAGAAGAAGCCCTGGTCGGTCATGCGAAATTCGGCGTTGTAGCGCTGTCCCTCGGAGTTGAAAAGATCGAAGTAGGCCTGCGGAAAATAGTGCGCGTGAATGTCTACGGCGCGCGCGCCGCTGGACTTGCGAGCGGAAGGCGCCGCCGGCTGGGCGAGCAGCGAATCGCTCACGCCGACGAGCGAAGTCACCACCGCCGCGGACATAGCGCTTTGCAGCACTTTTCTGCGCGATACTTTCTGATCGCGAGCGCACGCCGAGTCTTTCTTCGTGATTTCCTTCATCTCTTTCATCCTTGGGAAGAGCATATCTAGGGTTGTCTGGATCGGGCTACGGCGAATCCTACGCTTTTCGTGACACGGGCACAACACGACCCGTTTTCGCACCGCACGCGCCAACAGAGGTAAGGTATCTTTGGTATTGCTTCGCCGGGGATGCAGCCCATTCGCGTCCAGATGCGTCAGATAGAGAATGGACAAATCGCCTAGGAGAACCGGAATGAATTCCGCGCTACGTAATCGCTTCCTGGTCTTGTGCCTGTCGGTCGGCCTCGCGACTGTTTCCGTCTTTAGTCAGGACGCCACAAAGAAGGCGCCCGCCAAGGCTCCTGCGAAGCCGGCGGCCGCATCCGCGCAGAAAGCTGCGGCCCTGCCGCTGCCCACCATCAAGTATGAGAAGTACACACTGGCGAACGGCCTAGATGTGATCCTGTCCGAGGACCATCGCCTGCCGCTGGTCTCGACGAACATCTGGTATCACGTGGGTCCGGCCAACGAGTTGCCCGGGCGCACCGGGTTCGCCCACCTGTTCGAGCACATGATGTTCGAAGGCTCGAAGCATGCCGCTGGCAACGCCCACATCCGCTACATGGAGGCGGCGGGCGCGTCTGACCTGAACGGCACCACTGATTTCGACCGCACCAACTATTTCGAAACGCTGCCTTCGAACCAACTGGAGCTGGCGCTGTGGCTGGAATCCGACCGCATGGGCTACTTGCCCGACAAGCTGGATCAGGCCAGCCTGACCAACCAGCAGGACGTGGTGCGCAACGAGCGCCGCCAGAGCATCGAGAACAGCCCGTACGGAATCGTGGAAGAGGGCATGTTCCACCTGCTCTTTCCGAAGGGCCATCCGTATCACGCCGACGTGATGGGCTCGCACGCGGACATCCAGTCGGCCAAGCTCGAGGACGTGCGCAATTTCTTCAAGCTGTATTACGCGCCGAATAACGCCAGCCTGGCCATCGTCGGTGATTTCGATCCCGTGCAGACCAAACAATGGGTGGAGAAATATTTTGGCCCGCTGCGGCGCGGCGCGCCCGTGCCGAAGATTACGGCGGTGACGCCGCCGATCACCGCGGAGCGCCGCGCGGTGATCCACGATCAAGTGGAGTTGCCGCGCGTGTACATGGCCTGGCTGACGTCGCCGATTTTCAAGCCGGGAGACGCGGACGCCGATCTGGCTTCGAGCATTCTGGGCGGAGGGAAGTCCAGCCGCCTGTATAAGAAGCTGGTGTACGAAAAACAGATGGCGCTGGACGTGAGCGCATCCCAGGAATCGCTGATTCTTGGTTCCGTGTTTGAAATCATGGTCACCGCGCGGCCCGGCCACACGGCCGCAGAGATGGAAAAGGCGATTGACGAGGAGTTGGCGGCATTTCGCAAGTCCGGCCCCACCGCCGTCGAACTCGAGCGCGCGCGCAACGGTGCGGAAACGGGAATGATTTCCGGCCTCGAGCGCCTGGGCGGCTTTGGCGGCGTAGCCGACCGCCTGAACGAGTACAACCACTACCTCGGCAACCCGGGCTATTTTCCGCAGGACGTGCAGCGCTACCAGTCGGCCACCACGGATTCGATTCGCTTGTTTGCGCAGGAACAGCTGAAGCCGACCGCGCGCGTCGTCGTGTACGGCATTCCCGGTAAGCCGGACCTTGGTCCGGACGTGCCCACGCCTCCCAACCAGACCAAGGGGAAGAGCACGGGCGGGGAATCGGTGAATGCCGACGCGCCCTGGCGCGAGAATTCCCCCAAGGCCGGCCCGGAACCCGCGCTGAATCTTCCGGCTCCTGAAATTTTCAAGCTGTCAAACGGATTGACCATCTATTACCGCTTCCGCCCCGGACTTCCTGTCGTCGCTGCGGATTTAGTTTTCAATACCGGCAGCGGCGTCAATCCTGCGGACAAGCCCGGCCTAGCGAGTTTTACGGCGAACATGCTGCAGCAGGGAACCACGTCACGCAACGCTATGCAGATTGCCGATGAAGCAGCGCTGCTCGGCACGGCCCTCGGTTCCAGTGCCGGCACGGATTCCTCCAGCGTGGGTGCAAGTTCACTCACCACAAATTTCCCTGGTGTGCTCGATTTGATTTCCGACGTGGTGTTGCGTCCCACGTTTCCGCCGGAGGAAGTCGAGCGGCGGCGCGCCTCGCGGCTGGCTGCGTTCACCGACGAGCGCTCCGATCCGGAGACGATCGCTGCGCGCACCAGCGTTTCGGTGCTGTATGGACCGCACAGCCCGTTTGGTTTTGACAGCGCGGGCACCGAGGCGTCGGTCAAATCCATGACGCGCGATGACATGATGAATTTCTGGAAGACCAACTACGTGCCCAACAATGCGGCGCTGGTGGTGTCCGGCGATATTCCCGTCAACGACTTGAAGGCGCTGGCCGAAAGCAAGTTCGGCGCGTGGAAGGGTGGGGAGCTGGCCGCGCCGTCGATCGGAACGCCCGAAACCGCGAAGGCAAAAATCGTGATCGTGCACCGGCCCGACGCGCAGCAGACCATGGTGCGCCTCTTGCAGATGGGTGTCCCTCGCTCCACGCCGGATTATCCCGCGCTCGAGGTGATGAACTCCGAACTCGGCGGGCTGTTTTCGAGCCGCATCAATTTGAATTTACGCGAAGAGCACGGGTACACCTACGGCGCGGGTTCCAACTTTGCCTATCATCGCGCGACCGGATATTTCGCGGTCGGCGGGGGCATTCGCACCGACGCGACGGCGCCCGCGGTGAGCGAAATGCTGAAGGAAATTCACCGCATGATCGACACGCAGATGGCGCCCGAAGAGCTGAGTCTGGCGAAGGATTCGCAATCGCGCTCCTTGCCGGGGATTTTTGAAACCAGCAGCGGGGAAGCGGGGGCGCTCGCCGAAATTTACGAATACAGCCTGGCGCCGGATTATTTCTCAACGTTACCGCGGCAATTGGATGCGGTTACCGCGGCGGACGCCCAGGCCGTCGCAAAGAAGTATCTGCATCCCGACCAGATGATCCTCGTGTGCGTCGGCGATCGCGCCAAGATCGAGCCGGAGCTGCTGAAGCTGGATTTGGGCGCGGTGGAGATTCGCGACGCGGATGGGAATGTGGTCAAGTAGGACACGCTTCTAGCCTGTTGCTTTCCGCCCCGAGGAGAAATCTGAGCCGCGTTTACGAACCCCGACAGGCTGCAAGCCTGTCCTACTTGGCGCTGCGCCGAACAAATTCCACAATGTCTTGAGTTGAGGCGCCAGGTAGGAAAATCTCAGCCACGCCCGCCTTCTTTAATTCCGGGATGTCCGCTTCAGGAATTGTTCCACCTAACAGCACGGTGACGTCGTCCATTCCTTTTTGCTTCAGCAGCTCCAGCAGTTGCGGCACCAGCGTATTGTGCGCGCCGGAGAGGATCGACAGGCCGATCACGTCGACGTCTTCCTGCGCGGCGGCGGAGGCGATCATCTCTGGCGTCTGCCGCAAGCCGGTGTAGATCACTTCCATGCCAGCATCGCGCAGCGCGCGCGCAATGATTTTTGCGCCACGGTCATGGCCATCGAGGCCTGGCTTGGCAATCAACACGCGAATCCGTTTTTCCGGCATGCTTCTCCGTGCTCAACGCTCAGCGACAGCCGTTCAAACTCAGTATGGAATCGGCAAGAGGCCGGTTCAAGGTAAACCAAGAAGGGTAGTTCCGCAACGAAGAGAACAACCTCTGAGCCCAAAGTGTGTCCGGTGGGGCGGCTCTTTCACCAGTCACCAATCACAAGTCACCAGTCACGCCGTCACCCCTCGCGTTCGCGCGGCGCAAGTCCGTTGCGCTGTTGCGCCAGCTCACGCGACCGCGGGATTGGCCTTGGCCCCGTCGGAGGATTCCTCGTCGTGCTCCAGCATTTCGATCAGGCCGCGCAGCGACTGGATCAGCTCCGCGCGGGAGACGTTGCTCTTGCGGAACTGGATGCGCAGCTTGAACGCCTCGTTCTCCGGGCGGAAATTGAAGATGAAGGGCTGCGGGCGCGGGCCAGTTTTCTGCTCGTCCTGGCGCTCGCGGCGGGCTTCGTCGCGGGTCAGGCCTGCCTGGGCGATGCGGTGAATGGCTTCCTGCATCTTGCGCTCATTGGGCTGGCGCGCAACTTGCAACAGCAGCGATTTGGTGACGATGCCGCCCTCGATGCACAGCTTGCGCAGCGCCTCAGGGATCACGCGCAGGGACATCGTTTCCGTCACCGAGGAGCGCGCCTTGGCAATCTTCTTGGCGATGTCCTCGTGGGTGTATTCAAACTGTTCGGCGAGGCGCTGCAAGCCGTCGGCTTCCTCGAAGGGCGTCAGGTCCTTGCGCTGCAGGTTTTCGATCAGCCCCAGCTCGAGGGTTTCGGCGTCGTCGGCAATTTTCTCGATGCAGGGAATCTCACGCAGGCCCGCGGCGCGCGAAGCGTGGTAGCGGCGCTCGCCGGAGATGATGTAGTAGCAATCGTCGCGCGGGATGAAGCGCACGAGGATCGGCTCGAGCACGCCCTTTTCCTTGACCGATTCGGTGAGTTCCCGCAGGTCGCCCAGAAATTTCCGGGGCTGATCGGG
>Ga0210398_10003166_pt1 | contig 15864 bp, 9 predicted proteins | sample IncBWC4OmetaG_FD_161047 | JGI IMG/M metagenome (GOLD analysis project Ga0210398, IMG submission 161047) | Forest soil microbial communities from Barre Woods Harvard Forest LTER site, Petersham, Massachusetts, United States - Inc-BW-C-4-O | ecosystem: Environmental > Terrestrial > Soil >...
AGAGCCTGCAGCGCGCCCTCACGCTGAACCTCGGCTTTAATCCGGACAACGCTGTCTCGGTGTCTTTTGATCTGAGTCTGCAAGGCTACACAGTGCCGAGCAGCCACCGCTTCGATGCAGCTTTGGCTCAAAGGGCGTCGGTGATCCGTGGCTTCGAATCCGCCGGGATAGTCAACAATTTGCCGCTGCGAACTGGTGGCACGGACTACGAAATCGTCTCACGGGGCGATCGCCCGGTGCCCAAACCTTCTGAAAGAATTGCAGCCATTATCTATAAAGTTTCTCCTGGTTATCTCCAGGCCTCTGGTACGAGACTCCTGGCTGGCCGCAATGTAAACGATTTCGACCGCGAGAGCGCTCCGCCGGTCGCCATGGTCAACGAGGCCTTGGTCCATATGTTTTTCGAGCATGAGAACCCGTTGGGAGAGCGCGTTCGCGTGAACGCAAACCTATCCGACCAAGGAGTCGAAATAGTGGGGGTGGTGGAGACCGGCAAATATGAATACATCGGCGAGGATCCAAAGCCTGCTGTGTTTCTGCCAATCACGCAGACTGGAACCACATGGACAACGCTGGTAGCCCGCACTTCCCTGCCGGCGCAACAGGCTACCGAATTGTTGCGGAAGACAGTGCTGGATCTGGATCCGGATTTGACGATTTTCAACGCCGGCAGTCTCAAAGACCAGTTAGCGCTGCCGCTGTTTCCGGCTCGCGCGGCCGCTATCGTGCTGGGTGTTTTGGGTGTGCTGGCCATGGTCCTGGCAGCCACCGGGCTATTCGCTTTGGTGGCCTACGCAGTTTCCCGGCGAACGCACGAGATCGGCATTCGTATGGCTCTGGGCGCGCGGCCGGTTCAAGTGCTCAGGCCGATTCTGGCACGGACTTTGGCGCTGTGCGGCGCCGGGATCTCGATCGGCACACTCATCACGCTTGGCGCTGCGCGGCTGCTGTCAGCCATCCTCTATGGCGTTAGCCCGCGCGACCCGGCCACGTACATCACGGCAGTTCTGCTATTGACCGCAGTGGGCGTTCTGGCTTGCTGGAATCCTGCGGCTAAAGCCATGCAGATCGATCCCGCACGGGTGCTACGGGAAGAGTAGCGCACCATTCTTTCCGTGCGCCGCATAGCCTCTCATCACACAGATCCACTGTAACGGCGAAGGATAGAGCTACGCAATTTTGTTGTGCGCCACCACGAAGCCCAACATGGACATGTGTCTTCCGTTGGAAGGTATGAAATGATCCCCGGCGCACCGTTCACGAGCACCGTTTCAATTCTCTGCACGAGCCTTGAAAATGCGAGAGCATGACTCGCAACCGCGGCTGCACCGCGGATACCAGTCGTTGCAGGATGGCGGTCCACTCGGAGCAGAACCTCAGGATCGAGCACGGCGTTAAGGGCTTCAAAGTCGCCTCCATGCGCAGCGGCGGCGAAAGCATCGACCCTCCGCTGTCACGCTATGTCCGTATCCGGCATCGCGGCGCCTTGCACGCGTCGACGGGCACGGCTGGCGAGTTGTCGAGCGGCTGTAGACGATCGACCCACGAGCGGGCGATCTCTTCAAAAGGAAGTGCAAACATATCATGGAGGACAAATGCCAGCCGCTCAGCAGGCGTCAGTGAGTCGAGAACGACAAGCAACGCCAAGCCCACGGAATCAGCCATCACGACTTCGCCCTCCGGGCCCTCGTCACGGCTCACAAGGAAATCCGGTATGGTCAGCTCAAGGGAATCCTCCCGCTTCGAGCGACGCGAGCGCAACATATCCAGACCAATCCGGGCGATGACTGTCGTCCGCTTGCCCCGATATTCTCTATGCTGCTGCCTTCCGTCTGGCTGAGCCGCAGCCATGCTTCCTGAACGGCGTCTTCGGCATCATCGAGTGAACCGAGCATCCGATACCCGTCACTTCCAGGCTATACAGTCGTCGAGATCGTGGCGATGGATAAGGGCGGAAACGGGAGCCCATCGAAACCAGAGTGCTCGGCGGCGCGGACTCGAACGAATCCGACGTGCTCCCGGGTACAGGCTACTAGCATACGCCTTCCCAACGGGCTTCAGGGAAACGTCTCCTCGGATCGGAACGCCTGGGCGGTGGACGGGCAGGGAATCGATGTAATTGTGCAGGTACAGTCGTTCACTGGTGCCTAAACCGGCTTGAGAGTAACGGTCATCTGAATTCCGGACGGCTCCAGATTCTTCACAGTGATCGAACCGCCGAACAGCGAAAGAATTCGCTGCGCCACGGGAGGTCCCAACCCGAGATCCCCGCCGGGGGTAATCGCATCACCGATCGAAAAGACCTGGAAGAAATTCACGATCGCGGATTCCGGAATCCGGCCGCAACCGTGAATCAAGACCTCAACGCCGCCCAGACCTGGCTGAGACCTCAGCTGCACCACTTGCCCTACCTTCGAGAACTTCACGGCAGTTTCAAGTAGGGCTTGAATCGCTTTCTGGAGCAAATCCCGCTTGGCGAGGACGCAGCATACCGCGCCCGTCTTCAATTCGATGCTGACTCCGCGCGATTCAGCGAACCCGGCAGCGCCTTTGGCCGCGCCGTGAAGCGTCGAAGCCAGATCGGTAGCCTCGGATGAGAAGCTATCGCTTGCGACTTCAATTTCTGTCAGCAACAACGCATCATCCAATATCGCGAGCATCCTTTGCCGGGATAGCTCGAACATCTCGCGCAGCTCCTTACCGTCTTCGGTGACATCCAGCTCGTCCAACACCAATTCTCCAACTCCCAACAGCCCATTCAGCGGGGAACGCAGCTCATGATGGATCAGCCGCAGGAAATCGCTCTTCGCCCGGTCGAGCACTGTCAATCGCGCTTGCGTCTCGGCCAATTCGCGAGTGCGGGAAGCCACCAGATCCTCCAGGTGGTTGGCGTACAATTTCAATTCTTTCTGCAACTGGTGGATTTTGAGATGCGTCTCGACACGCGCCTGTACTTCGTCCACCCGGAAGGGCTTGGTCACATAGTCGACACCGCCACACCGAAAGGCATGCACCTTGTCGTTGACTTCGCTAAGCGCACTCAAGAAAATCACAGGAATCCTGGCTAGCTTTTCATCGGCCTTCAGCAGTTCGCATACCTTGAAGCCATTCATCTCAGGCATGTTGATGTCGAGCAGAATCAGATCAGGAGGGTTACGGGCGGCGGCTTCGAGCGCCAAACGCCCTCGCGGGAACGACCGCACGATATAACCTTGCTGGCTCAGCAACTCTTCCAAGAGCTTTAGGTTGGCCGGCTGATCATCCACTGCCATGATCTGGCTCTTGCCAGTCACGATGTGCCTGCTGCCATTGATCTGCGCCATATCCATAAGGACCTAGACGCGCTGCAACTCGTCCGCATAGGAACCTTGCGGCGCCCGCACCTGAATTGGTTCCCGCACTCCACGGGTCCTGGCGAAGTTTTGGACTCGCTCAATTAGCGTCACGGTGAGCGTGGTGCCCTTCGAAATAACCACCAGGCCGTTTTCGGTGACCACGTCGTCGTCCAATATCATTCCAGGCAACAATTGCGGCGATGCCAAGCGCTTCACTTCAAAGTGAACCCGCGACGGAGAGTAACCCTTCAACGAGTCCAGTAACGCAATGGGATATTTTCCCAGGGCGGCGCGGAGTTGATCGCAAGCGGTCTGGAAGGGAATTCCACGCAAGGTCCGGCGATCCAGTTCCTGAGCGGTCCTCAGCATGCAAGCCCCCCGTTCACCGGCATCGTCGTTGGCCCAGGTCGAAGTCTCCACCTGCTGCCGGCGGACCATCTCGGCCACATTTTCGAGGCGAGGAATCCGCGAAAGGATACGGAATCCGATGTCCGGGTGCGCGCGGTACATCTGCAGTTCCTCGCCCGAGGCCTTGCCGGCGACATAAGCGCGTTCAAAGGTGTCCGAAGGTAGAGTAATGCAACCGATCAAACATAGCGTGGCGGCGAGTTCATACTGCCAGACGTCGGATAGACGAAGTTGCGCGGCTATATGAACTACAATGCTTCGCAGCGCTCCTGACCTCTCGGTTAACGAAGGCGAGGTAAGGTGTGCCAGGTCGGCCAACGTCTTTACTGCGCCATTGAGAGTTCTTTCCAGAAGATCCCGCTCAACCTGGCGGGCGCGATAGAGCTGGAGATGTGTCTCCACGCGTGCGCGCACTTCTTCCACCTGGAAGGGCTTCGTGATATAGTCCACACCCCCAGCCCGAAAAGCATTCACCTTGTCGCGCTCCTCGCTGAGAGCGCTCAGGAACAGCACCGGAATAGGAGCCAGCTTGTCATCGGCTTTCAGGCGCTGGCATACCTCGAAGCCGTCCATCTCTGGCATATTGATGTCGAGCAGAATCAGGTCTGGGAGATTCCGCGAGGCACCATCCAGCGCTAAGCGTCCGCGTGGGAACGACCGTACTGCGTGACCTTGCTGCGTCAGCAGTTCTTCCAGCAATTTCAAGTTGGCAGGCTGATCGTCAACAACCATAATGTTGCTTTTGGGCGGCATGCCTTCTACGCTGGGCTGCGCTCCCTGAGCCACGTCTGACGTGCTCTGAGCGAGTCGCTGCAATTCGTCTCTCACCTGCCCGCCTCCGCACGCCCAGTAGCCTCCACCAGCAGATTGGTGAGAGTATCGTATTCATATTTGTCCGCAAGGTCTTTTAGGGCGCTGGCGGACTGCGGATCTTGGTTCGCGGCGATCGTGATGAGTTCATCCAGCCGATCTTTTTCTCCATCCTGGATCGCGCTGCGCAGTTGCTGGAGCAGCTCTGTGGCGAGCCCGGTTAAGTTGGTCGCCTCCGGGGTCCAGTGCAGGGCTGGCTTGTAGTCCGTCCCCATCATTTCGCCCGGCTGCTCCTCCACCTGTTCTCGCCGCAGGGTGTCTTCCAATAGTTGGATGATTTGTCTGACGTCCAAAGGCTTGGTCAGATACTCGCGAGCACCCGCTGCCTTGAGACGATGGATCTGACCAGGGGTAGCGTCCGCGCTGAGAACGGTCACTGGAATCCGCTGAGTACGGGGCTGTTGTTGCAGGGCGCGCAATACTTCTTCGCCTCCCAGGTCCGGCAAGTGCAAATCCAGCAGGATCCAATCGGGCCGGTGGGTGTTGGCGAGCTCCAGTCCCAATTCACCTCGCATGGCTTCGAGCAACTGCACGCCAGGATAGCGCTCAAGGATTTGCTGGATGAGACGGATGTTCGAGGCATTATCTTCGATGTAGAGTATCGTCCCCTGATAGGAGGCGGCCTGCCCTAAAGACGCAAATCCGCCGTGGCACTCCCGGTCTACTCTTGGCTCCCCGACAGATTCCACGAGCGAGAGTTCGAAGTGGAAACGGCTGCCGGTACCGACCGTGCTCTCCACGCCGATGGCCCCGCCCATGGCTTCGATCATGCGCTTAGAGAGCGCTAGGCCCAAGCCTGTTCCGCCGATAGCATTCCGATCGGCGCTCAGGCGCTCGAACGGCGTGAAGATTTTCTTAAGTCCATCTTCGTCGATGCCCGAACCGGTGTCCTCAACCTCGATGCGCAGGCGACCGTCCTGGATTTCTTCGCACCTCAGTACTACCGTGCCGTTGCTGCGATTGAACTTGATGGCGTTGGACAGTAGGTTCAGCAATACCTGCTTTAGGCGCTGTCGATCGGCCTGAACACAACGGTCTCCCTGAGCTGAGAATTCCGCGCTGAGTGTGATATTTTGAGAGCTTGCGATGGGTCGCACCAGATCCAGAGCTTCCTTCACGGCATCCTTGATCTGAACCGGCTCCGGCGAGAGGCTGAGCCGGCCTGCTTCCACCCGCGCCAGATCAAGCACTTCATTAATCAATTGCAGAAGGTGATATCCACCCTTGAGAATCTGTTGTACGTTGCCTTGATGTTGGACCGCCAAGTCCGCCAGAGCGAGAAGCTGCGCGAAGCCGAGGATTGAATTGAGCGGCGTGCGCAACTCGTGGCTCATGCGCGAAAGGAATTCACTCTTGGCTCGATTGGCCCGCTCGGCCTCCTCCTTAGCCTGTCGCAGGATGTTCTCTGAGTACCTAGCCAACGTGATGTCATGAACCACGGCGACGCCGCCTTTAGTGCTGCCGCTGTCGTCCCTCAAAGGCCGGATATTCACGCTCACCAACATTCCGTCTGGCCTTTGGGGGTTTCGGACATATAGCTCGATCCCATCCGCGGTCTCCCCCCGCATGGCTCTCGCTAAAGGCAAGTTGTCGGTCGGATAAAGAGTGTCCGTGCCGGGTACATAAATGCCATAACGTTCAACCCACTCCGACTGATGCGTACCTGCCGCCGCCCGGCCTACCATCTGTTCAGCCGCGGGATTGAGCAGCACCATTTTCCCGCTGTCATCCGTTACTAGAACACCATCACCCATGCTGTCCAGTACAGACCGAAGGATTTTCGTCTGCTCACGGTATGCGGCCTCCGAACGGGCCAGGGCCTCTTGTTGCTCAGCCACAATTTCCGCTGCCCTCTTCCGCTGGCTGGCTTCCTTGGCGAAGGTGGCGGCCTTCAACACCGTTACTTTGAGATTCGCTGGTTCCCAAGGTTTGGGCACATAAGAATGGATCTGGCCGTCGTTGACGGCGCGAATCAGCGCGTCGATGTCCACGTAACCCGTGATGAGAATCCTCGTGGCGTCGCACACCTCGCGCGCTTTTGCAAGGAACTCCCCACCAGTGAGATTGGGCATCCGCTGGTCGGCCAGAATCACCGCGATTTGTGCATTCCTAAGAAGCTCCACAGCTTCCATCGCGTCGGTGCTAACCACCACGTCGAAATCATCCTCTAGCAAGGCATGAATCGACTCTAGAATCTGCGGCTCGTCGTCCACCACTAGCACTGTCGGCTTATAGGTCTGTTCCGTCACGCCGCGCTCCCCATCGCTACGGGAATCTTTAGCGTGAACTCAGTGCCCTCTCCGGTTTTGCTGGAGAATTCCATTGATCCCTGATGGGCCTTCATGATTCCGTAGGAGATAGCGAGTCCGAGTCCTGTACCCTGCCCGATCGGCTTGGTGGTGAAAAACGGCTCGAATATCCGATTTCGAATCTCCTCCGGTATACCTTTTCCGGTATCACGGATGCGGATCACGAAATGATCGTTCTGCTGTTGTGTGGCAATGGTTATGCGCCCGGGGCCGTCACCAGCGTCAATCGCGTCGATCGCGTTGGCGATGATGTTCATGAGCACTTGGTTCAACTCACCCGCGAGGCAGGTCAGCATCTCGATCTCACCGTAATGGCGTTCCACTTCTATCCGGCCCTCCGTCTTGTGGCGCAAGAAGAGAAGAACGGAGTCGATGCTTTCGTGGATATTTATTGTCTTGATCGTTCCCTCATCCAGCCGCGAAAAAGTTCGCAGCTTGGACACCAGATCCTTCACGCGGGTAGCGCCCGAATATGCGTCGCGAATCCTAGTCTGCAGTTTGCTCACCTTTGAGGACTCTTCAGGAGCCAGGTCCACGCCTCTCAAGGCGAGCTTGTCCAGCCCCTCTAGCACTATGAAGATGTTATTGATCACAAAGGCCAGGGGATTATTGATCTCGTGGGCGATGCCGGCCACAAGTTGGCCCAAACCCGCCATCTTTTCGGAATGAATCAAATGGGCCTGTGTTTCCCGCAGTTTTTGGTTGGTCCGCCCGAGTTCTTCGACCAGCTCAGTTCGTTCACGCACCTGTTGCTCCAGTGAAGCGTTTTGAGTCTTGAGCTGGAGATGGAGGTGGCGGGTTTGCAGCAGATTCTTGACGCGAAGCTGTACTTCGGTTCGGTTGAGGGGCTTGGAAAGAAAGTCATGGGCGCCATGTGAGAGCGCCTTCTCCTTCGCCTGGGAGGTGTTATCACCTGTGAGGACTAGGGTTGGCAGATAGTCGTCCTCAGGGACCACGGTAGCGAGTTGATCCATGGCGGCGAGACCATCGACATGAGGCATATGGAGGTCCAACAGGATTAAATCCGGGTGGATTTCATGGAATATGGGAAGGAGTTGGCGCGAGTCGCTCAGACAAGTAACGTTCGTGTAACCCGCGAATTCTAATACGGTGGCTAGTACTCGGAGGTTGTCGGTTTGGTCGTCGACAATCAGAATGCGGGATTCCGTGAGGTTCGAGACTTTCAAAGCCTAATCCTTCCTAGCCTTCACCCCGCCTATCGATTGAAGCTATATATCCTGGCTATTCGCTTTAGATTATGTGCAATATGGATCGACATTTGTCACGCGGCTCTTTATAGCCGTATAGTCTTCGCCGACACTAAAGCGCAACAAACCATTGGCCGATAAGTGGAATGCCCTAAAGCCATTGTGTTCGCCGGTGATACTCCGGCCCCAGAAATGCGGGAAATAAGGAGGCCTCCAGTGATCGGTTGGCGGTCGTTTGTAAGAAGGATGTTCGTCACCGGCGCGCTGGTCGCCGGCGTTGCCGATGCTCAGACCTCGGGCGGCGTATTTCGCGGTGAGGTGCGCGATCCCTCCAACGCAATTGTGCCGGACGCCAAGGTTGTCATTCGATCCAACGACAGCGGAATCCAGGTCACCGCCAAGTCAAATGGCGATGGGCTTTTCATTACTCCCACAGTCATTCCCGGCTCCTACACCTTGAGTGCGACTAAGCCGGGCTTCGAGACCGAAACGTTCGGCCCGGTAACGCTCCAAGTGAACCAAGTAGTGCGCGTCGATTTCACCCTGAGCGTCGGCGCGGCCTCTGAGTCGGTCCAGGTAGAGGCTTCCGGAACACAGTTGCTTTCAACCGAGAGCGCCGATGTTTCACAGGTCATTGTTAGCAAGCAGGTCTCCGAAATACCTTTGAATGGCCGGAGCTGGCAGCAGCTGATCGACCTGAGCGCGGGTGTGAATCCCGGAGCACCGGGAGAATCCGGCTCGCCGAATCCGGTAAATATCAACGGGCAGCGGACGAAAGCTAATCTCTATCTGGTGGATGGCATTTCGACGACCTCGTCTGCCGAAGGCCGCGGGAACGACTTCAACATCCCGCTGGAGGATGTTCGCGAATTTTCAGTGCAGGCCGGCGCGTACTCGGCTGAGTATGGTAACGTCGCAGGCGGCGTCATTAACCTGCAGTCGAAATCCGGGACCAACAACTTGCACGCATCGCTTTTTGAGTTCTTTCGCAATGACACTCTGGACGCGGCTGACTTCTTCTCCAACCAAACCGGCCAGCCCAAGACCGCGCTCCGCTACAACCAATTCGGCGGGTCCGTGGGCGGCCCCATCCGGCATAACAAGACCTTCTTTTTCGCGGACTACCAGGGCACCGTCAATCATAGCGCCCAACCCATGGTCACAAGCGTTCCATTGAGCGGGCAGCGCGGAGGAAATTTCTCTGGACCTGGAAGCGCGATTATCTATGACCCGTTCTCTCCTTCCTACGTACGCGCTCCATTTTCGAACAACACAATTCCAGCCAGTTTGCTGGATCCTGCCGCTGTCAAGATAACGTCCTTGCTGCCGCAGCCAAACCAATTTGACGGACTCGGTAATCCTTTGCCGTTCAACAATTACGCCGTGACCCGCGTTGACACCTCAAATATGCAGTCCTTTGATCTTCGGCTGGACCACCAATTCTCGACGAGTAGCAATTTCTTTGCGCGCGAATCGTTCCAGAATACTGGCGCCTTTTCTCCCTCCATCTTTGGGCCGCCTTTGGGTGGCACCATCGAGGGTGCCGGAGCCACCAGCGCGCGCAATCAGAACGCCGGCATCGGTTACACCTACACCTTCAGCCCTACGCTGCTGAACGACGTCCGGGTCGGCTTGAACCGTCAAACGACGGCGCTCACGCAGGAAGATTACGGCCAGAATCTCTCGACGCAATTCGGTATTCCCGGCGTTAATGTGAGCCCGCAGACGTCCGGGTTATCGAACCTGGCTGTGGCCGGCCTTTTTGATATTGGGGACAGCCTGCTTACTCCGCTGCAGCTTTACACGACGGATTGGAACTTCAGCGACAAAATCACGTGGGTGAAGGGCCGGCACGTCATTCATGCGGGAATCGATTACCAGCACGAGATGGGCAGCACCGGCTATCTGGTATATGGACGCGGCTTCGATACCTTCTTGAATCTCTCCACAAGTTCACTGCTCGGGACGCCCGGCGGCAACGCATTTGCGAGCTTTCTGGTGGGCGCGCCTTATGAAATTCTCCGGGATGAGTTTCCGCCTGGCTTGGTGGGGCTGATCTCCTATCGCGTGGGTTTCTTTATGCAAGACGATATCAAACTCACACAGAAACTCACTATTAACGTCGGCGCCCGCTACGACATCATGCCGTATCCCCGCGAAATGCACGATCGGTTGTCCAATTTCGATCCGGCCACCGGGACCATGCTGATCGCTGGTCAACAGACGAGTCAGCGGCTGGTGAACACCGACTATAAAGATGTGGCGCCGCGCGTTGGCCTGGCATATTCACCGACCGGCAAGACGGCAATTCGCGCCGGCTATGGAGTCGGCTTCATCGACCCCTACGGCGCGGCGGGCGTGCTCAACAGTAACGAATTCAACGTGCCGTTTTACAATGTCGGCAACATCATTGAGTTTCCGTTCAGCGCGCCTACCCATACGCTGAGCAGCGTCCTGCCCAGCCTGGTCATGCCCTCGCCAAGCGCGCCCACCGGCAATCAGCGCTACATCGTCCCGACGGATGGTAATCAGTATTCGCAGACCTGGAGCTTCACCATACAACGGGCCATCAGCCCGACTTTGATGTTCGAAGTCGCATACGTGGGCACCAGCGGCAACCGGCTTCTAACGGCATCCGACATCAACGCTGCTTTGCCCGGCACCACAAACCCCACAACACGCCAGCCGTACGGTCCGGCGCTCGGTGAGATCCGCGAACTGTCAAACAGCGCGCATTCCATCTATCACGGGCTGCAGTCGAAGATCGAAAAGCGCTTTTCCAGAGGCCTATATTTCCTGGGCTCGTACACTTGGTCCAAGTCGATCGACAACCAGAGCAATGGCACGGACACTGCTATAGCCAGCGGCCAGTATCCGCAGGACCCGCTCAACGCAAGCCTGGATCGCGGACTCTCCAGCTTCGATCGCCCGCAGGTCCTGGTGGGAAGTGCGGTTTGGGAGATTCCGTTCGGGCGAGGCCCAGCCGAGCGATCGCGCGCCCGCGAGCTGGTGAATTACGCTTTTGGCGGATGGCAATTGAGCGGCATCTTGACCGCGCAAAGCGGAACGCCGTTCAGCGTGTTGATGAATTGCGCCGACATCAATGCCGAAGGCGACAACTGCCGGCCGAATCGAATTTCGAGCGGCGCGCTGCCGTCGGGCCAACAATCCATCAACGAGTGGTTCAACACCGCGGCTTTCGTGATTCCCTCCACGCCCGGGTATGGCAACGCTGGCCGCAATATCCTATTCGGTCCCGGGCTCAACGACATCGATATCGCGATGTCCAAGTCGTTTCCATTAGGATCCGTCGAAACGCGGCACCTTCAAATCCGATCGGAGTTCTTCAACACGTTGAACCACACCAATCTGGGTATCCCCGTGAACTCCATCGATTCGCCCGCGTTCGGAACCATCACATCGTCCCTTCCAGGCCGTGAAATTCAACTCGGTGCGCGTCTGGAATTCTAGCCCATGCGCTCGCCCAAAACAGTCGCGCGGTTCTTCGAAAGCTTGTTGAAGCAGCCCGGTCCTGTTATCAGATACCTTCTGCCATTCGCCACACTGCTGATCGCAATCTGCATCCAAGCTACGATCGCCTTGTTTGTGGGGAAGAATTCCGACTTTCCTTATGTCTTCTTCTTCCTGTTCGCCATCTTTGTAACCGCCTGGATTGGCGGCTACGTGCCTGGCGCGTTGACTTGCCTGATCACCATGGTGGGTATTCCACTATTGGCGACTCCTGGCTTCCGGGTAAAAAGCGTCGATCCCAGCCGCTTGATCCTCCTTATGGGGGTCTCAGTACTAGTCAGTCTGGTGGCGCAGTCCCAGCGCAAGAAGCGCGATCAACTGCGCGAGGCTAATGATCAACTGGACCGGCGCGTTCAGGTGAGGACTCAAGAGTTGGCCCAGGCGGTTGAAGCCCTGGAATTGGAGATTGTCGGACACAAGCGTACTGAAGAGAGACTCAAAACTCAGTTGGAGCGGCTGAATCTACTCGGCCAGATCACTCGCGCGATTGGTGAGCGTCAGGACCTTCGCAGCATCTTCCAAGTGGTAATTCGTAGTCTGGAAGACAGCCTGCCGATCGATTTCGGGTGCGTCTGTTTGTACGACGCGCACGCGGCCGAAGTGGTTGTCAATTGCGTGGGTGTGCGCAGCGAAGCGTTGGCCATGGACTTGGCCATGACCCAGCAGGCCCACATTGGCATCGATCAGAACGCCTTGTCTCAGTGCGTTCGCGGCCGGCTGGTTTACGAAAAGGATGTCAGCCAGATTGACTTCCCCTTTCCTCAACGCTTGGCCCGCAGCGGTCTCCGCGCCTTCGTGGCCGCGCCCCTTTTGTTTGAAAGTCAAGTTTTCGGGATCCTGATCGCGGCTCGCCGCGAACCCGACAGCTTCAGCAGCGGCGAGTGCGAGTTTTTGAAACAGCTCAGCGAACATGTCGCGTTGGCGTCTCATCAATCGGAAGTCTACAGCGCCTTGCAGCAGGCTTATGACGATCTGCGCCAGACCCAGCAGACCGTGATGCAGCAGGAGCGGCTACGCGCGCTGGGGCAGATGGCGAGCGGTATCGCGCATGACATCAACAATGCCATTTCGCCGGTGGCACTTTACACTGAGATGTTGTTGGAACAGGAGGCCGGGCTCAGCAAGAGGACCCGCGAATACCTGGAGACCACACAGCGCGCAATTGGCGATGTGGCTCACACGGTGGCGCGCATGCGTGAGTTCTACCGGCAACAGGAGCCGGAGTTAGTCCTGTCGCCGGTGGACCTAAGCGTCCTGGTGCAACAGGTGATCGACTTGACGCGGGCGCGCTGGTACGACATACCCCAGCAGCGGGGGATCGTTATCGAATTACGCTCGGAATTGGGGCAGAATCTTCCGCCGGTGGCAGGCATCGAGAGCGAAATTCGCGAGGCATTGATCAATCTGGTGTTCAATGCCGTGGATGCCCTGCCGGAGGGAGGGAAGCTGACCATTCGCACCAAAACCAGCGAGAGTCCGGCGCCCACGCAGCAAGTAAATGTCGAGGTGTCGGATAGCGGCATGGGAATGGACGAGGAAACCCGGCGTCGCTGCCTGGAGCCATTTTTTACCACCAAGGGCGAGCGCGGCACCGGCCTGGGACTCGCCATGGTTTACGGCGTGGCGCGGCGGCACAAGGCGGACATCGACGTGGAGAGCGCCATCGGGGAAGGTACCACTGTCCGCCTGCGGTTCCAGGTGGCCGTTCCGAGCCCCGCCGACGCCCGGCTCGAGGCGCCGGAAGCAATGCCACCGCGCCTGCGTATTTTGAGCGTCGACGACGATCCGCTACTCATCAAGTCGCTCCGTGACGCGTTGGAGGCCGATGGACACGCCGTGGTAACGGCCAACGGCGGACAGGAAGGGATCGACGCCTTCCGCGCGGCTGAAGAACGCGATGAGCATTTCGCGGTGGTGATCACCGATCTGGGAATGCCGTACGTGGACGGCCGCAAAGTGGCTAGCGCGATCAAGACCGATTCGCCATCCACCCCGGTGATACTTCTTACCGGCTGGGGCCAGCGGCTGGTTGCTGAAGGCGACGTCCCACCTCACGTCGATCGAGTCCTCAACAAGCCACCCAAACTAAAGGAACTTCGCGCCGCCTTAGCCGAACTGGCAGGCGCTTCCATGTCCTTTGGCTCCAAGGTTCCAAAATAGGGCGAGCCAGATACTCGCCGACTCGTCTGGGCTCAGGTGGTCGTCAGTTGTCGTGACCTTGGGTCTTCGGGCAGGAGTTTGACAGCAAATGCAGGTGATGGGACTCAAGCAAGTGCTCTCAGCGCCGCGTTCTCGCCTGCAGCGTTCGTATGTAGAACGATTGGTCGGCTCGATTCGTCGATAGTGTCTGGGTCACGTTATTGTCTTCGGCCAGCAGTTGCTCCAACGGCCGCTGAAGACATACGCTTATCACGATTCGCGAACACATCGATCGCTTGGTAAAGATGCGCCACGAGGCCTGCAAATTCAAAGTATCGAGAAAGGCAATGTGGTAGAAATCTACGAAGTGGGCAGCTTACATCATCATGACGAACGTCGGGCGGCTTGAAGGATGATGATAATGACTCTCCAAATCGAAGAATTTCGCATGGACAGTGAAGGCAGGTGCGGGGATGAGAATTGCGCCATTGAAGGCCTGATGGCCAAAAGCTGCCCGCCCGCGCCAAATAATCTTGCCTCAGCCCTCCAAGCTCTTCACTCGTGAGCCAACCGATGGAACGCTCTTCATTGTCAGGACCCGTTAAGACTTAGCTCTGGTCAGCGGGGAGACATCCAACCGGTTCAGTTGGCAGTCATATTGCCGCGCCAAAGCGAGGCTAGGAGAGGCCGTTTAACAAAGTGCTATTGGCGCTGAAGCCTGCTCCCTTGCGATACCGGCTTCCAAGGAGTTTTTGAAGGGTTGCGCAGAATCCCGGGTGATAATCTCGCTCCATGCGCTCCCTTGCCACTTACCTTGAAATCCAAAAATGGGTGGAGTAGCAGTTCGGGTTCACACGGGAAACGTGCTGGATCGCTCACTGCAAGGAACTCTACGGCTTGCCGGTCGATGCCGCTACCAACCGATGGGACGTCGAACGCGCTAAGCCGTGTCCGCCTTACAAGAGAGTGGCCATCAAGAGAGCCTTCGAGCATTTTGGAATGCTTCAGTAAGAGAAAGTGGAGTGATTGGCTCCCGCGACAAAGCCGTAGAAGCCAGTAGTATCTGAAGCGCTGAAACGAACGCTCACGTTCCGATACGCAGACGTGTTCTTGATGTCACGTCCAAACCCTTAGCACACGAAATGCGTCGCGGCCGAGAGGGGCGTGTCTTCGCTTCTAACAGGATCGTGAATATAGTTCCAAGCGCACCGCCTACGGCCGTGATAGGTGGGGATCGATGACAGATTTCGGAGCGTCAGGCAGCGCTCGCACGTGTGCCGAAAGAACATCGTATTGGGCTTCGACAGCACGAAGTTCGGTTCTGGTCTGCTCAAGTTCATGTTCATGCATCAACTGGCTAGCTGTGTGTAGCCATAACATCATCGAGGCTCATTACGCGACAGCGAATTAACGATTGAGCCTAATAGGCAAATCGCCCAGCCCGAGCGGCGCGGTTCGTCCACGAAGCATTTGCGGCGGCAGTTACTGAGATCCGTAGCCCGAACCAGCACCGCGTACGGATTCAGATTTCAGGGAACTGCTTCGACTCGGCTGACTAGGACTCGCTACTGCTTCGGACCAGCCATACCGATGGTGGAGGCCGCCGAGCCGCGGACGCGAGGTAACCTTCGCAAGCGGCGAAGGCTTACTTTCCACGGGACCGTTGATTGGGCGTGTCCTTACCCAAAGCATCATGTGTCCGGTCATAGTGGTAGTAGGCCAAGTAATCGCGGATCAGCCGCCGCAGATGAGATTCGTTCAGTGCAATGACGTGGTCAAGGATCTCGCGGCGACAGCTTCCGACCCAGCGCTCCGCAATCCCGTTTTGCCACGGTGCCTGAACACTGGTGCGCTTCGCCTGAAGGCCGGTTGCTTGCAGGAAGGTGATCACATCGGCATCGATTTTGGAGTCGTGGTCAAAGATGACATAACGATAGTGCCCAGCCTCGGGAAACGCCTCACGCAGTTGCTGAACGACCCAATCGGAGGTCGGATGACGAGTGATGTTGAAGTACAGGATCTTGCGCCGGCTGTGCTCGATCACGAAGAAGCAATATAGGAATT
>Ga0210398_10003169_pt1 | contig 15852 bp, 12 predicted proteins | sample IncBWC4OmetaG_FD_161047 | JGI IMG/M metagenome (GOLD analysis project Ga0210398, IMG submission 161047) | Forest soil microbial communities from Barre Woods Harvard Forest LTER site, Petersham, Massachusetts, United States - Inc-BW-C-4-O | ecosystem: Environmental > Terrestrial > Soil >...
TGTGCAAACGCTGGCCGATGGGGCTCTGGCCGGGCCACTCCTGTTTGGCCATGGACTGGTCGATGATGCAGACAAGCGGGGCGTCGGATCGGTCGCGGACAGTGAAAAGGCGGCCGGTGATGAGGGGAATACCGAGAGCGTGGAAATAGTCGCCATAGGTCTCGATAAAGGGAGCAAACCTGAGCTTCCATCCGGCGATGGAGGCGCCTTCGATGGTGAAGCCGCCACGGCCTCCGCCGCCGGTGTCAGGCAGCGTATTGGCCAGACCTACGGCGACTGTGCCGGGTTGGGCAGCCAGACGGTCGACGACCTCGCGATTGAAGGTAGCGGTGGATGATTCGGTCGCGTATTGCTGCGAGGGCAACTGATAGCCGGCGATGAGGACATGGTCGGGGCGAAAGCCGGGATCGACGGCGAGCATCTGCTGATAGCTGCGCAGGAAGGCGAGCGAAACTGTGAGCAGGATAGTGGCGATGGCGATTTCGGCCACAACCAGAGACGAGCGAAGCCAGCTCTGGCGCAGGCTACCGGTGCCCGAGCGGGTGTCTTCCCTGAGCCCCTCCAGCAGGTTGGTGCGGACAGCAGCCCAGGCCGGACCCAGGCTGCAGAGAACTCCGGTTGCGGCGGCGACGAGGAGAGCGAAGCCCGCAACGCCGGCATTGATGGAGATGGCGTCTATCCGCGGCATGGACTCGGGAAGGAGGGGCACGGTCGCGCGCAAGGCAAGTGCCGCCAGAGCCAGACCCAGGAGGCCCCCGCCCAGACTCAGCAGGAGACCTTCGCTGAGGCACTCGCGGAGAATCGTGCTCGCACGGGCTCCGAGTGCGAGGCGAACGGCATGCTCACGGCGGCGGCGGATAGCGCGGACGAGCAAGAGGGTCGCTGCATTCGCGCAGGCGATAAGCAGCACAATGCAGACGGCGATAAGCAGCGTGCGGAGCAGAGGGCGCACTCCGGCGACGATGGATTCGCGCAAGGAGAGAACATCCCCGCGGATGTGGACGGCGGTCAGCTCCGGTGGGAAATCGCGCATGACCTGCTGCGCGATCCGATTCGCATCCCGCGCCGCCTCCTGCACGGTGGTGTCGTCCTTCAGGCGCGCGACAAGGTGGGTTCCCCATGAGCCAGCGGATGGGGAAAGCTCATCGGCGGTGAAACTCATCGGCACCCATAGCTGTGCTTGGCCAACGCGGCCGGGGAGCAGTGGGAATTCGAAGCTGCGCGGCATCACGCCAACGATAGTGTAGTTCCTGCGGTCGAGAGTGATCGTGGCACCTGCGACGTGTGGATCGCGGTGAAAGCGATTGAGCCACAGTGCGTAGCTAATCACAGCGACGGGAGCGTGCGCTTCATCTTCCTGCTGGGTAAAGACGCGGCCGACGAGGGGCGCGACGCCCAGCGTGGGGAAGACACTGGCGGTAAGGCGGGCGCCGTTGACCGATTCAGAGAGCGGGCCCCCGGAGAGCTCCCACGATGTGGCGATGTAGGCACCCATCGAAGAGAAGGCCAGCGCGGCACGCTCGTAGGTGGCGACCTCGACCGCGGTGACGCCTAGCTGCAGGCCATCTCCGAGGCGGTCGCCCAAAAGGACGAGGTGCTGTGGATCGCGAAGCGGCAGGGGTCGCAGGAGGACGCCTTCAACGAGCGAGAAGATGGCCGTGGTCGCCCCGATGCCCAGCGCGAGGGTTAGGACGATGGTGAGGGAAAAGCCGGGCGCTTTCCGGAGCTGGCGGAGTGCGAGGCGAAGGTCGCGCATAGGCAAGTATCCATGCTCAACCAGAGGTGGCAACTGGATCTCCGGTTCTCCTCGAGACGCGAAGCACTAACTGACTGGCAAATGTTCGCAGCTGCAGATCCTAAATGTCAACTGGTGCGAACAGGCCAACGCGCTCACTGAGCATGGGTTACGGTGGTCGCGGCACGATAGATCCCCTTAAACGCCAAACGCCAGATCCCTATCGGGACTGCCCCGGCGCGACGAGCAAGGGTGTCTCCAAAGATTTCTTGCCGCGGCAGTCTCGATAGGGATCTCGCGTTTCTCGGCACAAATGCAGCTAGAGCGGTCCACCCAATAGCGAAGGTGCATGGCTTCGCGCGTCTCAATCGTCCTATTTTGCCGGCGACGCTCCGACGTCGTGGCTCGCCAAGCCACCTAGTCAGTGCTGCTTCGACAAAGTCGGTGCCAGTGACTTCCCGCCCCCCCGTGCTGCGAAGGATACGGACGAATTGCCCGTACCACACCCACAGTCGAGTAACGGACTCTTCACCTGGTTGGCGGCAGCGATAAACAGCCCCTGCGGCTTGCCAGGATATTTTTTCGTAAAATCCGGCCGGGACCGATACTGATTCCTTCTGCATAATCGATTCTCCTTGTGTGTTGCCAGTGGGCAACACACAAGGATTGGTGTGCGCATGGGCTGCGGATCGAGAAGTTCGGAACGGCAGGTTCAGAGCCCGTCGATCGCTTTAGCCGCGGCGTTGATGGCGTCGGTAATCTTCTTGATTTGCTCCGGCTTCACGCTCTCTCGCGAGACCCGCGCCACCACGGCACCCCGCAGGTTCATGAATGCCTTCATGATTTCCGGCGATCTGCCACGCTCGAAGCTCCGTCCTGCCTCCTCCAGGCGCGCAAACAACTCACCGACCTGGGTCTGGTTGGCCTCAAGGTACGCTAGTCCTTCTGGGGTGAGAGAGTAGACCTTCTTGTTGTTCTGAGCAGAAGAGCTGGCAAGGCCCTCTTCCTCCAGCATTGTCAAGGTCGGATAGATAACGCCGGCGCTCGGTGTGTAGCCGCCCGAGAGGCGTTGCTCCATGGTCTTGATGAGCTGATAGCCGTAGGCGGGCACCTCGGAAAGCAGCTTCAGAATGACCAGCTTCACATCGCCGGCATCAAAGAGGCGCCCTCGCCCTTCACCGAAGCCACGATCGAAGCCGCCGGGACCGCGACCGCCAAAACCACGCTCGGGCCCACCGCGCCCATGGCCCCTGAAACCGTGCCCGAATCCTCCGACTTCTCTTGCGCCACGGCCACGCTCCGGCGAATCATGCGCTCCGGTTCCAGGTCCTCTTCGTCCTGCAAAACGACGACCTCGGCCTTCATTGTTCATTTCGAAAAACTGTGTGTTCATTGTTTCTCCCTTTTCGATACATCGCACGACATATCGTGTCGACATCAAGACTATATCTTAAGATATATCTTATTGCAATGGAAAAGTGACCTGAACAGAATTTCTCGTACCTGGAGAGCGGGAAAAAGGCTATTTTTGTCCAACCTCCTCGAAACGGTCTAATCGGCTTGCAAACATAAGAGACTTGCGACAATGCACCCGGGGGATGTACCCAGGGATCGGTACCGTGAAGTCCTCTTCGGGGAAGTGTGGAGTGCAACATCCTCGCCTCCGGGGGGGTCGCGGAAACGAAGATAAGCGAGCGGTTGGCGGAGCTTCCTTTTCCCTCGCATTCTCTCGCCGTCGATTTTAAGGAATGATGGTGTCCTTAATCATTCACTACTTCGGTTGACAAGCCCGCAACAGGTTTTGGGAACAATTCTCCGAGATGCTGGTTTATCGTGCAAGTGAAGCGACCAGATTCGTAAAGACTTCCCACTTCACATTACTAATCTCGGTAAGTCGGCATCGGTGTCACTTCCGTGTAGCGGACCAATGGCCCGGAATTGCCCCTTCCGCTCTGCGCCCAGCATTTATGTGCGGTCCTGCACATTGACCGGGCCGGAGCTACGGACCTAGTATGACGTTGCTATTGAGCACTCACTCGGAATTGGGGGATTGCAATGCTTCACCGCTCGAAGGCTATGTTCCGCATCCTTGGCTGCCTGCCCTGGGCAGCGCTTCTAGCTGCTATTGCGACGCCAGCCTTTGCTCAGCTCCTAACGAGCAGTGACCTTTCTCGCATGCGCTCCATCGGCGGCGTAGCGCTCTCGCCCGACAACCACTACATTGCCTATACGATTACGATGCGTGACCGCCCCGGCCGGCCCTATGGCCAACTCTGGGTATTGGATCTGAGCACGGAGAAGAGCATTCGCCTGGGCGGGGACAAGCCCGCCAGCGGTCCGCTGTGGTCCGGCGATAGCAAGTGGATGGCATTTCGGGGCAATGATGGCGACAAGCACAACCTTCTGATCGCGCATCCCGATGGCAGCGGAGCGACCTCGCTCGCGGAACTCGCCAGCACCAACTCGCCGTTGCCGGATATGGGCAAAGAGGTTGCGTGGTCGCCGGATGGAAAGCAAATCGCCTTCATTTCTTCCACTTCCGGCGAAGGTGTCGCCGAAGCCAGCGGCGATCCCAGGGTCATCACGCGCTATCTCTACAAGCCCGACGCTGGCGAAGGTCTGACACGCTTCAACGATAATCAGCGGCTGCACATTTTCGTAGTGGACATCGCTTCAAAACAGGTGCGTCAGCTCACTCGGGGCAATTACGACGAGCACTCCATTGACTGGTCGCCCGACGGCAAGCAACTCGTCTTCGCTTCCAACCGCGAACCGAACCAAGATGAGTTCTTTAACTACGACCTTTTCACCCTGCAGCTCGCCGACAACAGCATTCGCCGCTTAACTGCCACTGAATCCTGCGAATACGATCCGCTGTGGTCGCCGGATGGCAAATCGATCGCCTATCTCGGTACCCGCCGTGGCCTCACCGATCGCGAAACCACCATGGAAGACACCCATGTCTGGATCATGAACGGGGACGGCAGCAATCGCCGCGAAATCGGCAAAGTCATCGACAATCGCCAGGGCGCGCCGCAGTGGGCATCCGATGGCAGCGCCGTCTATTTCACCGTACAAGAACGTGGCAGTAATCATCTTGTGCGCTTGCCTATCTCGGACGGCAAACCCGAACCTGTCATCCAGGATGCGGGTGTCGTTACCGGCTGGTCAGTGGGCCAGAACGGCGCGGTCGCCTACGCCTTCATCACACCGCGTGATGCATCCGAGCTCTATTACAAATCCGGCGCCACGTCCCGTCAGTTGACCGACCTCAATCATGAACTTTTCGCGGGCAAGCCCATCGCAGACGTGGAGCCCTTCACCTTTGTCAGCAACGACAACCGGTTCGAGGTAGAAGCCTTTCTCACCAAGCCCATCGGCATGACCGCCACCTCCAAGCACCCGCTTATCGTGGTAATTCACGGCGGACCCCACGGACAAAATGGTCCAGGCCTTTACTTCAAGAACCAGGTCTACGCGGCCCACGGTTACGCTGTGCTCAATGTGAACTATCGCGGCTCCACCGGTTACGGGCAGAAGTTTGCCGATGCGGTTTTCGGCGACCAGGACGGCAATGAAGGGCAGGACATTCTCTACGCCGTTAGCGCGGCGATACACCGCTATTTGTGGATTGACCGAGAACGCTTGGGGATCGAGGGCGTGAGCTATGGTGGACAGCTGACCGATTGGCTCATCACGCAGACCAATGAATTCAAGGCGGCAATTCCCACGGCGGGCATCGCGAATCTGGTCAGCTACAACTACATGACCTACTACAACCAGTACGAGGAGATGGAATTTGGACAATTCCTGCATCAGGGAAACCTGATGGATGTCGCATGGGAACGCTCGGCACTGAAGCATATTGCGGCCGCCCATACGCCAACCCTCATCATTCACGGCGAGAACGACAACGATGTTCCCATCGCGGAAGCAGAACAGCTTTTCATTGCGCTTAAAGATGTGGGTGTCGAGACGGTTTTCCTTCGCTATCCTCGAGAAGGACACGGCCTCACCGAGGTCAAGCATCAGATCGACGCTACCGATCGATCTATCGCCTGGTACGAGAAGCATTTTCCGAAGCCCGGTGAGGAAGGCGTGACCAACGCTCAACCGTAGGGGCAGCCGGTGGTGGTCCGGACAGCCGACGACATTTCGGAAGGCACGCCGGCAGTGCAGATGCGTCCCGGACAGCCAGCAAAACTGGAACTAATACCTCCGGATTGGTCGCGAAAAACGCTCCAAGGGCCAGGCTCATTCAGCGCACTTCGTATGGGCAATCCAATGGTGATCCGGACCGGATGCCCGCCCCGGTTCCAATGCAGGACGATTAATGGTGGCCCAGGACAAAATCCAACAGCCCGTCCAGATTGTTTGAGGTGCGGTCCACACCAATCCCGAGTTCCTCTGCGGGCAGATTAAACCGGTTGACCCAGTAGGTCGTGTAACCAAAACTCTTGGCCCCGTAAGCGTCCCATCCCCCAAAGGCGGCGAACAGGATATCTTCTTTTTTGAGCTTCAACTTTTCCATTCCCAGTTCATAAGCCCGCGGGTCCGGCTTATAAGTGCCGTTGGCTTCGGTGCTCACTAATTCGTCGAATAGGCCGGTCATGCCCGCGCCATCGGCGTTGGCGCGAAGCATTTTTCCGCTGAAATTCGCAATGGTGATGATGCGTACACCGGCGGCTTTCAGCTTGTGCAACGCCCCGGCAGCATCCGGCCATGGTTTCAGGGTGAGGTACGCACCCAAGAGGCGCTTGCGCGTTTCGGGGGTCAACTCCAGTTTCATCGCCTCGGCGGTGTAAACCAGGGCGTCCTCGGTTACTTTAAAGAAATCAGTTTCACGGCCGGTAATGGTTCGCAAGTAACAATATTCAAACTGTTTTGAGCGCCACATTTTGGTGAAATCGACGCCTTTGCCCGGAAAGGCCCGCTCGACCTCAGGCGTGACGGAATTGGCGTCGAAAATGACGAAATAGTCGAAGGCGACCGCCTTGAAGCGCGGGGCCGGCGGTTCCTGCGCGTGAGCGGGAGCACCCAAAAAAAGCAGGCCTAAAATAAGGATAAGATTCTTAGCGGCAGACAACTGGATTATTTCCCATTTGATTGGTAGCCAGTTGCACCTTTCCACGCGCTTTTCCAGCCCATCTGAAGACGCCTCCTCCGTGGCTCCCATTGTTTTCATCCGAGTCCTTTCACTTTTTGCATCATTGGGTTGCCGCTGCGGGCAGGCTCAGCTGCTCCCTTCCAGAATGGCCCGGAACAACTCTCGCGGAACCACCACTTCCGCCATCTGGAAGACGATCGTTCGGGAATGGCGAACGACCTTCGCCCCATTCCGCTTCTCTGATATTCACGTTAGTGAATGACAACGTTCTCCTTGGTCACGCGTCCGGGCAAACGACCGAGCGGTACATCGGATGCCGGCACAACTTCCGTGAAGCGGTCAATGATCGATTTCAAATCTCGCTCGCAGACAACGCGCCTTAGGAACTCCAGGGCTATCGCGTGATAATCCCCTTTATCGTTCAAAATGCGAACGGTGCAGAGCACGCAATAGCGAAATGCCTCATAACCTCCTTTTATGGGACATAATCTGCCAGTCCTAAATCGTTTCCACTCGTTAACTTTTCCGCCACGCTAGAAGGATCCGTCGAGAAACGTCGCCGCTTCATCCGATATGCCGGCGATCTTGTTCGTCGCCTGGCGGTAGAATTTGAAATTGAGCTCGGTTTCCGGCTGGCCGCTATTCCAGTCGGTAAATTGTTTTAGTTCGCGGCGCCCCAGTGGCCGCTTCGCGAGCGCGGTTCGTTTGACGGCGATGCTCACGCGAGGCGTTTGCCGGGCGACACCGCGTTTCTTCGCGATTGCTTCGGCAGAAGTCACCACGCCACGCGCCATGAGGCCTTGCCCGCCCTCATTCTCGCTTGCGAAGACGAACACAGTGTCACCTTTGGCGATGTGCTTGCCGCCATACATCGTCTTCTGCCCAGCAAACACGAATGTTCTCGCGCGCAGATCGCGGACCTCGGTTTTAATCGCGAATGCCATGCTGGTTGAGGAAGTGTTTGGATTTGAACGCGATAATCCATTTTATCGGGTTTAAAGTCAACCATCCTCTAAGACGCAATTCCAACATCGCAGACGCTACAGCAATGCAGGTTTATCGTGCTGTCGTCTGTCCCTGCCTGGTCTTCGCCAATTGGCGATACGCAAGAAGTCCGAACAACAGTCCGATCACTACCCACGCCCAGTAACCCGCTTCCCCCGACGACTCCCGGAGATGCCACGCCCCGTACGGCCCACTCAGCATATCCATCTCCAGCAGCTTGTTGTTGTACGCGACGTACCGCACCCGTGCCCGTTCTCCCTGTACGAAACCCGGCCCTCTGTGACTGCACAAGATCATCACGGCCTGGCCAGTCGCGTCCGTGATCATGAATCGGGTCGAACCGTTTTTAAACTCCTCCCGGATGTCCCATAAATTCCCTTCGACTACGGGGCGTGGCGAGGTGTGGATGAGCTGAAAGTTCACCAACCCAAACGCAACGAGAGCAACACTGATCAGGCTTAGTCCCCAGCCTCGCCAAGCTGCCTGCTGTCTCGGCGTGAGGATGGTTCTTGACCCGCAGAGAGTCACCACAATGGCACAAAACAACAATGTAAAAAAGCTGATGCCGACGATATCTTGCGCTCGCACAGCTCACCTCTCGATACGACCTCACCCGCCCGAGGGGAATGATAACGTCCTCTATCACCAAAAACAGTTGGTCTTCCAGGTTAGAAGAATTGGCTTCGAATTCCCCGGATTTGCGCTGGGTTCTGTGCGCTCGCAAGATTGGTAGGCGGTGGCAGGAGCCGCCTTCCCATGTTGCCCAAGAAACACCCAAGCAAGTCTGCCAGTTGTTCGAATCTCACCGTGCCGGAACTAGACCAATCGAAGACGACCGTGCTCAATACGCTGGCGTCTGCACATTCCCGTCGGAGCTACAAACACGCCATCGAAAAGTTCATTGCCTGGTATTGCGCTGAGCCTCGGTTGGGGTTTAATCGATCCGTGGTGGTGCGATACCGCTCGTTCCTTGAGGGTCTTTCCCCGTCTGCCGCTACGATCAATCTTCATCTTTGCGCCATCCGGCGCTTGGCCGATGAGGCTGCGGAGAATGGTTGGTTAAGCTCGGAGCTGGCAATTGGAATCCGGCGAGTTAAGGAAGTCAAGCGGCTTGGCCGGAGGATTGGCAATTGGCTAACTGGCGATCGGGCGCAAAAATTATTGAATGCCGTTTCTCAAAGCACCCTGCGTGGCAGGAGAGATGCGAGCGCTGATCGGATTGCTGCTCGGGAGCGGTCTGCGGCGCTCGGAAGCAGTGAACCTGCGATTGGATCAGCTGCAATTGAGAGAAAGTCATTGGGTCATCGTCGATATGGTTGGGAAGGGTGGACGACTGCGAACGGTACCTGTGCCGCCTTGGTGTAAGGAGCTGATAGATGTTTGGCTCTGCGGCTCGCGAGTGACCGAATGGCAAAGTGTTCAGACGAGTTTCGAAGAATGGGCCGCGGCAGGATGCAGGAGTTACAAGCGACGTAGTCTGGTATGCGGTGAAACAATATGCCAAGCGAGTCGGCGTTGACCGTCTTGCGCCCCACGATCTACGGCGCTATGCCGCATGTGGCATAAGCGGCGCACCTGCGCCCGTCTCTGTCATGGTGCTGGAGGGGAACTCGAGCAGATTCAGTTTCTCCTCGGGCACGCGTCCGTGCAAACGACCGAGCGGTACATCGGATGCCGACAGAACTTCAGAGAAGCGGTCAATGATCGATTTCAAATCTCACTCGCAAACGACGCGCTTTAGGAACTCCAGGGCCATCGCGTGATAATCCGGTTTATGACATGACTAATAAGCTTGGCAGGAATTCGAACAAAAAAGCATTCAACAGCGGCCACTCGGACATCCGAAATCGAGACTGCACAAGTGAATCGCTTGCAAGTCATCGGGAAATAGTGTGTCAAATGTCTGCTGAATCTTTTGGAACTGACAGGTGGGCTAAAACCCCACAGCTTGCGCTCTGATTTCTCCAGAATACAAAGCGGTTACGAAGGAGTCAGTTGACCAGAAGATCGGCGGATTGCTAGATGGACACGGATGTCTTCAAGTAGGTGCAAAAAGAGACTTCCGTCAAGCAATCCTTAGATCGGCTCCTTCAGCACCATCTGGCGCAGGCAACCGCCGGTTTCGACCACGCCGCGTGCGCCGGTTCGGGGTGCCCCCAAACCACCAATGCTCAACCCCGTTTGTGCGTTTTCAGCGTGTCTGCCAGCAGCACTCTAGATGCTTTGCGCGAGAGGAGAAGAAAACCTTTCGCTTGAGCGTCATTTTGCAGCAGTTTCAAGTGGGCTCGGCCGGACCCCGCTTTGCCCGATTGAAGTTCGAGTTCCGCCAGCCGTAGGCGCGCTTCGAATTCAAGCCCAACATATCCAAAGCGTTTTGCTTTCTCGCCGGCATTTTCCAGGGCGCGGGAGACACCGGTCGTGGGCCCGGGGTTCTTGGGTGAATGGACGGCAGAGCTCAAGAGCTCCGTCGCATAGGCCTGCTCAATTTCGATCTGAAGTCTAACTGCAAGATCCAGAGTTTTGGACGACAACGCACTCGCCTTCGCTGAGGCCTGTTGTGCTTCGGCTGATCTTCCTTGGGCAGACAAGGCCAAGGCTACCAAGGAATGGCTGAGCGCTTCGTCATCGATCGCACTTCCTGCGTGAAAAACAGGAACAAGTCGGCGCGCTTCCGATTCTGCGGCCGCTGCATCCCCGGTATCGAACTGAAGCTGAGCAAGTGCCAGCTGGCTCTCTCCTTCGGTGACCTTTTCGCCCAAGGTACGGCGTAGCGCGGCGCTCTCCTCATGCTTGCTCCGGCCAGCCGCTACGTCCCCTTGCGAAACAAGAACCGATCCCAGTTGGTATAAGGCGTACCCTTCCAGGCTCTTGTTGCCCACTTGCCGATCTGTCGTTAACGCATCCTCGGCTTCCTTCCTGGCGGCCGACAACTCACCCTGCCGAGTGAGGAGATCCGCAATGTTTCCGAGAATCATTCCCACGCCTTCTCGGTCTCCTGTTTCATTGTCTAATTGAAGCGCCTGGTCGTTCATCTGTCGGGCTTCCACCAATTTTCCTTGCAGGACTAGTACGCCCGCGATATTGCCTAGCGCAGTCGCCTCGCGGTCTTTGTCGCCAATCTCACGACTTAAGTTCAGCGCCTGCAGGTAGGTATCGAGGGTCCGAGCGATATCACCTTGGTCCCAGAAAAGGGTGCCGAGATTGGTCAGAGCCTGCAGCATACCGATCCTGCTGCCTGTCTCACGAGAAATTTTGAGCGATTCCTCCAGAAACTTTTGCGCTTCGGTCAGGTTCGCCTGATGTCGTTCGATAATTCCCAGGTCGTTCAACACTCGGGCAACCCCTCGCTTGTCGCCGACGGCAGAGTAGACCGCCTCGGCTTCCTTCAGAATGGGAATCGCGCCCGACGAGTTCCCCAGAGCGTCCAGAGTGCTCCCGCGAATTAGAAGGGCCCTTGCCACCACCATCCTGGCCCCCTCGGCCCGCCCTTCCTCCTGGGCGTGACCCGCTGCTGCTTCTTCGCGGCGAAGGTCTCCCGTCACGTGCGCCGCAGCAGATTCCGCCAAGTCAATCCGCGGATCGTGGTCATTACGAGGGCTCCTCTTCGACAGCAGATCCACTGTTGCCATGGCATCCTTCCCCAACCCCGCTGAAGTCTGAACCTGGGCGAGACCCAATCCGTAGTCTGAATTGTCAGGAAAGAATTCCCAAAGCATGCGGTAAATCTCGATGGCTCTCGGCCACTCGTGCGCGGCCACCCGATATCGGCCCTCGATCGAAAGCTGCTCCTCGCGCGAGAGATTTGACGAAAGATGAAATGCCTCCTTGGCTTCGTCCAAAGCCTTCTGGTCGTAACCAAGAGCAGACCAGCACTCAGACAAGGCCGCATGGGCGGGAGCGTGATTAGGATCGGTAGCGACAGCTTGAAGAAGAAAATCGCGCGCACTTAACGCGTCGAAACTGCGCAGTTTCGCGAGACCCTGAGCGTACAAACGCGCGGCGTCGATATTTGCTGGAGCCGACGCAACCGCCAGACGCGCATCACTGACAGACACATTTCCTATGCCGAGCTTTCCACGTAACATTGCACCGCCGTTGGAGACCAGATCGGTCAGTTCCGACGCCTTGCCCTCTCGCGAAATTACCGCAATCGTTTCCCCGGTTCGTGTGTCCTGCAGCTGCAGATCGATCCGAATCTTCCCTTTAGTATCGTCGCCTCTTCCAAAATAGGAGCCCAATACAACCACGTCGGCGTTAAGACGCTTGCGGACCTTTCCCAGGGTCTCACGACTGTAGGTGTCAGTTGCAGGCAGCGGCGAGTCCAGCTTCATGGAATCGACATCTTCGCTTGGGACGATGCGCAGTTGCTGCCCGGCCGCCAGCTCCGAACTGAACATCTCTTCCAGTGCTGTCGAAATCCAGGCTTGGTCGGCCTTGCCCGAAAGATTCTTGAAGCCCAGCACGGCCACTGACTGGCGGACCCGGACCGGCTTGGCGGCATTGACGGCAAGCGCGCCTCGAAATAGCCGTTCGCGGATTCCGCTGAATTCCATTCCCAAGAGCACAAGCAGAACCAAGAGGATGGCTCCGACCCGCATCCTCATTGCCGTTCGCCCCGGCACGGCCGCTTCGAGTGCGACAGTTGGGGCCGAGAGCTGCGCTTTCGCGTCAAGAACCGCCGAGGGCGGGGCACCGTCCTGGTCGATAGTAGCTATGAAACGATACCCGCGACCAACAACAGTCTGAATGAATCGCGGTTCGTCGGGATCGTCTTCCAGGACAATCCGAATCCTTCTTATTACTGCATTTATGGAGTTGTCAGTATCGAGATAGACATTCTTGCCCCACACCCGCTCGACGATCTGCTCCCGCGTTACGAGTTGGCCTCGCTGCTCCACCAAGAGCAGGAGCAACTCCATGGGAATACGCGCCAGTTTGAGGGATTTGCCCGCACGACGGACCTCGTAGGCACCGAAATCGAGCTCGAATTCACGGCCAAATCTGACGATGCATGAATAGGACGATTGTTTCGATGCCATGCAGATCAAGTGCAAGAAATGGAATTTTATTGCGCACGCAGGGGCGAATTGTCACCGATTTGTAATAAAGCCAATCCTGACAATCACGCGACACGAACGTCTAGTTGTAGAACAAACACCTGGGATACGTCTGTCGTGGAAATCCAATTTTTCGACGACCTGACCCTGGAATCGGATTCAAAATTTAGGAATGTTTGCATGAGAACCCCGTAACGTCGTTTTTCAGTCCGAGCGACATCATTTAAGTACTTCCTTCGTTTTCAGAGATTTAAGCCCTTTCATTGAATTTTAAGACGATTATCACTCGCTCGCCATTGGCAGGGAGCGCGAACTTTCGCAATATCGGCTGACACTCGCTGCGAGAACGACGGGCGAGTGGGAATAGCAAAAACCAAAAAACAAACATTAGGAGCAATCCATGAAGACAGTCTCTAGAATTAGCCTGCGGAACGCCGTCCTCACCGCCCTGTTCACCTGCTTGTTGGTGGCGGGTTCGGTAGCGGCCTTCGCGGTTCCACCCAACCAAGTGCATCTCAGCAAGACGCCGGTTCAGATTCAGGGTCAGTGCTGCCAGGACGTTGCCGGCGAGTCAGTCCAAGTCAGCGAACCGGCCGAGACCGTCCCGGTCATCGTCACCTGGTCTGTCCAGTACACCTCCAATGGCCCATTCGACTTCGGAATTCGGGTGAACGGAGGCGGATGCGGCGACTTCGGTCCGACTTTCATGCCGACTAGTAGCGCTACTGGCCTTCCCGTCACGTATCAACACGTGATTTTTCCTAACGCCGGATTGCTAAAGGGGATCAACACACTCCAGATCTGTGTTGGAAGCGCTCAAGACAACGGCAATACGTTGGTCCTTGGGGAACGAACGCTTGCTGTTCAATTCAGCAAGTGACAAAGAACGCGATGCTTAACTCTGTTCCCGGCCTCGAAAGAGGCCGGGGATTCAATGCTTATCCGGAATGCCGCGATGGAAGTAAGAACAGTGTCGCTCTCGCGGGGATCCGCGGCGTTATACCCCAACCAATTCTGATTGACCAACGAGTTCAAAGGAGGACTCTATGTATCGCAAAATCGTCAAGTACCTCAACGTTGTAAAAATGACCATGTGTCTTGCCCTGGTGGGATGCGCGCTAGCGAGCCAGGCACAAAAAGTCCCTACGCAAGCAACCCCCACTGACGACACCTCGTGTACCTATAACTTCAGCTCGGGCTCGGGTAACACTTTCCTGCAATATTGCGTGGCGGAGACAGGAAATATCCTTACGATCAACACACCTCAGGGGCATACCTTGCTTCAGCCTGGCGCAGGCACGGATGGCTACGGCATCTGTAACCAGGATTTTGGAGCTACTTCGTACTTTGACTATGGAATTCGCGGGGGCGACAGCGGGAACTGGAACAGCCCCGTGCTCCTGAGTCAGACTGCAAAGAGTGTCAAGATCGCCCGGACAACCAGCGATGGCAACTGGACTCTCACTCAAACCATCACGCAGGTGCCGAGCACTCCGGGAATCCAAGTCGTCATGAGCCTGAAGAACAACACAGCACTCTCTCGAGGCGCTTACCTGATTCGCTTTGCCGACGTCAATGTGGACGGCACTGTTGATAACGATTTCAGTTCGACTCACAACGGCGCCGCGGGGTGGATCCCTACCGTGCCCTTCGCGAACAATTTCGGGACCGGCTTGCAGTTGCAAAACGCTGGCAACTCACAGTTCGGCTTTGTCAGCGGCTATGCCCAGACCGTTTTTGACGGGCCGAATCCCTGCAACTTCGCGGGAAACGCGTCCGGTACGCCCATCGTGAATAGCGATGGATCGATCGTTCTGGCCTATGTCGACACAATAGGCGCAAACAAAACCAAGACTACAACCATGATTTATAGGGGTTTCTAAGACGACCCGCCGATGAGCCGGCCTCGTAAAGAGGCCGGGTCTTCAATGCTCATCCGGTATGCCGTCGATGGATATAAGAACAGTCTCACTCCGTAAGTGTGACGACTTCTCTTTCTACACCGCAGGAGTCGCTGGTATACACGTTCAAGGGCGATCCGGATGGCGCGGGCCCGTATACTAATCTGATTCAGGGCTCCAATGGCGATTTCTATGGAACTACCGAAGAGGGCGGCAGTGCGCAGGAAGGAACCATTTTCGAGGTCACTGCGGGCGGCAAACAGACGGTGCTTTTCAGCTTCCCGAATCAGACGGACGGCGCGTATCCTACGTTGCCGTTGACGCAGGGGCCGAATGGCCTGTTGTATGGCGCCGCAACGGATTGCGCAGGCGGGGGTTGCTCGCAAGCCGGACTCTTCGACATCACCACCAAGGGCGTGTACAAGAACCTTTATCTCTACCCGCTCGTTTGCTCGAACTGCGGTCAGCCTGAGGCTCCGCTCTTGCTTTCCACCAACGGCACGCTTTACAGCCCGACCGAGCAGGGCGGGACCGGCGTTGGCTCGTTCTACCGCGAGCAATGGCTACGGCCCCTTCATCTCCCTAGTGAATGTGAAATCCGGCGCAGAAGGCGCGCGGGTCGGCATTCTGGGCCAGGGTTTCAGCTCGAAGTCTGTCGTCGAATTCGGAGGCACAAAAGCCACCACCACAAAACTCACCGGCACCACCTACATTCTCGCCACGGTCCCGACAGGCGCGCTAACCGGCGACGTCACTGTCACCACTGGACCGACCAAGCTGTCCACCACCGCGAGCTACAAGATCACGCCGACCTACAAAAGCTTCAAGCCCCCGAGCGGCCCAGTAGGAACAGTAGTGAGCGCTCGAGACGCGTGTCACGGGCGCGGTAAACCTCGCCCATGCCCCCTGATCCGAGGACTGATTGAATTTCGGGTTCTGCACAACAATGTGTAAGAGTGCGCATACTACGCGGCTTTCTGAAAAGCGACGAATTCGGTCCTTGTGGCGGCCAAGCGTTGCGCCTTCAGCAGCAGATAGTTCATGTCT
>Ga0210398_10003170_pt1 | contig 15846 bp, 11 predicted proteins | sample IncBWC4OmetaG_FD_161047 | JGI IMG/M metagenome (GOLD analysis project Ga0210398, IMG submission 161047) | Forest soil microbial communities from Barre Woods Harvard Forest LTER site, Petersham, Massachusetts, United States - Inc-BW-C-4-O | ecosystem: Environmental > Terrestrial > Soil >...
CGGCTGCTGCAGTTGTTCTACGGCAGCTACGACGGGCTGATAAAAATCGACGGCACGGATTTGCGCCAACTCGACGTCGCGCATCTGCGCGCTAGCTTTGGCGTGGTGTCGCAGGAGAACTTCCTGTTCAGCGGCACGATCCGCGACACGATCGCCGCTGGAAAGCCCGACGCCAGCTTTGACGAGGTCGTGATGGCCGCGCGCCTCGCCGGCGCCGAGGAGTTCATCGAGCGGCTGCCGAGCGGTTACGACACCTGGATTTACGAAGGGTCGCCCAACCTTTCCGGCGGCCAGCGGCAGCGGCTGGCGATTGCCCGCGCGCTGATTACCAATCCGCGCATCCTGATCCTCGACGAAGCGACCAGCGCCCTCGACGCCGAAAGCGAGGCGATCGTCAACGCCAACCTGGCGCGCATCGCCGAGGGTCGCACGATGATCGTCGTCTCGCACCGGCTGTCGTCGCTGGTCAACGCCGATGCTATCCTCGTGCTCGAGCGCGGGCAGGTCTACGACATCGGCACACATAGCGAGCTCGTCGAGCGCTGCGACATTTACAGCAATCTTTGGCGCCAGCAGCACCAACATCTCATTCCTCGGCCGGTGTCCGAGGTCATTTCGCTGCAACCTGTCAGCGGACTTGATCGGTGATGGCCATCGTCGAACGCAGCCATACGGAAGGCATCCGGTCGGAGGACGCCGCCGCGCCGAGTAGATCGCTGCTCGACGCGCTGGCGATTGTCGCGCGGCTGCAGGGCTTGCACTTGTCGGTGCAGCAACTTGTCGACGACCATCAGTTAGAGAGCGACGAGCTCTCGGTCGCCGAATTGCTCGAAATCGCCGCAGCGCATGGGCTGCGCGGCACCAGCGCGATACTCAGCTGGTCTGAGTTGATGAAGCTCGACAAGCAGTTGCCGGCCATCGTGACCCTGCGCAATGGCCACGCCATGGTCCTGCGCCAGGTCGTCAACCAGGCCGAGCTGCCGCGGATCATCCTCCAGGACCCCAACGCGAATGCCGAGTCCACCCTGGCGATCGATGAGACGAGATTCACCGCGGCATGGACCGGCGAAGTTCTGCTATTCAAACGGCACTTTCGTCTCTCGGATGAAAATCAGCCCTTCAGCTTCTGGGTGATCATCGGCCAGTTGCTGCTCGATCGCCGGCTGGCCTACGGCATCTTCTTATCGGCGATGATGCTGAGCGTTCTGGCGCTCGGGCCGATCATCTTCTGGCGATTGCTGGTCGATCGCGTGCTTTACTACAATAGTCTCGGTACGCTCTTCGCATTGTGCCTCACGGTCCTCTTGCTGATCGGTTTCGAAACCGCGTTCGGCTACTTACGCCGACGTCTTGCGATCGATCTTACGCAACGCGTGGACGTCAAGCTGACCAATCATCTCTTTAACAAGATGATGATGCTGCCGATCGATTACTTCGAGCGCCGTCCAATCGGTGAAAGCACTCGCCTTCTGGGCGAAATCTATAAAATCCGCCAGTTTATGACGGCCGGATTGTTCGGTACTTTCCTCGACGGCTTTGTGTTGTTTGTATTCCTTCCGATTATGTTTTTCTTCAGTCCGTTGCTGACGCTTTACGTGCTGGCGTTCGCGGCGCTGATTTGCGGTTGGATCGTCATCCGCTTGCCCGAAATGCGAAAACTGACCGGCGCCGCCATCCAGGCTGAGGTGGAGAAGTCGTCGTTCCTGATCGAGACGCTGCACGGCATCCGCACCGTCAAGGCGCTGGCGCTCGATGCGCGGCGACGTCACGAATGGGACACCAAAGTGGCGAAAGCCGCCCGGCTGCAGTTCGAGGCCGGCTGCAGCAGAAATATCGTGCAAACCGTCGTGGTGCCGCTTGAGCGGTTTATGGTTTTCGGCGCTTTCGCGCTCGCCGTTTATCTCGCAATAACGTCGCACCAGCAGGTGTTCGTTGGCGCTCTTTTCGCCTTCATGATGCTCTCGCAGCGCGTGGCGGCGCCGATCACGGCGCTCGCCCAGATGATCACGCAGTACGACGAGGCTTGGTTCGCGATCGAGATGATCCGACAGGTAGTCAACCAGCCCGATGAAGAGGGGCACGAGAAAAACGCGCTTCGCGACGCCATCGGCGGCCGCGTCGAGTTCTCCAATGTCCGTTTCCGCTACCTGGGCACGCAGACGCCGGCGCTCAACGACGTTTCCTTCACGATCCCCGAGGGCTCGATCCTGGGGATCATGGGGCGCAGCGGCTCGGGCAAGACCACCGTCACCCGGCTGCTACAGTTGTTTCACGCAAACTACGAGGGGCTGATCACGATCGACAGTATCGATTTGCGCCGATACGACGTTGATCATCTGCGCGCCAGCTTTGGCGTGGTGTCGCAGGAAAATTTCCTGTTCAGCGGTTCGATCCGCGACACGATCGCCGCTGGAAAGCCCGATGCCAGCTTTGACGAGGTCGTGATGGCGGCGCGCCTCGCCGGCGCCGAGGAGTTCATCGAGCGGCTGCCGCGCGGCTATGACACGTATATCTATGAGGGGTCTTCCAACCTTTCGGGCGGCCAGCGTCAGCGGCTGGCGATCGCCCGCGCGCTGATTACCAATCCGCGCATCCTGATCCTCGACGAAGCGACCAGCGCCCTCGACGCCGAAAGCGAGGCGATCGTCAACGCCAACCTGGCGCGCATCGCCGAGGGCCGCACGATGATCGTCGTCTCGCACCGGCTGTCGTCGCTGGTCAACGCCGATGCGATCCTCGTGCTCGAGCGCGGGCAGGTCTACGACATCGGCACGCATAGCCAGCTCGTCGAGCGCTGCGACATCTACAGCAATCTCTGGCATCAGCAGCACCAGCACCTCAATCCCAGACCACAGCATGAAATTATTTCGTTCCGCCCTGCCGGAAAGGCTTGAACAGGCAGCGCCGGGCCGCGAGGTCCGGATCTTCCAGTCCGAAGCCGCCGAGATCCTCGAAAGCGCGGAGTCAAACCGCGCTTACCGGACGGTGTTTGTCCTGACATTGCTGTTCGTGAGTCTGGTGCTGATCGCGTTTTGCGTGCGCGTCGATCGGGTGATCAAGTCGGCCTCTGGCGAGATCGTAACGATTGAACCAACCGTGGTACTCGGCGCCTTCAACCAGTCGATCATCAAGACGATCGACGTTCAGGAAGGTGATCGGGTGAAAAAGGGGCAGCTGCTCGCCAGCCTCGATCCGACCTTCACCACCGCCGATGTCAGCTCACTGAAATCCCAGATCGCCGGCTACACCGCGGAGATCGCCCGCTGCGAGGCCGAGCTGACACAACAGCAGTTCGACATGCCGCCCTCAACCGACGCTGTGGCCAATACCTTCATCGCCGCGCAACGCCAATATTTTATGCAGCGCAAGGCACAGTTCGATGCGCAGGTGCGCAGCTACGACGACCAGATCGCCCAATACCAATCGACGCTCGCCAAGATTCAGAACGACGAAGCTCGCTACGGCGACCGCGCCAGAATCTCTCAGGAGATCGAGCAGATGCGCGCGACGCTGGCCGCCGCCCAGATCGGCAGCAAGCTCAATCTGCTGGCCGCCACCGACCAGAAGCTGGAAATCCAACGCGCGCTCGATTTCGACAGGAACTCCGCGATCGAAGACCAGCACCAGATTGGGGCGGCGACATCGACCCGCGACGCCTACATCCAGCAATGGAACGCGCAAGTCAGCCAGGAGCTGGTCTCGGCAAAAGCCAGCCGCGACACCGCCGTCGAGCAGCTAAACAAGGCGACTAAGCTTCAGGACCTCGTCAGGATCGAGGCGCCGGAAGACGGCATGGTGCTGAGGATCGCGAAGCTTTCGTCAGGGTCGGTGCTGAACGGCAACAACCCGCTATTCTATCTTGCCCCGCTGCGGTCGCCGCTCGAAGCCGAGGTGCACGTCCTCGCCCGCGATATCGGCTTCATCCGCGTCGGCGACCGGACCACGATCAAGCTCGACGCTTATAACTTTGTCGATCACGGCACGGTCGAGGGCAAAATCCGTGCGATCAGTGAAGGCGCCTTCACTGAGGACGACAACACCGCAGCCGCCGCGAAGGAGCCCTACTACAAGGTCTTCGTGACGCTTGACCCCATCACGCTGCGCGACGTTCCACCCGATTTCCGTCTGCTTCCTGGCATCACGCTGACCGCCGACATCCACATCGGCACGCGTTCGCTGTTCGATTACCTGTTCAGCGGCGGCGTCCGCGGTTATGGCGGGCCGATGCGCGAGGCCGATTAAGCCTCGCTCAGCCGCGATAAAGTGACCTCCTCTCAAGCAGTCTCCGGGACGCGGCCGCGCGGCGCGGTCTTCCTCGATCGCGACGGTGTCCTCAATCACGACGACGGGTTTGTCGGCTCGGTCGACCGGTTCCGCTGGATCGACGGTGCGCGAGACGCGGTCAAGGCGCTCAACGATGCCGGCCTTTTGGTCTTTGTCGTCACCAACCAATCGGGCGTCGCACGGGGTTATTTCACGGAAGCGGATATCTGTGCGCTGCACGACCACATGGCGGCCGAGCTGGCAATGATTGGCGCTCATATCGACGAATTCAGCTATTGCCCCTTCCATCCCGAGGCGACCATCGCCGAATATCGCCGGGTCAGCGACCGGCGCAAACCCGCGCCAGGGATGATCCTTGATCTCCTCAAGCGATGGCCGATTGATCGCGACCGCAGCTTTTTGATCGGCGACAAGGAGAGGGACCTCGCCGCGGCCAAAGCCGCCGGGGTTCGGGCCCATCTCTTTCCGGGCGGTAATCTCGCACGGTTTGTCGGCGATCTCCTGCAGAAGAACTAATTTAATATCTCCAAGTCACTCTACCGGCTGATAATTGGCCGGACGCAAATTGCCGGGTTATCAACAGCTTCGCTCGCAATTCGCCGAATGGCGACCCATAGGCATAAGATACAGAACTTACAGCAACATCCCGTTTTCGCATTAGGTCTTGGGCCATGAGCGAGCTGTACTGGTTTCCCGAAGCTCCCGATTGGCGAAGCCGTCTCCGTATGCTCGCGGAGGTGACAACAGGCGCGTGGGATGAGGCGGTTCAGCTCGCGAATACACGGCTCGATTTTGTCAAAACCAATGCGCTCGACAACACCGTCCGTAAACTCTTTGCCGGAGGCCCGCCGAAAGATTCGGCTACCAAGCCAATCAGGCTGGCGCTGCTCGGGTCCAGTACGATGGCCCACCTGCATGCGGCGATTCGCGTCGCGGGCCTGCGGCGTGGCCTGCGGATCGAAATCTACGAAAACGATTACGGCCAGTACTGGCAGGAACTTAGCGATCCTTCGTCGGGACTGCAGGCATTCAAGCCGACGACGGTTCTGCTCGCGCTCGACGCGCACCACATCGCCGCGGGGGTCGGCGCTCATCTGAGCGCGAACGAAGCGGATCGGCTCTTCGCGGAAATCACCGGCCGCATAAGCGAATGCTGGCGGCTGGCGCGGGAAACCCTGCACTGTCCGGTCGTTCATCAAGCCGCACTGCCGCTGCACGCCGAGCTGCTCGGCAACAACGAGCAGCGTTTGCCCGGGTCGCGGCGAGCGTTTGTCTCGCGGGTCAATCACGAGCTGCGCGCGATGGCGGATGCCGATGGCGTCGACATGCTGTCGCTTGACGCGCGCGTCGCCGCTGACGGGCTCAAGGCGTGGCACGACCCGGTGCTGTGGCACAACGGGAAGCAGGAGATTTCCCCGATCGCCGCGCCGGTTTATGGCGATCTCGTCGGTCGCCTGCTCGCGGCCAAGCAGGGCAGATCGTACAAATGCCTCGTGGTCGACCTGGACAATACACTGTGGGGCGGGATCATCGGCGATGACGGGCTCGCGGGGCTCGTGCTCGGCCAAGGCAGCGCCGCTGGTGAGGCCTTTGTCGCGTTTCAAGATTATGCACGCGAGTTATCACGGCGCGGCGTGATCCTCGCCGTCTGCTCCAAGAACGACGAGACGAATGCGCTCGAGCCTTTCGACCAGCACCCCGAAATGGTGCTGCGACGCGGCGATATCGCCAGTTTTGTCGCGAACTGGAACGACAAGCCCGCCAACCTGCGGCTGATCGCCGACGAGTTGAATATCGGCCTCGATTCTCTGGTTTTCGTCGACGACAACCCGTTCGAGCGCAACCTCGTCCGCGAGGCGCTGCCGATGGTCGCGGTCCCGGAGATTTCCGACGACCCGGCGACCTATGCGCAAACCATCGCCGACGCTGGCTATTTCGAGGGCGTTTCGATCACCGATGAGGACCGCAACCGCTCGCGGCAATATCAAGGCAATCGCGAGCGCGACGCGCTGAAGGCCTCGACCACCGATCTCGACTCCTATCTGCGCGGGCTCGAGATGCAGCTGATTTGGAAGCACTTCGACCAGGTCGGACTGCAGCGGACGGTTCAGCTCATCAACAAGACCAATCAGTTCAACCTGACAACCCGGCGCTATTCCGAGGAAGATGTCCTTGCACTGATGCACGACAAAAGAGCTTTCGGCCTACAGCTTCGCCTGATCGATCGCTTTGGCGACAACGGCATTATTGGCATCGTCATCGGCAGGATGTCGGACGGCGATGACGTCGTGATCGATAGCTGGTTGATGAGCTGTCGCGTGCTCGGACGGCAGGTCGAACCCACCACCCTGAACCTTGTCGCCGCGGCGGCAAAACGGCTCGGCGCGCCACGCCTGATCGGCGAATACTTGCCGACAAAAAAGAATGGCATGGTCCGCGATCACTATTCTAAGCTCGGCTTCGCAGTCATCGAAACCGATGCTGACGGGAGCAGTCGCAGCATCCTCGACCTCGCGGCTTTCGCGCCCGCGAGCACGTTCATCGAAGTGAAGGAAGGTTGAGCGGCATGTCGGAAGCCGACATCTACGCGACTCTGACGGAGATTTTCCGTGACGTATTCTTGCGGGATGATCTCTCCATAACGCCGGAGATGACCGCCAAGGACGTGGCCGGGTGGGATTCGTTCAAGCAGATCGAGATCATCCTGGCGGTGGAAAGCCAGTACGACATCAAGTTCAACACCAAAGAACTCGACAGCCTTCAGTCAGCTGGCGATCTGGCGCGAGTTATCGCCGCTAAAATCTGAAGCTTACAAATACGGATCCGGCGCCGTCAGGTAGCCGGTGACAAAATCCCCGACCGCATCTTCGAGCGAGGTGAACGGCGCGTTGTAGCCAGCGGCGCGCAGATGGGAGAGGCGTGCCTCGGTCAGGTACTGGTAGCTCGACCGTATCTCAGGCGGCGTGTCGACGTAATCGATCTTGAGCGGCTTGCCGCACGCCGCACCGGTCGCTTCCATCAGCTCACGGAAGCTGCGCGCCGCGCCGGTGCCGATATTGTAGATGCCGCATTGGCCGCATTGGCGCCACAACCACAGCATCGCGTCGGCGCAATCCTTGACGTAGACGAAGTCGCGACGCTGGTCGCCGTCGGCAATGCCTGGCCGGTGCGACTTGAAGAGCCGGATCGTCTCCCCCGCCACGACCTTTGCGTAGTTTTTGGCGACAAGGCTCATCATGTCGCCCTTGTGGTATTCGTTCGGGCCGAACACGTTGAAAAACTTGAGCCCGGCCCAGAAGGGCGGCGCATGGCCTTTGGCCGCCTCGCGCAGCGCCCAGAGGTCAAAGGCATGCTTCGACCAGCCGTAGAGGTTCATCGGGCGGAGCTCTTTGAGTTCGGCATAGCCGCCGGCGTCGTCAAACCCTCGCGCCCCGTCGCCATAAGTCGCCGCGGAGGACGCATAGATCAGCTTCGTGCCATGGGCCGCGCACCAGCGCCACCAGCCGATCGACGAATTGAGATTGGTCTCGATGATCAGATCCGCGTCGCGCTCGGTCGTCGAGGCATTGGCGCCGAGGTGAAACACTGCCTCGACCTCGCGGCCATGCCGCTCCAGCCATGCCGGCATGTGCTCCGTGGCGACGATTTCGAAGAAATCGCGCTTGGCAATGTTGCGCCATTTGTCGTCGGTACCGAAGCGATCGACGATCACGACGTCCTGACGCCCTGCTTCGTTGAGCGCCCAAACTACCACCGAGCCGATAAACCCGCCGCCGCCGGTGACGATCAGCATCAATCACCATCGCCGGCGACAGTGACGACCCGCCGCGCCGCGCCGTCCATCTTGCCGATTGTGCGTGTCGTGGAATGCCCCTCGACGATATCGATCAGCGCGACACGACCGCCGCTGGCTTGCACCTCGTCGGCGCCCACGACCGTATCGATTGTGTAATCCGCGCCCTTGATCAGCACCTCGGGCTTGAGCCGGGTGATGAGGTCGAGCGGCGTATCGTCGTCAAAGCTGATCACCGCATCGACGGAGGCGAGCCCGGCGATCACCGCCGCGCGATCAGCAAGCGTGTTGACCGGACGGCGCGGTCCCTTCAGCCGACGGACGCTGTCATCACCGTTGAGTGCGACGATGAGCCGGTCGCACTCGAGCCGCGCCTTGGCCAGCAGGCTCACGTGACCGGGATGGACGATGTCGAAGCAGCCATTGGTAAAGCCGACCGACAACCCCCGTGCCTTCCATTGGCGCACGAGGGTCTCGATTTCCGCAGTGCCGTAAAGCTTGGCGTGGCCAAGATCGTGCTCGCGGGCGGCCCGGGACAGTTCGAGGATCAGCTCGTCGAGCTCGACGGTCGCTGTGCCGAGCTTGCCGACGACGATACCGGCCGCGGTATTGGCAAGCCGCATCGCATGCGCCAGCGAATGACCGCTCGCATGCGCCAGCGCGAGCACGGCGATGACCGTATCGCCAGCGCCCGACACATCGAAAACCTCACGAGCGCGCGACGATTCGACATGCACCTCGCCCGACGCCTCGACCAGCATCATGCCCTTTTCGGACCGGGTGGTGAGGATCGCTTCGGCCTGCGCGTCGCGCAGCGCCCGCGTCGCGGCGGCGATGACATCAGCCTCGGTCGCGACCGGCAGCTTCGACGCCCGGCCCAGCTCGGCAAGGTTCGGGGTCACGCAGGTGACGCCGCGGTAGTGGCGGAAGTCGTCTCGTTTCGGATCGACAAAGACCGGGATGCGTCGCACACGGGCGCGGCTGATCACCGCCACCAGCGTCTTGCGATCGAACACACCCTTTCCGTAGTCGGACAGGATTACGGCATTGACGCTCGGCAGCACGCGATCGACCGCGGCGATCAGCGCCTGCCGCTCTGCGGGTTCGAGCACTTGCGTGCTCTCCTCGTCGACCCGCATGATCTGCTGGTGACCCGCGACATAACGAGTCTTGCAAGTGGTGGGACGGCCGCCACTGTCGACGTGCGCATCAACGAGCCGCTGCGTTTCGCGGATCAGCTGCCTCACTTCATGGCCGGCAGCGTCACCGCCCAGCACGCCCATCAGCACGGCCTCACCGCCTAGGCTTGCGATGTTGCGCGCAACATTGCCTGCGCCGCCCAGCGAACTGCGCCGCCGCTCGACAAGCAGGACCGGGACCGGCGCTTCTGGCGATATCCGCTCGATCCCGCAATAAGCGAAACGATCGAGCATGATGTCACCAAGACAGAGTATGCGAGCGCGCGAAAAATCCATGTCCGCTTAATCCGGCCGTCCGGGCCAGTTTTATCATCGCTTCATCTGGTTGCCTATCGCAGGACGAGCAAGCAGTCGAAGGGGGCGTCCGCGTTCTGCTTTATTTCCGAAATTGCCCGAGTAGAATGCGGCTCGATCTTCTGACGACGCATTTTGAGAGCCCGTAGCTCAGCCGGTAGAGCATCTGACTTTTAATCAGGAGGTCTCGGGTTCGAATCCCGACGGGCTCACCAACAACATCAGTAGTCTAGGAGATATTATTTCGTGGCCGTCGCGGGCGCCCTCCCCGAAACGGCCGAGCAGCGAAATTGCCCCAGAGCGGGTTTCGCCTCGCCGCAGTCGGGACTGATCCTGGCGTCATGCTCTCCCACGGCTTCCCCCTTGCGCCTCGTCCGCGAAATTGCTGGGCAAAGGCGCATAAAGCGCTGGTTCGGTATTTCCATCGCAGCTCTCATCGGCGCCTTCGTCCGGTGTTGTTCGGACGACGGCACGGCGCCTCGCGGCAATCCTCGCAGGCGGATTCTTCGGACCCGCGCGACCTTGGGGGATGCGGATCATCCAGATGGTCGCGCCAGCCGCTGCCCACTGGCGAATCGCGCCGAAGGGTATTCCGAGAAATTCCGCAAAAAGAGCCGCATAGGGACGGCTGTGCGGAGCCCCATTCCGCTGCGGAATTGGCGGATTTGAGAAGCCAAAAGATTCGTACAACGCCTCCTGCCGATGGCTAGGCTCCGAGCCAGGCCAAGCTGCGAGGGGCTTCTATGTCCGAGACGAATGAGGTTACGAGCGACCTGTACGCAGATGCGCAGGTGATCCTCTTTCTTCACAACCAAGACGATCTGGGATTGTTGAAGTTTATCGATACGCAGTACGGCTCAAAATTCACGATGGAGCAAACTGGAACGTCGTTCGAGGATTGCATCGACTGGTGCGCTCAAAACGCTGGAGGCATCGATAACGCCAAGCGCGTTCTGCGGCTGCTCTTCGAGAGATACTACTTCCATCTGCCCAAAGCCGTGCAGGCTGACCTTCTATATCTTGCCGAAGAGCTCGAATACGACCCGCGACGCACCAAGCTCGACGAATTGAAGGCGCTTTGCAGAGCAGAGATGAAATTGAGTGTCGCCAGAATTGTGTCACTGGCATCGGCCGCGCGCGCGCTTCTCAGGAATGTGCAACTGAAACGGAAACTCAAAGAGCGGGCGGTCCAATCACTGCCGGTCGGCGTTCCACGTTTTCGATCGGCTCCAGCATACGGGTTTCGCCGCGCCTCTTAGCCGCCGCGCGAAGCGGCCGCTTCCGCCGTAACCCCACCAGCGCCTCACCATTTGGCCGGTCGGCACTAGCTCTCCAAATCCGACTTTGAACTCGGTACTGACAACGACCTTCAGCCGTGCACACTCAATATCGTCGGATCGGGGACGATGCCCGGGCCCCTCGGCCCAAGCCCGGGTACGGCAAAAGGAGAGCGGCAGATGGATCTTAGACTTGCGGGGAAAATTGCGCTCATCACCGGTTCGAGCCGCGGCATCGGCCTCGCTGTCGCCAAGGCGTTTGCCGCCGAGGGCTGCCGACTGATGCTATCAGCGCGCGCGGCCGAAGGCCTCGCCGCCGCCGCGAACGAACTGAGCGCGGCCGGCGCCGAAGTCGTCGCTCATATGGCGGATGTCGCCAAGGCCGAAGACGCCGCGGCGCTGATCGATGTCGCTGTCGCGGCCTATGGCGGCATCGACATCTTGGTCAACAATGTCGGTGGTGGCGGTGGCGGCGCTCGCATCGCCGATAGCACCGACGACGATTGGCGTGGTGCGCTCGAACGGAACTTGATCCAGACCGTCCGGATGATGCGGTTAGCGCTGCCGCACATGAAGGGTCGGACCGGCGCGGCAATCGTCAATATCGCTTCGATTTCGGGCTGGTCACCGCAACTAGCGATGTCCGGTCAATATGGCGCCGCCAAGGCGGCGCTGATCTTCGATACGGAGCGCTGGGCACTGGAATTCGTGCCGTACGGCATCCGCGTCAACACCGTCTCGCCGGGCTCCATATTGGTCGAAGGCAATGGCTGGGACCGCTACCACCTAGCCAATCCGGGATACTACGAAGATTACGTCCGTCATGGTTTTCCGATGGGCCGCCTCGGCACCGCCGAGGAAGTCGCCGACGTGATCGTGTTCGCCGCGTCGGCGCGCGCTCATTGGATCAACGGCCGCAACATTCCGGTGGACGGGTTGGAACAGCCGCACGCCCCGCTCGACCGCCGGCCTTTCTAGACGACACCTCGTCGGTGCGACACGATCGCGGTAGCGTTCTTTGCCGACTAATCGAGAGGATCACGGATGAGCCGCACTGTCGCCCGTCTGCTGGCGGAGAGCCTCGAAGCGCATGATGTCGACCAGATCTATTGCGTTCCCGGCGAAAGCTATGTCGGGCTCACCAGCGAGCTGCTGCAGCGCAATTCGATGCGCGTCGTCGTGTGCCGGCACGAAACCGGAGCCGGCTACATGGCGGTCGCCGACGGACGTCTGCGCGCTCGTGCCGGGGTGGCAATGGTGTCGCGCGGACCGGGCATGGCCAACGCCATGGGGCCGCTGCACACGGCATTTCACGATGCGACGCCGATGGTCGTGCTCGTCGGCCAGGTCGAGCGCAAGGATTTCGGGCGGCTGGCGCTGCAGGAGCAGAACTATTCGCGCCTGCTGTCCGACACCACCAAGCTGGTCATCGAGGTCAACGAGCCCGAACAGGCCTCGGAGGCGATCGCCCGCGCTTTTCACGTCGCCGAAAGCGGCACGCAGGGCCCGGTCGCCGTGATCCTGCCGGAGGACATTTTCGACGAGGAGACCGACGCCGAGGTCGATGCCGCGCGCGATCGGCCAATCGCCGGACCGCGCGTCGATGATCTCGACCGCCTGGCCGAGATGCTAGCGAATTCCGAGCGGCCGCTGGTGCCGGTTGGCGGCGCGCTCTGGGCGGATCACCTGCGCGATCCTGCGACGCTGGCCGACCTCAATCGACTCGCCGAGGAATGGGTGTTGCCGATCAACCCGACGCACCGCCGGCCACATCTATTCGATGCGCTGCACGCGAATTACGGCGGCTACATGGGCATCCGCGTCCCGCCGGCGCTGATTGGCGAAATGAAAAAATCCGACCTGATGGTCGCGCTCGGCGAGCGGATGACCGACTCGGTCAGCCAGTCCTACACCTTTCCGGCGGCGCCGACTCCACAGCTGCCGTTCGTTCACATCTGGCCGGACGCCAACGAGGTGGGACGAGTTTGGCGACCGACCCTGGGTATGCCATGCAGCCCGCACGAAGTTATCAAGGCGCTGCTCGCGCGGGGTGCGCCGACGGATGCTGGGAAGCGACGCGGCTGGGTCGCCGGGTTGAACGCGATCCATCGCCAGCTCTTGGCAAAGGAGTGGAGCCCGACCAGCGATGGTATCAACTTCGCCGCCATCGTCTGCGAGGTCGACAAGCATCTCGCGCCGGACGCGGTCGTGACCACCGACGCCGGTAATTTTGGCAGCTTTGTCCATCGCTATATCGGCTTTAGGCAGGGCCAGATCTTTCTGTCGTCGGTCGTCGGCGCGATGGGGTCGGGCATGCCGATGGCGGTCGGGGCGGCGCTGCGCCAGCCGGGCCGGCAGGTCGTGTGCTTTATCGGCGACGGCGGCACGCTGATGATGGGCAACGAGATCGCCACCGCGGTGCAATACGGCGCCGCGCCAGTCATGGTCATTTCCGACAATTCGATGTACGGCACGATCGGCATGCATTCTTACGTGCGCTACCCCGACCGGCCGTTCTTTGAAGGGACGCGGCTGACCAACCCGGATTTCGCCGCCTGGGGCCGTTCGTTCGGCGCCGCGGGCATCACGATCCGCAATGATAGCGAAATCGCCGACGGCATCGCCGCCGCGTTCGCCGTAAAAACCAGGCCGGTCGTGGTGCACTGCCTGACCTCGGCGGTGCAGATGAGCGCGTGGCGCCGCTTTGCCGGATCGGAAACAACGCTGCCGTGACGCCTCGCCCAGTCAAAGACGCGCCACACGCCTGAGCGCTTTCGCCGGGCATGGCCAGGGTTGGCATGCCCGGGCTTGAACGGGGTCAAGCTCTCTCGCGTTACAGCGGCCGCACGCGGGCTCAGGTTTCGCGGCTCGAGAAGCGCACGGTCGTGGCGCGGGCACGGTAGTCGGTCTTAACGTTGACCAGCGCGCACATTCCCTCGTCGATCTTTTTCTGCGCCCGGTCCAGAGCCGGTCGGATGTCCTCCGCGTTCTCGACATATTCGCCGTGGGCACCGAGGCCCTGCGCGACAATATCGTAACGCGTGTACCCGAGATCGCGACCGGGCTTGTTGCGCTCCGGATCGGCGGTCCAGCCGCCGTTGAGGCTGATCACGACGAGCAGCGGCAGGTTGTGCCGGACCGCGGTGTCCAGCTCCATCGCGTTCTGCCCGAACGAGCCATCGCCGTGCAGGCAGATGACCGGCGCGCTCGGCTTCGCGGCCTTGGCGCCGACGGCGAACGGCATCCCCACGCCCATCGTCCCGAACGGACCCGAATTGAGACGATGGCCCGGCATGAAGGTTGGGATCGACTGGCGGCCGAAATTGAGGATCTCCTGGCCGTCGACGCAAAGGATCGTGTCGCGCTTCTGGAAATTCTTGATCTCTTCGCAAAGCCGCAGCGGGTGGATATCGCCGTCGGTCGGGTAGTTGCCGCCGGCGCGCGTGCGCTTCTGCGCTTCGCCGTCGGCGAGCTTCTGGCGCCACGGCGCGAAACGATCGGCGGTCGTCGCCGGGATCGCATCGAGCAGTTGCTGTAAGACGGACTTGCAGTCGCCGACGAGCGGGATGTCGATGTTGCGCGCCGACGTCCCCATCTCTTCGGGATCGATGTCGATGCGCGCGATCTTCGCCTCGGCGCGGAAGCGCGGCGGCAGGGCATGCCCGATCACATAATTCGTGCGCGTGCCGAGAATGATGATCAGATCCGCGTCGCGAAACGCATCATTCCGCATCGTCATATAGGAATAGGGGTGATCATCCGGCACAACGCCGCGGCCTTGCGGTGTGGTGTAGAACGGAATACCGGCCTTCTCGACAAACTGGCGCATCTCGTCCCAGGCGTGCGACCAGAGGACACCACCGCCCGATACGATGAGCGGCTGCCGTGCCTCGCGGATCGCATCGACCAGCGCGTTGAGCACCTTCGGTTCGGCATAGGGGCGTGGCTTGACGATCGGGCGGCCCATGTAGCTCCAGTCGACATCCGCCTCGTCGACTTCCGTGTAGAGCACGTCGCCCGGGAAATCGAGGTAGACCGGCCCGGGCTTACCGTTCAGCGCCTTCTGGAAGGCGAAATTGATCTGCTGCGGCAGCCGCTTCAAATTGTGGACGCGATCGGCGTATTTGACGCAGCCTTCCAATGCCTTGACCTGATCGATCTCCTGAAAGACCTGACGGCCGAACTGGCCAATCGGCGACGAGCCGCCGAGCGCGACGACCGGGCAGCAGTCAATCAGCGCGTTGGCAAGGCCGGTGCCGAGGTTCAACGTCGCCGGGCCTGACGCCGCCATGCACACGCCCGGCCCCTGGGTCACGCGCGAATAGGCCTGCGCCATATAGGCGGCGCCCTGTTCGTGGCGAGTGTCGATGAGACGAATGCCCTCGTTGATGCAGGCCGTCTCTGCGTCAAGCATCGGCCCGCCCATTATAAAGAACAGGTCCTTGACGCTCTGCGCCTTCAGGCACCGCGCGAGAATGTCATTGCCGGTAACTATTGCCATCTGAGGTCTCCTCCTCTGCGATCTCGGCGTTAGGTCACGCCGTTTCTCGGACCGGATCATGCGCGAAGCTGTAGGGCGGAAAAGCGAAGCGCATTCCGCCATTCGCGGCTTCGCGCCCTCCTGCGCCGATGGGAGTATCACCGTAACAGGGTTCCCGGAGCCACCTGCTTCTTTACGTTAACCCGCTTGACCGCCGTTCGGACCGGCTCGTCATCAATTCGAGTATTTTCGGGAAACGGTCCGTGCGGCCCAGCAAATGCGCCCGTTCACGACCAACGCGTGAAACGTTCGGCCGGGCGATCGCAGGATCGCCAGCGATGCTCTCAGATTTGAGACGTAAGCCCATTTTACGAGACATTACTTCGGTAAAGCTCCGTTCGAACCGCGTCTGAACGAGCTGCCATCGCATCGGCGACCGAGGCTAACTGAAGTATGTGCTGTCTACATGGGTGACACCCTTCAGGGTGATCGTCGACGTAGACAGCACATACTTCAGTT
>Ga0210398_10003174_pt1 | contig 15838 bp, 8 predicted proteins | sample IncBWC4OmetaG_FD_161047 | JGI IMG/M metagenome (GOLD analysis project Ga0210398, IMG submission 161047) | Forest soil microbial communities from Barre Woods Harvard Forest LTER site, Petersham, Massachusetts, United States - Inc-BW-C-4-O | ecosystem: Environmental > Terrestrial > Soil >...
CTATTGCCGCGGATGTATTGGTTGAGGGCGCGACGGTCAAGGAGGTCCGAGCCGGTATTGATCCTGGTGGGCATTCGGTAGTGGATGCGCGAGGGATGCTGATTTTGCCGGGTGGGATCGATGCGCATACGCATCTTGATATGCCCTTTGGGGGGACCACGTCGGCGGACGATTTTGAGACGGGGACGCGGGCGGCGGCGATTGGCGGGACGACGACGATTGTCGATTTTGCGATTCAGGCGAAGGGCACGAAGATGCGGTCGGCGCTCGATACGTGGTGGAAGAAGGCCGCGGGGAAGGCTTGTGTCGATTACGGGCTGCACATGATCGTGACGGATTTGGGGACGTCGGGCCTCGAGGACATGGACGATCTGGTGCGCGAGGGGGTCGCGAGTTTCAAGTTGTTCATGGCGTATCCCGGCGTGCTGATGGTGGATGACGCGACGATTTTCAAAGCATTGCAGCAGACTTCCAAAAACGGCGCGCTGATCTGCATGCATGCGGAGAATGGGTCGGTGATTGACGTGATCGTGCAGCAGGCGCTGGCGGCTGGAAAGATGGCTCCGATCTATCACGCGCTGACGCGGCCGACGATTGCGGAAGCCGAAGCCGTGCAGCGAGCGATTGCGATGGCGGAGATGGCGGGGGCTCCCGTTTATATCGTTCATCTTTCCAGCGAGGATGCGCTGAATCAGGTGCGGGAGGCGCGGGATCGCGGGCTGCCGGCGTTTGCGGAGACGTGTCCGCAGTATTTGTTGCTGTCGCTCGAAGAGACGATGAATCACAATTCATTCGAGGATGCGAAGTGGGTTTTCACGCCGCCACTGCGCGAGAAAAAGAATCAGCCAAAGTTGTGGGATGGGCTGAAAGACGATCACCTCCAGGTGGTGTCGACGGATCATTGTCCTTTTTGCTTTGAGGATCAGAAGATTTTGGGCGTGAACGATTTCACGAAGATTCCCAACGGAGGCCCAGGGATTGAGAACCGGATGCAGCTGATCCATCACCACGGAGTGAACGCGGGGAAGATTTCGCTGAATCGGTTTGTGGAGATTACTGCGACAGCTCCGGCGCGGATTTTCGGGATGTATCCGAAGAAGGGGACGGTGGCGCCGGGTTCGGACGCCGACGTTGTCATTTGGGATCCGAAGGCCGAGCACACCATCAGCGCGAAGACGCACAACATGCGCGTGGACTACTCGATGTTTGAGGGGTTCCAGGTGCGCGGGAATGCGAAGCAGGTGTATGCGCGCGGCGAGTTGATTGTGGAGAACGGCAAGTATCTCGGCAAGACCGGACGCGGGCAGTATCTCCGGCGTGCGGCGCGCGGAGGGGCGTGGCAGTGATTGTTCCGGAGAGCAGCCTCTACAACGCTGACCTTGCGCCGACGACGCCGGCGCATCGGACGTGGGGAACCTACAACTACATCTCGCTATGGTTCTCGATGTCGATGGAGGTGAGCACATACATGCTGGCCTCGGGGCTGATTGCGGGGGGCATGGACTGGAAGCAGGCGCTGGGGACGATTCTGCTGGGGAATTTGATTGTCCTCATCCCCTTGCTGTTGAACGCACATGCGGGGGCGAAGTATGGGACTCCCTTTCCGGTGCTGGCGCGGGCGTCGTTTGGGACGCGCGGCGCAAATGTGCCGGCGATCCTGCGGGCGATCGTGGCGTGCGGATGGTTTGGGATTCAGTCGTGGATTGGTGGGCAGGCGATCTACTCGATGCTGGTGGTGGTGTGGCCTGGCGTGGCGGCGGCGCCGTGGGCGGTGTGGGCGTGTTTCCTCGGCTTTTGGGCGCTGAATATGGTGGTGGTGTGGCGGGGGGTCGAGAGTATTCGTTTTCTGCAAGGATTTTCGGCGCCGTTCATGCTGGCGATGGCGCTGCTGCTGCTGTTTTTTGCGCTGCACAAGGCGGGCGGGTTTGGGCCGATGCTGTCGGAGCCGAGCCATTTTCATTCGACGGGGGCGTTTTTGCGGTTCTTTTTTCCGTCGCTGACGGCGATGGTGGGCTACTGGGCGACGCTGGCGCTGAACATTCCTGACTTCACGCGCTACTCGAAAGACCAGCACGCGCAGGTGGTGGGGCAGGCATTTGGATTGCCTGTTGCTATGACTCTGTACTCGTTTATCGGGATCGCGGTGACGTCGGCGTCGGCGGTGATTTTTGGGCACGCGATCTGGAGCCCGATTGAGCTGTTGGGGAAATTCCATCAGCCGGTTGTCGCTTTTATCGCGATGATTGCGCTGCTGGTGGCGACGCTGAACGTGAACGTGGCGGCGAATGTGGTGTCGCCGTCGAATGATATTTCGAATCTGAATCCGCAGTGGATTTCGTTTCGGACGGGTGGGCTGATCACGGGCTTTCTCGGCCTCGCGATGATGCCGTGGAAGCTGCTGTCGAGCTTCAACAATTACATTTTCGGATGGTTGGTGGGATATTCGGGACTGCTGGGCCCGGTGGCGGGGATTATGGTGGCGGATTATTTTGTGATTCGCGGGAAGCGGCTCGATCTGGAGTCGCTGTACATGCGGAATGGGATTTATGAGTACCGGAGCGGCGTGAATCCGAAGGCGATTGCGGCGCTGGCGGTGGGCGTGGGGCTGGTGCTGATCGGGCGATTGGTGCCGGCGGTGCACTGGCTTTACGACTATGCGTGGTTTGTGGGATTCTTCGTTTCTGGCACGATCTATGTCGCGCTGATGCGCGGCGCGCGGGTGGAAGCTCCAGTTACAAAGCTGGCAGGAGAAGAAGCATGAGCACCATTTTTACCGATGTCGCAGTCACGTCGTCGTACGTTGCCGGGCGCTGGACGGCGCTGGAGGGTACGACACAGCAGCCGATTATCAATCCAGCGAACGGGGAAACGCTGGCGACGCTGCCCTATGGGAGCGCTTCGGACGTGGATCGTGCGGCCAGAGATGCACACCGGGCGTGGATGGAGTGGCGCGAGGTGCCGGTGGTGGATCGGGTGCAGCCACTGTACCGGTTCAAGGCGCTGCTGGAGAAAAATGTGCGCGAGGTCGCGACGATTTTGACGCGCGAGAACGGGAAGACGTTCGAGGATGCGCAGACCGAGGTGAAGCGCGGAATTCAAATGGTCGAAGTCGCGTGCGGGATGCCGTCCTTGATGATGGGCGACTCCCTGAACGATGTGGCGAAGGGCATCGATTGCCGGACGATTCGGCAGCCGATTGGGGTGTGCGCGGGGATCACGCCGTTTAATTTTCCGGCGATGGTGCCGCTGTGGATGTATCCGTTTGCGATTGCTGCGGGGAACACGTTTTTGCTGAAGCCGTCGGAGCGGGTTCCGATGACGCCCACGCGGGTCGTCGAACTGCTGCTGGAGGCGGGCTTGCCTGCGGGCGTGATCCAACTGGTGCACGGCGGCCGCGAGGTGGTGGAGGCACTGCTGGCGCATCCGCTGATCAAGGCGATATCGTTTGTCGGGTCGTCGCCGGTGGCAAAGATTGTTTACAAGGAAGCGGCGGCGCATGGGAAACGCGTGCAGGCGCTGGGCGGGGCGAAGAACCATCTCGTTGTCATGCCGGATGCGGATTTGCCGCAGACCGTGGATGCGATTCTGGGGTCGGCATTTGGCGCGGCGGGGCAGCGGTGCCTGGCCGGGAGCGTGCTGGTTCCGGTGGGCGAGGTCGCGGAGCCGCTGCTGAAGCTTCTGGTCGAGAAGGCGAAAGCGCTGAAGCTCGGCGATGGGATGGAGGATGGCGTGTCCGTTGGGCCGCTGGTGGGTGCGGATCAGAAGAAGCGCGTGGTGGACTACATCGAGAAGGGCGTGGCGGAGGGGGCGCAGGCGATCCTCGACGGGCGCGGTGTGGAAGCGGATCCGGAGGGGGCGTTTGTAGGGCCGACGGTGCTGGATCACGTGGGACGCTCGGCCACGGTGGCGCGCGAGGAAATTTTTGGGCCGGTGCTCTCAGTGGTACGGGCGGAGACGCTCGACGACGCGATTGCGGTGGTGAATGCTTCGGAGTTTGGAAATACGACGACAATCTATACGAAGAGCGGTAAGGCGGCGCGGGAGTATCAGAGCCGAATTGAAGTGGGGATGGTTGGGGTGAATATGACCGTTTCCGCTCCAATGGCGTTTTTCCCATTCGCCGGATGGAAGAATTCCTTCTTCGGGGATCTGCACGCGCATGGGAAAGATGCGGTGGCGTTTTATACGGAACAGAAAGTCTTAATGACGCGGTGGTTCTGAAGAATAGGGCACGGGGGCGCCGGGCACACAAGAGCAAGCACAGACTCAGTCGGCGGGGGCGAACTGGATGCTGCGGTAGGAAGACGGACGGCGGTGGAGGATCAGGGTTAGTCCCAGGGCCGCGGCGGCCATGAGAGCGGCGAAGAGGAAGATGGGCGCGTAGCCGAGTCCGGCAACGATTAAACCGACAAGCGGGCCGGTGAGGCCGAGGGAGAGATCCGCAAATGCGGTGTACACGCCGAGGGCGGAGCCGCGGTTTTCGGGCGTGACACGGTTCACGGCCTCGACGCCGAGGGCGGGGAAGACCAGGGAGAATCCGAAGCCGGTGAGGGCTGCGCCGGCGAAGGCCAGGGCGGGGGCGTAGGCGAGCCAGAGGAAGACGAGGCCAGCGATTTCGACGGAGAGGCAGACGAGGGCGACGCGGAATCCGCCCCAGCGGTCAATGGAGTGCGCGAAGAGCAGGCGTGCCAGGATGAAAGCTGCGCCGAAGCTGGTGAGGGCAAAGGCGGCGTCGGGCCAGTGGTGGTGGGCGTAGAAGAGCACCATGAAAGACGCGATGGTGCCGAAGCCGGTGCTGGCGAGGGCGAGGCTCATGCCGTGGGGGAAGACGCGGCTGAGGACCTGGCGGAAGGCGAGGGGTTCACCGGCGGGTGCGGCGACTTCGCCGATGGGCCAGGCGGTGAGGAGTCCGAGGGCGGAAACGGCAACGCTGACGAGGCCGACGCCGCTCAGGCCCCAGGCGCGTTCGATCCAGATGCCGAGAGGGGCGCCGAGAGCGATGCCGCCGTAGGAGCAGATGCCGCTCCAGGAGATGACGCGGGCGGTGTGTTCCTGGCCGACGCGACCGATGCCCCAGAGGCAGGAGCCGGTGGCGAGCCAGCTTTCGCCGAAGCCGAGGATGAGGCGGCTGGTGAGGATGAGGCCGAGGCAGGCCAGGGGAAAGACGGTCAGGAATCCGGAGAAGCAGAGACAAACGCCGGAGGCGCCGCAGGCCAGGAGTCCGGAAAGGACGGTGCGGCGGGCGCCGGCGGAGTCGGCCATGCGGCCGGCCTGCGGGCGGCTGAGAACGGTGGCGACGTATTGGGCGCTGACCGCGAGTCCGGCGAGAACAGTGTTGAAGTGGAGCTGGAGGTGAACGACCGAGGGAAGGATGGCCATGGGGAGGCCGATGGCGAAGTAGCAGAGGAAGATCTGGAGGGAAGTAGGGAGAATCCGCAGCGTGACGGAGCCCGAGGTCGAACGAAAGAAAGGGATTGTACTGGTGGCGGACATTCTCCTGGTTCTTATGGTACACGGCGTCGTGGTCCTGTTTGCGCCAGTCCCCCACGCGAGTCCCCCATAGGTGGCAGTCGAGGGGGATGGTGGATGGACGCGCCGGGGGTACAATGGTTGATACCCGCACGCTACCCGGGGCGGCGAGAGATTCGTTCACACAATTTAAGGTTGGCTTTTGACTCCGCGAGGGGCTTTGCGGCGTCTAAATGATGGTGAAAGTTCTGGCCGGGCTTTTCGGGTGATTCCGGTATCGTGGCTGGCCAGGATACCGTGTAAAGAGAGAGGTTTCCTCCAAGGTGAACTCTACCGTTAAACAAATCCTGTTTTGGGTGCTCATCATCGCGTGCCTTCTGGTCCTCTGGCAGCTTTTCCAGAACAAAAACGTGATGGGGGGGCATGAGCAGGAAGTGAGCTTCTCCCAGTTTCTGGGCGACGTGGAGAATAACCAGGTGTCGGACGTCACGATCACCGGGCAAGAGGTACGGGGGCACTTCCGGACGGACAAGGGCGCGTTCCACGTGGTGGTTCCGGCGAACTACTCGCACCTGTACGACGTGCTGGATCAGAACAAAGTCAGCGTGACGGTAAAGAACGCGGACGGCAACAGCTGGTGGGGCTGGCTGTTGCAGTTCTCGCCGCTGATTCTGATCGCCCTGCTCTGGTTCTTCATGATCCGCCAGATGCAGAGTGGCGGGAACAAGGCGCTTTCGTTCGGCAAGAGCCGGGCGCGGCTGCTTTCGATGCAGCAGAAGAAGGTCACCTTTAAGGATGTGGCCGGCGTCGACGAGGCCAAGGAAGAGCTGAAGGAGATCATCGAGTTCCTGCGCGAAGCGCAGAAGTTCCAGAAGCTGGGCGGCCGGATTCCGAAGGGCGTGCTGCTCGTCGGACCTCCTGGAACCGGCAAGACGCTGCTGGCGCGGGCGGTGGCCGGCGAGGCCAATGTGCCGTTCTTCTCGATTTCGGGCTCGGACTTCGTCGAGATGTTCGTGGGCGTGGGCGCGAGCCGCGTGCGCGATCTGTTCGAACAGGGCAAGAAGAACGCACCCTGCATCATCTTTATCGACGAAATTGACGCAGTCGGACGGCATCGCGGCGCTGGCTTGGGCGGCGGTCACGACGAGCGCGAGCAGACGCTGAATCAGCTGCTGGTCGAGATGGACGGTTTCGAGTCCAACGATGGCGTGATTCTGGTCGCCGCGACGAACCGGCCCGACGTGCTCGATCCGGCGCTGCTGCGGCCTGGTCGCTTTGACCGGCGTGTGGTGGTTGGACGGCCGGATGTTCGCGGACGCGAAGAGGTTTTGCGGGTGCATGCGCGGAAGGTGCCGATCGCGGACGATGTTGATCTGCGGGTCCTGGCGCGGGGCACACCGGGCTTCTCGGGCGCCGATCTTGCAAACATGGTGAACGAGGCAGCGCTGAATGCGGCGCGGTACAACCGGAAGCAGGTCCTGATGCTCGATTTCGAGCAGGCGAAGGACAAGGTGCTGATGGGTGCCGAGCGCAAGTCGATGCTGCTGACTGATGAGGAAAAGCGGGTTACGGCGTATCACGAAGCCGGGCACGCGCTGGTGGCGGCGTTGCGGCTGCATGCCGATCCGCTGCACAAGGTCACGATTATTCCGCGCGGCATGGCGCTGGGCGTGACGATGCAGCTGCCGGAAGACGATAAGCACACGGTGACGAAGGACTACCTCGAGACGCAGCTGGCCATCCTGATGGGCGGCCGCATCGCGGAAGAGATTTTCCTGAAGCAGATGACGACGGGCGCCGGCAACGACATCGAGCGCGCGACGGATCTGGCAAGGAAGATGGTCTGTGAATACGGTATGAGCCGCCTGGGTCCGCTGACCTTCGGCAAGAAGGAAGAGCAGATCTTCCTGGGCCGGGAGATTGCGCAGCACCGGGACTTCTCGGAAGAGACGGCGCGGCAGATCGACGGGGAAGTGCGGAGCCTGGTCGACGAGGCGTACAAGGCTTCGTGGGAGATTCTGAACAACAACCAGCCAGTCATGCACCGTCTGGCGCTGGCGCTGCTGGAGCGTGAGACGCTCGATGCGAACGAGATTCGGGCGATCATCGACGGCAAGGAGCTGCCGCCGCTGCGGCCCTCGGGCGGATCAGGCACTCCGGTCACGGATGTGCAGCAGGTTCTGAAGCCGGAGCCGGGACGCACGGGCAGTTTGCCGGAAGGCAGCCCGAGCCCCGCGTAAGAAAGTTCGCTTGCAACGCAAGGCAGCCTTCGGGCTGCCTTTTTCTTTTCGAACCCGAACGGCCAGGGGCGGACGAGGCCGGCGCGGCGTGAGAGAAGCGGGCCGCAATCTGCGAGAATGTTGGCAGTCATGCGTTCTCGCTTTGGTGCAGTTTTCGTTTTGCCGTTGCTGCTGCTGAGTGGATGCGGCTATCACACGGTGAACTCCGCGGTTCATTTGCCCGGGGCGGTGCACACGCTGGCGATACCGTCTTTCAAAAACAACACGCAGTCCTATCAGACACAGGCGGTCTTCACCCAGGCGGTGATTCGCGAATTCACGAGCCGAAGCCCGATGCGCATCGTATCCGGGGAAGATGCGGATGCCGACGCGACGTTGCGAGGGACGATCCTAACCTTCACGGTCGGGCCGCTGACGTACGACAATACGACGGGGCAGACCTCGACCTATCTGGTGACGATCACGGCGAGGCTGGAGCTTGTGGACCGGCAGGGCAAGGTGATCTGGCAGAATCCGTCGTATCTCTTCCGTCAGCAGTACGAGCAGGTGCAGGACCTGGCGAGCTTCATCCAGGAAGACTCGGCGGCGACGCGGCGGCTGGCGCAGGATTTTGCGTCGGCTGCCGTGGCGGACATCCTGGAATCGTTCTAAAGAACAGGGCTCAGAGCACCGGGCAAGAGCACAAGGCGCAGAAGAGCGGGTCGGCGCTCGCCGGCGGGTGAGCCTTCTTTTGACAAACCGGCACGATCCACAGGGGCAACTTGACACCCCTTTTGTTAGGTGCCTATACTTTGCCCCGTTTCGGTAGAAGCACGGTCAATTCTGCCTGGAAACGCAAGTCCTTCTTTCAATCTGGCAATTTTGTTTTGTACGAGGACTAAAGACAGGAGCCCCCATGCTTTTCTTTTCCAGTGACAGCAAGGTCGGATCGGTCCGTCTGGCTCTTCCTGCCATGGCAGCGATGCTGCTGCTGATGGCCAGCCCCCTGCACGCGCAGGTCGTGGCAACCTACACCTTCAACGACGGAACGGCGGACGGCTGGACGTCGTTCAACGGCGCGAGCACGCCGACGGCGAGCAACGCGGCGACGTATGGCGGTTCAGCCTACAGCCTGCTGACGACGACCGGATCGGGTGGGGCAGGCGGCCCGTCGATCAGTGCGAGTGGAGTGCTGGAGGCGGGGGCGCAGTACACCATCACCGGATGGGTGCAGCTGACTTCGGGCGAGAGCGCGTCCAACGCCAACTTCACGATCAAGCGAACGGATTCGGCGTGCAGTGGCGGGACCTGCTACGACACAATTGGCGCGTATGAGACGGGCGTGACGGCGGGGACGTGGACGCAGATCGGTGGAAGCTACACGGTCAGCGGGACAGAAACGGGGCTGACTTTGTACGCGCAGTTAGTGGGCGCGACCACGGCGACGTCGTTCTATCTGGCGGATGTGGTGATCACGGAGACGGCTCCGCCGCCGGGCGGGACGCCGGTGGCGACGTACAACTGGTCCGATGGCGGCCTGGATGGATGGACGCCGTTCGGGAGTGCAACGCTGACGAACGCGATGCCTTCGCCAGTGGATCCGGTGGGCGATGCGCACGCGCTTCTGACGACGGGACGGACGGCAACGTATGAAGGGCCGAGCTCGAATCTGTTGGGCGTCAGTGGCGTGGTGGCGGGCGCGACCTATGAGGTGACCGCCTACGTGATGCTGCAGAACGCGGATGCAAGCGGGCCGACGGTGACAATGTCGACGAAGACCGCAAACTGTGCGACATCGGGCGCGTACGCGAACCTTGCGACATCAGGACCGCTTTCAAATACCGCGTGGACCAGGGTGTCGGGTACGTTCAGCTTCAGTGATCTGCCGGGGGCGCCGTCGAGTCTGGTTCTGTATTTCCAGTCGAGCAGCGCGACGGATTCTTTCTACATCAGCGATGTGGCGATCGGACAACTGGCGCCGGCCCCCCTGCCGCCGAGCGAGCAGGACAATTCGGGGATCACCACAACATTTGCGGATGGGACGGCGGATGGATGGACGTCGCGGGCGGGCAGCACGCTGACGGTGGGACCGACGCCGACGCCTGATCCGAACAACGATGTGAACGCGCTGGAGATTACCGGACGGACGGCGAATTACGATGGACCGCAGATCAGCGTGAGCGACAAGATGTATGTGGGGTCGGTGTACAACCTCAGCGTCTATGTGCGGATGGCACCTGTCGACAGCAGCTCGCACGTCATCAACATGAGCCTGCAGGTGACGTATCAGGGGAACACGAGTTATCCCAGCGTCACGGCTTATCCGGGGATAACCGTGCCGGATGACGGGCAGTGGCACCAGATCGTGGTGACGAACTACACGATGGGGAGCCAGTACGATCCGGGGAAGGCGTTTCTCTATTTGCAGACGGTGCCGGGCGGGACCACGGAAGATCTGACGAGTTTCTACATCGACGACTTCCAGCTGACGTATGTGCCGCCGCCGGTGATCCAGACGAATATTCCTTCGATCTATCAGACATTCGCGCAGTATTTCCCCATTGGCGCGGCGGTGGATACGACGGATTTGTCGGGACCGCACGCGCAGTTGCTGACCATGCACTACAACAGCATCACGTCAGGGAACGACTTCAAGTGGAGCGTGACGGAGCCGTCACTGGGCAGTTACGACTGGACCAATGCCGACGCGGAGGCAGGGCTTGCGGTGTGCCACGACATGAAGATCCGCGGGCAGAACCTGGTATGGTCGACGGGAGCGCAAACGCCTTCGTATGCGTTGGGAGACGGGACGAATTCGGCGGCCAACCAGGCGACGGTCACGGCCAATATCCAGGAGCACATTGAGAGCGAGGTGCAGCACTTCGGAACGGAGGTCTATGCGTGGGACGTGGTGAATGAGCCGCTGGATCCGACACAGCCGGATTGCCTGGAGCACGGGCCGTTCTATCAGGTGCTCGGCGCGAGCTACATCGATGTCGCATTCAGGGCGGCGCGGCAGTATGCGCCGGCGGGAACGAAGCTGTTTCTGAACGACTACAGCACGGCCGATCCGAACCGGCTGGCGTGCCTGATCCAGGTGGTGCAGGGGATGCAGGCGCGCGGCGTGCCGATTGACGGGATCGGGCACGAGGAGCACAACGCGATCAACTATCCTTCGATCCAGGCGATCAAGACGTCGATCGACACGGTGGCGGCCGAGCTGCCGGGGCTGGATCAGCAGGTGACCGAGCTGGACGAGAGCGTCTACAACGCCGGCGACACGACCTCGAACTACGGCAGCAATCTTCCTCCGGCGGTGCTGGACGAGCAGGGCTGGCTGTACAACCAGTACTTCAATTTGTTCCGGGAAGAGCGGCACAAGCTGACCGGCGTGACGATGTGGGGGATGGCCGATGACGACACCTGGCTGGACAGCTTCCCGGTGGCGCGCACGGATTATCCGCTGCCCTTCAACATGGGTCTGCAGGCGAAGCCGGCGTACTGGGGCATCGTGAATCCGGATGGGAACGGGATCCCGGGATACGGGTTGAAGTTCGCGCTGACGAGCGTCAAAGGGTCGCCCGCTGCGCAGACGTGGACGATCACCGCGACCAACGGAAGCGTCGGCCCGGCATACACAACCGAGATTACCGGGCTGACGCTGACGCAGCTGACCGGGGCGAAGTGCAGCGCGACGGTGACAGCTCCGGGAGGAAGCTTCCCGGTCGTGCTGGGGGATATTCCGACCAGCGGAACGGCGACGGCGCAGTTCACCGTGACCCTGAAGGGATGCGGGCCGCTGGCGACGTTCGCGGTTGAGGCGCCGTGGACGCAGGCGACCTATCACATGGGAACGCTGCTGGGAGCGGTGGCGCCGTATTTTGACTTGTTCCTCTGAGGACTGGCCGTCCAGGCAGGGACACGCTTCGCGCGTTGTTCGAGCAACGGCGACGCAAGAGATCCTCTCGGAGAGAGGGGTTCCTTTTTGGGCCGACGCCATCATTTTTGGCGTGTGGCGGCGAAGACACCATCGGCGCGACCTTCCACTTTGACGCGGCCTTTGGCGGAGTCGCCGTCGACCCACCCGGCGAGGGTGGCGGTGACGGTGCCTGGCTCGTCGGGCCAGACGCCGCTAAAGGTGAGTTCCATGTAGCCGTCGCGCCAGGTGCCGTAGACGGGCTGGTTCGGGCCGAGCGCACCGGTGTAGAAGCCGCCCACGCTCGCGTCCTGGCGAACGAGCTTGAATGTGCCGGGGAGTCCGCCGGCGTCGGTGAGGAATTGTATGTCCCAGTTGCCGGCGACGTCGCCGCCGTTTTGCAGGGGATCGGGCTGCGCGTTTTCGATCTTCAGGTTCGCGAAATACGATTCTTCTTCGGAGTAGGTCCAGAGGGCGACGGGGCCCTGGAGATCTTCGCCTTTGAGGCCGTCGATGATGAGGCTGGGGTGCGGCGAGCCGTTGAGGAAGAGCTGCGCTTTGCGGCCATGGACCTCGATGCGGACGTGGGTCCAGGCGAGCGGGGTGAGGTCGGCCCAGGCTTCATAGATCGCGGGCCAGGTGCGGCGGAGCTTTTCCCAGCCGTAATGGGGCGAGGAGACGTACTGGACGGCGTGATTGCGGCGAGCCTGGTCGCCGGCGAGGGAGTTGCCCGGGCGGATGTAGAAGATCTCGGCGTGGGAAGGATCCTGACCGATGCGGAAGGCGACGCCGACGAAGCCGGGGCGTCCGCCGCCAGGAGGCTCGGCGGGATTGGTAGCGAGGTCGACGTCGATGGAGCCGTCGCGGAAATTGGTGCCTTTGACGATGGCCAGGCCGTCGCTGTCGGGGACGTCGCGGGTGAGGCGGATCGCTTTGCGGCCCTGATACTCCGCGGATGCGGCCTGGACGCCGTGCTCGAGGAGGGCCGTGGCGTCGGTGAGGGCGAAAGTCTGCGAGGGCGGCGGCGTGGGCGTGTCCTCGGCGAAGGCTGCGGTGGAGATGACGAGAACGGAGGCAGCGGCAAGGAGGCAGGCGGGCGTGCGGAGGTTCATGCGCACGACGGTAGAGGAGCGCGCTGGAGGCGGCAAGGATTCTGTTGTGAAGTGGCTCCTTGGGGGGATGAAAAAGGGCCGATGCGGTGAAGGAGCTGACGGGCCAAGAGCAGCCAATGCCGGGACCCCCTCCCCCCAGGGGGTAGACTGCGGCAAACTCTTGAGCCGACTGGGTTTGCAGGAGTGGCATTGGAGACTGTGGCATCTGGCTGAAAATGCGGCACTTAGAGAGGGGTTTTTGGCTCGGTACCCCCGGGATCGAAGAAGCCGATGCCGGGACCCCCCTCCCCCCAGGGGGTAGACTGCGGCAAACTCCTGAGCCGACTGGGTTTGCAGGAGTGGCGTTGGAGACTGTGGTATCTGGCTGAAAATGCGGCACTTGCAGTGGTGGTTTTGGCTCGGTACCCCCGGGATCGAAGGGGGAGGGACGTCGACACAGGCGGCACGGGCTTCTCCTTTCCAAAGCAGAAAAGCCTGCCGGAAGGCAGGCTTTTTCTCTTTTTCCACTTAAGTTCAGTATATCAGGTTGGAGGGGGCAAATACGCCAAATATCTTTGGGGATATTGGCGTGGATGTGGTTTTGAATCAGAGACAACACTTTGGTACCGTGCGCGAAAAGCTTGACAGATTTTCCACATTTGGCAAAAGGCGGTTGGTGCTGCGCACCCAGCCCTCGCTATGCGAGCGGCTCGTGCGCCGCTTGAGATTTTGTCGGCCGCTTTGCGACCGATTCCCCTTCGCGCCTGGAGCTCGGGCCGGATTGGTGCATTCGGCTTCGGAGGGGCCGCCGACTTCGCTGCATTCCGCTCACGATGACCCAGTGCTAACTGGGAGGGGCGTTGTGCGCTTGCGTTTGGGGCGAGTCGTCCTCTATCGCCCACATGAGTGCAATTGCGGGCCTACGGCAGTGCGGAAGGGCGCTGCGCGCCGTCGTTACGGCACGACTGAAGTCGTGCCCTGATACGAAGACGTTGGTCGAATACGTTGGTCGAAGACATTGGTCGAGGTCCACGGAATCGGGCGTCCGGTGCCCGGCCGCATGAAGGACTCTATCGTTGATCGTTGGATGGCCGGTGGCCGGTCGAGTCCGCTTCGACTCGCCGGCTTCCACCCCATCGCGCCAGAACCGGGCGCGCTGCGACCTCGTGCGCACCGAATGCGGGGGTGCCCGAAGGGCGCGGTGCTGGTCGCCGGCTTGCACCAACTTGCTGAGGGCGGGTCGCATGCGGCTTCGGGGGTCCTTCGACTTCGCGCGGATTGAGTTCCTTCGCCGCTGGCGGGAGCTTTGCCCCGCGCTTCGCTCAGGATGACAGTCGTTTAGGAGTGTGGTTTTTCGGAACCAGGCGGGGTTCGGATGCGTATGATGCTCCATGAGCGCTGGATCCATCGCGTGGGGCCCGACCTGGAAGCTGGGAATGATGGGATTCCCGGATCGGGCGGCCTCTCGAACCGAAGCGATCGCACCGGGGCCGCAGCGCGGGCAGTATCGTGCGCCGGGGAGCGACGAGCGGAAGCCGGCGGAGCGGTGGCAGCGCAAAGAGCACCCTGGGGACCGGGGTCTGGAACGAGTTGGGGAGAAGCCGTTGGAAGCCGAATGGCAGGTTCTGGTAGAGCGTTGCCTGAAGGGCGACTCCTTTGCCTGGACAGAACTCGTGAAAGCACACCACAGGCGGGTGTATGGTTTGTGTTTCCGGTTTACGGGATCGTCGAGCGACGCCGAGGATCTGACCCAGGAAGTTTTTCTGAAGGTGTACGGGAACCTGGCCGCTTTCGACCTGGCGCGCGGGACGTTTCAGACGTGGATCACGACGATGACCCGCAATCTGCTGGTGGATCATTTCCGCCGGTCGAGAGCGCAGCGGGTCACGGATTCGATGGACGCGGGCTGGGACGGCGACGAAGAGATGCCGTTGCTGCAGCGGCTGGCGGACAAGGCTCCGACGCAGCACGATCGGGCGGTACAGAAGGAAATTGAGAAGATGGTGCAGGAGGCGCTGACAAAGATTTCGCCAGAGCTGCGGGAAGCGGTGATCCTGCGTGATTTGCAGGACATGGATTACAAAGAAATAGCGGCAGTGCTGAGGATTCCTGAGGGCACGGTGAAGTCGCGGATCAGCCGGGGGCGGGCAGAACTTGCACGCCTGCTGGAACGTAATAAAGGACAGGTGGTTTAGCGGTGGCGGACGAGAGCAAATTCGGACAGAAGCCGGGCTCGAGCCTCAAGTGCGAGGACTGGGAAGCTCTGCTGACGGATGCGCTGGACGGACTGCTGCCGGCGGGGCAGGCGGCCGCGTTCCATGGGCACAGCGAGACGTGCGCGAACTGCGGCGATCTGCTGGCGCATGCGAAGCAGGGGCAGGAATGGCTGGGCTATCTGCACGAGGAGCCGGAGATTCCGGTTGGGCTGATCGGGAAGATTCTGGAGAAGACGGTGGGCGCGAGCGGCGTGCCGCTGCCGGTGGTGGCCGGGGCGGGCGTGGCAGCCGGGGGCGGCGCCATGACGATGCCGTGGCGGCGGAATTTCCACGAGACGCGGCTGCTGATGACGGTGGCGATGGCGTTTTTCTCGATCGCTCTGACGCTGAACCTGATGGGCGTGAAGCCGGGGAGTTTCAAGCTGGCGGACCTGAAGCCGTCGGAGATTGGGAACACGCTGTCGCGGCAGTTCTACGGGGCGCGGAGCTCGGTGGTGCGGTACTACGATCATCTGCGGTTCGTGTACGAGCTGGAGTCGCGGACGCGGGAGCTGCGGAGGGATGTGGAGACACAGCCGCAGCAGCAGAACAACCAGCAGCAGAATCAGCAGAAGCCGGGCGGGAAGAACGGCAGCGCGCAACGGGAGGGCACCGGCACTGAGCTGAGGGCGAGTGTGGGGCAGCCTTCAGCAGAGCGGACAGCGGATAGCGGACAGCGGATAGAACAGCAGGGCAGCGGGCGCCGGGCGCCGGGCTCGGAGCTCGGCTCAGAGTTCAGAGCGAGTGTGGGGCAGCCGACAGTAGAGCGGATAGCGGACAGCGGACAGCGGATAGAACAGCCGGGCACCGGGCGCCGGGCGCCGGGCTCGGAGCTCGGTTCAGAGCTCAGAGCGAGTGTGGGGCAGCCTTCAGTAGAGCGGATAGCGG
>Ga0210398_10003175_pt1 | contig 15836 bp, 14 predicted proteins | sample IncBWC4OmetaG_FD_161047 | JGI IMG/M metagenome (GOLD analysis project Ga0210398, IMG submission 161047) | Forest soil microbial communities from Barre Woods Harvard Forest LTER site, Petersham, Massachusetts, United States - Inc-BW-C-4-O | ecosystem: Environmental > Terrestrial > Soil >...
TGGGCTCATAACCCAAAGGTCGGTGGTTCAAATCCACCCCCCGCAACCAACCTCATCTTACTGAATCATAAGGGTCAACGGGTTTCCCGTTGGCCTTTCGTTTTGTTCATTCCGTGCAGTAACGTGCAGAATTTTCCCAAGTTCGTCTGCAACTCTGCGTTCGTCTGCCTTGATCGCGTGCGTGTAACTCATCGTGGTCTGTGCTTCGGTGTGCCCAAGTCGATCCTGCCGAACTGCCATCGGCGCACCGATCTGATCGAGCAGCGTGGCATTGCCATGCCGGAAAGCATGGAAACCACACTGCGGGATGCCTAGCTTCTTCAGCAGAGGATGAAACTTCCGCTTGCGAACCAGGCTGTGATCCCACGGCGTACCGTTCGCTGTTGCGAACAGCAAACCGAGAGCATTCGGTCGCCAGGTTCTAAGGAAACCCCTTATGTGTTCCACTAACTGAGGCGAGATCGCGAAACGGCGATTTCCCTTGCGGGATTTCACCGTCTGGATCCTGCCGCGCCACACGCTCTGCCGAACATGAATCACGGCATTCTCCAGATCCAGGTCGGCAACCCGCAATGCGCAGATCTCACCGCCCCTAATTCCGGTCTCTGCCAGGATGCAATAGAACGTTCTGTTAGGTTCGCTGGCTGAGCCAATGATGCGCTTGATCTCCTCCAGCGAAAACGTGAATGTGTGGACTAGCCCTGGTTTGGGTAGAACCAGCCCGTCAAAAGGATCGTGAGCCACGTATCCCCAGGCCCGAGCACTCCTCCACATCATGCGGAGCGTTGCTACGAGATTGCGAATCGTCTTGGGGCTTGCGTGGCAATCAGAAACGAAAGCCTGAAGTCTCTGGCCGTCCAAGTCTTTGAGCGCACATTTGCCCAAGGTCGGTAGCAGCCACTTCCTCAATTGGCTCCGTGTCGAGCTCTGCGTGCTCGGTTTGTGTTGGGGAAGGACCGTCGCATCCCACCGGTTTGCGAATTCTGCAAAAGCGGCCGTCGGTCTTGCCCTGTAGGTTGGACTGTTGATGGTTGAGAGACGAGCTTCCAGCGCGCGCAGGGCGAGTTTCCTCGTCGGGTAGTCCTGGACTGTGCCCAAGACTTCCCATTTATAGGGACGCGTGATTGTTCCGTTCGTTTGAATCACGTCTTCCCGCCACCTGCCAACCCAGAGCCCATTCTCAGGGACGCCTCGATTGGGAACGAGGCTTCCCTTCTGATAGCGTCGTCGGGCCATTGAAACCTCTTTCGGCCCGTTGACCTGTTGCCCTTGGCCCGGAATTGTAGCAGTTGAGCTCATTCACCTGTTACCGTTTGCCCTTACGCGAAACACTTAGCCGTATTACTAGCGTGTATCCGAACACCGAACAGCCCGGATTTGCCCTTCCCAAAAGCAAGTAACTCGTCCCGTCAGACGGAGACGCTTCAACCGAGACGCTTGCCACGATCCACACGCCCCAGAACACTCGAAAATGTGCAATTTCGGACATTCGGAGCACACTACCGCCCACCGGATTCTCGGAGAGAAAAACCAGCAGTTCGTCCTACGCCGCATTTGACAGTTCCGCATCCGGCCCCCTCGGCCCCTGAAAGATTCGATCCCGTGCGACTTGTCGCCGAACCTCACCCAGCTCACGGCGCCCCTCTTTTTTGATCGGCAATCGGCGCATAGCTGGACTCGCGCGGAAACATCAGGTGAGCGTCACAGAGCGGGCAGCGATTCTCATGGCCGTGATACTTGCACTGATGCTCCCCGTCGTGTCCGGCCACAAGCTCGCACCGGGAATCACACCGGCCACACGGCGATTGGCAACGCAAGTCAGCGTAATAAAACAGGCCCATCGTATGCACGCGGCGAACGGTATGGAACGCAACCTCCAGTTCAGCCAAGCGCTTACCATCGGAGCGGAGAACATGCTTGCCTGTATATTTCAGAGCGTGGCCGAGGGCCCGAACAAAACGACGGCGCTCGCATTCGAGAAAATCCGCCGGGGGATTATCAATCTTTTGCTTTTCGATCCAGACGATCTTGGCGCCGTCTTTCTCTGCACGGATTTCAGTCCACAATTCGGCGAGCAGCTTTTGCGGAATGTGGGGACCGACGTAAACACCGTGCGCGTGCAGGTTGGTGTTGTAGGTTTTTTTCTTGGCGTTCCAACCTCCAAATTCGTCGGACCACAGGAATCCGTACTGTTTCGATCCAACACCCAATTTTCCTAGAACTCGCCGGACGCACTCACGAATATCCTGATTAAATTCTCGAATCTCTCCCGATGTTGGCATGCGACCAAGGTTCATCGCTGTGAAATCCAGCTTCGCGATAACGACCTGGGCGCGGAAACCGTTCGGCGGTAGCAGGGTTTTCGCTGTAGGCCAGAGACCGACGTACTTTCCAAACAATGCCGAGAACACATCTGCGCCGCACTGGCGGCAATACCGGCATTGGCACTTGAATGCACCGAAAAACAGATGCTCCGCGTGATCTCGGCAATCCATTCGGCGTCCCGACGTACCGCAATTCGCAATGCGATTCGCTTTTGTCAGCATTGCATTTTTCTTGCGCGTCTGTTTTCGCTCCCACCATGAAAAGAAATTCGCCTCGGCCTCGGACCCGCCTCGCCGCCACACCTCCATTTCCTCTTGCCGTGCGATCCGTTGCGCCTCCTTACCGGGCTGTCGCTTCAAGTAGTCGATATAACGACGCCGCTCCAACTGCTGTTCGGCATAGGGGAGAGCAGAGAAACTTGGCAGCGATTCTTCCCCGCGCTCGGCTAGCCGGAAGACCTGTTCCAACTGCACAGAGTCGGTTGAGCCGACGATAGAGACAGAAAGATCGCCGTTGTCGGCGTGACTAATGCGCTCTGGGAGAATGAAATCTCGGGCAGCAAGAAGCTGCTTCTGTCCAGCTCGCATCCCTCCCGCAGTTTTTGAAGCTCTTCTTCGCTTGGTCTTGGATTTCTCCTCGGCGAGTCGGCGCAGATCAACCTCGAAGAACCCTGGAGGAAAGAGGCTATCCGCCAACGCTTGCGTTACGGGATGTAAGTCGATGGTTCCCATGAGTCACTTATTCGCGTCTCTACAAGTAAAGGGCGCTCGACCGCTCGCTCGCACTGGGCCGCTTCGCGGCCCCATGAGGGGCTTTGCCCCTCCTGGAACCTCCCTAAGCCAACCCTTTGTGTCCTTACCGGGCATTCTTGTGACGGGGTGGGATTTGGAGGGCGGGGGTCCTGCCCGTATAGGTCGCAGGTCGTGAGGTTGGCTATTCGCCACGTTGCCCGCACTGTGGTTGGACCCCCTCCCATGCGTTAAAAACCAAATCTGGAGAAGAATCGGCGTGGCCGCTTTGCCTTGGCCTTCTCTTTGAGCTCCACTGCATATCGCCCCAGCGCCTCCTTGAGGTGCGGCGGGGTCTTGGGACTGTCGATGGCTTTCAACACGCCTTTCAATTTTGTTTCCAGACTCATTTCCCGGCGTTTCATTTTTTTCCTCCCTTCGGTTAACTTCGTGTCAAACAAAAAGCCAGCCCCTACAACGATGGGCTGGCTACGTCTCGCCGGTTAGCTGGCAAGATTTGCTGGCTGCGATCCGAGATTTGCGATTCAAGCTAAGGCTGCTTCGAGACCTCCTGCGGTTTGTTCAGAAGTAGACGATTCTGTTTGGTTCTCACCAAGACGTATTCCTTCGTCTCTTCCGAAGATCTCAAGCGGATCGTCACCGGCAAGTCTGCAGGCCTCAGTTCCAATGTGTTTCTCATGGGCTAACGATAGTCCGAGTCCGGGCCTGACGCCACTGGAAGATGGTAGAAATAAGAAGATTGTCGCGCTACCCTAATTTCTTATATCCGCCGTCGATGAGTCGTTGCGCTGTCCTGCAAGCGTCCTTCGCACTTTGCAACGGACTGCGCTTATTGGCGAATATCACTACCCCGATATACTCGAACTTGGCGCCGTCTTTTTTCAAATCCCACGCCCTTAGGTATTTATCGTATAGACCTAATCGACGGCGAACTGTTGCTGAAGTCTTGGCGGGTTGCGGGTGGCTGCAGTCGTATTGCAATTTCAGAGACCAAATCTGCTCCTTTGCCTGGCCCAACAGGTCCGCCAGAGGCAGCCTCAGATCGAACTTCAGAACCAACTGGTGCTTCGGAGCTTGTGCATGTGTCGGCAACCTCTTTTCAAACTCTTCGTCGGGCAAATAGAACTGCGAGAGGTCAACCCCCTGCCCTGCCTTTTCTTTTGAACAATCTGTCGGCAGAAATGCCGCCCAACCGGGCTTGTAATAGTACACACCCGACGGCGTGAATCTCCAATCTGGCGAGAACAAATCGCGTATTTCCCATCGCGCGCAGATCACCTTTGCTTTCGGGGCAATCACGGTTGCGAAGAAACGCAGATCCTGCGGGCCCCAAGGTGCAATCGTTTCGTCATACCAATATCCGTGCGTTTCAAACCAACTTCCAAACGTCCGAATGAACTTTTTGTAGTCTTTGCGGTATCCCACATTTCGTCGGAGAAATTCCCATTTATACCAAGCGACCAGTTGAGCCTCTTTTATTGCTTCTCGCGTCGACATTCTTGTCATTCCACCACGCCAGCCCAGACCGAAACACTACCTTTCGACGTGCCCAACCGACCTCGACACGATCGCTGTGCACGACTGGGTTCGCAATTGATGGTCGCAGAACATAATGATAAATTGCTAACGTTCAGTAAAGCAGGTCACCATGACGGAACTACAGTCCGAGCTCGCTGCCAAAGCAAAACGCTTAAAGTGGAAGGGCAAACGTAGTTATCTCTTCGCGTACTTAATCTACTCCGCTGCGGCGGCTGCAAGCGGGACAGCAACCATCTGGACTGCTGCCCTGGCCTTCAACAAGCAACCTCCAAGCATCTGGTTGGTCATCGTCGCGTCACTCCCTGCCGTGGCCGTAATCCTGAGCGAAACTCTAAAACCGGAGCTGAAAGGACGATGGTGCTACGAAAAGCGAGCAGCATTGGAAGCCTTGCTTCGAAAATCCAGATACGCCAATGCTCCGGACAATGACATTGTCGAAAAATGGAACGACATCGAGGTCAAGATGGAGCGCGAATGGCCACGTTTCGGCCCTGTGTCAGCGCGACGGCCAGCTACTCGTCAGTGACCGCTTTTCCCGGTTCTATGAGCTACTCCGACTCCATGCTCGTGGATCGAACACCTTGAACCGGGTTGATGATAGGACCCCCAAGAGAGGTGCATTATCGTTTTCATCGACGTATCCCAAAGGGAAGTGGCCACTAACTCGCGCAAACTGCCTCCTCAGGAACTCTGCTGGATCCGGAATTTTATCGTCGTTCGACAACGCTGCAAGCAGCGTAATATATCTTGCTATTTTAGCGGGGGTGGGCGACGTCTCCAGTTGCAACAACATATCCAGCACGCATTGCGAATATGGCGACCCTGGAATTATAAATACGCGTTCCATGCTAATAACCGCAATCTCCCCCGCGAGGCCGGTGACATCGATCGTTTCCGTCGTTACATACACGTTGGTTGGTCTTCGAAATCTTCCCCCTGGTTCCTGAAGTACTCGTGACACAAGTTGTCCGACTTCGAAGCTGCGAGGCAACGTACTCCGCCATGTCGGAATGGTACCGATCTTTCTCCACCGTAAATCTACCCGTCGTTGATCGCGATCAATAACGATCCGGTCAACTTCACGTGCCGCGAAGGCTAGGTCTCGCAAAATCGAGCGCTGCCGTTGACCAACGGATATGTATGGCTCTTTGGGGAGCTTCAGTCGTTCCGGCCCAAGACTTTCTGCCAATTTGGAAATCGCCAGTGCCGCAGGTACCTCCCTGATCAATGCTTCCGCTGAAGTAAAGAAAGCACTGTCAATCGTCCAACACGCTGCATGAGACGACAGCGCCTTAGGCGATAGCGCTTCCCTAATGCCATCATGCTCGAGCGCTATAGCTGGGATGCAAGACAAGGCCTCTTGTAGTGCCTCACGATCAATCGCATTTTCACGGCCAGTGGGCCTGTACTCCGGTGCGAACAGCGGAACCAGGAGCCACTCAGCCTCCTCCAAGGCCCATGTCAGCGACAACGTCCTCTCCTTGTACATCGCTTCTATTTCCCCCACGATGTGCTCGCAATACAGGCGGTAAATATTTTCCAACATTGCCCTGCGCTCCGTTGTAATTTCGAGACCCGATCTCGCAACGTTCGTCTTCGGAGCATTAGGTCCTACTGAATTAGATATCGCAAGGGGCAAGTAGATCCCCTCATAACCCGGCGAGTAAAAGCCGACACGGACTCCCTCCACGCAGGTTCCGATAAGCGGCGGCGTTTTTTGCATCTCTCTCTGATCAAACGCTTTAAGGAATTGCCATTCTCGAAAGTACGCCGACCACTCAACTGCGTACGCGAGCGTGACCCCAGCATGATTTCTTTGTTCTATTTTGACATCCCCGTCTTGAGGCGGGCCCGTTCTATCCTTCCCTTTCAATAACCCGAGTCTTGTTAACTCGTACCGGAGCGCCTCCTTAGGCTCCGAAAAGCCAATGTCAACCGGCTCGTCACCATCGCTAGCGACAATCACCTTACACTTCGGAAAGACGATCCAACGACGGGCAATCGCAAGCAAATTAGTGAGCTTGGCACTAGGCCGAACCCTAACTTTAATATAAGTCCCATGTGGAAGGATCTCCCTAGGCAATTCTGATGAGTGCTTTTCTATCAGCCTCACTAAATATTTGCCGTGGAGTGATCTGAGGCTTAAGGTCCGCGCCTGGTCGTCCTCTGGATTGCAGGTCGTGACTTCGATTTCATCAGAAATCATAAATGCCGACAAAACCCCAATCCCAAACCTACTGATGGCGCTGAAGTGTGGGTGTTCCTTTCGAAACTCATCGTCCTGATAAAGCGACGACCCAACTTTAAGAAAATGATTGTCGATTACCCTCTGAGACATACCGGTTCCGTTGTCCGATATAGAGAGGACACGATCAGCGCCGTTCCATCTTATTCGCACCTCGCCCTGTGTGATATTTCCAGGCTCGTCTTCCCATTGCAATCGAATCGCATCGAGTGAATTCTGAGCGAGCTCACGTATGACAACAGTCGTGTCGTTGTACAACGTGTGGCCCGTCAACAGGTCCAGGATCTTCGCTTGATCCAAAGTAAATTCAAATTGCTTGTCGACGAACCCCTGTGCTTCGCAGTTGCTATCGTCTATGTCCTTCCAGAAGAATTCATAAACCGATCCCTTTTTCTTTTTTGCAAGCTGCACTAGGTCATAGCTCCTCCTTAATTCCTTTCTCGCATAGTTAAGGTATGCGGTAAGCGCGAAGAACCCTTCCGGCTCCGTGAAGTCACCATGTACTTCAATAGTGTCCATTTGTGCGCTTGGATCGACATCACCTTCCTTGTCCGTCCCAGGCTTTGGCCTCACAGTCACAACTGGCATTTGTTTGTGCCATTCTTGTATGCTTCTGGGATCGGTTGGGTTGATGATCCTAAAACTAATGGATGGGGCACGATCTCGTGTCACGTGCATTAAATCTGCCGTTCTTAGCAAAATCGCACTGTATTGAAGATTTGCTTCCTCCTGAGCGTCTGAGCCATATGGTCTTGAGGTCCTGTACTTCTCTAGGTCGTTCAGATCGTCTCGATGGTGGCTCTCGCAAACAAGCCCAAGATCCTTTCTGAATTTCCCCCCCAACCCTTCCAGGACCCCATTAAGCTCGGTTACAAGTCGATCTGAAATCCCCAAATTGCTTGCCGGTTTTCCAACAATCCAGTTCTTGACCCGCTCTGCGTGATTTTCTCTCACGAATTCTTGGTATAAAAATCGGTCCGCCTCTTCCGCAGGCATCCTTCTTATCTTGTCGCGATAGTCCCCCTCGATTCCCGTGGCGGACAGCACCTTGTCGCGAAATTTTGGAAAATCAGACTTTTCTCTCTGGTCGAATTCGGCACGTGTGACGACCATGCCCAAATCGTGGAAATACACAGCGAGCGTCGTTAGCAAGCAATCGGCGACTGTCAGCCTAGGTAAGGTAGTAGAAGGGACAAGCCAGTCAACAAATCCAAGAAGCCTGTCGACATGCGTGATATCGTGACGGGTGTATTCGTTAAAAATGCCGTCCTTCCCGATCAATTCAAGGAGTCGGGTAACCAACTCCTTGACCGCGTGTATGCTGAAGTTGCTAAAAGCCGGTAAGGACGGCGCCTCGCCAGCTTTGTTTTCTATCAGGCTGTGCAGTGCCATATGAATGCTCCAGTGCAGACATAAAATAGTCACGGACGAGTTTCACATTCCCAACTGCGTCGACTAGCAGTGCTGATTCCTCATTCCGATATCCTCCACACTTCATCAAAGGATGGAGGTGTTCTGCCATAGATAGTCGTTTTATTGGTAGTCGCGTAGCCGTCGAAAAAAAGCCAAGCTCGATCAAACTGAGGGTTTATCTGGTATTTTCCTGCCCGATCGATGTAGCCCCATTTCTGGCTCACACGAACTGCTGCAAGGCCTTCGAAGAACGTCGAACACGCATCAAACTGCGGAGGTATAACATACTTTCCCGTCCTGTCGATGTATCCCCACTTGCCCTGCTTCTTTGCCGGAGCAAGATCGTTGCCGAAAAATGGCATTGTGTCCTCAAACTGAGGGTTTACAACGTACTTGCCACTTTTATCAATAAATCCCCACTTTGAGCCCACCCTGACGCGTGCGATGTTTTCGGCGTACGATCGGGCCTCATCGAACTGCGGATCTATGACAGACACCCCGTTCCCGTCAACGTACCCCCACTCCGAACCAGCCTGTACAACAATTCGGTCACCGTCACAATTCGAAATACTTTCGAAATGTGGATTCACAACATATTTGCCATCTTCGTTGATACAGCCCCAACTTTTGCCGCTCTTCACAGCGGCTCGCCCATTTTGAAATTGCTCCGCCTCGTCGAACTGTAGATTGATAACATATTTGCCTGTTTTGTCGATATATCCCCATTTGTTACCTACCTTTGCTCCCGTGAGAGTGTTTCCGAGTAGAAATGGCCAAGCATCGTCGAATTGAGGATTGATCACGTACCTTCCGGCTTTGTCGATATAGCCCCACTTGGTTCCAAGCTCTACAGTAGCAATTTCTGTCAAAAAAGGTGCCGCGTTTTCGAATTGCGGATTGATGACGTATTTTCCAGTCTTGTCGATGAAACCCCACCTCTTGCCGAGTTGCACTTGGGCAATTCCTCCAAAAAATGGCATCACCTGGTCAAATTGTGGGTTAATAGCAAAGTTGCCAGCATTGTCGACGTAACCCCACTTGTCTCCAGTCTTCACGGGAGCTAGCTCCTCCATAAAGACTTCCCCTCCTTCGAACTGAGGGTTTATTACGTATTTGCCAGTGATATCGATGAAACCGAACTTATCTTCAGCTTTCACAAGAGCTAGCCGTGTTGGCCTGGAAAGCAGCTTCACTGTGTGATTCGCAGGCGAGTCGGTAGCTGAGGACCCCGAAATTTGACCTTTTCTTGTCTTCAAGAAGATGGCGGTCAAACCCCCGGCAAGAACGATGACTGCAATGAGACCGATGAGAACGTGGCTCTTCTTCATAATCGAACCTTTCACGACCTTGCAGCATGCCAGTGCAACGCAGCATTATATGCGCAAAGAACAGCCTTCCCCATAGCTGCCTGGTATTGGATTGTAGCCGTTCACCGAGTCAACTGTTGAAATCAGGGATGACGCTCATGGACTCGACGGGCGGGCGATGGCAGCCAAACCAACCCGTGGCGGGGTCCTGTCGGGAGTGCACTTCCAACTCCCACTGTCTCCACTAGCCACGTGACCCCGTAATAAGTCGCTCGTAAGAGTGCCTGACAGAATTCGGATTGCTTTATGTTCCAAGCAAAACTACTTTTTCAAGATAATCCCTCCTCGAACTACGTTCCCGCAAGACATGACGGATGAGGAGAGGCGATTGATGGAGGCGCAGTCCCGCTACTTTGACGAATAGTTCACGGCTGCCAAGCTTTTGCTCTACGGCCCGGTCATGGCAACAAGCGGACCCTTCGGGATCACGGTTCTGGAAGTCGCTGGCTAACGGCAGCCAAAAGACGACTGGGCTGACGAAATTAATTCGTCACAAATGAAAAAGGGTGGCGGCTAACTGTTGCAACCAGGCCATAGCGCTCAAAACCCCTGGGGTACGGGTGCCGACATCGCGAAGCTATCGCTAGAATGGGCTTATGAAGGGGAATCCCGCTGCCGCACCTGCGAGAACTAGTGGCGACAGGAAGGCAAAAGATCCACGCAAGCATCACTACGTTCCCGTGTTTTATCAGAACAATTTCACGAATGGGGCAGCGCTACTCTGGGTCTATGACCGCCAGCGGCAGACGTACAAGGAACTGCACCCGCGAGCCGTTTGCTTCGAGAAGGATCTCTACGCCGTGAAGCCCGAAAACAAGCCACGCGATATGCAGGTCGAGACAAAGATTCTGAGCGTGGTGGACAGTCTCGGATCGAGGGGCATCCGCGATTTTCAGATCGGCAAACCGAACAGCGCGGCAGAGCAGGAAGTAGCATTCTTCATGGCTTTCCAGTGGAACAGAGTGCCCACGATCAGCAGGGATATCCGTCTGTCGTACGCGAAGGCCATCGAGGAACTTAGCCGAATCACTTTCGCAAATGTCGAGCGGGCGAAGATTGTCATGGAACAGCACGAGCGGGAAACAGGCGAGGTCTTCAAAGTCACGCCCGAATCGATGGTTGAGTCCGTTCGGGGCAAGCAATTTGAAATCGTGGCAACGGAAACCGCATTTCTCACAACCATGATCAAGCAGGCCCAAAGCCTGACAAAGGTGTTGCTGGGGCTTAACTGGGAGGTGCTCGTCTCCTCGGAGGAAACGGGCTTCATCATTTGCGACTGCCCGGTCGTGGTTGTGCCTCCTAAGGGCAGTAAACAAGTGGGCTTCCTCATTCCAGGTTCGGCGAAATACCTCCCCCTTTCGGGGAATCTGTGCCTTCGCATTGGAGAGCCGGGAAGGATTAGGAGGCATAGGAAGATCGATAAGGAGGATGTCCGCACAGTGAACCTGAACATGGCGGCAAACTCAGAACGATTCATTATGGGACCTTCTAGAGTGCAGCTTGAAAATATCGTCTCCCGAAGCGCAAGCGAAAGAATGGAGTCGACGCCGCGCTTCACTATCGAAACGGTGGAATCTGACGAGGACGGCGCGTTGCAGAAATTGTCATCGCAGCTGCGGCGATATTTTTATCCGAAAGGTGGCGTGCAATACGCACCCTAAACTTTGAATAGCTCCAACTGGCGAAACAGGCAATTTCGCTCATTGACAACAGCGACTGGATGACCGAACCGAGAGCCTCGCGCTTCTCCCGTTTAACTTTGCCGCCATTCCTCCTATAAAGTGCCGCTTCTACGCAGCAGCCATACGAGACGTTCCCTTCCCTTGTATGACAGCCTGTAGACTACAAAGGGAGTCGAATCACCTCCGCGCTCAAGAAGCCCAAATTGGTGCAGCCTCTTGAGGTAGGAATATGCCGCGCGAACCGGATAAAAAGCTGCCAAGCCTGCCCACTCTGGCGGCTTGAGCCAACCTCCATGACGCTCGAATATCTCCAGAGCTCGCTTCTTGAGCTTGTTGTATCGGGGTGAGCGTTGACGCAAAGGAAAAGTCATACGGCACATGCGTCAATTTTGAAGTCACCGCTAGCAAAAACTAGCTGTCTGGCGGGCCCGAAATGGCAGCGAAGGCCAGAATTTCTGGGAATACGCATTTTTACCGTCATGTTTGTCATGCTGCCTTGGCGTCCTTCTTCTTACTAAAATTAAGAAAATGCCAACCTCCCAACAATAAGACACACAAGAGAAACTGGATTAACGCCCCTGCCATCTCGTCCCCATTGAGAGCCCTATTTTGCGGGATGGTCCCTGGACCGCGAGCACCGGGGATGCGATCCCTGTCGGCTTGCCTGCCCGGAGTCACCGTGGTTGGCATGCCGGGGTCAAGCACGAGGAGAACTGGCGCTACCGCCGGTCTCGGAATTCCTAGCCGTTCAATCGCAATCCGACGCAGGGCTGAGCTGGCAGGGCACTTCAGGTTGGCTGCAGCGGCATGGACAGAGTTCTCGGTCAGGGTCAGCGACACCCGTTCGTCGCCTGGGCCTGGGTCGTGTGGCAGAGGATGGGGCTGGCGCAGGAAGGCATCCAGCCAATCGCGCATCTGGGCAGAGTTGAGCCCTGCGGCTAGAGAATCCGAAACACGAAGAGTAAACGTCGTCACAACTACACCTCCCCGCAACGTGCAAGTAGCGTGCAGAATCCACGCAATCTGGCTCTTTATCTAGGCTGTGGAGCGGGTAAGGGCAACAGATTCAACGGGACTTAGCGTTGATCCCTTGGGCTCATAACCCAAAGGTCGGTGGTTCAAATCCACCCCCCGCAACCAACATCTTCCATGGAGCCTCTTCGCGAAAGTCTTCTGGCTTCGGGACTCCAAATTTCCTCTGCAGTAATTGCCGATCTCGACTCAATCGCCGCGGGTCCAGAACAATGAGATCACTCTTGCAAGGGTTTGGATGATACGCCGGACTACATCGTATTTAAGCAGTGCTGCAGCGCGAGCGGGCGGTTCTTGTGGAACACGTGTTGACGGAGTCACAATGCCTGGGCGCCACCTCCATGGTGGCCGGGACGAGCCTCAGCGTGATTGATGATCTCTGTTGGACGACGCTGTGATCGTGACCTCTGAGTAGCTGATCTTTCAAGAAGTGGACTTGCGCGCGCTCTCAAACCGCTCGGCGAACTTAATGATGGATATGGCTAGGACGTCGCAGATTGCCACTAAATCCAGGAAGTCGAGTCGGCGCTCGCCTGTTTCGTACTTGCTAACGAAGGCCTGCTTCGCGCCGATGCCTTTAGCCAATTGACCTTGTGTTAGCCCTTTCTGTTTACGGAGTTCACGCAAGAGGTCGAGAAAGATCCTTCGTTCCCGTTGCTTCCTGATCGTCCGTAGCGCCAGCTTCGCCATCGAAGCCAGCATAGGCAGCCCATAAGCCGTACTCCAAAATGGATTATCTGCTTGGGTCTAGCCAGAATACTGACCGCAGCCCTCTTCGAATTGCCTGGCAAACTCAATCAATGGGAATCCGACGGCATCACAGACGCGCTTCAACTCCAAGACATCCATCCGCCGCTCGCCCTGCTCGTACTTACTGACGCGTGCCTGGGTTACGCCTAAGAGCTTGGCGAGGTCTGTCTGCGTTAGTTTCGCCTCTAGTCGAATACGGCGCAGGAGCCGGAGGAACACTCGTCGTTCGTGTCGCTGTTTCGGGGACAGCCCTCCGATACGCTCCATATACTGGAGCATAGGAAATGGTTGACAAATACGCCAAAATGGATTATTCCAAGACGGATTGCTATTTCCGAAGGTACCGCTTCGGGCTGCGATCTTGAAAGGAGGGTGAGCGAAGGCAGAGACGCTGAAGGCGAAACCCATTAGTATAGGCCGAAACATCGGGTCAAAAGAACAAAATTCACTATCGTTCGAAAAACAATTTTGGTCTTGCTTTCGGAAGCTGGCAAAAGGTAGAGTTCCGCCAATAACAACCTCATTTCGCAAGAGGTTGCCAGCCGTTAGCTTGTCCAAGACAGTTTGCTGTGACGAGACGCGATGATGTCGGATCCTTGCAATTTGTGTTCGGTTTTCGGAACAGAATCGCGGTTCGCACCTAATGCGTCTGTTTGCCACGGGATCAGTTCTCTAAGTCGTTAGCAGTAATTAGTTGCTTGGTCTGACCGGCGCTTCGGAAGATCGGGTTCGGCCGTCCAGGTTCCTGTCTGCTGTTGGCGGGCTTCCCCCAAAGCTCACCCAAAAAGGATTACGACGGGTCGAATTACCCTCGGGCAGCCTCGGGCTGTCTAAGGCTTCGTCATCGTCGGTGCGTACGGTGAGGTAGAGCTGATGTCGCTAACGAATGACGAACTGGCAGCCCTGATTTGTTCCCCCTCGCGGCTCCGAACACTTACGGATGCGGATCTCATGGAGGCACTGTGCGCGGGATGTAACGATGCGCTGGCGGTCCTGTTCGAACGGCACGGTGCGTTAGTTTTCCGCACTGCGAGAGTAATACTGAGGGATGAGGGTGAGGCGGAGGAGACAGTGCAGCGGGTCTTCCTCGATATCTTCCGAGCGGCGAAACAGTTCAACTCCGGTCGTGGGACTTTTACTACCTGGCTGCTTCAGTATGCCTACCACCGAAGCTTTGATCGCCGGGCACATCTTCAGGCAAACCACTTTTACGATCTAAATGAATTTGATGACCTGGCACCGACCGAGCTGTTCTACGGAGCCGGGCATTTGCTATGCTTGCCTCGGCAGGAAGTCGTCTGCTTGGTCGAGCAGGCACTCGCAATACTTGAGCCTCACCAGCGGAAGGTGATCGAGCTCACTTACTTCGAAGGTTTGACTGCTCTCGAGATTGCGGAGAAGACGGGTGACTCTGCCTCGTCGGTCCGCCACAATCTGTATCGAGGATTGAAGAAAGTGCGGGACACCCTGTTGGAAACCAAGAGAGCCAGGGTGAACGCCGCTTCCGAGCGCAAAACAAGCGCAAAGGGGATGCTGGTTGAACACCCACGAACATTATGAGGAGCTGTGCGCTGTAGCTGCGAGTGGGCAGGCGTCGGAGGGCGAGCTGGCGGATCTCAGAGCTCATCTCGATACGTGCCCGACTTGCCGCAGTTTGGCGTACGACTTCACAGAAATCGGCGCTCAGGGGCTTTCCGCGCTCGCGGCGGAGAGGCAGAAGCGCCAACTCCCTTTAGGAATGACGGCGAGATTTGTTGCACGGGCGCGGTCGGAGGGAATAGAGATAAGTCGGAAGACCGGCTCTAAGATCCCGAAGCGGAATGGGTTTGCAGTTTTCGCCCCCATCGGTGCCGCTGCTGCAATAGCCCTGATCGTGAGTTCCTTCATTTTCAGCAGGCCCAAACCTTCTCTATTCGCGGGAAACCGCAACACCGCCGGTCATGCTTCGGTGCCTGTTTCACCTACCAATGCCCAAACTGCCCAAGTTTCAGATCCTCACCTCCGGGAGCAGCTTGCCTTGGTACGAGCCGAATTGAGTTCCTTGGATGCCAAAATCAAGGCACAGGCCAGCGAGCTCGAATCAGAGAGCAGGACCAAAGACGCTTTGAATTCGCACCTTGCCGATGCAGAACGAGAGACTGCCGCTTTTCGCTCCGAGAGAGCCCAGCTACAGGGCCGCATCTCGCAGCTTGAGGCAGGACTGGAAAAGTCGGGGGCGGAACAGAACGCAAGCGAAGTAGCTTTGGCGCTGCAAGGAACCGAACTTCGCGACCTTCGGAAAAAGGTCGCGGACCAAACCGAGGCCCTGGGTCAGCAACAAGAGTTTGCGGGGGCAGCCGGTGACGTCCGGCAGCTTGTCGTGGCGCGCAATCTCCACATCATCGACGTCCACGACCGAGACGGCGATGGCAAGAGCCAGCGTGCTTTTGGGCGCATCTTCTACACGGAGGGGAAATCCCTGATCTTTTATGCATACGACCTTGCCGATGCCAAGAAGATCGATGCAAAGGTCTCGTTTTACGTTTGGGGTGAACACCTTGGCGCTGAGAAGCCGGTTCGAAGCTTGGGAATCTTCCACAGCGACGACCCGAGCGACGGACGCTGGGTGCTCACGTTCGACGATCCTCATGTTCTGGCTCAGATCAACTCGGTGTTTGTAACCGTCGAATCCTCCAGGAAAGCGATAAAGGAGCCCGCCGGGCGGAGGAGACTGTTTGCCTTCTTAGGCGACACC
>Ga0210398_10003177_pt1 | contig 15834 bp, 13 predicted proteins | sample IncBWC4OmetaG_FD_161047 | JGI IMG/M metagenome (GOLD analysis project Ga0210398, IMG submission 161047) | Forest soil microbial communities from Barre Woods Harvard Forest LTER site, Petersham, Massachusetts, United States - Inc-BW-C-4-O | ecosystem: Environmental > Terrestrial > Soil >...
TGCCTTGACTCTTCTTACCCTCCCTGACGAGAAGTAGGCCGATCAACATCACAGGCCGGCGCTGCCGGCGTTGGACACGTGAATTTCCGGCTACGCGAGGTTGTCGGCCGCGAACCCCCAGTTCGCAAGCTTTTCGATCAGAGCATTCACGTAATCCGCCCGCCGGTTCTGATAGTCCAGATAATACGCGTGCTCCCAGACATCGATTGTGAGCAAGGGTTTCGGCCCTTCGGTCAAGGGTGTCATAGCGTCGGGGGTCATGAGAATCTTGAGCTTCTCGCCGTCTTGCACCAGCCACGCCCAGCCGCTGCCGAATTGCCCGACGGCGGCCTTGGATAATTCCTTCTTGCACCGATCGACGCTGCCGAACGACGCCTCCATCAGGCTCTTGAGGGCGGCCGGCGGTTCTCCGCCGCCCTTCGGCTTGAGGCTCTTCCAGTAGAAGGTGTGATTCCACGCCTGCGCGGCATTGTTGAATATGGCGGTCTGGTCCGCTTGGCCCGATGTGGCTCTGATAATTTTCTCCAGAGGCATGTCAGCGAATTCCGTGCCGACGATCAATTTGTTCAGCGTATCGACATAGGTCTTGTGATGCTTACCGTAGTGAAAGTTCAGCGTATTCGCAGAAATGACCGGCGCGAGTGAGCCCTGATCGAAAGGAAGCGGCGGGAGAGGAATCGGTTGAGACAAAACAGCTGCAGTGTTCATGGGCACTCCTTCGGTGATGCCGGTGTCCGGGAAAGGAAGCGTTCACCCTATCGAACACTCCATTCCCTGAATACCGGCAACTGCCAACAGGGCGCGTAGGCTTAGACTGACCCGGCGACGGCAAGAATCAGACTATTTCCTCGTGCACAACCGCACTTCTCCGCTGTTGCTCGTGAGATGGACGCGAGCGGAAGTGTCGCCCGTCTTGAACGTCAAGCGCTTGCCGGGCCCGTGCCGCGGCTCGACCGGCTTTGGGCCGAAACAATTATCGATATCGCCGCTGAGAGTCTGCACGTCAAAATCCGCCGAAGGCTCGGCGGCGAAATTCAACTTGATGTCGCCGCTCACCGATTCTCCGTCAATTTGCGCATCGCCGGCCGCCGCCAGCGTGGCGGAAATGCCGCCGGATACGCTCTTGAATCGAGCGCGAGACACGGTCCCCAGGGTCAAGCGCACCTCGCCGCTGACCGTCGTGGCCTCGATATCGGAGTTCCCGCCGGTCAGCACGATATCGCCGCTGATCGCCTTCACCTCGATTCTCTTGGCCGCCGTCGCGGTGAAATGAATATCGCCGCTCACATCATTGGCGCGCAGGTCCCCGCCGCCATCGCCGCTGATACTGCCGCTGACCGAGCGCAGCTCCAAAGCGCCGTGGACTGCCGAGACCTTCAGGTCAGAACTCACCAGTGAAGCGGATACTGAACTGTTCGTGGGCACATGAATCACCAAGTGCGCATCACCGTCTCGCATGCTCCAATGCATGCCCTTCGGAAGCAGTACGTGAATGGAGGTGCGGTTGCCATCGCTCGTCACATCGACTCGCTCCACGTCCTTGCCGATGGTGCCGGTCACTGCGACCTCAGGCTTATCCCATCCCTGCACATCGATCAGGCCGGCGACATTGTCAATCTCCACCTCGCCTTGGGGGTTGGCCGGACGGTGCTCATCAACCGAAGTCGCAGCGTGTGCAAGCGACCAAGGGGAACCCAGCAGCACGATCGCACAACCGAGGCGGATGAGGTTCTTCAAAGGTTTTGTGAATACAACGGGTGCCATGGTCAAATCCTTGTCATAGTGGGTTGGGTGGCCTGCACGACGCGGTCGTAGAGGTCAAACTCATCGTGCCAGGTGCTCTCCCAAAGCTGTTCGAGCACCGGGCTTTGCGGATCGGCGGCCAGCGCCTTGCGGATGTCTTCGTGCGCCTTTTGAATCACCGCCAAACTCTCTTCAATCTTGGTGCGAGTCGCGGGCTCGAGCAGCGCCAGCCGCTCGCGAAACGTCTTTTCCACCGCATCACGCGCCAGCACGTATTTCGGATCGCGCGGCTCCTCAAAGGAGTTTTTCGCGGCGACGGTCTGAATGACCGGCGGCACGGTGCGGCTCTCGAGCACCGCCCAGGTAAAGAAGCTGGCCAGACCCGCGGCGGCCATCGCAATGAATGCTGCCAGTGCCATGGGCGGCGCGCGCCGCGTTCTGCCGGAAAGCCGCGCGGCAATGCCCGGCCACAAATTTCCAGGCGGGACGATGTCTTTGGGCAAACTCGCGATCAGCCCGTCAAGAGATTCCTGTCGGCGATCGTTCATGATGGCTCTACTCCTAGCGTTGAACTCAGCAGTTGACGCGCACGGTGCAGCTGAGCTTTACAAGTTCCTTCCGCGACACCGAGCGCGCTCGCGGCTTCCGCGTGGCTGAATCCGTAAATGCCGACCAGCACGAGGACATGCCTTGCGCCATCCGGCAGCGCGGCGATGGCGCGCTCGATATCGAGGGGCGGTGCACCACCGGCGGGGTCGGCGCGATCGGGAAGGCCCTGCAAGGGCTCGGCAACCTCGAATTCAGCTCGCAATCCCTTGCGTCGCGACAGGACGCAATTGACGGCAATCTTATGCAGCCACGTGGAAAAACGGCTGCGGCGCTCAAAGCGGCTCAAGGCTCGCCAGGCCGCGACAAAGGAGTCTTGCGTGCAATCCTCCGCAGCCTCTCGTTGGCCCGTGAGCCGCAGACACAGGCCATAAACACGAGGTGAGAATTGACGATATAGGCGTTCAAACGCGGCCATATCGCCGGCAGCGGCCGCGGCGATCGTATCCAACGGCTCACTGCTTGAATCCATGGCAAAAACTCGCTGCAGCGTGTGAATCATGCCGAATTAGAGGCGCTCGCCGCCTCAAAGGTTTAAAGGTGTCCCTCAAAATTCGCTGAGGTCGCTCATTCGGCAATATCGATCATGTTGTCGTCGGATATTCGGTCGATCAGCTTGTTGTAAGGGTCAATACCGGCGCGCGTAGGCTGCTGATCGACCAGGATGGTAAAGGTTTCGTGCTCGCGGGTGAATTTTTCTCTCTTCATATAGAGCGGCTTCTCTTCGTCCTTTTTGCCGCTGAACACGCCGATATCGATGTAATCGGCCAAAGGCATGGGCGTCTCGACGCCGTTCGCGTCCGCCAGCACCTTGCGCGCCTCGACATTCAGCGTCACCTCGTATTTCCCGTCAGCCGTCTTCTTCCAGGTGGCAGATAGCGCCTTATTGTCATAAAGCACGATGCGATTGAATCCGTCGTCGATGAGGTATTGCAGCTCCGGCGGAGTTTGCTCGCGCAGCGCCGCGATCAGCAGGCGGGTATCAGGATAGGGCTGATTTTCCGCTGCCGTGCCGCTTTCTTGCTGGACCGCATCGGTCTGATTGTGCGCATTGACGTAGCGATACTGCATTAGAAAGTTATGCAAGGCGAGATTGATCTTATCCTCACCGACGTAGTCGGCCAGCGTGTACATGATTTGGCCGCCCTTCTCATACCACACGTAGGCCTCACGCTGTACCAAGGCCAGCGGCCGCTCGCCGCGCACTTCTCCGGCCCGGCCGCGCAGATACCGGTCCAGGTAGTGACGCAGAATGCGATGCATATAGTCTTTGCCATACCGTTGCTGCATCACCATGTAGGCGGAATACTGCGCCAAAGTCTCGGCCATCATGTTCGAGCCTTGAACCAAACCCCCGATCAGCTGATGGCCCCACCACTGGTGCCCCAGTTCGTGCGCCGTCACAAACAGGGTCAGATCGACGTCCGTCGGTTTGAGCACGCGGCTGATGAATCCGATCGACTCCGAGTAAGGCACGGTGTTGGGAAATGACTGCGCGAAGGTACGGTACCGCGGAAATTCCAGCACGCGATATTGATTGAATTGATACGGGCTGAAATTCTTCTCGAAGTAGTCAAGACCCGCGCGCGATCCCGCCAGCATTTCATCGATATTGAAGGTATGCGCCGGGTCGTAGTAAACCTCCAGGCTGATCGGACCGTTCACCCCCGCATACTGCTCCTTACGCACCGCGTAGCGCGCGGACATGTAGGCGAAGAAATCCAAAATATGGGTCGAGCCCATGCTGTACTCGTAGTAGCGGCGTCCCTCCTTTTCCCAGGAGCGAACCAAGTAGCCGGGCGCGATCGCCATTTGATCGTCGGACGTGCTCACCACCGTGTGGTAGGTGATCCAGTCCGCATTGGCTGTGAATAGATTGACTCGAGAGGCGCGCGGATCGCCTCGCTCGGGCATTTCCTCGAGCGCCCCCAAATGCTCTTCCCGACGCCGGCGCGGGTCGTCGATTTCGATCTGCGGGTCGTAGCCGATGGTGGGGAAGAACTCCTGGCCGAAGAAACTGCCGTTGTAGGCGAACTCCGGCCGCTCGTTCCCATCGCGAAATCCCTTCGAGGTGTGCGACACCGCGAAAGTCAGCGTCAAGACCTCGCCCACGCCAAGCGGGCGATCGAGAGCATAAATGCTGTACAGACCTCGCGGCGACGCGCTGACCAAGTGAAACGGCCGGTCAAACTGCACCTGCGAGACGCTCTCATATTGATCGGTCAGATGCACTTCAGAGATCGGATGATCGCTCTTATTCTGCAAGGTAAAGCGGCCGGTGCCGCTGAACGATCTTCGCGCCGGGAAAATATCGATCGCCGTATCGACCGCCGTGAGCTTGGGCTGATCCAGCTTCTCGTATTTCTTGAACTGCTTTTCGTAGTCAGCCAGATGATGGCGACGGTCCGCCGCCGTCATGTATTCGTTGAGCACGTGAGCGTTGTAGTAGTACCAAGTACCGACCCCGACGGCGGATAATGCGCACACCGCCATAGCCGCGGATAATGCGGGCATGCGCGCTCGTGCCAAGCGGCTGCGCGCGCGCAGCGAGTCCTCGGCGCCGCGCCGTGCGTACGCCATGGAGATGAGCCCTAGGAAGGCGAAGATCGCGAACCAGTAGGTGGTTGCCCAGACGATGGACGGGACGAAATGGCCATAGCCATTCATGTCGGAGTAGGAGTACGGCGGTACATTGCCGGGAATCAGCAACGAGTTCTCCCAACCCCAGCTGGACAGCACCGTCTGCAGAACGAATACGCCGATGACGATGCCGTGGCCGATGAATTTGTTCGACACCATGGTCTGCACGAACATGGCGAACATTGCGAAGCCTAGGATCCCGGGCAATGTAATGAAAAACAATTCCTGGATGTACTGCCAGACTTCGTAGTGGTAGTAGCCGGCCAGCGTCTGCATCAACATGCCGACCACCATGGTGATAATGAGCAGGATGCATTCCACGAAGGCGATGGCCGTCAGTTTCGACAGCCAGTCGCCTGATTCCCCGATCGGCAAGGCATCGTGAATTCCGTCGAAATGCGTATCGCGCTCGCGCCAGATGAGCTCGGCGGCGTAGAGTCCGGCAACGATGAGGAAGAACAGGGTCGCCGAACCCTCGACCGCCTGGACCATCAAGTAAGTCACGGGCCAGACATCGACGCCGCCGAGGCGGCCGGCAAAGTGCCCATTGTTGACGGCGAACACGATCAACAGGCCCACGATCGCCCAAAATGGAACTTCTCTCAGGATCAGGCGGATTCTCATGCCCGTGAGCGCGAGATACTGCCGAAGGGCGGTGCGCAGGCCGAATATCTGACGGACTCGCGGCAACCGCACGGCCACGAAAGAGCGCTTCTTCCCGAACGTCTCCTCCTCGTCCTGGCGCGCGCGCGCCGCGCGCTTTCCCTGAGAGCGGGCAGTCAGCGCCTCGACCGACATGGGAAATAGCGCCCACACGGCGAGCATGGCCGCCACACCGACGCTGATCCACAGCAGCCGGTTGAATATAAAGACGCCCGGCGAATATCCGGAAAAATCCCAGGGGAAAAGCTGGGTATTTTTCTCGATGACGCTCCAATAGCGGGCAACAGCGTTATTCAGCAGCAGGCCCACCGGATCGAGAATGCCGGACCAAAAATGCTCCAAGGAGCGCGTCGCCGAAAACGCGGTAATCCCGACCAGATAGACCATGAACAGCGCCACGCCCTGCAGGTAGACGATAAATATCTTGCGGGTCAGTGCCGCTACGGTGAAAAAAAGCGAACCGGTGAAGAAAATCTGAATCACCACGATGGAAAGGAACGGCTCGAGATACCACCACAAGTGGTTCGGACCGATTCGGGCATGATCCGCCCACGGCGCCAGAGTGCCCAGATACGCCCCGATCAGCAGCCCGCAGAAAACCGCCACGGTGATGACAAATGATCCGGACCAGCGGCCGCCCAGGTAGGCGAATTTCGAGACCGGCTTGGTGAAGAGTATCTGGTAGGTGTCGCGCTGAAAGTCCCGCAGGATCGAGGTACCAAAAATCGCGGCGATGACGATGATGCCGAACAAGCACGCCACTTGATCGTTGAGTGTGATCGCAAAGGGACCGTTCAGCAGCACCTTGCCATTGCCGTTGGCCACCGGTCCGAAATTCTCCGAGGCGACGCACAGGAACGAGAACGCCACCCATAACAGGAAATAAATGTAGGTCGAAGGACTCTTCGCCCGGAAGCGCAGCTCGAACGTGAAGAACTCCCAAAACATGCTCATGATGGTTCCCTTGCGATGCCGCTAGTGCTTCAAGTGGCGCGACAAATTCAAGAAGTAAACGTCTTCGAGACCCGATGGCGCCGCGCGGAATTCGGGGCCGGGAGAGCTCGGGGAGAACACACGGATTTCATGCTGGCCGCCGACCAGATGCGTGCTGACGATATTCAGCTGCGCTTCCAATGCACGCAATTCCTCATCCGTCGCCACCACGCGCGACCAGATCTGACCGTCGAGAGCCGCCAGCGCGTCGGCGGGCGATCCCTCCAGCAGCACTTGTCCCGAAGCGATGATGGCCATGCGTGAGCAGAGCTCGCGGACGTCATCGACAATATGCGTCGAGAGAATGACCGTGACGTCCCGACCGATCGAGGAGAGCAAATTGAGAAAGCGATTGCGTTCGGCCGGATCGAGGCCGGCGGTCGGCTCATCCACGATGATCAGTTTGGGATTGGCGATCAATGCTTGGGCAATCCCGAAGCGCTGTTTCATGCCGCCGGAATAAGTGGAAAGCGCTTTTTTTCGCACATCCCACAGGTTGGTCTGGTGCAGCAGGGCTTCGACCATGTCCTTGCGCTCGCCGGCGTTGAGAACGCCTTTTAAGATCGCCAGGTGCTGCAGCATGTCGGTGGCCGACATCTTCGGGTACACGCCAAACTCTTGCGGTAAATAGCCGAGAATCTTTCGAACCTCGTTCTTTTGAGTGAGGACGTTGAGCCCGTCCAGCTCGATGCTGCCTGAATCAGGATCTTGCAGCGTGGCAATGGTTCGCATCAGCGAGCTTTTGCCCGCACCGTTCGGCCCGAGCAGGCCGAACATGTTGTTGCCCACGGAGAGCGAAAGATTTTTCAGCGCGCATACACCGTTTGGATACGTTTTCGAAAGTCCGCTGATGGTCAGCGCCATGGGATAGTTCCTTTTTGACTTGTTGATTAGCCGGAAGATGCAGGGCCGCTGAACAGTGCGGCAATCGTGTTGACGGCGCGATCCGCTTCGGCGCGATCCGGCAGAGCGCTGTCATCATTGAAACCGTAGTAGTCATCCTCGCCGAGCACTTGAAAAACCAAGCCGTCGCGCCGCGGAACGAAGGAAACGCCCTTGTAGAGAAGTCCATAATTGACTTCGGGTTGCGGAATCGCCCGGGCCAATTGCCCGCGCACCGGTGTGAGCGATTGATCGCCGAACAAGGCGCGAGCGCCGTAACCGGTGGCGTTGATCAGGGTTTTTTCGCGCAGTTTGGCGAAATCATCGGGCGTGTGGAATTCGGCAATTTCAATTTTGCCGCCGTTGGCGCCAAAATCGCCGAGCAGCAAGCGCGAGTAAGAAGCCAAATTGAACATCATCAATGAGCTTCGGCGCAGGTACCGGTTCCCCAGCGAATGCGTGCCGGGCGCGAAGTCCGCTCCTTGCGTCATTAAGTCGGGCACCAGTTCGCGCTGCAGATCGGCGAATCGGGCTCGGCCATCCGTGACGCCGCGGCGGCGCGCCGATGCGGGATCATCGGAAACAAAGTAGTTATCGATGAACTCGACCGGCGTACCGCTGAGCCCAAGAAAATTCTGATAGGTCTGGAACGAGTTCCTCGCCATCTGTTCCCAAAGCTGCTTAAAGGCCGGCGTCGCATTTTCCTCGAGGCAGATCCTCGAATCGGGAGTCCAAAGGCCGCTGGCCAGTGAGGATCTCACGTTCGGGGGCAAGTCCTTGGCGTAAATTGTGACCCTGGCCCCGGCTCGCTGCAGCAGCAACGCCGAAGTCAGCCCCAATGCGCCGCAGCCGATGACTGCAATGTCGCGTTCGCCGCTCGCCATGGCTTTTCGAACCGCAATGCCGCTCGAGCCCCAGGACAGTGACCATCCGCTGCCCCCGTGCCCATAGTTGTGGACCACGAGCTTTGAGCCGATCTGTTCCGTATCGAGACGCGGCCCCTGGGCCCGAAACGGCCGCGTACAGACCGTGATGCGCGTGATCCGATCGGTGCCGGCACGGACCGGGGTTAATTGCAAAGGCGGTGCCTGGGGCTTCCCCTTGGCGCTGAACGAGGTCGCGCAGCCTTCGAGGCCGCCGAGCAATAGCGCGGCACCTGTTCCGGTCAGCAGCCGACGGCGTCCTATCAATGACTGCATCCTTGGGTCCCCTAAGCTTCCGATTGCTGCGGATTGTAAACAGGAATACACCGCGCAGCGCCAAAATTGCGAAGATAGCGAGCTTGGCGCGTGGTAATTTCGCTTTGGCAACAATCGGAGAAGGACATGAGTAGAACAAGAATTCTGGTGGGCATCGTACCGGCGGTCCTAATTGCGATCCTGCTGAACCGTGCCGATGCCGCCTCGCCCCGCAATGAAAAGGTCTATCAGGCGGCGGAAGCCAACCGCGCCGGCGCGCTGCAACTGCTAAAAGAGATCGTCAACATTGATTCCGGAACCGGCGATGTGGAGGGAGGCGCCAAGGTCGAGGCCGTGCTGCGAGAGCGACTGACCCAGCTGGGCGCCGAGCTTCGAACCGAACCGGCCGAGGGGCCCGGATTGCCGGACAACTTGGTTGCCGTCTTTCATGGGACGGGCAAGGGCAGGATTCTCATCATCGCTCACATTGACACCGTATTCGGCCCGGGCACGGCCGCCGCGCGTCCATTCAGCATGGACCAGGAACGCGCGCACGGCCCCGGTGTGGGCGATGAAAAAGCAGGCGTGGTGAATGCCTTCACGGCCCTGAAGATTCTGCACGACATGGGATTCAAGAACTTCGCCACGATCACTTTCCTGCTGGATGACAGCGAGGAGCGCGGCTCGCCCGGCTCGACGAAATTGATCAAGCGTCTCGCTCAGGAACACGACGTGGAATTCAACATGGAACCGGGTGATCCGCCCGACGCGCTGACGGTCTGGCGCAAGGGCTCCGCGAACATTCACATTCAAGTCAAAGGGCGGGCGGCGCACGCGGGCATGGCACCGCAGGACGGGCGCAACGCGGCGGTCGAACTGATGCACCAGTTGAGCGCCCTGCAAGGCGTTTTCCCGACTGCCGGCAGTGGTATCACGGTCAACCTTACCGTTTTGCGGGCCGGGGAGCGCACCAACATTATTCCGGACCAAGCCGAGGCGACGCTCAATGTTCGCTACCGCAAGCCGGAAGAGTTCGACGCGATCCTTGCAAGAGTTGAAGCGGGAACACATAGCACGCAAGTTCCGGATACGACCGTGACCGTGGCGCACGACCCGGCCTTTCCGCCCTTGACCGAGAATGCGCAGATCGATGCACTCGCGGCCCGTGCGCGCGGTGTCTATGCTGAAATCGGCAAAACGGTTGAATTGTCCGGCAACGGCGGCGCATCGGAGTCCGCGCTTGCCATGTCGGTGGGCACTCCCGCGCTCGACGGCCTAGGTTACGTGGGCGGGGATTTCCACACCGACCATGAATGGATCGATCTCAACAGCGTCGTCCCGCGGCTGTATCTTTTCACGCGGCTCCTCATGGAGACCGGCGCCAAACCGCATTGAAGATCAACCGCCTTCAGCTTGTCTGACGCCGGAATCCGGCACCGGGGAGACAGCTGTCGCGACCGAAGACGCGTAGCGTTTGCTTTTTGAAACCGGGGTATTCCTCATGGCCCAGCGATCCGTATGGCGTGGCGCGATTTCGTTCGGTCTGATCTATGTACCGATCGAAATGTATTCAGCATCAAAAGAGCACGCGCTGAGCTTACATTTTCTCGACAGCCGCGATTTCGCGCCGGTCGGCTACGAACGCATCAACAAGAACACCGGCAAGAGCGTGGATTGGCAGCACATCGTCAAGGGGTATGAATTTGAAAAAGGACAGTACGTGGCCCTCTCCGAGGCGGACTTCAAGCATGCGAATGTGAAAGCCTCCGAGACAATCGATATTTCCAGCTTCACCGAGGCCGCCGCGATTTCTCCGGTCTACTACCAGACTCCGTACTACTTGCTTGCCGGCAAGGGGGGCGAGAAAGTCTATGCTCTGCTCGCGGAGGCGCTGCAATCGAGCCGCAAAGTGGCGGTTGCCACCTTTGTGATGCGTGGCCGCCAGCATCTGTGCGTCATCACGCCAACCGCCGGCTCCCTAATGCTGATCACGCTACGCTTCGCCAATGAAATACTGCCGGCCGTCAAGCCCGCGGCCGCCAACGCCAACTCCAAATCGGCCAAACCGAAGGAAGTGGAAGTCGCCATGGCGCGCAAACTGGTCGAGGAAATGAGCGCGGAATGGGATCCGCAGGCGTTTCACGATACCTACCGCGAAGACCTGATGCGGCGCATTCGCGAGAAGATCAAGAAGAACGAGACCCACGTGCTGGGTTCTGAACCCAAGAAAGCGCCGCGCCCCAAGGCCGAAGTGATCGATCTGATGGACGCATTGAAAAGCAGTCTTAAGCTGCGGGCCAAGCAGGACCCGCGCGCTGCGCCGAAATCTGCGCGAGAACGGAAGCGGGCCTGATCGCGCGAACCACTCTCACCTTCTGTCGCCATAATTTGTCAGGCATATGCCTACGCATGGATGCGACGGAGGCTGCTGTGATGCGAATAAACATCCCGATCTAATCGCCTGATTGAGCTCTAAACGGAGGCTTCGCCATGGGATTCGATCTTGACCGCTCAGAAGCGGGTGAATCAGAAGCAATCGCGGTGGACAACACGGTTTTTGGCCGGGCGCTGTCGCGAAATCTCATTGCAGAACGGTTTGCGATCGATGCCTATCGCGAAATCGCCGAGCGGGGACAACATTACGACAAAGCCACCCTGCGGCTGGTGAAAGTCGCCCTCGCCGTCGAGGAAGAGCACGCGGAGATCTTGTCCGCGATAATCGAGAATTTGCGCAATCTGAATGGGGCTTTAGCGGGGTAATGTGGGCATTTGTGGGGTAACGCGGGGTGGCTGAATAGTCCAGGGCGCAAATTCGATAATTCAGATCGGCGGATTCTGACACGAGGCGTAGCCGGGTGGCGACATCGGCCGCGAGCCCCTGTCGGCTACAGTGGCACATGGAATCCGGGGCGATCAATACCGCCGAACTCTTGCAAGTCGCATTGGAGTCGGCCGGCATGGGCAGTTGGGAGCTTTACCTCTCGACCGGCGCCGTGCATCGCACCGCCCGGCATGACCAGATCTTCGGGTATTCCGAAATCCAGCCTTTCTGGGATCTCCAAATGACCTTCGAACACATCGTGGACGAGGATCGCGCGGCCGTTCGTCAGGCGTTTTCCCAAGCGAAGCTCAGTGGAGATATCGACGTCGAGGCGCGGACTCGCCAAGGTGCCGGCAACGAAACTCGCTGGGTGCACCTGCGCGGACGAACATTTTATGTCCAGGACGTGCCGACGCGCATTGTCGGTGTCATTGCCGACGCCACCCAGCGGCGAGCGGTGGAGGATCGCTTGCGCCAGACGCAGAAGATCGAAGCGCTCGGTCAGCTCACCGGCGGCGTCGCCCACGATTTCAATAATCTACTGCAGGTCATTTCCGGCGGCTTGCAGGTGCTCGGCCGTCAAGCCGACCCGGCGCGTCGCGAACTGATCTTCACGGCCATGAGACAGGCGGTCGACCGCGGCGCCAGCTTGTGCCGTCAACTCCTGGCGTTTTCCCGACGTCAAGCGCTGAAGCCGGAGGCCGTGAATCTCGAGCGACTGGCCGGCGACATGCGGGAATTGCTGAATCGAAGCCTGCGCGGCGATATACAAATTCAGACCTCCTTTGCCGATGCCTTGTGGTGCGTGGAGGTCGATCCAGGCGAACTCGAGCTGGTCATTCTCAATCTCGCTTTGAATGCGCGCGATGCCATGCCAAACGGTGGAACGATTAAAATCAGCGCGAGAAACATGCCCGCGCTCAGCGATCACGACCTCGCCGGCGATTTTGTACGCCTCGATATCGCAGATTCAGGGATAGGCATGTCTCCCGATACCCTGGATCACGCCTTCGAACCCTTCTTCACGACCAAGGAAGTCGGCAGCGGCTCTGGGTTGGGGCTCGCTCAAGCTCATGGTTTTGCGAAGGCATCCGGCGGAGCGGTCAGGATCGCGAGCGCGCCGGGGCAAGGAACCCAGGTGAGCTTATTCCTGCCGCGTACACTGAAGACCCCGGCGTATGCGCCCGAATTGATGCCGCACGCCTCCGACGACGGTGGGGGCGATGCCACGCAGGTGCTGGTGGTCGAGGACGATGATGAGGTTGCCGCATTGACCGTCGAGATGATCACTCAGCTCGGATACGACACGACTCGCGTCGCGAGCGCCGAGGCGGCGCTCGGCGCCCTCGCCGATCGGCGCGCGGTTGATATCGTCTTCTCTGACGTGATGATGCCCGGACGCATGAATGGCGTTGAGCTGGCGCAAGAAATCCGCCGACGGCGGCCGAATCTGCCGGTGCTGTTGACGAGCGGCTACGCGGACGCGGCCCGGCGCAAGGCGGGTTCCCAACAAATCAAAATCATCCCCAAACCGTATCGGATCGATGAATTACGCGACGCCTTGGCGGCCGTGAGGCAAGATACTCGGAAGTCCATCCGAGAACATTGAATGTCGTCGATTATCGTTTGTCCGTCGTGTGACTTGGCACACCGGGTCAGTATGGCCCCCGCATCCGAGGGCACCCGATGCGCCCGTTGCCGCGCACCGCTGCAACGTCCGGAGAACGGCAACATCGACACGGCGATTGCGCTAGCCATCTGCGCGCTCGTGCTGTTTTTCTTGAGCAACGCCTATCCCCTGGTGGAGATCCAGGCCAGCGGCACGATGCGGGCCACCACACTGGTGGGAGCAGCCTTAGGACTCTACGCGCAAGGCCATACCGGCCTCGCCGCGCTGGTATTCATCACCACCGTGGCCGGACCTTTTCTGCAGATTGGCTGCCTGCTATACCTGCTGCTTCCCTTGCGCGGCGCACGCGAGGCGCCCTTCCAGAACACGGTATTTCGGCTCCTGGCTCAGGTACGTCCGTGGACGTTTATCGAAGTATTCATGCTGGGCGTCTTGGTGGCATTGGTCCGCCTGTCAGCGTACGCACGCGTCATACCCGGCGTCGCGCTATGGTCGTGCGTACTTCTCATGTTTACCCTCGCGGCTTTGACCAGCCGCACGACGCCGGGGCAGTTCTGGCGTTGGGTTGACAGGAACCGCGAGTGAGCGCCGCGCCGACCGGACGGAGCTTAGGGCTCTTGGTATGCCTACAGTGCCGCGCCACCGTGCGTGCGCTGCACGTAGCATATCCGCGCTGTCCGCGATGTTATGCGCATCTGCATCAACGTAAACCGCACAGCCTGGGATTGACGGCCGCACTGCTGGTCTGCGCCGCGATTTTGTACATACCCGCCAATCTGCTGCCGGTGATGTACACGCGCACGATTTTTGACGACGAGCAGGATACGATCATAAGCGGGGTATTGGTCTTGCTGCACTCCGGATCCTGGCCTATCGCGGTCCTGGTATTCATCGCGAGCATCGTCGTGCCGCTCTTGAAGATTCTTTCGCTCAGCGTGGTACTCTTTTCAGCCTGGCGCCGCTCGCCTCGCTATCGAGCGCAGCGAAGCGAATTATTCCGGTTGGTCGAATTCATAGGACGCTGGTCGATGCTCGATGTCTATGCCATCTCGCTGCTGGTTGCGCTGGTACAAATCAGATCTCTTGCCTTCGTCTCGGTTGGGTGGGGAGCGTTGGCATTCGCAGCCGTTGTGGTCCTGACCACGTTCGCGGCGCGCACATTCGACGAGCGATTGCTCTGGGAGACCCCACCGTGAGCGGCGGACCGCGAGCGGATCTTGAGGATCTGCCGGCAGCGGTGCCGGCGCGATCCGTTTGGGGGCGCTTGCCGCTGGTGTGGATCCTGCCGGCGGTGGTCGTTGTGGTCGGCGCCTTTGTCGTCGTCAAAGAAAAAATTGCGCAAGGCACTTCCATCGAAATCCGTTTTGAAAATGCCGAAGGGTTGGAAGCGAACAAAACCAAGGTGCGCTACAAGGATGTCGATATCGGCGAGGTTCGCGACATTCGAGTCGGCGATGATCGCAAGGAAGTCATCGTGACGGCGGACATTCATCGCAATGCCAAGGCCTACCTGGTCGACGACACGCGCTTTTGGGTGGTGCGTCCGCGCGTGTCCGGCGCCGGCGTATCGGGCTTGGCCACGCTGGTGTCGGGCGCCTACATCAGCGTGGATGTGGGCAACTCGGCGGTTGAGCGCGACCACTTCGTCGGGTTGGAAGTGCCGCCCATCGTGACGGCGGACCTGCCGGGACGCGAATTCATACTGCACGCGGATGACTTGGGATCTTTGGACATCGGCTCTTCGGTGTTCTATCGCCACATCACCGCGGGCCAAGTCGTGGGTTACAGCCTGGATCCGGGCGGCACCGGCGTGACCATCAAGGTATTCATCAATGCGCCTTTTGACGTTTACGTCACCGGCGATACGCGATTTTGGCAGGCGAGCGGCATCGACATGTCGGTCAATGCGGACGGAGTGAAACTGCGCACCGAATCGATCACCTCGATTCTTGAAGGCGGCGTCGCGTTCGGTACGCCGCCGGGCGCACCGACTGCGCGGGTCGCCACGGACACGGCATTTACTCTTTTCAACGATCAAGATCGCGCGATGCGGCCGTCCGAGACCGAAATTCGACCTTTCGTGATGTATTTCGGCGGGTCACTGCGCGGACTGTCAACCGGCGCGCCCGTGGACCTGCAGGGCATCACGGTGGGTGAGGTCAAAAGCCTCGACATGGAATACGACGAACGCGCGCAACAACTGGCATTCCCCGTCGTGGTGGAACTGTACCCTCAAAGGCTGCGCGGCCGCGCACGACACGCATCCGCCGCCGCTCCCGCACTTCAGCGTCCTGAAATAGATACACGCGCGCTGATCGACAGCTTGGTTGCGCACGGCCTGCGGGCGGAGCTGAAGACCGGCAATCTTTTGACCGGTCAGAAGTTCGTCTCTCTGGAAATGCACCGCGATGTTCCGAAGGAAAAAGTCGTCTGGAGTGAGAAACCGGCGATTTTTCCGACCATCTCCGGCAGTCTCGATGATATTCAAGACTCGGTGGGCGTGATTGCGAAAAAACTCAGCAAGGTGCCGTTCGACCAGTTATCGGCTCGTTTGATCAGTGCCATGGGCTCGCTCGATCAGACCTTGAAGAGTGCGGATAAGCTGTTGCACAACGTTGACACCAATCTCGCGCCCCAGGTTGAGACCACATTGGCCGAAGCCCAGGCGGCGCTGAAGA
>Ga0210398_10003179_pt1 | contig 15831 bp, 14 predicted proteins | sample IncBWC4OmetaG_FD_161047 | JGI IMG/M metagenome (GOLD analysis project Ga0210398, IMG submission 161047) | Forest soil microbial communities from Barre Woods Harvard Forest LTER site, Petersham, Massachusetts, United States - Inc-BW-C-4-O | ecosystem: Environmental > Terrestrial > Soil >...
GCGCACGGCGACTGCTGATCGATAAAATAAGAACGAAAAACGCTGAAGTGTCCCCAATTAACGGGCTTCCAGCGTGTCTCAGCTAAGGGGTGCAGTACAAGCTGTACCAGCCCCGATGTCCCTTGATTGACATGGTACAGCGCTTGGACAAGGGTGCCGGCCAGTACAGCAACCGTCGCATTGGTGAGTTGCGTGAGCTCCGTCATCAGAAAGCCACGCACGATAAGCTCTTCAAACCAGGGATTGAGAAAAAGAGACACCATCAACAGGGCCTGGAATCGGTTGGCGAGCATGGCTGCGACATCCGGTCCACTTGGCGAATGGCCCCTGATGTGTTGATAAATCATTGAGTAAGCCGCGCCAGCGATCGCAGCTGCCACAAAGACAACAGCCCAGAGCATGATTCCCCTCAGAATATCCATGCCCTCCATCGGTTTCCCAAAAGCGCGCAGGTTCGCGCCCCTTTTCCAGAGAACATAAAACAGGACAGTGAGACCGACGACGGACGTTGAAATCTGGGTGACTAGCTGTATCGCCGTTCCGATGAATACCGACAGATTTTCCGGGTGTATCGCGAAGCCAATAGATCCAAGGATCACCGGGCAAAGCGTGACGCCGATCACAAACCACAAGTCGATCCACCGCTCACGGCGGCTCAGAATGTGAGAACTTTCCTCAGCGCAATCCACAGGCAACGCAGACGGAGTACCCATAATTTGTGCGAATCTAACCTGAATGCGCCCGGGAAGAAACAAAAATAACTGCCCGTCGAAGAAAAAAACAAATTGCTGATACACTCACCTGTTTTGCGCTTTTCGAAAACAGGGGGAGCAATGAGTGAGATCACGACCGTCGGCGTACTGGGCGCTGGCACCATGGGCAACGGCATCGCGCACGTCTTTGCGCGCAGCGGATTCAATGTCTGTCTCTGCGAAGTCGAGCAGCGCTTCCTCGATCGCGGCCTCGACACCATCCGCAAGAATCTCGCCCGCGAAGTCGCCAAAGCCAAGCTCACTCAGGACGAGATGGACGCCTCGATCAGCCGCATTCAGGGCACCATCAACCGCTCCACGCTTGCCGGCTGCGACTTCGTCATCGAAGCGGCAACCGAAAAATTCGAGATCAAGCGCCAGATCTTCACCGAGCTCGACACCGTTCTGCCGGCGCACGTCATCCTGGCGTCGAACACCTCGTCCATCTCGATCACCAAACTCGCCGCGCAGACCAGGCGTCCCGAGCAGGTCATCGGCATGCACTTCTTCAATCCTGTCCCGGTGATGAAGCTCGTCGAGGTCATCCGCGGCCTCGCCACTTCGCAGGCCACGTACGACGCGGTGAAGACCCTCTCCGAACGCCTCGGCAAGACTCCGGTCGAAGTCAACGACGCCCCGGGCTTCGTCTCCAACCGCGTGCTCATGCCGCTGCTCAACGAGGCCATGTTCGCCGTGATGGAGGGCGTCGCCACGCCCGAAGCCGTCGACGAGGTCTTCAAGCTGGGCATGGCGCATCCCATGGGCCCGCTCACCCTCGCCGACTTCATCGGCCTCGACGTCTGCCTCGATATCATGCGCGTTCTCGAAGACGGCCTCGGCGACCCGAAGTACCGGCCGTGCCCACTGCTCATCCGCATGGTCGACGCCGGCTGGCTGGGCCGCAAGAGCGGCCGCGGCTTTTACAAATATGAGTAAGAACCTCGGATGACGTTAGCTCGCAAAGCTTAACATTCATTTGCTAAGATCGACGGCGGTTGTCCGCAAGTCAAAATCTACTCTTCAGGAACCGCCCATGAAACAAATCACTCCTCATCTGCACTTCGATGGAAACTGCCGCGCCGCCATGGAGTTCTACAAGCAAGCTACCGGCGCTGATCTCTTCATCATGTCCTTCTCCGAGGCACCCGGTAACCCGGACTGGGTCACACCCGAGTCTCGCGACCGCATCATGCACTCAGCCCTCAAGCGCGGCGAAACCCTGTTCCTCATGGCCGCGGATAACATGCCCGGATCGCCATTCAATGAGGGCAACAATATTTCCGTGTGCATCGAATGCGACAGCGCCGAAGAGATCGAAGCCTTCTTCAAAGCGCTCTCCGCAGGTGGCGAAGTCACCATGCCGTTGCAGGACATGTTCTGGAACGCCCGCTTTGGCATGTGCAAGGACAAGTTCGGCATCCACTGGATGCTCAACTACACGTTGCCCGCAAAGGCCTAGCTCCGATCTTCTCGATGGACGACCTCAGCCGCCGCGCCGTCGCCGCCGCCCTCGCCGTATCACGCAATCTCGGCCTGCGCTGCAGCGACGCCCCCGAGGTCATCGCCGACGGCAGCAACGTGCTTGTCTATCTGGTGCCGTCGCCCGTTGTCGCACGCGTGGCTACGACAACTGCGCTGGTTCGCAAACCGGCAGAGCAATGGCTCGCCCTCGATCTTGATCTGTCGGGATATCTCGCGGCCCGCAGCTTCCCCGTGGTCCCGCCGAGCCGGGAGTTGCCTCCCGGTCAGCACCAGCACGACGGCCTCGCCCTCACCTTCTGGGAGTTCGTCGAGCACGACCGCAACTACGTGGCCGGTGCCGATGAAGTAGGCCCCTTCCTTCGCGAGTGGCATGCGGAGTTGCGTGGCTATCCTGGCGCGCTGCGGCCTTTGAGTCCATGTGCGGAAATCCCGCAATTGCTGGACGAAGTCGCTTCTTGGAATAACGACGAGTCGTGGAATACGACCGATCCCGCCGATATCGCGATGCTCCGGCGCGGATTTGCCGTGATCTCCGAGGAGATCGAAGCGCTTGATTTGCCCGAGCAGCCCTTGCATGGCGATGCGCACAAGAAAAATGTCCTCAAGGCCAGCAAAGGCCTCGTCTGGACGGATTTTGAAGACGCCTGCTACGGACCGATCGAGTGGGACCTCGCTTGTTTCGTCCGCACATCGCTCGAACCACGAGAGGCCGCGCTCGCGAGCTACGGCGCGCAGCTCGATCTCCACCGCCTCAATCCCTTCTTTGCCGCTCGTGATCTTCAGGGAGCCGCGTGGGGCGCCCTCTCACCACCAGATTCGCCGACCGCAAGCAACGCGCCGCGGAATGGATGGCGGTCGCCCGCTCTCGATACGGCCGTGGGTAGTGGAGCAGCCGTTCCAGTTGGTATTAACGGTTGATCGTGCGCGTTGATTTGCGTTGACAATATACTATGCATTACATAGTATATTGCGGTGAAAGAACCTACTCCACCAGCACCCGATAACGCCGAGAAATGGGAAGTCCAGCTCCGCAAGGGCTCCCTCGAGCTCGCCATTCTGGCCGCGCTCTGGGAGGGTCGGCTCTACGGTCTCGAAATCCTCCGTCATCTCGAAGCCAACTCCGACCTGATCGTTGTCGAAGGTACCGTCTACCCGCTGCTCAGCCGCCTGCGCGCTCTCGGACTGGTCGAATCCCAGTGGGTCGAGTCCGACTCCGGACATCCCCGCAAGTATTACCGTCTCACCGATGCCGGCCGCCTGCGCGCCGTGGAGATGGCGCGCATCTGGGCTCGATTCTCCGCCAGCATGAACGATCTGCTTTCCCCCCTGATCAGAGAGACAAAGAAGGAACTCAGGAAGGAAGAACCATGACTCCTACTGCAGAATCGCAAAAGACTATCGATGCCTACCTCGCGGCGCTGCGCAAACAACTGCGCGATCTGATGGACGAGGACGTCAAAGACATCGTCGAGGAAATCCGCACGCACATTCTCGACAAGACTTCTGGGGACGACCCGGCAGACAGCGTTCCATGCACGCTCGCCGCGCTTGGCACGCCCGAAGAGCTCGCCAGTCGCCACCGCACCGAAGGACTGTTGAAGCGTGCCAGGATGGCGCGTTCGCCCGGATACCTAGTGCGCAGCCTTTTGCGCTGGGCGGCTCTCAGCATCGCCGGCATCATCGTGTTCCTGATCTCAGTCCTCGGCTACTGCCTCGGTGGCGGCCTCTTTATCCTCGGCGCGCTCAAGCTCATCTCTCCCCACAAGACGGGGATATGGGGAGTCTTCACGAGCCATAACTGGTCCCTCGCCTTTCAATCCGGCGGACAGAATGGCGGCAAGGATCTTCTTGGCTGGTGGCTGGTTCCGATAGGTCTGATCCTTGGCGGAGCACTGTTGTTCCTCACCTTCCGCTTCGGCCTCTGGAGCATTCGCAAATTCTGGCGCCCGCGTGCCTGGCGATAAATATGACAGAAGCCTGCACATACTGCGATCTCGCCGTAGTCGTCAACGTCTTCCGATAGGAGCCTTCCATGCCAACGCTTCCGCTCCGATCTCTCGCTGCCTTCGCACTCACGCTCGCACTCTCCGCTCTCACCATGAGCGCCCAAAATACCGCACTGATCTCCGGCGATGTCGTGCCAGGAGCCGAATGGCAACAGACCTCGCCCGAATCTGTCGGTTACTCGAGCGCCATGCTCGAAGCTATGCGCGGCTGGCTCAAAACCCAGGACACGAGTTCCATGGTCGTCATCGTGCAGAGGCGCGTCATCTTTTCTTACGGGAATATTTCGCATACGAGCAAAATTGCCTCGGTGCGCAAGAGCGTCCTCGGAATGCTCTACGGCAATTACGTCTTCAGCGGCAAGATCAACCTCGACAAGACCGTTAAGCAGCTGGGTCTCGACGACAAGCAGCCCTTCCTGCCCATCGAAGAGCACGCAACACTTGTCCAGTTACTTGCCTCACGCTCCGGCATTTATCTGCCAACCGGCAGCTCCGGCCAGAAAGACTACATGCCGCCGCGTGGGTCGGAATATCCCGGAGCTCATTACGTGTACAGCAACTGGGACTTTGACGCAGCTGGGTTTGCCTTTGAGAAGCAGACCGGCAAGGACATTTATCAGGCGCTCCAGACCGATCTGGCAACGCCGCTTGACATGCAGGACTATCTGGTTTCCAAACAGAAGAAGATCCAGACAGAAGGCCTGCACCCGGAATACGCGATGTACCTTTCGACGCGCGACATGGCGCGGCTCGGCCTTCTCATGCTCGACTACGGTTCGTGGAACGGCAAGCAGGTCATTCCAGCCGACTGGGTTCGTTACATGACCAGCCTGGTCACCCCATTCCGCGATATCAATCCGACAGGGTTTCGAAATTATGGCGAACCGGAGCGCTGGGGCTATGGGCTGTTGTGGTGGGTGTGGGACGAGCAAATGTTCCCCGGCAACGGTTATATAGGTTTCATGCAGGGTGCCTATACCGCCATGGGGACTGGCGGCACCTTCATCACTGTATTGCCGGCGAAAGACATGGTCGTCGTTCACCAGGTCGACATCGACAAGGATTATCGCGCTTCGGTCTCACCGTCGAGCTACATCGCCATCCTTTCCATGATCGCGAATGCCAACTGCGGCAACCACTCCAGGTAGCTGCCTTTGTCCGCAAGCGGAACGCCTGTAGCCCATTCAGGTTCCCGCCGTGGTTTGTGACCAATTTTTCACACCGATCCGGCGTATCCTCATCATCATGGTTCGTATGACGGTGCTGGCCAGCGGCTCCCGGGGCAACAGCACGGTGGTCTCCAGCACGCGGACGCGCATCCTGGTCGACGCTGGAGTCTCCTGCCGGGAGCTTTTCAAGCGCATGCAGGCTGCCGGCGAAGATCCGCGCAGTCTTGACGCGATTCTCGTTACCCACGAGCATCAGGATCACGTGCAGGGGTTGGCTGTGACTGCGCGCAAGCTGGGCATCCCCGCCTATTTCACTGAGGCTACCCACCGCGCCTGGATGCGCTGGGTTACGCCTCGCAAGCGCATGACCTACGCCGAGTGGCTTGCCGAACGCAAGCAGCAGGCGGAAGCCCGCGCTGCCGCTGCCGTCAACCCCCCAGCCGTTCACTCACAGATCGAGGACCGCGAGGCTTTCGACGAAGAGCAAGAGACGCTAATACCTGACGAATGCGGCCCCAAGACGGATCCCGCGGCGCTGCCCTCGGTCGAATATTTCACCGCCGGAGAAGGTTTTTCGATCGGCGACATCGCAGTCACTCCGTTTACCATTCCCCATGATGCCGCTGATCCGGTTGGCTTTGTTTTCGAGGCGGAAGGGATACGTATCGGCCTTGCCACCGACCTCGGTTACATACCTGCGCACGCGGCCATGCGTCTGCGCCGCTGTGACGTCCTGATGCTCGAGTCGAATCACGATCTGGACATGCTGCGTGACGGTCCCTACCCCTGGTCCGTCAAACAGAGGGTGATGTCGAGGGTGGGTCATCTGTCAAATAACGCCGCGGCTGACTTTCTGGAGAAGGGGTATGACGGCCAGGCGGAGTACGTGATTCTGGCGCATCTATCGGAAAGCAATAACCTTCCCGAACTTGCCCGGGTATCGGCCGAGTATGCCTTACGGGATCGGATGAGCCTTCTGGGCAATCGCGTTTTACTTGCGACCCAGGATCAGCCAATGGCATCTATTGTGTTGTAGGGAGAGATCTTATTTCTCCTCCGGCGTTGCGGAGCGGCTGGTCCGGCTTTGCTTTATACTGGAGGTAACTGCTCCCGCACCCAACAGTACAAATTGCCTGGAACTATTCCGGGCAAGTGGTACTATTTAGTGCAACTGGGGCACAAGAGCGTTTTCGGAGTCAGTTCCGGAAACCACGACTCTGAAGTTGGCGCGACCATCAGGAAGCGCCGACCGGGCGTGATTTTCGACAGCACACAGTAATTCCGAAAATGCCTGAGGGAATCGCAAGTTGATGACAACGTGCACAGATCAGGTCGTAGGCGATATTCTTTCGGGCTGGCGCTACGATATCTCAGGAATTTCCCCGGACATGCGTGTCGACTACGAACGACATCTTGAAATGTGCGACCATTGCCGGAGTCGCCAGCGCCTGCACCGCACTATCGACGTTGTTTTGATCGGCATCAGCACCGTCTGCATCCTCGCCTTCATCTTTGCGCTGGCAGTGATTCATCGCATGCAGCCGCTTCACCACTGGGCGCTGGTCATGCACCTCGAGCATCGCTACCTGGTTCTGACTTTGCAGTCGGCGGCCGCCCTGGGACTTCTGGTTTCGCTGTTGTCCTGGGTGCTGGTCGCAATTGCCACCCCGGTACCGGTTTACATCTCCGGCCTCGCCCTGGCCCAGGCTCGAGTTCTGCAGGAACGCATCCCTGAAGAGCTGCGTGGCCGTTCCCGCAACGTCGCCTAGCCCTATTGGGCGGCCTACTTGGTTTGCTTCTCCGCCTGCACTGTCGCAGTCTGCTTCTCTTTAGGCTTCGCAGTGAGCTCCATTTTCCCCGTCAATTCAGCTGCTTTCTCCACATGGTGGCGCACGCACCAGTGTTCCAGTCCCTTGGCGATGCGCTCCACCGCTCTCGGATCGGCGTAGCTGGCCGTACCTACCTGCACAGCGGTTGCGCCCGCCAGCATGAACTCCACCGCATCTTCCGGCGTAACAATCCCGCCCAGCCCCAGCACTGGAATCTTCACTGCCTTTGCCGCTTCCCAGACCATGCGCACCGCGATCGGCTTGATCGCCGGACCGGAGAGCCCCGCCGTCACATTGGCGATGCGCGGCCTGCGCGTCTCCACATCGATCGCCAGCGAAACAAAAGTATTCACCAGTGATACCGCGTCCGCGCCTGCGGCCTGCGCGCATTTAGCCATTGCGCTGATCGAGGTTACATTGGGGGACAGCTTCACGATCAACGGTCGCTTAGCCACCTGTTTCGTTCGCCAGACAAGTTCGTCGAGCGTAACGGGGTCGGTCCCGAACGCCATTCCGCCATGGTCGGTGTTCGGACACGACGCATTCAGCTCATATGCCGCAATCCCTTGCGCATCGTTCAGCTGATGGATGACCTCAATGTAATCCGTCACCTGGTAGCCGAAGACATTCGCAATCACCGCGCACTTCGGATACTTCCGCAGCCCGGGCAGCTTCTTCTCGATAAACGCCTTCACGCCGATATTCTGCAGCCCGATCGAGTTCATCATTCCCGACGCTGTCTCGATCAGCCGCGGGGCCTCATTGCCCGCCATCGGCTCGCGCGAGAGCCCCTTGGTGACAAAGCCGCCGATGCGATCGAGCGAGACGATCTCCTCGAACTCGATTCCGTACCCGAAGGTTCCGCTCGCCGCCAGCACCGGATTGACCAGTTCAATCCCGGCGAACTGCACCCGCATGTCCGGCTTCACTGCTTGGTCCCGCTCGCTGCGCGCCGATGCGTTGCCCGGGCGTGGGGCGCCAGTGCGGGCTTGGGATAGACCACCGCCGCCGCCGGCTTCATCGACTGCGTAAGGATGTGCCCCACCGAGGCCGACGGTTGATTCACACCCAGCAGCGACGCGAAGGTCGCCGCGATATCCACCGGCTCCACGCGGCCGTGATACGTGCCCAGAGCAAAAGGCGCTCCATAGAAGATCAACGGCACATGCCGGTCATAGGAGTAAGGCGTAAAGTGGTTCGTTCCGCCCCCATCATGTGCCTCCATCTGAAAGGCTTGCGGAATCACCATCACATACCAGCCCCCATTCGGCGTATAGCTATGCTCGATGAGTTCCCCGAACGGAGTATTCGGAAGCTGTGCCTGCGCCATCTGCTGGCGTGTATAGGTTCGGAAGAGCGCGGGCGTCGGGGGCAGCTTGGCCATCGCCGGACCCTTCGACTCATCCGGAGGAACCAGGCTGGCAAACGCCGCTGGAATGAAATCCTGCACCGCCTGCTCCGCCTCCTGCTCATTGATCCCCGCCCGCTCAAACGATGGCTGATTCAGCGCCAGGTAGGGAAACGACTGCTGCGGCAACAGGTACCCAATCTTCTCGCCTGGCGAGAACTTCTGATTGATTGCGTAGTTCAGGTTGTCCACCAGTTTCTTCAGGTCGATCGACGCTGCATTCAGCCCCAGCTTTGCCGCATTTGCCGGAACCGGAGCCACTCCGTGATCTGCAGTCAGCGCGATCCATACATTGCCCAGACCGCCCTCTACGTTCTTGTCGAGCCAGGTGAAGAAGTCATCGAGATCCACATCGACCGCATCCACCATCTGCCTCTGCTCGTCTGCGTCCGGGCCAACCCGGTGCCCGAGAATATCCGTCGACGAAATGCTCAGAGTCAGCATGTCGGTCGTCGCATGCTTGCCCAGCGATGCTCCCGTGATCAGCGCTTTCGCAAAATCCAGCTCGTAGCTGACCGCAGCCGGCGTCCCGCCCACCGCGCTGTAAAAATTCGTCGCGTTCGCCGCAGCCTGCGCCTCTGTCATCGCCTGCGCGATGCGCGGTCCATCGTCAAATGCCTGAGCCCAGTCGGGAAGCTGCTGCATGTAGAAGCTCGAGGTAATGAACCGTCCCGACGCGGCATCGATCCAGAACGCCCCATTCGCCGTCGCGCCCGCCGGAAGAATCGCTGCCCGGTCCTTCAGCGAAATGCCATACACCTGCGACGCACCTACTGTATCCAGCCGCAGCTCATCGCCCACCGTCGAAGCCAGCAGGTTGCGCGGAGACGCTCCCGGAGTCGTCTGCGCTCCCGTCCGCAGCCCAACCAGTGCGTACCGGCCGTCTTCCACCGAGGTGACCGGACGATCTTTGTTCCGCGCCAGATCCCACCAATCGTTGCTGCCGATCCCGTGCCCGTCCGTGTACGCCCCGGTCCCGATCGTTGAATGCCCGGGAGCCGTCTCCGTATTCGCATACCCGTAATAGCAGTCGGGGAAGTAGGCCCCGTGATCGAGCAGCAGCTTGAATCCCTTGCCCTTGAAATCGGCGCGGTAGCGCTCCAGGTAATCGGCGCGGAACTGATCAAGCACCAGAATGATCACCAGCTTCGGATGGTCGTCATATGCGCTGGCGGTCGCCCGCGGAGCCGACGCAAAGGTAACGGCGAAAATGATCAGGCAGCCAAGAAGTCGCTTGGGGATCGACATAGCCTCTCCAGTATCGCAAAGATTGCCACGTCGCAACTCCGGGTAACCATGCGAGAGAATATGCTTCTCGCGATCCCTTTGCCCCTTATAATCGCGGTCGAGGAATAGCGCGTGCGAAAGATTCTACGGCTGGATGTCTTCTCGGTAGCCATCCTGTTTGCGGTGTTTTACGCGGCGATTGGACTCTACATTGCTATGAAGTCGGTCTTACACGACGAAAGCTCCTTGCTCTGCCCGCTCGGTCTTGAGCTCCCCGTGCTTCACTTCACGATAAACATCACCCTCAAACTGCCGCCGACTTCGGTGCTGGTCACGCCGTTTTTTGTGATCATTTTGCGCCATCTTTTACGCCATCACCGGTGCCCTAAGCGGTACGTTCGTATCCATTCTTTACAACCACACATCCCGATTCTGGCCCGGCATCTCGGGTGAAGTCGACGCCAAAATTCAGCGCACTCAACCTAGCCCGGGCATCGGCCTGATATGAGGTCCTGCTCACCCCGCGCCCCGGTGGTAGTCTCAAATATGTAATGGTTTTTTCCCTGCGCTTCCTTGGCGCGGCGTGTCTCACCCTGACATTGGCTGCGCTGCCCTCGAGCCTACCCGCACAGGCAGTCACTCCTCTCGTTATGCCCAAGGCTCACCAGCCCCTGCTGCCGAACCCATTCGCGGGATGGACCGCGACCTCGCCGGTGGTCGTTGGTACAACTCCCGATAGCACCGATCAGCCCAACGCCGACATCCTCAATGAATATGGCCTGAAAGACTATGCCGTCGCCGACTACACCCGTGCCGGCCGCCACCTTACGCTGCGCGCCCGCCGCTTCGCCGACGCTACCGGAGCCTACGGAGCCTTCACCTTCTACCGTCAACCCGGAATGCACGCCGAGGACATAGGCCAAGAAGCCGCCTCCAACGGCAACGAAGTTCTCTTCTGGACCGGTTCGACAGTGGTTGACGCTGTCTTCGGGAATGCCAGGCCTGGTGCGAATTCAGACAGCGAAGCGTGCGTACCAGTCACCTCGGGCGAGACCTGCATTTCCGTCGCTTCGGCCAAAGCCACGCTCAAGCAGCTCGCCGCCGCCATCCCTCCCGCCTCGGGCAGCGAAAGCATTGCCCCCAGCCTTCCGCACTATCTGCCCGCCGAAGGGCTTGATGCTGCGAGCGTTCGTTATGCCATCGGTCCTGTGGCCTATGCGCGCACCGGCGGAGTCCTGCCGCCCGCTCTCGTCGACTTCACCCGCGAGCCCGAAGTCGTGACCGCGCAGTACAACTCGCGTGGCGGCAAGGGCACGCTGACCGTGCTTGAGTACCCCACGCCACAGATCGCCATCGCGCGCGCGAAGAACATCGACGAACAGATGAGGCAGGGAAGCAGCACGCCCGCAATTTCCGTTCATCGCAGCGGGCCGCTGGTCGCCATCACCAGCGGAGCCTTCTCCCTTGATGAAGCCAAGGCGCTGCTCGATAAGGTGAAATACGATGCCGAAGTTACCGTAAACCACCCCGAAGGCTACGTGAGCGAGGTAAAGAAGACGGCCCGGCTTCTGCTCGGCATTATTTACCTCACCGGCATCCTGGGAGCTTCCTCGCTCCTTCTCGGTGTGTTCCTCGGAGGAGGCCGTGCCGTCGTGCGCCGCCTTCGCGGCAAGCCAGTCTCCTCGCTCAACGATGAGGATTTCATCAGCCTGAAACTCGGATGAAAAGTCGTTTGCCTTAAAACGTGTGCAGTAACCGGCTTAACCTGCTCAAAAAAAAGTCATTACGGGAGCCAGGAATCCGTCTATACGCGAACACAAAGCGAAACAGGTCCAAGATAAGAATTTTCACAAACTCTGATTAATCCCCTGATTTGAAACGATTTAAATCGGTCAGGATTTTGCCTTGACACCCCTTTCCCCCGACCATAGTATTTCGCCAGAAAGTTCTGATGGCTTTGCCTCCGTTGGAACTATTCTCCCTAAAGAGAGAAGCCGCCCTGTTGCCGGGCGGCTTCTTTCATCTTCGGCCTGACTTTTTCCTGCTGTCTGCAATCGACACTACGGGTGATTTTCGAATGACCGAGAAGACTCGATGGGAACCGGATCTGCTGCTCCTGCTATCTCTGCTCTTGGTCATTCTGCTGAACCCGATGCTGGACCGCGGAGACTTCCGCAGGCTGATCCTCGCAGGTCTGACATTTGTACCCGTGATTATGTCGACCCTTCGCCTCTCGCAAAAGAGACTCTGGTTATGGCCGTCGATCCTGTTGATGTCCGTCTCAGCCGTCTTCGGGCTGTTGAGCGCGTTCATTGCGAATCCTTTGCTGGCCACGATCAAGTGGGGATTGTTGGCTGCCTTCTTCGCGCTCACCGTTGTTGGCCTCTTCTCCTATCTCACGAGTGCTCGTTACGTCCTTCGCACGCACCTCTATACCGCGGTCAGCGTTTACCTCCTGCTGGGCATGACGTGGTTTGCTCTTTACTGTGCCATTGATTCCGCTTTCCCGGGATCATTTCAGTACGGCAATAACATCGTGGCCAACAGGCAAAGCGAACTCCTGTACTTCAGCCTGATTACTCTCACCACCATCGGCTACGGCGACATCCTTCCCCTGAACGGCGAAGCACGGATGCTGGCCGCGCTCGAGGGCGTAATCGGCGTCCTTTATGTCGCCATTACGGTCGCAATATTGGTCAGCAGTTTCAGGCGAGAGGCTTCATCCCGGGAGTGAGCGTTCTTCGTTGACGTTTCTGATTCTGCGCCTGTCGCTGCACGCACCGACACCAACTTTACTGCACTCTGCGCAAACGATAAAATCCATAGAGCATCAATTCCTGAACAGCCTGGCCCTGAACAAGGCCGACGTAGCTCAGTTGGTAGAGCAGCCGATTCGTAATCGGCAGGTCACCGGTTCAAGTCCGGTCGTCGGCTCCAAGTCCTTATAAATCAATAACTCTTCAGGTTAAAGCCTCCGATTTCGTAACATCGCATAGCAACTGGTCTGCCATCTCACACAGCGGAGCCCGAAAGTCCTCCAACTCTGGGTGAACGTAGATGCCGAGAGTGATGTGCAGATTGCTGTGGCCCATGATCTGCGATACGGTCTTCGGCGAATGGCCGTCTCGAATCATTCTTGTCGTTGCGCTGTGGCGTAGGTCATGCCACCCCGTCAGTTCGATCCCTAGGGACTTGCCTGCAGGATGGATGTGGCGCTTGAGCGCATTGCCCGCGTTAACCGGAGTGCCCGTTCGCGAGGAAAACATCCACTCCCCACCTCCGAGCGTTCGCATCCGCGCGAGGAGTGCTGCAGGAAGTGGAAGGCTCCTTTCGCTGCTCTTCGTTTTGACTGACCCTACCTTTCCTACATAGACTTTCTCCGAAATGTGCAGCACGCCCCCACCGTCGATTGCGGACCATCGAACAGCGCACCCCTCCCCAACTCTGAGACCCGTCACAGCAAGGAAGATGATGGATCCCATACCGCGAATCGTTCATGAGACCCGTTTGTGTGGAGACGCACATACGGATTTGTCTGAGGGCGCTCGGTGTGAGCATCTCTACGGGACTCATGAGGAGCAGATAAGTGCGTTTGCGGGGATGAGCACGAATATCGCACTCGTCCCAGCTTACGCCTGCGTCAATAAACCACCTCTTTATCCGAGAAATCGCTCTCGTCGTCGAATGCGCCGTCGTCGGACTCTGTCTCCTCGTCGTCCACCATGAGTCCCAGTGCCTGCCGCTCGAACAGCCGTTTGTAGGTGCCGCCTTCGCGCTGTACGAGTTCTTCGTGCGTTCCCTCCTCTGTCACCCTGCCGTGCTCAAAGACGAGGATCCGGTCCAGCATCCGCACCGTCGAGAGCCGGTGCGCGATTACGATCGACGTCCGGCCCGCCATCAGACGCTCCATGGCCACCTGTATGAGTGCCTCGGACTCTGAATCAAGGCTCGAGGTCGCCTCATCAAGAACCAGCACCGGTGTGTTTGCCAGAAAGGCCCGCGCCAGCGCCACACGTTGCCGCTCACCTCCCGAGAGCTTGACTCCGCGCTCGCCCACGAGTGTGCGATATCCCTTCGGTTGACGCAGAATGAACTCATGCGCATTAGCGAGACGTGCCGCTTCTTCGATATCCACCATCGGTGCGTCCGGTCTCCCATACGCTATGTTCTCCGCCAGCGTCCGATGAAACAGGATCGGTTCCTGCGGCACCAGCGCCAGTTGCGTCCGTAGCGACTGCTGCGTGACCCGCGCGGTGTCTTGGCCGTCGATCACGATCCGTCCGCCGCTCACGTCGTAGAGCCGGTGCAGCAGCTTCACGAAAGTCGTTTTGCCGGACCCCGAATGCCCTACCAATCCCACGCGCTCGCCTGCCTGGATACGCAGCGAGAACTCAGCAAACAGCGGCTCTGCTTGCGCTCCGTAATGGAACGTCACCCGGTCGTACACGATCTCGCCCTCTCGTACATGAATCGGCTTCGCATCTGCGCGATCCACAATTCCCAGCGGCAGGGAGTGGAACTGCACCATCTCCTCCATCTCGTTCGCTGAGCGTTGCAGATTGCGCACATGCTGACCGATATCGCGCAGATAGCCGTGCACGATGAAGTAGCTAGTCAGAACGAAAGTGGCGTCGCCCGCCGTTGCCCGGCCCTCCCACCAAAGCCATACCGCGTAGAGCAGCACCAGGGTGCGCAAGCCTTGCAACACCAGTTGTTGGAGGGTGCCATTGCCCGTCGCCCGCGTCCACGTCCGCGATGTCCGGTTATGCCACTTCTCCAGCACTTTCGCCAATCGATAATCCTCGCGGCTCTCTGCGCCGAAAGACTTCACCACTGTGTTGCACGTGATCGCATCCGCCATCAATGCGCCAATCCGAGTGTCTTGCGCATTCGACAACCGTGCCGCCGGAGCCACGTAATAGAGCGAGAGCGAGATAGAGACCGCGATATACATTACCGCGCCCGCTGCCACCATCAGGCCCATGCTCGGCCAATGCATCCCCAATAGCAGCGACGAGCCTACCAGCACGATCAGCGCCGGGAGCAGCTCCAGTAGCAGAATGTCGTCCATCATATCCACGGCCCACATCCCACGCGTGATTCGCCGCACAATAGCACCAGCGAAGTTGTTCGCGTGCCAGTCGGTTGAGAAGCGCTGAACTCGCCAGAACGCTTCGCCAGCAAAGCGGGACATCAGCCGTAATGTCAAGCGAATGATCCCCGCCAGCGCCACGTACCGCAGTACCGTCAGTACTATTCCCAATAGTGCCATCATCGCGATGGCGTGCAGGGAGCTACGCAGTGCAAGCGAACGTGCCGCTGCATGCATTGCGATCGCATCCACAAGCCTGCCGGAATACACTGGCAGCAACAGGTCTGCGGCGGTCGCTACAATCATGCACAACGCGACCCACACTACCAGCCACTTCTCGCCCCGCCAGTGGCGAAAGAGAAACGCCAGCACTTCACGCATCGCGCTTTTGTTCGAACCTTTGCTCATTAGTGACTCGCTGACAAGTTGGAGATCTGGCCGCGATGTCCGCAGGCCGGTAAAGTTTGAATAGGAAAACAGGCGGGACGGGAGCCGCCCTCAGGCTGCGCTGAAGATCTTCAAATCGAACTGGAGAAGGAATCTAGCTGCGCGAGACGTCGGGAAGGAACTCGGACCGCGACTGAGGATCGCTGGGAATAGGGAAAGTCTTCATGGTTCCTTCCTTTCGCTGAGATGAATGGTAGCTTACCAGAATTCCAAGACTCGCGCAGCTATTTAGAAACAAAAAGTGAGTCTTTCACACCAGACCATTAGGCCATTCCGGATGGCCAGAGCAAACTGGCATTAAGTCGACGCTACCGGCCGCCACTCGATGCTTTCGTACTCGTTGGCTGCCACGCCCCAATTCCCAGAGTGGTGATCGCCTCCGGTTCGAGTTCCTCGTAATAGAGCACAGCCGACTTCGC
>Ga0210398_10003180_pt1 | contig 15830 bp, 14 predicted proteins | sample IncBWC4OmetaG_FD_161047 | JGI IMG/M metagenome (GOLD analysis project Ga0210398, IMG submission 161047) | Forest soil microbial communities from Barre Woods Harvard Forest LTER site, Petersham, Massachusetts, United States - Inc-BW-C-4-O | ecosystem: Environmental > Terrestrial > Soil >...
CGGTCGACCGCCGAGCTCTTACGCCCGTTTCCCGACGACGGCGAACGCATCCACTGAGTTGATCCTGTCCTCTTAACGCCGGGGCACAGAGGCACGATATCCGCTGAAGTGAACCGCCGTTGGGAGAGCAAGCTATGGCCGGGGGTTTGTTGGGCCGTCTCGCGGGCAAGGGGCATGCGAGCGACAAGCAGTTCACGGTGGCGATGAGCGAGGAGGAGTGGCGGCGCAAGCTGTCGCCGCCGGCGTTTCACGTGCTCCGCGAGCACGGAACCGAGCGCGCCGGCACGAGCAAGCTCGACAAGGAATACGGGGCCGGGATTTACAATTGCGCCGGCTGCGGCCAGCCGCTGTTCGCCTCCGACGCCAAGTTCAACAGCGGCACCGGGTGGCCGAGCTTTTCCGCGCCGCTCGCCGCGGCTGTCGGCACCGACACCGACCGCAGCTTTTTTATGACCCGCACCGAGGTCCATTGCAGCCGCTGTGGCGGCCACCTCGGCCATGTCTTCAACGATGGCCCGCAGCCGACCGGACAGCGCTATTGCATGAACGGCGCGGCGCTCGACTTTCACCCCGGCGAAGAAGCGCCGAAAGCCAGCGCCGACAGCACCGGCAAGCCCGACAGCCGTTAGGGCTTCACCAGCTCAAGGCGTGTCGGTCACAACAGCGGCACCGGCGCCCCCTGGGGATCATGCTCGCGCTGCCCGTCACGGGCGGAACGCTGGTCCGCCGGCCCTTCGCTGCGCGTCAGGTTGAAGGCGGTGTTGACGAGCGCCACGTGCGAGAACGCCTGCGGGAAGTTGCCGAGTTGGCGACGGGCCCTAGGGTCGTACTCCTCGGCGAGCAGGCCCACGTCGTTGCGCAGCCCTAGGAGATGCTCGAAAAGGGCGCGCGCTTCGCTTACGCGTCCTTGTAGGATGTAGTTGTCGGCGAGCCAAAAACTGCAAGCGAGAAAGGCGCCCTCGCCGGGCGGCAAGCCGTCAACGCCCTCGCCGCTATCGTAGCGGAAGACAAGGCCGTCCAGCAGGAGGCGTTTTTCGATCGCCTTGACGGTTCCGACGATGCGCGGGTCGGTTGGCGGCAAAAAGCCGACCAGCGGCAGCAGCAGCAACGCTGCGTCGAGCGACTTCGACCCGTACGCCTGGACAAAGCTGCCCAATTGCGGGTCAAAGGCGTTGGCGCAGACATCGGCGTGGATCTTGTCGCGGATTTCGCGCCACGACGCGATCGCGTCGCCGGCCTGGAGCCGGTCGGAAATCTTGATCGCCCGGTCGAAGGCGACCCACGCCATGACCTTCGAATGAGTAAAGTGCTGCGGCGGGCCACGCACCTCCCAGATGCCTTCGTCCGGGTCGCGCCAGATGCCCGCCAGATGGTCGAGGACGGCGCAGACGATCGGCGCCGCGCGCGGGGCCGGCGGCAGGTCGTTCAGGTAGGTATGATAAAAGGCGTCGAGGATTTCGCCGTAGATGTCGAGCTGCGTCTGGGTCGACGCGGCATTGCCGATCCGCACCGGGGCCGAGCCTTCGTAGCCCGGCAGCCACGGCACCTCCAACTCGGTCAGCCGGCGTTCCCCGCCGATCGCGTACATGATCTGGATCTGGTCGGGGTTGCCGGCAACCGCGCGGAACAGCCAGTCGCGCCACGAGCGCGCCTCGCCGGAGCAGCCGGCATGCAGCAACGCCAGCAGGGTGAAGGTCGCGTCGCGCAGCCAGCAATAGCGATAGTCCCAGTTGCGCTGGCCGCCTAGCCGCTCGGGCAGCGAGGTCGTCGGTGATGCGACGATGCCGCCGGTCGGCGCGTAGGTCAGCCCCTTCAAAACCGCTAATGATCCTTTGACGGTGTCGGTCCACGGCCCTGCCGAGGCGCACTGCATGCCCCATTGCCGCCAGAAGGCGAGCGCGTTATGCAATGCGCGCTCGGCATCGATCGGTCGCGGTGGCGGCAGGTGCGAGGCGCCGTAGGTCAGCACAAACGGTACGGTTTCGCCGCCCCCGACCTCGAACTCCGCGACCGTCTTCAAATCCTCGCCCGTCAGCTGCACCGGGGTGCGCAGCACGACCCGCTCCGGCCCGGCGATCGCCGATATCCCGCCTTCGGAGAGCCGCTCGACCCACGGCACCAGGTAGCCGTAGTCGAAGCGCAACACGAGCTCGACCTGCATCTTGACCCGGCCGCGCAGCCCGCGCACCAGCCGCACCAAGTCGAGCGAGCCGTGGCGCGGCCGGAAGAAGTCGACCAGCTCGACCGTACCCTCGGGGGTTTCGAATGTCGTCGCCAGCACCAGCGAGGTGTCAAGATAACGCCGCTCGATCTTGGGTTCGGGGGCGCATGGGGCGATCAGCCAGCGGCCGTGCTCGGGCTTGCCGAGGAGTGCCGCAAAGCAGGCGGGCGAGTCGAAACGCGGCAGGCACAGCCAGTCGATCGAGCCGTTGCGGCCGACCAATGCCGCCGTCCCGCAATCGCCGATCAGCGCGTAGTCCTCGATCCGCAAATTCGTCATTCACAGGTCCCCGTTCGGCTCCTGCGCCGTCAACGTTTGTACCGAGACAATGGTGCGAGCCCGATTGTCGCAAAGGGGCGCCAGGTCGCGCGCCGCGCGCACAATCGCGTTACCGGGATCCGGGGAGCGACCCGTCCGGTGTCGCAAACGATGCGGATCGAAGGTCAGCCTGGAGGCCGGAAGCGGAATCGAACCGCTGTACGAGGATTTGCAGTCCTCTGCATAACCACTCTGCCATCCGGCCAGTGCGGCGTCGTATAGGCGCGCGGCCCGGCCGCGGTCAAGTGCGCCCCGGTGCCGCCCGGAGCTGGCGGGCTGGCAACTTAGCCGCCCGCTGCAAGCGGCGGAGACCGCGGGAAAGCGGTCGTCACTGCCCAAGAAAGCGGGTGACGCGTTCGACAAAGCCGTCGGCCTGCTCGATTTCGGGGTGGTGGCCGGCCTGCGCGATCGGCTCAAAGCCCGCTTTCGGAATCATCCCGGCATAGGCGCGGCCGTAATCGGGGCTGACCACACCGTCGCTCTCGCCCCACAGCACCAGGGTCGGCACGTCGATCCGCCCGAGCCAGCGCGGCAGTTGCGGGTTGTACATGTAGGGGTTCCACGCATAAAGGCACAGCGCTTCGCGGTTGCGCGCATGGACGACCAGCGCCTCGTCGGACATCGCGTTGTAATCGGGCGCAAACCGGTCGGGGTCGTGCCAGCTGCGCCGGCGCACCTCGTCGGGCGGCTTGTTAAAGATGTCGAGAATGTCGGGGGTCTCGCGGTCGCTGATCTTGATGCCGACGGGGTCGACGAGGATCAGCTTGGCGATGCGATGGGTGCAGGCGGCCGCGACCTCGGCGGCGAGCCAGCCGCCAAACGAAAAGCCGACGACGGTGACCTTGTCGCCAGGCAATTCGCGGAGGGCGGAAAGGTAGAGATGGACGAGGTCGTAGACCGTGTCAAAATTCTGCGGTCGCGGCGTGTTGCCAAAGCCGGGCGAGGAGGGGGCGACGACTTCGCCATGCCGGGCGAGGCGGTCGACAAACGGCGCCGCGGCGTCGATCGTGTCGAAGCCGTGCAGCAGCAACAGCGGATGGCCGGCGCCGCGCCGCAGCATTTCGAGCTCGATCCCTTGCACGGTCAGCCGTTGGGCCGGCTTGCCACTCGTCATCGCGATCCTTTCCGCGGGTGTGCGCTGCGACGCCTAGTTATAGTGGCGCCGGGCCGCGGGCGCCATGACCGGCGTCGCGATGCGGCGTCGTGCCCTTGGACGCGGCCAGCCGGAGGACTACATTCTGCGGCGACCGGATTACGGTTCGGCCGCGCCTTGCGGGGGATGTCCGCGGGTCCCGGCCGACAAGGATCATCCGGGGTTCCCGTTGTCCCGCCCCGCCGCCCGCGGGCCGCTCGCCGCCAAAGGCTCCGATGATCGCCCAAAAGGGTCCAATGACCGCGCCCCACAGACGCCCGATCACGTTGTCGCGCCTGCATCGCCTCGCCGTCAGGGCAACCGCGGTCGCGCTGATCTCGCTCACTCTTTACGGCTGCGACAGCGCCGGGGCCGGGGCGGCCGCGTCGTCCTCGTCCGGCGACCCGACCGACTTCGCGCTGTTGCAGGACGTAGCCCGGGTCGTGCAGCGCAACTATGTCGAGCCCGTCCCCGGCGACGAGCTGACGACGGATGCGCTGAAGGGCATGCTGACGCGGCTCGACCCGCATTCCGACTACATGGATTCGGATCAGTACCAGCAGATGACCGCGGTCACGCGCGGCGAGTTCGGCGGGATCGGCATCGAGCTGACCCTCGAAGGCAAGGTGCCGGAGGTGATCTCGCCGATCGACGGCACCCCGGCGGCCAACGCCGGGATCGAGCCCGGCGACCGCATCGTCAAGATCGACGGGCTCGCCACCACGGGCATGGATGTCGAGGCGGTCGTCAAGCGGTTGCGCGGCGCACCCGGCTCGCGCGTGACCCTGGAGATCGCCCGCGCCGACCGGCCGCCCTTTGACGTGAGCCTGACCCGCAGCGTCATCCACGTTGTCTCGGTCAAATCCTCGCTGCAGGGCGACCGGATCGGCTATGCGCGGGTCACGACCTTTACCGAGAACACCGCGACCGAATTGGCGGACGCGATCGCCAAGATGAAGGCGCAGGCGCACGGCCGGCTGAACGGGTTTGTCCTCGATCTGCGCAACGATCCGGGCGGCTTGCTCGACGCCGCGGTCGACGTGACCGGCGAGTTCGTCGACGGCGGCGTGGTGGTGACGACCAAAGGCCGCAACCGCGACGACGACCGGGTCTACCGCGCGCCGGTCGCCGGCAACCTGATCCCCGGCGTGCCGATGGTGGTGCTGATCAACAGCGCCTCCGCCTCGGCCGCCGAAATCGTCGCCGGGGCCTTGCAGGACGACCATCGGGCGACCGTGATGGGCACCCGCAGCTTTGGCAAGGGCTCGGTGCAGACGATCATCCCGATCGAGGGTCACGGCGCCTTGCGGTTGACGACGGCGCTTTACTACACGCCCTCGGGCCGCTCGATCCAGGGCCAGGGCATCAGCCCCGACATCGTCGTCACCTTGCCCAAGAGCGAGCAGGTCGCGAACGCCGTCCTCAGCCACGAAAGCGACCTCTACGGCGCGTTGAAAAACACCGGCCCGCTGAGCGGCCACCTCAGCGCCGCGGCGGCCGCCTCGCTTGAGGGGGCCGAGGGCGGCGAGCACCCGATCAAGCCGCTGATCATCGGCACGGCCAAGGATGCGCAGCTCGACGCGGCGGTCGACTATCTGCAGCGCGCGGTTCGCGGCGAAGCGGGCGCGCATCCGGGCTGAGCGGCCAACGCGGCTCGTCGACGGCCAAGGGCCTCAGCGCTGCGGGGGCGGCGACGGCAGGTGTGGGACGAGCGTGAAACGCAGCCCGCGGCCGAGCCAGCGCAGGAACGGCCGAACGCCGGCGAGGTGGCCGTAATCGTCGAATTGGAACAGCACGAACAAGCCGTAGGCCTTGCGCGGGTCGACCGCTCGCAGCAGCCGAATGCGCACGAACATCGTGATGCCGAGGTCGGAGACGTGATTGTTGCGCAACGCCTCCTTCATCGTCGCCTTCGGCACGTCGACGACAAAATCCCCGACCGCGCCGCCGTCGGCCGCGCCGACCTCCTCCGCGGTGACGTCCTCCAGCCGACCCTGCCCGGGGTTGTAGCGCAGGCGCCTCGCGCCCAACCGGAACGAAAAGCCGCGCCGGAACAACAGCCGCAGCAGCCAGCGAAACGCGTTCAGCTTGCGCTCGAGCAGCGCGGTTTCGGCTGGCGCGATTTCGGCTTCTTCCTCCGCGATCGCGCGCTCGGCGGTGCGCCGGGCGAGGGTCGCCGGGTCGATCGGACGGTACTCTCCCGCGGGCACCGCGACGTAGCTGAAATCGTCTAGATCGAGCGTCGTGTAGGGCGGCAGCAGCCGCGCGCGCGACCGCCAATACCGGCGCAGATCGTCGTAGGTGGTGCCGTACTCGTTCGCCCAGGCGCTGTCGGCGCGGCGAAACACCGCCTGGCTCGCGAACGGCAGGTAATGGTCGATCCCGAGCCGGTCGCACAGCCGGCAGGCGTACTCGACGTAATGACGGGGGGACCGCAGCGCCACGACGCCGTTGTCGTCGACAAAGCTGTTGACGAGGCTCGCCGGTGAATAGCTGCACAACAGCACACGCGGCTTGGCGATCCGGTCGGCGGCGCGGGAGATCGCCCGCAGCACCGGCGGCAAGGGCTTCGCGTCGTTGAGGTTGAGGATCAGCGCGTTCGGGGTGTCGACCAGCAGCAGGCTGTCGTCGTTCCATGCCGGGATCGACAGGATCGACACCCCCTCGCTAAGCGGCAGCCAGCGTAACGGCGGCGCGATCTCGGCGCGGTAGCCGCGCTCGCCGAGATGGCCGAGAAAGCCGCGCTCGGCGAGTGCGGGGAACAGATAGGTCGGCCCGGCGCCGAGGCGGCGGATCGACGGCATGTGGAAGTGATCGGGGTGCTCGTGCGTCACATAGACGTGCGCCGCGGTCGCTAGCCAAGCGATCTCCGCGGCATCGGGGTAATGCTGCAGCCACCAGCTGCGCCAGTAGACCGAGCCGACGAGCCACGGGTCCGTCAGCAGCAGCGGGCGCTCGCCGTCGCGGTAGATCGCGAGGCAGGCGTGGCCGAGCGTGCGGGCCTTGAGGCCGCGGGTCGCTGTCGGCGCAAGGGGCATTCGGTCAGTCCGCGGGCGCATGCTGCCCCGGCGCCAACAGTTCGGCGGCGGCCCGTTCTAGCCGAGCTGCTTGCGCGCCTCGTCGGCCTGCTCGCGCATCGACTTCAAGAGGCGCGCTTCCGGGGTCGGGGCGCAATTGGTGTAGCCGGCGCCGAGCGCCTTCAGCTGGCCCGCGTTGCGCGGGAAGGCGGCATGGTTCAACGGCAGCGCGAGCCGTGCGCCGGCGCTCGTTTTCGCGGCTTCGCGCACGCGGTCGACCGCCGCCACCAGCCTCGGGTGGTCGGGGGTTCCGCTGACGCCCAGCGAGCGCGACAGGTCGGATGGGCCCACCGCCAGCAGGTCGACCCCTTCGACCGCCGCGATCTCGTCGATGCGCTCGACCGCTTCCATGTCCTCGATCATGCAGGCGAGCAGGATCTCGCGGTTCGATTGCGCCATGTGCTCGACGAGCGGAATGCGGCCAAACTCGGCTGCCCGGCTGCCGGCCGCCATGCCGCGCTCGCCCTGCGGCGGATAGCGCACCGCGTTCACCGCGGCGCGCGCGGTCTCGGCGTTGTGCACATGCGGCACCTGGATGCCCTGCACGCCCATGTCGAGGAGGCGCAGGATAAAGGCCGGGTCGAACCCCGGCGTGCGCACGATCGGGGTGACGCCGACCCGTTCGGCCGCCATCACCATCGCCTGCACGTCGTGCAGGTCGAAACTTGTATGCTCCATGTCGATAAAGGCGGCGTCGAAGCCGGCGAGCCCGATGATCTCGACGATCTGCGGGTCGGGAATGCCCCCGACGTGGGTCCCCAGCGCCAAGCCGCCCTCGCGCAGGATGCGCTTTACCCGGTTCTCTCGCATGGTGCCCTCCCTTGCCGATCGTTACCGAAGGTTGCCGGCTACGCGGCGCGCGCCGAAGGCACACGCTGAAGACGCTCGACGATCATATCGGTGTCCATCACGTCGCCGAAGATGTTGTAGAACGCGGCGAGCGACGCGTCGTGCTCCGCCTGGGTGGCGGCGGCGTTGGCGTCGCTGACCATGATCGTGCGGAAATTCGTCATGTTGGCGTCCCGCGCCGAGCTCTCGCAGCAGACGTTGGTCACGGTCCCGGTGACCAGCACCGTGTCAAAGCCGCGCGCCCGCAGCCGCTCCGGCAGCTCCGAGGTCCCCGGCATAAAGGCGCTGTAACGGTATTTGTTGACGATCTCGTCTTGCGGCTGGACGTCGAGGTCGGGCCACAGCTGATGACCGAGCCCGCCTTCGGAGAGTGCCGCGACGCGCTTCTCGCGCATTTCGGCGGAGACCATCTCGTGCGCCACCGACCAGTCCTCCAGGCAGCGCCGGTCGTGCGTCATCTGGATCCAGAACACTCCGCCACCCGTCTCGCGCACCGCCGCGGCGAGCCGATTGACCGCCGGAACGATGTCGCGCGCCGCCGGGCATACCGCATGACCGACGCCGTCGGTCATAAAGGCGTGCTGCATGTCGATCACGACGAGCGCCGTGCGCGCCGGGTCGAGATCGGCGAAGCAATGCTCGCTCCCGCGCCGGGCAACGACCCGCTCGACGAGCGCATCGGGAATTGTCGTGCCGTTGAGCTTCATCGCCCTCTCCGTCCCGCTGTGCAGCCTTGTCATCCCGGCGACCCGATCACTGATTACACCCGTTGCCTGCTGGCGCGAAGCGGGGTGCGACGCATGATCCTGGTTTTCGGCTCGATCAATGTCGACGTGGTCGTGCCCGTCCCACGGCTGCCCGCGGCGGGCGAGACCGTGCTCGGCGGCGACTACGCGGTGCTGCCGGGAGGGAAGGGCGCGAACCAGGCGCTGGCCGCGCGCCGCGCCGGAGCCGAGGTCGTGCTGGTTGGCGCGGTCGGTTATGACGCTTTCGCCGCGGCGGCGCTCGACCCATTGCGCCGGGCCGGGGTCGACATCCGGCCGGTGCGGGCCGTCGGCCAGCCGACCGGGTGCGCGGCGATCATGGTCTCGGCGGCCGGCGAAAACATGATCGCGGTCGCTTCGGGCGCCAACGGCGCCGTGCGGGCCGATTTCGTGCCCGACGAGCTGCTCGGCCCGGCCACGATCCTCGTCGCGCAGATGGAGGTGCCGTTTGGCGAAACCGCCCGCGTGATCCGGCGGGTGCGTGCCCGCGGCGGGCGCGCGTTGCTGAACCTCGCACCGGCGCTGCCGGTCGAAGTGGAGCGGCTGGGCGAGCTTGACCTTGACCTTGTCGTCGCGAACGAGGGGGAAGCGGCGTCTCTCGCCGCCGACCCGCCGGGCGTCGCGGCACGGCTGCGGCGGGGGCTTGTCGTCACCCGCGGCCGGGCCGGCGCCACCGCCTTTCTCGCCGACGGCAGGATTTTGACGGTGCCGGCGTTGCCGATTGTCCCGGTCGACACGACGGGTGCGGGCGACACGTTTGTCGGCGTGCTGGCCGCGGCACTCGATCTTGGCGCGCCGCTCGAAGCCGGGTTGGCGCGCGCGTGCGCCGCCGCCGGGCTCGCCTGCCTCGCGCAGGGGGCCCAATCCGGGATGCCGGACGCCGCCGCCGTCGACGCGGCGGTGGCGCGGTTGCCCCGGAGCTAGGCTAGGCTGAGCCAGGACGGCTCGCTTTATTCCCCGGCGCACAAAGCGCGGCAATGCTCGCGAAACTCGCTGACGACCGCGATGTAGAGCCGGCGTTTGAAGGCGACGATCAGCCGCGGCACCTCTTCCGCGTCGACCCAGCGGAACGCGTCGAACTCGGCGTGCCTCGACCCCAGGTCGATGTCGGCGTCGCACCCGGTAAAGCGCATCAGAAACCACTTCTGGCGCTGGCCGCGAAAGCGCCCGCCCCATATCCGGCCGGCAACCTCGGCCGGAAAGTCATAGGCCAGCCAGCCGCGGCTTTCGGCGACGATCTCGGCCTTGCGGGTGCCAATCTCCTCCTCGAGCTCGCGCAACGCCGCTTCGCGCGGCGTCTCGCCCCAGTCGATGCCGCCCTGCGGCATCTGCCACGCCGGGGTCGCCGGCATGTCGGCGCGGCGCGCGACAAGCACATGGCCAAGCCTGTTTACCAGCATGATGCCGACGCACTGCCGGTAGCGCGTTCTGTCGATCGCCTGCCGCATCCCTCCCCAACGCCGACCGGGCGGCTTGGTTGCCTCTCCTCAGTTCGTCATGCGCCCGTTGTAGAGCGCCATGCCGCGCAGCATGTCGACGGCACGCGTCAATTGATAATCGGCGGCGGTCCCCATGATCGTCGGATCGACCGACGCGTCGTCGTCGCCCGAATCGTCGGTCTTGTCCCCGGCGGCCTCGGCCACCTTCGCCCCCTTCTTGTCGGGAGGAGTTTCGATCTTGGCCGCCTCGACGACGATGTCGGGCTCGATGCCCTTCGCCTGGATCGAGCGCCCCGACGGCGTGTAGTAGCGCGCGGTCGTCAGCCGCATCGCACCGTGCCCGGGCAGCGGGATGATCGTCTGCACCGACCCCTTGCCGAACGAGCGCGTGCCGAGAAGGATCGCGCGATGGTGGTCCTGCAGAGCGCCGGCGACGATCTCGCTCGCCGAGGCCGAGCCGCCGTTGATCAGCACCGCGACCGGCAGCCCGGCGGCGATGTCGCCTGGCCGCGCGTCATAGCGCTGCGCGTCGTCGGCGACCCGGCCGCGCGTCGACACGATCTCCCCCTTGTCGAGGAACGCGTCGGAAACCGCCACCGCCTGGTCGAGCAGCCCGCCTGGGTTGTTGCGCAAATCAAGAACAATCCCGCGCAGTTTGTTGCCGGCCTGCTGCTTGATGCTCTTCATCGCGTTGTTGAGCCCGACATCGGTCTGCTCGTTGAACGACGTGATCCGGATGTAGCCGATGTCGTCGCCGACCAGATGCGAGCGCACGGACTGGATGCGGATCGTCGCTCGGGTAAGCTTCACGTCGAACGGGTCGCGCCCCTTGCGCTGGATCGTCAGCCGGATGTCGCTGTTGATCGGGCCGCGCATCTTTTCGACCGCCTGCGGCAAGGTCATCCCTTGCACCGGCTGGCCGTCGATCTGGGTGATCATGTCGCCGGGTTTCAGCCCGGCATGCGCCGCCGGGGTGTCGTCGATCGGCGAAACCACCTTGACGAGGCCGTTTTCCATCGAGACTTCGATGCCGAGCCCGCCGAACTCGCCGCGGGTCTGCACCTTCATGTCGTCGAAGTTTTTCGTGTTCAAGTAATTCGAGTGCGGGTCGAGCGAGGTCAACATGCCGTTGATCGCGGATTCGACCAGCTGGTCGTCATCGACCTTGCCGGCGTAGTCGGCGCGCACGTCCTCAAACACTTCACCAAATAAATTAAGTTCTTTGTAGGCTTCCGACGAGCTTGGGGCGGCGACGCCGACGTCATAGCGTAAAGAAAATGCCAATACTGCTGCGGCGGTTGCCGCAATCAACCCCAACCTTCCCATTTACGCACCTTGTGATTGCACCCGGCCTCGGCGAACGCCGATGATATCCGGCAGCCCGGTCGATAATCAAGGTCGGCGCCGGCGTGCGACTAGTTGGCGCTGAGCCGGTTGTCCGCGAGGCGGATCAGGCTGTGGCCGGTCATCGCCGCCGGCTGGCCGAGACCGAGGATGTCGAGCAGGGTCGGCGCCACGTCGGCAAGTCGCCCGTCCTCAAGATGGGCGACTGCGGCCGGCGGGTTGACGACCAGGAACGGCACCGGGTTCAGGGTATGCGCGGTATGTGGCTCGCCGGTCTCGGGGTCTCGCATCGTCTCGGCGTTGCCGTGGTCGGCGGTGACGACGAGCGTGCCGCCCGCCTGCTGCACCGCCGCCGTCAACCGCCCGAGGCATGTGTCGACGGTCTCGACCGCCCGGACCGCGGCGTCGAGCCGGCCGGTATGGCCGACCATGTCAGCATTGGCGTAGTTGAGCACGATCACATCGAAATGGCCGGCCGCGATCGCCTCGACGACCTTGTCGGTGACCTCGACCGCCGACATTTCGGGTTGCTGGTCATAGGTCGCCACCCGTGGCGACGGCACCAGAATCCGTTCTTCGCCGGGAAAGGTCGTCTCGCGCCCGCCGTTCAGGAAAAACGTGACATGGGCGTATTTTTCGGTCTCGGCAATGCGCAACTGACGAAGGCCCGCTTTCGAGACAACCTCGCCAAGCGTGTCGGCGAGATCTTCGGGCGGGAACAACGTCGCGAGAAACCGGTTCAGCTCGGTCGAGTATTCGACGAGGCCGAGGGCCGCGGCAAACCCGATCCGCCGCGGGCGGTCGAAGTCGGAGAAGCCCGGGTCGAGCAACGCCGTCGCGATCTCGCGCACCCGGTCGGCGCGAAAGTTGGCGATCAGCAGCCCGTCGCCGTCCCGCATCCCGCGATATCCGGCAATCGCGGTCGGCGCCACGAATTCGTCGGTTTCGCCGCGCCGATAGGCTGCCGCGACGGCGCTGGCCGCATCGGCTGCGGCTTCGCCCCGGCCATCGACGATGACGCCATAAGCCTTCTCGACCCGGTCCCAGCGCCGGTCGCGGTCCATCGCGAAATAGCGGCCGCAGATCGTGAAGACGCGCAGGTTTTCGAGGCCGGCGAGGTCGTCCTCAAAATCCTTCAAATAGGCGAGCGCAGCCTTGGGCGGGGTGTCGCGCCCGTCGAGGAACGCGTGGATCGCGACCGGCACCCCCGCCTCGGCGACGATCCGCGCGAGTGCTGCGATCTGGCGCTGGTGCGAATGCACGCCACCGGGCGACAGCAGCCCCAGCACGTGCGCGCACCCGCCGCTCTCTTTGAGCCGGGCGGCAAAATCGTGCAGCGCCGGCATATGCGCCATCTCGCCCGAGGCGATCGCCGCGTCGATGCGCGGCAAATCCTGCATCACGAGGCGGCCCGCCCCGATATTGGTGTGCCCGACCTCGGAATTCCCCATCTGGTGGTCGGGAAGCCCGACATAATGCTCGCTTGCCTGGAGCCGCGCGTGCGGCCAGCGCGCCATCAACCGGCGCCAGACCGGCATGTGCGCAGTCTCGATCGCATTGTCCGCGGCGCCGCTGCGCTCGCCCCAGCCGTCGAGAATGCACAAGACCACGGGGCGGGGGCGATGGCGGGACGGCATTGCGGTCAACCTCGGTCGATTGCGTTTCCCTCTATACGCGAAACCGAGCCGATCCCCATAGCGTTCCCGTCGGCGCGGGGCTCGATTGCAGCGCCATCGGCGAAAAGCGATTCAGTTGGTCAGCCGGCCGCCGTCATTCGGCGGCGCTGGCCCTCGCCACCGGCGCCATGGCGGTGAGCTCGTCGCGGCGATAGGGGAACAGCACCGCGCCAAACAGGACCACCGCACCAAACACCGCGAGAACCTCGAACAGCGCTCCGAACCCGCCATGCGCGTGCATCGCCGCGACGAGCGGGATCGCCGACGCCGCCACCCCAAACGACAGCAGATAGCGCACCGCATACACCCGCGCCCGCCAGCCGGCGTCGGTGTAGCGCGCCACCATGCCGTCGTTGAAGGTGATCTGGCCGAATACCGCGAACACCAGTCCGGCGAGCACGACCACCATCGGCCAGCCGCTCGTCCAGGAGGCGGCAAGCAGCAGCGGTGCCTGGAACAATGCTAGAGCCAAAAAGCCGACCTTCAGCGGATGGCGGTCGATCAGGCGGCCCATGACGAGCTGCGCCATCGCGCCGACGACGTAGACGGCGCAGACCAGAATGCCGACCCCGAGGGTCGAGCCGGCGAGCTGCGGCAGCCGCTCGTCGATCATCTTGGGCAGCGCCACCGTCATGGCGTTGAAAACCACCCCGCCCGACAAGGTGACGAGGGCCAGCACGAGAAACGCCCGGACGATGACGGCGCGCGGAAAGCGGGCGTCGCGGGCGACGGTCCGCCCGCTCTGGTTGGCCTCGGGCGGGACGAGGGCGAGATAAAGGGCGCCGATCGCGAGCGCGGCCGCCCCCGGTAGGATGAAGGCCCAACGCCAGCCAACCCACTGGGTGACCGCACCCGTGGCGAGCGCCGCGAACGCGACGCCGAGATTTCCCCACACGCCGTTGACCCCGATCGCGCGGCCGACGCGGTCGGCATGGCTGACCAGCATCGCGGTTCCGACCGGGTGGTAGATCGCAGCAAAGAGCCCGATCGCGGCCAGCCCCGCCGCCAGCTCCCAGCGGGTCCGGGTGAAGCCGGTCGCAATCGCCGCTACGCCGACCCCGAGAAAAAATACCGCCAGCATGTTGCGGCGGCTCCAGCGGTCGCCGAGCCACCCGGCGGGCAGCGAGCCCGCCCCGAACATGATGAACCCGCCGAGCGCCAGCGCGATCAGCTGGCTGTAGGGCCGGGCGAAATCGGCCTGCATCCCGAGCACGGCGGTCGGGAAGATCAGCATGACCATGTGGTCGAGCAGGTGGCCGGCGTTGATAAAGCCGATGACACGGGACGATGATTTCACGGCGTCCTTCCGATCGACAGGGAGCGCGCGGCCTCCTTACATAGGCCGTCCGATCTAATCTGTCCGGTCAATGATCGTCGCGAGGCGGACAACATGAAAAGCACCGACCGGGCGGATTACCAGGACACGCCGCGTCCGCTCGCCGGCATGGCGAAGGAGTTTCCCGACGGGTTTCGGATCGAGCCGCACTCTCATCCGCGCGCGCAGCTGACCTGGGCGGCGCGCGGCGTGATGACGGTGACGGCGGCCCGCGGCACCTGGGTCGTGCCGCCGAACCGGGCGCTGTGGATCCCGGCCGGGACCGAGCACGCGATCCGGATGTCGGGCCCTGTGGCGATGCGCGCGATCTATGTCGACCGGGGGGTCGCGGCGGCCGTCGCCGAGGTCTGCAAGGTCGTCCTGGTGTCGGCGCTGCTGCGCGCGCTGATGCTGGAGCTTGTCGCGGCCCCGCTCGATTATGACGAAACCGGGCGATGGGGCCACGTGGCCGCGCTGTTCCTCGACGAAATACGGATGCTCGACGCGCAGCCGCTGCATATTCCGATGCCGCGCGACAAGCGGCTGCTGCGGGTCTGCGAGGCGCTGTTGCGCGACCCGGCCCGGCGCGACACCTTGGAGGAGTGGTCGGCTACGGCCGGCGCCAGCAGCCGCACCCTGGCGCGGCTTTTCGAGCGCGAGACCGGGATGCGCTTTGTCGACTGGCGGCACCAGGTCCGGCTCGCCGAAGCGCTGGTGCGGCTGGCGCAGGGGCGCGACGTCGCCGCCGCCGCGCGCGCTGTCGGCTATGACAGCGCCAGCGCCTTCACGGCGATGTTTCGCCATGCCCTCGGCAAGCCGCCGCGCGATTATTTCAGTGAGAATTAACCCGGTTTGGGGGCAGGGAGCCGGTACGGCTTGACGGCAATCTCGTCTTCCCTTTGCCGCATCGCATGAGCCTCGTGCCATGCCTGCATATTCAACAGCGTTTCCATCTTCACACCGAACGCCTTCTCGATCCGCAGCGCCATCTCCGCAGAGAGCGCCGCATTGCCGTTGATCAGGTCGGAGAGGGTGGCGCGGCGCACGTCCAGCACCTTCGCGGCCTCGCTGACCGACAAGCCGATCTCGTCGAGAATTTCCTCACGGATGAACGCGCCCGGATGCGGCGGGACCATTGCTATTCTGGCGGGTGCGCGGCTCATCAGTGATAATCCTCCAAGTCGAGGTCGCAGGTTTCGTTCTGCCGAACCTCAAAGGTCAGCCGCCAATTGCCGCCGACCGAAATGCTCCATGTGCCGGCACGGTCGCCTCCGAGCTGGTGCACGCGCCAGCCGGGCGGCCCGGTCACGCCGCCGATGTCGGCCGTGCGATCATCACCGCGAGGATATTGCGCAGCCGCCGCACCTAATCGTTGCGGAGTTCCCGACTGTCATCGTCTTCGATGAGGCGCAATAGGCCCCGATGACGGATGCTCCGAATTATCATTTGCCATACAATGTACGCTCTTACCGTACACCCGTCAAATGGGGCATGGAGCAGACCCGCAGATCCCGCCCGACGGCTCGGGAGGATGGTTTGCTCGAACGCGCCCCTAGCCGGCGAACGCGACCCTAGCCGGCGAACGCGCCCCTAGCCGGCGAACGCGACCCTAGCCGGCGAACGCGACCCTAGCCGGCGAACGCAGCGATGCCGGTCTGGGCGCGGCCGAGGATCAGCGCGTGGATGTCGTGCGTG